>Ga0209017_10001133_pt1 | contig 21703 bp, 10 predicted proteins | sample YNPBryunderm2012_FD_185812 | JGI IMG/M metagenome (GOLD analysis project Ga0209017, IMG submission 185812) | Anoxygenic and chlorotrophic microbial mat microbial communities from Yellowstone National Park, USA - YNP Bryant MS undermat 2012... ... | reverse complement strand
GGCGACAATATGGACGGGACGATCTTCGACGATTCGGCTCCCTTGCCGATCTCGGCAGGATCTCCACCGTTCGTTGGTCGGTTTCGTCCCGAAATGCCGCTGGCGGCTTTCAACGGCCAGTCGATCACCGGCACCTGGCGGCTCGAAGCTCAGGATTCCGCTGCGGGCGACCAGGGGCAGGTGACCAGTTGGAGTCTGCAATTCCTCGAGCCCAGCGTCCTGACCGACGCCAACGGCAATTTCAGCTTCCCCGGCCTGGGCCCGGGCACTTACCTGGTGCGGGTGCAGCCACCTGGGGGCTTCACTGCCTCGCAACCCGGCTCCGATTTCCAGCAGATCACCCTGACCGCGGCCAACCCCACGGCTAATGCTCGTCTGGGGCTGATCCGCCAGGGCGCGATTTACGGGCGGGCTTTCTCCGACCTCAACGGCAATGGCCAACCCGACCCGGGCGAAGTCGGCCTGGCCGGTTGGAGCGGCTTCCTCGACGCCAACGGCAACGGCGTGTTCGACCCGGTGCTCCCGCCCCAAATCTTCAACTCCACCGACACCCCCAAGCCGTTCGTGGACGGCGGCTTGATGACCTCGGTGGCCACCGTCAGCGGCGCGCCGTCCGATTTCCTCAACATGCGCGTCACCATTAACGGCACCCACACTTGGGTGGGGGACATGGTCTTCACCCTGGTCAGCCCCGGCGGGGTGCGGGTCACTCTGATCAACCGTCGGGGTGGCTCGGGGGACAACTTCACCAACATGGTGTTCGATGACAACGCTGCGCTGCCGATTTCTGCCGCCACGCCGCCCTTCACCGGATCGTGGCGTCCTGAGCAGCCGCTGGCGGCCTTCCGCAACACCCCAGTCAACGGGGTTTGGACCCTGGAGTGCCTGGACACCTTCCCGGCCGACGCCGGCATCCTCCAATCCTGGACGATTGAGTTTGTCGGTCGGGAACCGCAATTCACCACCAACTCCTTCGGGTTTTACCGGGTCACTGCGCCCGGTTCGGGCACCTTCCCGGTGATTTTTAATCCCCAACCCGGCTGGGAGTTCTCCAACCCCGCCACCGGAGTGATCGTGGTGCCCATCCCCCCCGGCGGGGCAGCGGTGGGACGCGACATCGCCATCCGTCCGATTCCGGTCCTGCTGGATCCCTCCGGCGTGCGGATCGAAAACGGCGCGGCTCAACGCTCGATGGTGCGCACCATAAGCTTCACCCTCAACGGCATCGTCTCGACCATGCCAGCGGGGGCTTTTACAGTCAACCGAGTCGGCGGCGGCCCGGCTCAGAGCTTCGACGTCCGTGTGATCTCCTCGCAGGTGGTCCAAGGGCGGACCAACGTGGTTCTGGGCTTCACCGGTCCCGGTCTGGCGGGCGGCTCGATGAACTCGCTGCCGGACGGCGTTTATGAAATGATCATCAACGGCTCGGCCATCATCGCCGACAACGGCCTGGCAGTCGATTTCGACGGCGATGGGGTGGCCGGCGGCTCGCTCACCGTGCGCTTCCATCGCTTCTTCGGCGACTCCGATGGTGACGGCGACGTGGACATGGACGACTACAACCGCTTCCGACGGGTTTACGTCGGCGGCTTCGTCGGCGATTCATCCCACTTCGACTTCGACGGCAACAACCTCTTCACGTCGCTGGACCTGAACGAGTTCCTCAACAACTTCCGCCGTCGTCGTTTGTTCTAAACGCCCCTCCCGTCCCCGCGGCATTCAACCAACCAGACGCTGTCCCGGCCCACGTGGGTTGAACGGAACAGAGCACCGCCGGCTCGTCGATCGGATCGCCTCGGGCAAACCCTTCGACCCGCCGGCGGCCTCCATTTCGAACGTCGCTTTCTGACGCCAAATCCAAATTTGTTCGAATTCCACGTCGCTTCGTTCCGCGTTCAAAGCCGCGACGAGCGGGTGGGCTAGGGCACACTCTGGTCAAATCAAGTCCAACGGGTTAGCCTTCGTCCAAACGTAACCCAACCAACACAATCAGCGGTTGGTCGTTCAATCCGTGGGAGGGAGTCGTTCCATGACAGTTCGATCCTCAACCTCATCAGGATTCGTCCCAGGTTCCGCCACCCGTTTGGGGCGAATCGGTCTCCTGCTGGCACTGGTGACGCTGGGAGGATCGATTCTTCATCCCACCCGCGCGCACGAACCTCGGCAAGCCGATCCCCCCGCCCCCGGCGACGCCATGATGGCCGCCCACCTTGGACGCCTCGCCCGTCTTCTAGACGACCAGAGCCGCGCCGATTTCGCCGACGCCACATCATGGCGCGCCAATCTGCCCCGGCTGCGCCAGGAATATCGTTACATGCTTGGACTCGATCCACTCCCCGAGCGGACTCCGCTTCATCCGGTGGTCGTTGGCACAATCCAACGCGATGGTTACGTCGTCGATCGCCTGCATTTTCAAAGCCGTCCAGGTCTCTATGTTACCGCGAACCTCTACAAGCCGGCCGTCATCCCGCGGGAGGCCAAACTGCCAGCCGTGCTGTACGTTTGTGGGCACTCCAACATGGGTGCCTATGGCAACAAAACCAATTATCAATCGCATGGCATCTGGTTCGCCAGACATGGCTACGTCTGCTTGACCCTCGATACGCTTCAACTCGGCGAGATTGCGGGAATCCATCACGGCACCTACCGTGAAGGACGCTGGCACTGGATCTCCCGAGGCTATACCCCGGCCGGGGTCGAATGCTGGAACGGCCTCCGCGCTTTGGACCTGCTGGAAACCTTCGACTTCGTGGATCCCGCCCGCATCGGCGTGACCGGCATTTCGGGAGGCGGCGCGGCCACCTTCTGGATCGCCGCGGCCGATCCTCGCGTGGCAATCGCTGCGCCAGTCTCCGGCATGGCCGACCTAGAATACTACTGCGCTGAAGCTGGCGTCAACGGCCATTGCGATTGCATGTTTCTGCATAACACCTTCCAATGGCCCTGGACCCGGATCGCCGCCCTGATCGCCCCCCGTCCTCTCCTCTTCGTCAACTCCGACGCCGATCCGATCTTTCCAATGGACGCCAATGAACGGGTCATCAACCGCTTAGAGCGGGTCTATCGGCTCTTCGGCGCAGGCGACAAGGTCGATGCGGTCGTCAGTGTGGGGGGCCACGCCTATCGTGCCGACATTCGCCGGTCGGTTTACGAGTTCTTCAACCGTCACCTCAAGCGCGACGCCAACCCCGTTGAGGATTCCGAGAACGATCTGGTTCTTGGCGAGGGGCGATTGGCTAAGTCCTTTCCAATCGAACCCCAGGCGTTGCGGGTCTTCGCCACGCCCGATAATCTGCCCGCCGACGCCATCAACCACCGCGTGGATGATCTGTTCATTTCCCGAGGTCAGCCCCAACCGCCCACGCCGGCCAACTTCGCCGAACGACGCGCCTCGCTGTTGGCGGAACTCAACCGGGTTAGCTACGCTGGTTTGCCGCGACCGATCCGACCGGCCGCGCCGCTGGTCGATCGACCAGGCTTCGTTCAAACCGAAGAGGGCATTGCGATTCCCTTGACCCTGGCCGCCCAGGATCCCGACGCCCCCTCCGGAACCGTCGCGCTTTGGGTCAACCTGGAGGACCAGTCTTGGACCCCCTCCGAAGAGGATCGCCGCAGGGTGGCGGCGGCGCGTCACTGGGTGGTTCAACCCCGTGGCATCGGTCCCACCCGCTGGACCCGCTCCAACCCGCCCAACACCATTGAACGCGCCTTGTTGCTGCTGGGACGCACCGCTGACCTGGAACGGGTTTACGACATCGCCGCCTGTGTGGACTACCTCAAACAGGCCGACGCCGCCGCGGAGAACCACGAACCAGTCGTGATCTTGGCCGGATGCCCCGGCAACGCTTCGTTGCTGGCCACCCACGCCGTCCTCGTCGGCGCTCGGGTCGATCGCCTGACGCTCAATCGACCAACCCCCACGCATGACGACCCCAACGCGCCTCAACTGCTCAACGTGTTGCGGGTCGCCGACGTGCCCGACTTAATCGGTCTGCTGGTCGATCGTCCGCTCGACTTGATCGATCCCGACCCGACAATTGCCCAGGCGGTCGCGCGGGCACGCCAAGCCTTCAGCGACAGCAAGCCCGCGCAAATGAAACGAGACGGGACGAGACGGTGAAGGAGTGTCATAGTGATGATGAGTGAGTCTGGAGAAGGCGTCGGACTCTCGTTTGGCGATCGCCTAGCGCGACGGATTCAGCGGGTGGGCAACCCCGTCTGTGTAGGGATTGATCCACGTCCCGAGCGTCTGCCTCGGGCGATCCTCCGTGACCTGCCCGACACTGCCGAGGCCCGCGCGGTCGCCTGCGAACGTTACGCCCGAGGTATCCTCGACGCAGTGGCCGACCTGGTGCCGATTGTCAAATTCCAGTCCGCCTGCTTCGAGGCGCTGGGACCGGCCGGTCCCGCCGCGCTGGATCGGGCCGCGCGTTACGCCGCCCAACAAGGAGTCTTGACCATCTTCGACGGCAAACGCAACGACATCGGTCCCACCGCTGAAGCCTATGCCCTCGCTTATCTCGACTCCGACGCCTGGCGATTCGACGCCATGACCGTCAACCCCTACCTTGGTTCCGACGGCGTGACTCCGTTCCTCAAAGCGGCCCAACGCCACGGCAAAGGGCTGTTCGTGCTGGCCCGAACAAGCAACCCCTCAGCCGCTGAATTTCAGGAACTCCAAGTGGCCTCCGTCTCCCCCGACGACACGCAAGCGATGCCGCTTTACCAACGGGTCGCCCAGGCGATCGTCGCCTGGAACCAGCCCTCAGCGGCGGCCTCCTATTCCGGTTACGGCCTCCTTGGCGCGGTGGTCGGCGCGACTTCGCCGGCTCAACTCGCTCAACTGCGCGGCCAAATGCCGGGCGTCTGGTTCCTGGTGCCCGGTTATGGAGCCCAGGGCGGCACCGCCCGCGACGTGGCCGGCGGCTTCGATCCCCAGGGCCTCGGCGCGATCGTCAACTCCTCCCGCGGCGTGGGCTATGCCTACGAACAGGACGACGCCAGCCCCAAAGCCGATTGGACCGAACTGGTCCGCGACGCCGTTTTGGCCATGATCGCCGATCTGGAATCGGCCGGTATCCGAATCGCTCGGACGACGTGAGCCATCGCCAATCCTCTTGAAACGCATATGCTCGCCACGGCGTTTGACGTGATGTTTGCATCCGACGACCATTTAGGGAGTTGCTCCTCATGGCCCGCACGATTGAAGAATCCCCGACGGCTCGGAGGTTGGGACGCATCGGCGCGCCGATGACCGCCGCGGCGATGGCGGCGCGACGTTGGGATGTGGTGATTGTGGGGGCCGGTCACAACGGCCTGACCTGCGCGGCCTATCTCGCCCGCGCGGGCCGCTCGGTCTTGGTGTTGGAAGCGCGGCCCCAAGTCGGCGGCGCTTGCACTCTGGTGGAATATTGGCCGGGCCACCGCATCTCTCCCTGCGCGTATCTTCTGGGGCTAATGCATCCTCAGGTGATGTCCGACCTTGATTTGATGGGTCGGGGGTTGCGCTGGAGCCCCGCCGAAGCCGGGATGTTCGTGCCGTTTGAGGAAGGCGATGGCGTCCAATTTTGGGAGGACGACCGCTTGTTCGAAGCCGAAGTCGCCCGGATCGAGCCAAAAGACGTGGCCGGGTTCCGCGCCATGTCAGCGCTGAAATCCCGCGTCCGCGACGCGCTTCGCCCCGAAGGCGACGGCGATGTGTGGCTCCACCGTCCACCCACCCGCGAACAAATCGAAGCGCGTCTGGGACACGATCCCGACGCGATCGGGTTGCTCTTTGAATGGTCAATGATCGACTATGTCGATCGTTTTTTGGTGGATGAGCGTCTGAAAACCGCGCTGTTGGGGCAGGGGGTGATCGGCACCAACGCGAGTCCCCATGATCCGGGAACCGCCTCAATTCACTTTCATCACAACTCGGGTCGCTTGGGTGGTCGTCCAGGCGTGTGGGGTTATGTTCAAGGTGGCATGGGGATGGTCTCGTTTCTACTTTGCGACGCGGCCCGCGAGGCTGGTGCAACCGTTGCCACTGGAATGCCCGTGGCACGGATTTATCCCGGACAGGGTGTTGAACTTGAGGGAGGTGAGCGGATCGCCGCCGAGGTGGTTGTGTGCAACGCCGACCCCGCCGTGGCGGTCAAGCTGCTGGGCGAGGCGGTCGATCCGGAATGGAAAGCCCGCGTTGAGGCGATCCCCCGCCGGGGTTGCACCCTCAAACTCAACGTCGCGCTGCGGGAATTGCCCAGTTTCAAAGCCCGACCCGGCACCAACGAACCCCATCACCGCGGTCAGATCAACACGCCGTTGAATCGTCGGGAGTGGCTCGATTTCCACCGCCTCGCCCAGCAGGGAATCTTGCCACCCCGCCTTTGGACCGAACTTTACTTCCACACGCCGCACGACCCCACCATCGCCCCGCCCGGCGTCCATTCAATGAGCGTGTTCGCCCAGTACGTGCCCTACGAATTTGCTGAGGGCGATTGGGAGGACCACCGCGACGCCGCCGCCCAACGCGCGCTGGATTCGATCGCCCGCTTCTGCGACAACCTGCCCGAGGCCATCGACCGCGTTCTGGCCCTGGGGCCACCCGACATCGAGCGCGAAGTGGGCTTAACCGGCGGCCATATCTTCCAAGGTGAGTGTTTGCCCCCCTATATGTGGTCGCAACGTCTGGAAGCGCGGACCCCGATGCCCGGCGTCTTCCTCTGCGGCGCGGCGACCTACCCCGGCGGCAGCGTCATCGCGGTGAATGGACGCAACGCCGCATATGAGATTCTGGGTTTGTGGTGAGCGGGTGCCACGATTGGGATTCAACCCGCGTGACGTTTCTCTCTTGGCGTCTCAGCGCCGCACGCCGGGTTGGGGCAAACCGCCGAGCGAGTCGCGCAACAGTTCGGACGCGCCAGGGAGGGCTTCAAGGCGGTAGCTGGGGGCGGTGGGGCGTCCTTGAACGCGAATGATGAACAGTTGTCCGGTCGCCTCGCGCACCAGGTCGCTCACCACGGGGACGTGGAATTGGCGGTCGCGGCCCAGTAGAAGTTTGAGGCGGAGGTCCAATTCATTGCGGGGGCTGAGGTAGCCGCCGCCTTCAAGGCTGAAGGCGTCGCCCTGGAGCGCGATGCGGTCAAGCGAGGCGACCCCTTCGGCGATGCGGAACCGCACCGAGGCGTCGTCGAAGGCGGTGGCGTTGATCCGGTTGAGGTTGAGCTTGAGGAATTTGACGAGGGCCAGATAGGCGGGCAATCGTCCCAGATCCCCCTCGACGACGCGGGCCCATCCCCGTCCACTGAGACCGCGCCGGTCGGCACCCACGCCGTCGGTGACGATCTCAGCGGCCAAGCGGCCTCGATACCCCTCGGTGCCGGGAAGGTTGAGTGCGAGTTCGCTCAAGTCAGCGTCTTGAAGACGCATTTCGAGATGGTAACGTGGGTTTTCCTCCAACGTGGTCGAGGCCCGACCGCCCAACCGACCCCCCAGAAGACGCGCCGAGAAGTCAGGCAGTTCGGCCTGTCCACCTTGGACTTGCCAAGGCGCGCGGATGGCGGTAACTTGGAGGCCGCCGATGTTGACGCTGTCCAGATCAAGCACGCCGCGGGCGCGGAGGGTCCGGCCATCGAAGTCGCCGCTGAGGCGATCGATTTGACCTTGGATATGTTGAATCGGCAGACCGGTTTCGATGGCATTGCCGTCAAGCAGCACCAGACCCTGGTTCCAGGCGACTGTGGCCGGTTGGCCGGGCTGGCCGTTCCAGCCGATTCTCAGATGACCGCGCATCAAGGCGATGGGATCGTCCTTGAAGCGTCGGGCGGCCTTGGCCATAAGCGGCGGCATCAGCTTCCTCAACCCGGAGTCCAGTCGGAGGTTGGCGATGCTCAGATCGAACGCCTCCAGATCGAATGCACCGTTGGGTTCGAGGCGGACCCGTCCGCGTTCAACCCGAGTGGGAGCGCCCCGAAACTCGAAGCCAACCCCGGTCATGACCACCTCGCCGTCATCGAAGCTGAAGGTGCCGCGGATGTTCTCCATCGCGGGGAAGCGGATTGGCTGATCGTGGCCTTGGGGAGCCCCCGGGATCGGCGGCAGTTCCAACTCGATGCGGGTCTCGGGTCGGGGACGAACCACGAACTGGAAATGGTCCTTGCCGGGTCGAGTGCGGACTCGCGCGGCCACGTCGCAGGAGCCGCTCGGGTTGAGGGTCGCCCAAGTCTGCTGCCACTCCGGCGGGAGGGCAGCCCTCAATTGTGGGTCGAATGCCAAATTGCGCGCCACTAGTTGAATGTCCGACTCCAGGTCGCGCAAACCGGGTCCAAGCTTGCGGACCACGCCGCTGCCCTCAACGACGGTTTGCGCATTGGTGCCCCGCATGTCCTCAAAACGCCAGACCGTCGGCGTCAACACCAGACGACCCGTCAAATTCGAAACCGGATAGGGCAACCCGTCCCACTTGACAGCACAACGGTCGGTCAACATCAGTTCGGTCGTCACGTCGAGCCGGGGCAAAGGATGGTGGGCGTCGGCGGGGCGACGCTCAATCCGCGACCAGACCTCGGCGGACCCGGTAGGATGGAATTCCTCCACCGCTTGGCGAATGTCGGGCGCAAGCGCGTTGAGCAGTGTCTGGTCCATCGGAGCCGATTCGGCGTGCAGATCGATCTCGGCGAAGGCGTCGGGGCCGGGGTTGCGCACAATCCCCCGCGCCGAGGCGGGCCGTCCGCCCACCAGGGTTTTGACATCAATCTTCAACTCGTTAGGTTCGGAATCCCAATCCAGCCGTCCCACCACGTTGGTGAAAGGATATGGAAAATCGAATGGAATCACATTCACCCCGAGGCAAACGACTTGAGCTTTTGACTTCATTGGCTCCTGAGCGTTGGCCCGGCTCAAGTGGGCGGTGAGATTGACCCGTCCCCGCGACCCCGCCGCCTGGCCGGCCACGCCCAGCTGAAACTCCTCCAAACCATTCTCGACCGCTGCCCCACGATCGTTCGCCGCTTGCTCTCGACCAATCAATTGGGCGTACCGCAGCGGCGCTTTGCTGACGCCATCCTTAGACGCCTCCAGCCACTCATCCCACACCGGACCGAATCCCAGACGGGTGATCCAACGCCGCAGTGAATCATCAAGCGAAAGATCAATCACATTCAGATCAAACTTGAAATCTTCGAAGGTCGGCTCGGGGGCGGTCAGGTCGATTCCGAATTCGCCGGTCAGCCGTACCCTAGTTGGACCTCTCCAGCCGCTGGTGTCAAGACGTCCCCAGCCGGTTTTGAGTTGTAGATCGGCGGTGACATCGGTGAGGCGGAACGGCGCGGGATCTTCCCGCAGCGAGGCTTCCCGCAACCGCGCGGTTAGCTCGTAACGCCACGGTCCCTGGATGGGATTGAGATTCAACGACGCTTTGTCCCCAGGTTTCCCAGGTGGTTGGGCCTTGGTCGGTCCCCAGATTGGTGGACGTTCAAGACGCACAATCTCTAGGTCGAGTCGTCCCCCCTCCAGACGGGAGCGTCGAAACGCCATCCGCAAATCACTCGGTAGACAATTTTGAAGCGACTCACTGAGTTTTAAGCCTCGAATGATTCCGCTGATCACCACTGCGCCATTGGATTTGTCGAACTGGCCGTGGAGTTCGATCGAGTCCACCACCCGTCCCCGCGCCGCGATTTGGTAACTCATCAGATCCGGGGACTGGCGACTGACCCGCTTGATCACCACCTGGGCGTTGTCCAGCAGGCCGATCACGCCGGAAGCGTCGGTCAACTCGACAACCCCTCCCTGAATTTCGATCTCCGGCCAAACCTTCATCGGCATGCCGGGCCAGGGGTCGGCCAGAAGGGTTTGCACATTCCAACGCCCGTCTTGCTGTCGTGCCAGCCGCAAACGGGGTTGTGCGAGCGAGACCTTGATCGGCTGGAAGTGTCCCTCCAACAGCGCCTTGGGATTATGCAGCACTTCGATCCAGGGGAAGCGCAGAGTTTCGACGCGGCCGCGTTGGGCCTCCTGATTGATCTCGATGCGATTGAGCCGGATCTTGTCCGAGAGCGGTTCGAAATCAACCCGTTCCACCTTGAGTTCCGAAGTTGGAAGATATTTCGTGGCATGAGCCACGACAAGTTGGGCCAGGCGTTGGTCGTCCAGCAAGTTTCGGATCAGTCCCCAGCCCCCGCCAACCAGGGTTAGCATGACCAGGGCGAGTCCCCCCCGGACGATGCGCGCGCGTCGTCGGCGTCGCTCAGGTCGGGATGGGACCGACGGACTGACGGCGGCGGAGGGGGACGACGGTGGGGTGGGCTGGGACGACGCGCCGCCCATCCAGGTGGGCGTGGGGACAGAACCGAACGTCATGAGCGCCGAGGCTCCCTCCTCGGATAGGACGATGCGGTACAACCGGGAATCAAACAAGACCGACGCCGCTGGGATCAATTGGGACAACGCGGCGGGATCAATTCGCGTTTGGGGTGGGTCGGTAATGACGATCCGGTGCGGCGTCCACTTCCACAGAGCCAGTGGACCGCCACCGCCGCCAAAATGAATGCGGGCACCATCGCGGGGATTCGATACCGCATCGAGCCGACAAAGAGAAGATGAAGCGTGGCGAAATAACCCAATGGACCGGCCAGCAACACCAATTCGGCCAACTTGCCCCGGCAAAGCAACACCACGACGCCGACACCCACGAGAAGAAGGATCGGCAGAGTGGTTGTGGCGCATAACAAGCGGGCTAGGGGGGAACCCAGTTCGTCGGCTTGAGGAGCAGGACTCCAGAACCGCGCTGCCTTGATGAGCGCCAGATAGGCCACCCGTCCGGGTTCCTCCCCAATTTGCCTCCAGGATTGGTCGAGAAGAGCCCGATCCTGGCGAAGCTCGTCGAGTGGCCACCACGCCGGATCGTTGAGGAAGTCAAGGTTGGAGGCTCCATTGGCCTGGGGACCGACGCCGTCGTAGAGGCTCGCGCCGGCCCAGGTCGCGGTGGGCACGAACCGTCCGAGCGTCTGATGATTGCGAATCCACCAGGGCACCAAGGTCAAAGCAGCGGCGGCGAGCATGATGAAGCTTTGGAGGGCGGCTCGGCGGCGATTGACCATTCCTCCGCCGGTCAAGAACGGCCAGGCCAGAGCCAGCAGAGGGGGAAAGAGAAGCCACGACGGTTTGATGAGAACCCCCACGCCCGCGGCGATTCCCGCGCCCAAGGCAGTCCAAAGCCGAATCGGGAGCCGCGTTGAAGTTGGATTAGGAGAGGCAAGGGGATTGGGCGAACGTAGATGGGCCATCGCCACTAGAAAGAGCAGCATGACCGTGGGGAAGATGGACTCGGAAAGCAAAACGACCGCCGAGGCGGCCGTGAGTGGATCTAGCGCGACGAATCCCCCCGCTAGAATGGCCGGAGTCACCCCAACCCAACGGCGTTGGCGACCCTCGCCCGAGAGTAACGGCTGGTCAGCCAGGCGAGGTCCCAGAACCAGACGAGCCAGCAAGATGGTGAGCGGCACGCAGGCGGCCGCGATCAACGCTTGGACCAAACGCGCCGCCAAGGGAGAAGGGCCGAACAGGAGTTGGCATCCCGCGAGGAATCCAGGATAACCCGGGGTTCGGAGGGCGTGATGAACAATGCCCCATTGCTCCACCTCGAACGCCCCGCCCCAACGCAGCGACGAGGCAAGATACCAATACAGGTTGGCGTCGCCGAACAGGCAACGAACGCCCCGGTTCAGCATCCAAGCGTGGAACGCGACCGCCAGCCCCAAGCGCGCAAGCAGTCCCATCTCGAAAGCAGCGCGGGCAGGGCTCATAGGTTGGGGGAGGTGGTTAGGTTGAGGTTGGGGTTGAATTGGGATTTGGTTACGCGGCCAGAGGTGGCGGCGAGGAGTTGTAGTCGTCGCGTCGGGAGCGTTGACGCAGGTGGACCCGCGCGGTCACCATGAACGAAGCAAGAAGATAGTAGGCGGGATAGAACAGGGAAATCCAGGTCAAGGTGGTGAGGGTGGCAGCGTCCACATGGTCAGTGGGACTCATTCCCCAGACGATCACTCCCAACAGGATTGCCCAAGGCACGCCTAGCAACACGGTGAGGCGATTGAGCAAACCGGGTTGCGAGGGGTATAGGTAGCGGGTGGGCACGAAGGTGAGGATCGAGGGGATCAGCAAGATGGCCAGAGTAACCAGAGGGGGCGGTTCCAGCATGTAGAGGTAAAACGCGACGAGGTTCCAATAGGAGGGGAACCCCAAGAAATAGCCGTCGTCAGTTTTGACCGAGACCTGGCAAAACCCGTAGGCGCTGGCCAGCAATGGAACGAGCAGCCAAGCGTTCCAACCCACGGGGAGCAGACCGGCCCTCCAGACCAGGAACAGCGGCAGACAAGTGTAGGTGAGGAAGTCGATCAGATCGTCCAGACGCCGGCCGTCGAACTCGGGAGTGACCTCCTTGACCTTGACCCGGCGGGCCAGGGTGCCGTCGGTGGCGTCGATCAAGGTCGCCAGCGCCATAAGGGCGAACGCCGCGCGAAATGCGGCGGGGGTGGCTTCCACCAGACAGACCACGATGCCCGCCGCTGCGACCAAACCAAGAGCGGTGTAGAAGTGCACGCCCCACGCCAACGCTTTGCGGACCCCAGCCCTCCTCCGCGAGTCCTCCGAGACCCGCGCCGCGGAGGTGGTGGATGGTGTCTCCGTCATCTGTTCTGAATCCTCGCCCGTGGTCGCTTGCCGTGATGGCTCCCCTCAATCTTCACGCGACCATCCTAGCACGCTCAAGATTTCGACACAATTGGGTCGAAATGGTCGAGAGGTCGCCGCGGACCGGACCGAGCCGCGACGGGGTGTGGGAACCGGGTGAACGGGATGGGCTCGTCTCGGCGGGTCAGCGGGAGGGAATGAAGCGAAGGTTTTTCATGAGGCGGTCGTCCTGGTCGCTGAAGGTGTCGAGTTGCCCCTGGCCCAAAATGAAGGTGCCCAGAAGTTGATCGCCTTGGGGACCGGCAGCTAGGAAGTAGGTCCAGATGACGCCGATCTCGTTTTCCACTCCCCGGGCGGACACCTTGTACAAGAAAGTGTTGTGGGGTGATTGGACTTCCCCTTTGCCGATCCATTCGCGGAATCGATTGCCCAGGACAGTTTTGACGTCGTTTTCAAACTGAACGACATCCTGGTGACGCCCAGGTCCGGCGTTGGGTCCGGTGGAGAGGTTGACCTGAGCGACGAGTTCCCCCAGCTGAAGACGCTTGAGGACGGTCAGCTTGGCGTCGTCCCAAAACAGGTGCCAGTCGCGGTCGTGGGTCAGCGTGAACTTGCCGCCAGGCGACTCGTAAAACAGTTCCTCCCACTCGGTCGGCGGACGGGAGGGCAAGTCGGCGAGCATGGCGTCGTTGAGTTCGGCGGGGGGCTCGCTGATTAGAGTCATCTCGATCGTGAGCGTGCTTTTGAGGGTCAGCGCTGTTTCCACTGGGCCGGCGGCGCGGTTTTCATTGCGGTTGAGGACGAGCTTGCGAATCGTGCCGGTCTTGAGGTTAAACAGCAGCGCGGCAGAGCAGGCGACTTTACCTTCGCCGCCGCGGGCCACTCCGTTGACCAGGCCGCGAAAGCGGATCTCCGCGTCGCCGTCGCGGACTGCGACCAGGGTGCCCTCTAGGGTGTGCGAGGCCAACGCATCGTAATCGGTCAGTTCGCGGACGCTGGTTTCGCCCAGGGTCCACGTTTCGCCCACGGCCACCGGACGATTGGGCAACAAGTCAATCCAACCCAGAGGGTCGCCCGGTCCCCGCGCCAGGTCGAGTTCCGCGCGGGTCAGAGGACCGCCGGGACTGTAAAGGAACACGGACCGATCGCGTCGCTCCGCAACGAGCGTGGCGACTTGGGGCCGCAACATGATGTTGGAGGGACGCACCTCCCCCCGGATCGCCGCACCCGCTTGACGAACGCGACGGGCCGCACGGGCTGGCACATTCCCTTTTTCGACCGCCGCAATCCGCTCGTCGTACTCCATCCGCGCGCGAACCTGGAGCTTGAGCGGCTTGGAGGCCAACGAGTCGTTGGTCTTGGCCGCCAACTCATTCGAGGACGAGGGCGGCGTCTCGGCTCGGATCGTCCCCTCCGCCGTCAACTCACGCTTGACCCGATAAGTCGAGCCAAGTTCCGCCTTCAGCGTCAAGTCATAGGTCGGCGCGTCCCGATTCGCTTCGGCGGCGACCGCCTTGGTCGTCTCCGAAGCGGATTCGAGGGCCGTTTCCTGAGCACGTCCCCAACCGTTCCCCATTCCCGCAAGAAGTCCCATCCCCAGAAGGACCACCCATGCCACCCGTGCGATCCGACCAATCCGCGCCAGCAACGCGATCGTTGGGTGCCAAACATCCAGCGGCCAAGCCTTTCGACTCCATGAATCAACCCGATGGGAGCGACATTCTGGTTTGCCGCACATGACCTTGTTCTCCCTCGCCAACGGCGCGATCGCTTCATTTTGCCGACCAAGCGGGTCGTCTCGACCCGTGAGACCCGGTTTCGCTGTTGTAAACTCAATGAGGAATCGTGTCACGGCGTCTTGCGCCGAACGTGATTCGTTGGAAGCACCGAACGACCTGACGACATGGCTCCATCTTGGACCTGGAACGCCGATCGTTGGATGTCTGTGGGGGATTGGTTCATTCATTGACGGGTTCAGTTCAACGGCGTTGGGTGTTTTCGGTTGGTTTGGGACGCGTGGGAGAAGGCTTCAGGGACGACGTGGCGAACGGCGGGGACCGCCTTGACCAGAGGAAGCGTTCGCTTCCACCCTTTTTGTTCGGCTCCGAGTCATTCAATCATGGTGCGTTCGTGCCGGGAAGCGTCGCCGCCGGGTTCGGTGGCTGGCCGCGATTGATTCGCTCCCGGAACGGCGTCGAGATGGGGAGTCCGAAGCCGTCCAGGTGATCGTTTCCACCGTGGGGAGAGTAGGTTCGATGGATCCGCGCCTTCGGTTGCTTCGTCCGCGATGGCTCGCGGAAATGGGGAAGGGGATCGGGTTGGGAACCGCCGTCGGGCCGCGGTCGCGCAGGCGCGGGGGACGATCCTCCTGGAGCCTCCAACCCGCCGCCGAAATCGCCACCCGCGGGCTTGAAGTCCGCGCTTTGTTGACCAGTTCGCTCTCGGGCGTGGTCTATGACGACCTCAACGCCAATGGACGGTTCGATGAGGGCGATTCACCAATCGCCAATGTGGCGATCCGTCTCACTGGGATCGACGTCAACGGCCAACCGGTTAACCTCGAAACCGTTACCGGCACCGACGGACGTTACGCTTTCCCTGACCTCCAACCGGGCACTTACGAGCTAACCCAGATTCAGCCTGAAGGCTACGTCAACGCCACCAACTCCACCGGCGCACCTGCGGGGGTTCTCTCAGGAGCCAATTCGATCGTCAACATTCCGTTGGGCGCAAATGTCAACGGCTTTGGGTTCAATTTCGGCGAACGCTCAATTCGGGTTTCTGGCTCGGTCTTCGTTGATCTGGATCGCAACGGCAGCCGTGGCCCCAATGAGACCGGCGTGGCGGGAGTCGCGGTTCGGCTCATCGACGGCTCGGGCAGCGTGATCCAGACTCAAACCACCAACGCCGAGGGCCGCTTCGAGTTCGTCGCCGTTCCAGTGGGTACCTATGTCCTGGAACGCGATCCGGTCCCCGGCTACGGAGTCGGCACGCCTGCGACTCAGACCGTGACCGTCACCAATGCCGGACTGGCCAACCGCGACTTCGGCGTGACAGTCGGACGGCTGGTTGGATTGGTTTTTGTCGATACGAACAATGACGGCCTCTTCAACGCGGGCGAACCCGGATTAAGCGGGGTTCTGGTCACGCTGACTGGCACCGACTTCAACGGCGCGGCTGTCGAGCGTTCCACCTTGACCGGCACTGACGGCTCGTTCCGGTTCGAGGACCTGCTCGCGGGCGACTACACCTTGACCCGCGTCGCGCCCGCAGGCTACGATGCCGCCACGGCGATTCCCGGCACCTCAGGAGGGACGGGCGGCCTTGGGGTCGTGTCGAACATCACGTTGGCCGGAGGCTTCCAGGCGGCTGATTACCGCTTCGTCGAGCGAGGGACGCCGCTTGCGGGCGTCGTCTTCCGAGACGTCAACCGCAACGGCCAGATCAATCCCGAGGATCGCGGCGTGCCGGGCGTGACGATCATCCTACGCAACACGTCCGACGTGGAGATCGCCCGGACCGTGACCGACGCTCAAGGACGCTATGCCTTTGCCAATCAGCGGCCTGGTCCCTATGTGATCGAGCGGGTGTTGCCGCCTGGATTCGGTTCAACCTCCTCGGCGCGTCAGACCATCACCAATCCTCCAGCGACCCGCGCCGACGGCACGAACGATCCCGATCGCGGCCAGGGCCGTCCCAACATCAACTTCGGCCTCTCGACCGGGTCGTTGTCGGGCACAGTGTTCGTGGACGCCAACGCCAACCGTCTCATCGAAGCGGGTGAAGGGGGCGTCGCTGGGGTGACGATTCGGCTCACCGGCACCGACGCGGCGGGCAATCCGGTCGATTTAACCACCACCACCGATCAAACCGGACGGTTCGAGTTCGACAATCTTCTGGCTGGACGCTACCAAATCACCGCCGACCCCACCGCCGGACTCGCTGCGGGATTGACCAACGTGGGCAGTGCGGGAGGCGTGGTGGTTGGACCCAACCGGATTGAACAAATCTCGCTGGGCGCGGGGATCGCGTCGACCAACTACAATTTCGGACGCCTGGGAACCAGCGTGCGAGGCGTGGTCTTCATCGACCTGAACCGCGACCGGGTCCGTGACCGCAATGAAAACGGTCTGGCGGGCGTGACGCTGCGTCTGCTCAACCCGTCGGACAACTCCGTAGTGGCCACGACCACGACCAATGCGCGGGGTGAATACGAGTTCCGCAATGTGGCCGCAGGGAACTACCTACTGCAAAAAGTCCAGAACCCCGACTTCCTGAGCGGCTCGCCCGGTCTGGACAACACGATTGCGATCACCGTTGCGCCCGAGGGTCTCATCGACGTCAATTTCCCCGAATTCGCCGGTGAACTCGCTGGAGTGGTCTTCCTCGACGCCAATTCCAACGGGGTCCGCGATTCGGATGAACCGGGCATCCCAGGCGTGACAATTACCCTGCGTCGCGGTTCGGGCGTGGGAACCCTGGTGGAGACCATCACCACCGACGCCAACGGCGTTTATCGCTTCCAAGGATTGACCGCCGGCACCTATCGCATCACGCAAACCCAACCGTCAACCTTCAACAACGGTCAAACTGTGTTGGGAAGTTTAGGTGGTCAGACGCTTATTGACGATGTGCGCAACATCGCGGTCGCTCCAGGCGCTCAGGGGTTGGGCTACGACTTCACCGAACTGCCTCGAGGACTGGCGGGGGTGGTCTTTCTGGACGAACCGGGCGGCACGCCGGGGGTGTTCGACCAGGGCGAACGTGGCTTGAGCGTGGTCACCGTCCGCGCGACCAATCAGGCCACCGGCGTGGTTTCAACCGCTATCACCGACCCGAGCGGCCAGTTCGTCTTCTTCAACCTGTCGGCTGGCACCTACACCATCGAGAAGGTACCGCTGCCGGGCTATCGGATCATCACTCCCACTACCCGGACCATCACCATTACAGGCCCGACTGATCCTCAACTGCTCTCGTTCGCGGTCCAAGCCGCGCGGCTTTTGGGATCGGTTTACAACGACCTCAACGGCGACGGTCAACGTGGCCCGAACGAGACCGGGGTTTCTGGCGTGACGATTCGGCTTACCGGCACCGATGTCAACGGCAACGCGGTCAATACCACAACCACCACCGACGCCGAGGGTCGCTTCACCTTCCGCGACTTGATTGCCGGCACGTATTCGTTGCGTCGGGAGGCGGGGTTCGCGTTGTTCGCCCCTGGGATCAACACCGTAGGCACCGTCGAAGGCGTGCTCAGCGGTCAATTGACCGGCGACAGCCAAATCTCCTCGATCGTGCTAGGTCCGGGCGCGACCGGCGAGGGTTATTTATTTGGCCAACGTGCCTCGGCGATTCGGGGCCGGGTCTTCCTGGACTCCAACAACAACAGCGCCCTCGACGACGGCGAGCAGGGAATCGCCGGGGCGGTGATCCAACTCCGCGATAGCGACAACCGGCTGGTCGCCACAGCCACCACTGATCAGGACGGTCACTACGTCTTCCCCAACGTTGCGCCGGGAACCTATTCATTGGTGTCGGTGCAACCCTTGGGCTTCGCCAGTTCAACCGCCGACGTGTTGACCAGTGTGGTGGTTTCCACCGACAACCTCGAAGGACGCAATTTCGGCAAGCTGGGAGCCACCTTGTCCGGCTCGTCGTTCCTGGACCTCGACGCCAACGGCGTTCGGGACCCCAACGAGCGCGGGTTGGCCAATGTGGCGATCAACTTGACTGGCACTGACGCGGCGGGCAACCCGGTAACGCGGACCACGACCACTGACGTCAACGGCAATTTCCGGTTCACCGATCTGCCGGCCGGCAACTACACCGTGGTCGAGACCCAACGGCCCGATGTTCTGCCGGGTCGGGCCGCGGTGGGCAACGCTGGTGGTGTGGTGATCGACTCCAATACCATCGCCGAGATCGGAGTGGGACCAGGAGCCAACCTTAGTGGTTACACCTTCGGCAACCTTGCGCTGGACAACGCCTCGCTGACCGGACGGGTCTTCCAAGACCTCAACGGCAACGGCGTACGCGACCTAGGCGAACCGGGAGTCGCCGGCGTTTTGGTGACCCTCTCCGGAATCGACCAGGACAATCGGCCGGTCTTGTTGAGTACCGTGACCGATTCTGACGGGTTCTATCGGTTCGAGAATCTGCGTCAGGGTGTCTATCGCGTGACCGCCACGATCCCCGAGGGTTTCATCGCCACCACAGCAGTCGTGGGCGACTCGGGCGGACGCCTCGACCCCGCTGATCCGGGCGTCTCGATCATCGGCATTCCCTTGGCGGGTGGAGCCGCCGGCGCAGGTTACGACTTCGCCCTGAGCCGTCCAATGGGTTCGCTCTCGGGCTTTGTGTACGTCGATCACAACCGCGACGGCGTGCGTCAGCCCCGCGAGTTGGGTCTTCCCGGGGTTCGTCTGAGTCTGGAAGGCACCGACTCGGTGGGTAACCGCGTCGAGCGATCGACCCTGACGTTGCAAAACGGCCTGTACCGGTTTGAGAATCTGCCCGCGGGTTCCTACCGGATCACCCAGGTCCAACCTGGCCAGTTCCTCAACGGGCGGGTCACGCCGGGCAGCCAAGGCGGATTCGTCCGCGGCCCCAACGAGATCGCCGGCATCACTCTGGGGATCGGTCAAAACGGCGTGGAAAACAACTTCGGTGAACTCCCACGGTCCGGTTCCCGTTACCCCGGACTCACCCGCCGCACCGCCCGCCCCTCCCGGCCGATCCCACCACCCCGCTACGTCGGTCCGGCCGTGCCACGTTTCCCCATCTTCCCCCGCCTGGCCGTTCCCCCTCGGATTCGCTAGGCTTCCTGACACCCCAAGGAGCGAGTGAGGGACTCCCCGAGCCTGGTGGCACCTGTCCAAGACAAGAGCGAGTCCCCAACATCAACATCAAGGCAGTGCGAGCGTGGAGCCCAGGAGGATCGCCTCCCGGGCTCCACGGAGTTACGTCAACACATCTATGAGTTTGGGGTCACCCCGGTGATTTCGGCCAGCTTGTTGAAGAAGCCGCGTTTGCGATCCGACGAGATCGACCAATTCACCGGGACCGATTGATACCCTTCGTCGAAGCCCTCTCCCTTCATACGAAAGTCGAAATACCCCCAGGAGGCGAACGCTTCCACCGCGGCCACGAAGTTGTTGCGGGGCCGGTCGAAGTCGAAATGGTCGTCCTCGTTGAAGAGGATCGGCTTGGGATGCGCTCCGCAAAGGGCGCGGGTTTGGTTCACCATCTCGGTGATTCGGTCAGGGTTGTTGACCCCGTTACCATGCAACAGCAGAAAATCCGCCGCCTCGACCACCGAAGGGTCGGGAATCTGTCCGCCGCCGTAACTGGTGGAAACTAGCAAGCCCGGACCTCCTCGCCGACGCGACCGCGCCTTGGCTCGTTCAATCAACTGGTGAACCCGCTCAGGGCGCAATATCGCGTGGTCGTAACGCACATTGCATTCATTATTAATTTCAATCAACACATGCCGATCTTCTCGATCTAGAATCCAATCAACCACGTGATCGACCGCGGCGATCACCGCGGTTTCGTCTTGGAGTCGCTCGTCCTGGCCGAAGTAGAAGATTCCCAAGATGACTGCCATTCCCAGTTCGTCGGCCTTGTCCAGCACCCGAGCCACTCGTGCCAGGTCGTCTGGACGCAATGAGCCGTCGGGCTCGATGGCCGAATTGAGCCAAGGCTGCTCCTTGGCATACGAGTACCCGATGGGACTGCCGCCTTGAAGGTTGATCGTCACTGCGAGCAACCCGTGGGCGCGCCAGACTGGCATTGCTTCGAGGAATTCACGAGTGTTGCGATCGGGGTCCCAAACGCCGGTGTCGGGATAGGCCCAGCGGCTCGCGGTGGCGGGGTTGCGGTCGTTGAAGGTGGCCTGGACCATGCGGGCGTTGAAGAGAAGGCCCTCGATCGAGTGGCCGTTCCAGACTCGCCCGGCGTAGGTAAACGCGCCGTTGATCCGAAACCGTTCGCCCTCAATGGTCACGACAGTGCGGGGCGGATTCCGGCCCTCCTCCGCGCCGATCGCATTCCCGAATGTCGGCAACCCTGTCACCACCACGATCAGCCCAACTAGGGGGGTTCGAGCCTGTATTATGAACATGGGTGTGTCACGTTATATCGACCTCATGCCGGGGCGGCGAAGGGTTGGGGGATAACGATTGTTCCACTCCCAACCCTTTTGGGAGTTTGAGAGACGTTCCCAATCCATCTCCAATCCGCCCACTTAGCATAACCCGAACTGTCCCCAGAGGCATCCTGTTGACTTAACTAAAGTGGCGTTTACGCCCATTCCAAACTCCGTAGGGTTGGCCGCTGAAGCGATGGCGGCACGGAAAACGCGAGGCCAACCCAACGAGAGTCGCAGCGTCCCGCGTTGTCGCATGAGATTGGGTCGCAAGACGAGACGCACAGCGACGACGCTCAACAAACCGCGAAAACCAAGGTGTTTTGGCTCGACGATCAAGCCAACGCAACAGAACGTCCCTTATCAGACGCAAACCAAACCGGGCTAGGGGGCCGCCAAATCGGCGGATCCACCACCATTTCCAACCCGCCCCAACCTCATGGATGGAGGAAATTCAAGTTCAAGATGCCCGCCGGTTGCCAACGTCGGCTGGCCACGAGCCGTTCCGATCGGTTAGAGTGGAAAGCTGGAGAGGCGACGAAGCGACGCCAACCCTCCAACGACCCGACCGTTTCCAAACCAGGCCCAGGTTTCGTTCCCCTCAACCCGTCGCCGTCATTCACCCGCCAACTCGACTGGTTCCGTTGCTTGGTCTTGGCCTTGAATCCGCCACCCTTGTCTGATTTTGGCGGAACTGTCCGGCTTGCCACGCGACTTGCATTGGGAAGCAGGTTCATCGTGACCGTCACTCGTTCAACGCCCGTCACCGCCTCGTGTCAGGTTCGAGAACCCGCCGCCGTCAATGACGTTGATTGGTCGGCCTTGCGCGAGGCGGAGTTTCCGGTAGGCCGACGCTACGCCTACTTCGACCACGCCGCCGTCGCCCCC
>Ga0209017_10001129_pt1 | contig 21752 bp, 9 predicted proteins | sample YNPBryunderm2012_FD_185812 | JGI IMG/M metagenome (GOLD analysis project Ga0209017, IMG submission 185812) | Anoxygenic and chlorotrophic microbial mat microbial communities from Yellowstone National Park, USA - YNP Bryant MS undermat 2012... ... | reverse complement strand
CGGCCGAAAGCGGCGTCCTGTGGCCCGTGCTACTTGGACGACTGTTGCGCTGGCCAGCCACCGACTGTGCATCTCCACGTCCGAAGCCCACACTAACGGCATGATACACCTTTGTTGTGTGGCTTACCAGGGGGTTTCGGATCGGGCGCCGCATGTCTGCCGAAAGGCCTAGGGGCAACCGGGATCGTGGCATCCTGCCAGCCGATCGCTGCCTCCCCTTGTCAACGCTGTCTTGTGGGTCTATAAACGGGCTTCATCGATTAGCTGCAACGTAAGGTTTTCGCGTGGGTTTGCCCACTTTCTGACCATACAGCACAGTTCAGTCGAATTGGAGGACGCCATGGCGACGATCAATGTGGCTTTGATTGGGCAAGGGTTCATGGGCCGTTCGCACTCGAATGCTTGGGGGCAGGTGGCCAAGTTCTTCAAGCCGCCGATCGCACCGGTGATGCATACAGTCTTTGGCCAGCCCGAGGAAAATCCGCCGGCCTTTGCCGCCAACTGGGGCTGGAAGAATGCATCGACCGACTGGCAGCAGGTGGTTCGCTCGCCGGAAATCGGCCTGGTCGATGTGGTCACACCCAATTACATGCACGCCCCGGTCGCCAAAGAGGCGCTTGCGGCCGGCAAACACGTGGCCTGCGAGAAGCCCTTGGCGGGCACGCTTTCCGACGCCCGGGAAATGGCCGAGGCCGCCCGAAAATCTAAGGGAAAAACCTTCGTATGGTTCAACTATAGGCGCTGCCCGGCAGTTGCGCTGGCCCATCAATTGGTCAAGCAGGGCAAGCTGGGAGAAATACGACATGTTCGCGCCGTCTACTTGCAGGATTGGGCCAGCGAAGCCGTGCCACTGCTGTGGCGCTTCGACAAGGGCCTGGCCGGTTCCGGCGCACACGGCGACTTGAATGCCCACATCATAGATATGACTCGCTTCGTGACCGGCGCCGAAATTGTCGAGGTCGCCGGCGCTATCGCCGAGACCTTCATCCGCAAGCGAAAACTCCCGGTCGGCGCGGCCGGCGAAACGCTCGGCGCAGGCAAGGCAGGCGAGCAGATGGGCGACGTGACGGTCGACGATACTGTGCTATTCCTGGCCCGCTTCTCCAACGGCGCAGTAGCCAGTTTCGAGGCGGCTCGGCAGGCCACCGGCAATCAGAACCGGAACGCCTTCGAGATCAACGGCACCAAAGGGGCTTTGAAGTTCGACTTCGAGCGGATGAACGAGCTACAGTGGTACGATGCCACATTGCCCCGGGCCGTACAAGGATGGAGCACCATCATGTGCACCCACGGAGGCGATCACCCTTACGTGGCCAACTGGTGGCCCGACGCCCATATCATCGGCTACGAACACGGTTTCACCAACCAGGCCTACGACATCCTCAAGGCGATTGCCGGCGAAGAGCCGACGGTGCCCTTGCCCGACTTCGAAGACGCCTATCAAACGCAACGGGTGCTGGAAGCGGCGCTGATTTCGGCTGCGGAGCGCCGACCGGTGAAAATCGACGAAGTGCGGTGATGCGCTCGGGGATACATCGCCCTGCAAAGCCTTATAACGTGTGCTGCACGCGTCGTGCGCGCATGTTGTAGTGCTATCCGGAGGGCCGAGCACCGACGTGGCCGCGTTTACGGTCGCCAAGTAGAGCATCACTTCAGACCGCATGAAAACGTGCGCGCAAAACGCGCACAAGTTGCGTCGCAGCGGTCCAGCTCGTACTGCGCCGCATACAAGTGACGGTATTGGAGGGAGACGCAGCGGTGGCGTCCGTTGTGTTTTCGTCGATGGCCGCTCAATCACCAGGGCCTGTAAAGCCACAATGGAGCGCGGCCCTCAAAGTCGCGCTGCCACATGGCGCTTGCGGTGCGCACATTGTACGACGCAAGACACTGCTACCGGGCATGGCCACCTGTTGACCTTCGCGATATCTGGCGGCACGGCCTCCCTGTAATGTTATAATCACCCGGTCGTTACCCTTTGCGAAGATCGATCGGATATCCCGTCTGGGCCGAAACGGTGTGCTGCGCGTGCCGCCGTGGTGCTGGCGGCGGGCTTACTTGCATCCGCTGGCCGATGTGGCAAAATAGGGCACGTTTTAAGTGGCAGGTCTTTTTTGGCGGTCCTGCCAGTGGTTTTCCGGCATAATAGCGCACAAGAGGAGACTTACAGATGGCCAGACCCGTCACCATGTTCACCGGTCAATGGGCGGACCTGCCCTTGGCCGAATTGTGCCGCAAGTTCAAGGATTTCGGATTCGACGGCCTGGAGTTGGCCTGTTGGGGCGACCACTTCGAGGTGCAACGGGCGCTTAACGAGCCTGACTATTGCCACCGCAAAAGAGAGTTGTTGGAGAAGCACGGCTTGCAGGTCTGGGCCATCAGTGCGCACCTGGTCGGTCAGGCGGTTTGCGACATTATCGACCAGCGCCACAAGTCCATTTTGCCCGACTACGTTTGGGGCGACGGCAACCCCGCCGGCGTCAACCAGCGAGCGGCCAAGGAATTGATGGATACCGCCCGGGCGGCGCAAAAGCTGGGCGTCCAGGTGGTCAACGGTTTTACCGGCTCGAGCATCTGGCATTTGCTGTATAGCTTTCCGCCGGTGCCGCCGTCGATGATCGACGACGGCTTCAAACTGTTCGCCGAGCGGTTCAACCCGATTCTGGACGTGTTCGAGGAGTGCGGGGTGAAGTTCGCCTTGGAAGTGCATCCGACGGAGATCGCCTTCGACTTGTACACGGCCCAGCGCGCCCTGGAGGCCATCAACTATCGGCCGAGTTTCGGATTCAACTTCGATCCCAGCCATTTGCACTGGCAAGGCGTCGATCCGGTGGAGTTCATCCGCGCCTTCCCCGATCGCATTTTCCACTGCCACATGAAGGATGCGATCGTCACGCTCAACGGGCGGTCGGGGATTCTGAGCAGTCATTTGAACTTCGGGGATCCGCGGCGGGGATGGGACTTCCGCTCCTTGGGCCGCGGCGGCGTGAACTTCGAAGAGATCATCCGCGCCCTGAACGCCGCCGGATACACCGGCCCGCTGTCGGTGGAGTGGGAAGACAGCGGCATGAACCGCGACCATGGCGCTCGGGAGGCGTGCGAGTTTGTGCGCAAGCTGAACTTCGAGCCGAGCCGAGTGGCCTTCGACGCCGCCTTCGATAAGGAAGAACAGCGAAAATGAGCCGATTGTTATGATTCGGCAAGTTGCAACACGTCAAATTGGCACCAGATTGCAACTGGAAAACCTTCCCCTGCAAGGTAAAATAACGTAGGAACTGCGGTGCGCCGCACGCCTGGTAGCGTAGCAGTGCGCCCCAGGCGGCGCAGACCATAAAGTCTGCTCGCCGCGGGAGCTGCTAAACAGCCAATAGGTGCTGGCACGATGCTGCCTCGTTGAGGAAAATAAACTGAAAATGCGGCCCGCAAAGACCGATAGTTTGTAGCGGAAAACGTGGCAAGCAACCTCTCGCGTGTAATTCCGACGGAGGTGCCAACCCATTAGCGTGAGTAGGAATCGTTCTAGGCTAGTGCCGTAGCACGCCGGATTCCCGCTCGTCTCGCAGCGACGCATCCAGTCGCAATCCGCGAGAGGACTTTGTTAAGGCCGTCGCGTCCCACCTCGGGACGCCGACGGCTTTTTTGTTGGTGGGGCCAGTTTTTAAGTTTTTTATTGGTACTTCCAGCCGATCATTCGGTGGCAAATCAATTTGCCACCGATGTTTCCAAACCTGTGTGCGTCTTGATTTTACGTGCATAATTTGGCCAGGTGAGCTTCCGGGGGGGAGGATTACCCATTTTCCTGCCCCGGCGTACAGCTATCGGGTGCTGCTACTAGCTTTTCAAGCAGTGCCGCCTTATTGGCAACTTTCTGCCAATGTTGGAGGGCCACGCTCCGTCGTGGCCGCATTTGGCTGGTAGGGCACCGATCCACGAAAACGCAACGGACGCGACGGAGCGCGTCCCTCCATTTGGTTGCGGCCATAGACCGCGTTAGGATGCCTCCGGATCAGGTTGCCTCCGGATCAGTGGGTTGGCGGATCAGTTCGGCCGCGCAGGAGTCCGGCTCTGCGGCTGTGCCAGATCGGACAGTTTGCGGCCCAGGAGAAGCTCCAGTCGCACCAGCAACTGGTTGTAGCGGTAACGCAGGTCCAGATAGTTCAGCCGCATACGGCCGAACTTCCGCTGCAAGTCGGAAACCTCAATAGCTTCGATGGTCTTCGCTTCGTATGCCTTCAGGATGGCCTCTTCGGTGCTGTGGGCCAAGGGCAAGACCTCTTTTTCGTAATAGTCGAGCATCGCCCGTAACGGCACAAGCTCGCAATAGGCTGCGGCCACGTCGCCTAGCGAGTTCAATTCGCTCAGATCGCGCAGCGCGCAATTGGTTTGCAGCAGCGCTTGCTGCTCGGCTATATCTCCCTGCTTGCGGTCGAAAAGCGGTACGTCGAAGGCCACTCGCGCACCGACGCGGTCGTTCCACGCGCCGATATCGGTCTGGAATCGCGGGCCGATTTCCAAGTTGGGTATCGCACTTGCCCGGGCCAAAGCAACGCGCCACTGGCTCTCGTTGACGGCTGCGCGGGTCTCGGCCAGTTCGGGACGGACCGTGAGGGCCTGAGCGAGAACCACTTCCAGCGGAACGATTTCCATCGGCGGCGCCGCTAGTCGCCCTTTGACCGCAATCGGCCGCGGCGGCGTCAGGCCCACAAGCTGGGCCAGCTTGATCCGGGCGGCTTCCAGTCGCGCAACAGCGTCTAAGTGCTGCACGCGCGCCTCGGCCGCATCCACTTCGGCCACCATCTTGTCAGCGAACGGAATCGCCCGCAATTCGAAGCGCGCACGCTGCACCTCGGCGCCCCGGGCGGCAAGCTCGGCCAGTTGCGCCCGCAGATGGGTCAATTCCTGATAATACAGCACGTCCACAGCGGCCAGAGCGGCGCTTGCCAAAACCGTTTCCGTCTCTCGGCTAAGCCGATGCTGGGCACGCTCGATCGCCGCCTGCGCAGCCCGTCGCGCCAAGTTCCTTTTGCCCCCAAGCGGAATGGTAAACACCAGCCGAGTGCTCAACGAGGTGTCGTCGATGGTCCTGGTCGGCGTTTCGGTGTCCAAGACCAATTGCGGATTGGGCAGCAGCCCGGCAGTGATCAGCCGCGCCTGGGCGATTTCGACCTCGTGCTGCCGCGCCTTCAGCAGCGGATGATGTTCCAGAGCGTACGTCAGCAGTTGCTCCAGCGGCACGCCTTCGGTGCTTTCGTAAACCGGTGTGCCGGCAATCGCGGGCGGCCCAGGAACCTCCGACGCCGCTGGCCGACGCTGTTCAGGCGGCTGTGATTTGACCTCGCCCGGCACAGTAGGAACTGGTTGTTCGACTGGAGTAGAAACTGGCTGTTGGGCTGGAGTGGCTGGGGTGGTGGAGTCGGGCAGCTTGCTGGGGAACAAGGGCGAAGGTTCTGGCAAGACAGGTTGTTTCGCCGTGGGCGACCCCGCGGTGCGGTCCTGCGGCTCCGGATGGTCGGGGCTACCGGGCAGTCTTGGCAGCGGCTCCTGCTCCTGTGCACTCAACAGCCGGACTGTCTGTTGCTCCGCGCTTCTGGCAGCAGGCAGTTCCAGCCGCAGGCCGTCCAAAATATTTCGGCCGGTCGACTCAGCCGGCTGGTTGTCGTCTGATTGAGCTTCCTTGGCCTTTGCGAAGTTCAGCGAGCTGGCGCCATCAGGGCCGGTGGCAACGTTGGTCGCCTTTTCGGCGGAGTCGCGATGACCATTGGTCGATTCCTTCTGGGAATCGCCCGGCCGGCGGCCCTCCAAAATCCGGATACCTACGCTGGTTCCGTCCCACGGTTTGGCTTGGTCGTCATCGGAAGAATTACTTCCGCTCGACGAGGTAAGCGTAAGCTTCGCCTTGCTCGTGTGCCAGCCTTCGGAGCTGATGCATCCGAGACCAGACAGTATTATGCAAAAGATTATAAACTTAATGCATTTCATTGAGGGTTATGCTTTGGAGTCATTCCACCGCCAGGCGGCAGCGATGCTTCGCGGGGGGTGAAATGAGATGTTTTTCCCCCGACGTACGGTGCATTCCTGACAGTGCGGAGTATAGATTCATTTCTGGCCCAAATTGCCAGCCAGAGGTCGATCTTGCCCATTTGGTAACCTTTTCCGAAAAACGGAAAGCGACCGATGCGTTTTCTGCCAAGGCCCACTGTCCGATACTGACGCGGTTATGTGAAACAGGCTGCCAGCACGCTGTCGCCGGTTGGTAATAATCCTTTCGCAAAAAGCAATCCTATGCACCAGCTTGGGTTATACGATGCATGAGGGAACCACCGCAGAAACCAAGTGGCGAGCCGGCGAAGAGTATGCGGACAAGACCGCCTGGGCGTAAAGTTTCCGGAAAAGCAGGGCGATTGTAGTTTCTGGTTTGTGCCTGTCAAGTTCAATTTAAGACAAGCTTTTGCGTTTTTGCGTCGCAACGTCGATACCGGGTCACGAAGAATCGCGGTCGGGTTGTCACTTTTTTAACCTGCCAAGGCTGTTGAATTACGCTGCTTGTGCCACTTTACGGCCGTTTCTGTCACTCCGTTGCAATAGGTTTGGGGCGAATTTTGTCAACAGAAGCTGTTAATGTTCGGCGCCGGCCGCGTGCCCCACGATCAACACGCCGCAGAGCCGAAAATCGCCAACTTTGCAGTTGGCCAGAACAGCTTCAGCGCTACAATTCTGTTGTCAAGCTCTCATGGAAGGCCAATTCCAGTAGGTTCGCAGCCAAGATGCGTTTGATCTGTTTTGCCACCATGCGTGGATAACGCATGAGTCGTTGGCAATAGCCGCGCAAAACCGAATTACCGGGAGTCAGTAGCCGTGGGGGTAGTCGATAGAAATCGCCGCCGAAAGATCCAACGCGAAGCAGAAGGTTACCTGGAACTGGGATTGCCAAGGCACGCGCTGGCCGCGCTGGGTCGCCTGGGCGATCCGACTTCTTTCGACGCACACTGCATGTACCTTTGGGGCGAGTCGCTGCGCGCACTTCATCGTTACGACGAGGCCCTGTTGCCCCTGGAACAGGCAGCGCAAGCCGATCCGGATAACATTCACGTTTGGATTGCCCTGGGCTGGTGTTACAAACGCACCGGTCGGCTAGATATGGCCATAGAGGCACTAGAAGCCGCTCTGATCGCCCAGCCAGAAGAAGCGCTGTTGCACTACAATCTGTCTTGTTACCTCAGCCTGGCGGGAAAGAAGCAACGTTCGTTGGAACACTTGCGCACTGCCCTGGAGATCGAGCCTGAGTACCGACGGCTGATCGACGAAGAACCGGATTTCGACCCGCTGCGCGGTGATCCTGACTTCCAGGCCCTGTGCCAGGGCCAACGCGTGGTGTGAGCAACAGCACCGCAATCCCGCAATACGTCTTGCCGCAATTTCGCGCCGGGCGATACAATCACCCCAGTTGTCTGGAGTATCGCCCTATTATCGTCAGGCTTGCCACTTGCGCGCATCGTCGTTTGCTCCGTCGGGAGGCGACGCGCGCCGGCCGGCAGCCGCGACAACGCGCTGGCGGAACGAGGCGGCCAGATGGCCCATCTCGATCAGCTCGATGGTGCCCCTGAATCGCGGCCAGAGCGCTTCTGCCTGCTGGCACGGTCGGCCCAAGATTCGTATCGGCCGAGGTGGACTCTGCTGGCCCTTGTGCTGGTAGCATGTCTGGCGCCCCGGCTGGTAGCGGCCTGGCGCTGGGATATCATCTGGGGCGACACGCTCTGCTACTTGTTTGCCGCCGAGGCACTGGAGAGAGGCGATCTAGAGCTTGCCTTCAGGGATTTCGGGCTGAATGTTTATCCGGCGATACTTTGCCTGCTGCGCAAGCTGACTCCCGACTGGCAGACCGCGGCCAAGTGGTTCAGCGTCGCGGCAGCCACGCTGACTGTGCTGCCGCTGTTTGGCTGGCTGCGCCGCCAGTTCGACGACCGGCTGGCAGTGATCGGATGCCTGTGTTACGCCTTCCACGGCAAACTGATCGCCGTCTCGCCGCTGGCCATACGCGATCCGATATTCTGGCTTCTTGTAGCCGCTACGGTGTACTGGGCATGGCGGGCGGCGGCCGAGGTGCGGCTTGGGGCCTTCGCTGCCGCCGGAGGGGCTTTCACGCTGGCGGTACACACGCGGACGGAAGGCTGGGTGCTGCTGGCGCCGATAGTGCTCTGGCCGGCAATCCGCTTTGCCGCAGCCGGCCAACAGCGACTGCGACTGGTGGCCGGAACCGCTTTGTGCCTGGCAGTGATGCCCGCGACGGTCACATCGCTCAACCTGACCTTGTTGCGCGACTGCCCGCAGTGGCAGATAATCCCCGCCCGCCACGTAGCGCTGGCCCGCGACTGGGCCGCAGGCCGCACGGCGACGCAGCCGGTTGCCGGCGTGATCGAATCGGCCGCCGAAAGCGGCCGTCTGTCTGCCGCCAAAGACTGGTTCATCAGTCGCTTCCAGCTTGCCCGACAGATTCTGGTCCGCGCGGTCAAAGGTTTTACATACGTTGGGGCGCTGTTGACCGTCTTGGGTATAGTCGCCAATCGCCGGCTGCTCGGCAGACCGGAGAACCTGGTCATCTGGCTGATGTGCCTGGGGCTGATGGGAATGATCTGGGTCCGCTACCAGCGCGCGGGCTTGGATATCCGCTACTTCTTGCCGCTGGTGATCCTGCTGGTCGGCTGGATTGCCCTGGGATACACATCGCTGGAACGTGCCGTGTCAGGAAAGCTCAGCGCGCGCCTGTCGGGCACAAGCGACGTGCACCATGCCACCGCCCGGTGGTGGAAAACCGCAGCGCTTGGCGTGCTCATCGCGGGACTAGCGGCAGGCAGTCTGGCCGAAGCCAGGCTCTCGGCAGCGAAGATCATGCGGCGGCAGATAGTTCTCGGGCAGTGGATCGCCGAGGTTCTGGGGCCGAGCCAGCGCATCGCCGGGGGGCCAGAAAACCTTGTTCTGCTTGCCTGGTATGCCCAAGGGACGGTCGTGCAGCATTTCGATCCGCAGCAACTGGCCGCCGATGGCATTGCCGCCGAGTTGGAACAGGCACGGGCCGACGTGGTAGTGCTGTTTGTCACCGGAACCAACGAGGCCAGTTGCCGGCAAATCGCATCTCGGCTTGCTGAACAGCCAGAAGCTCGCTACAGGGTGGTCCCTCTGACACGCCTGCCCCAAGCATCCTACGGAACGTGCCTGCTGCTGCGCGCAGAGAAATTCCCCTTGATCGAAACATCACGGCCTGGCACCGATGCCGAGCAGCAATGATCACTTTGCCGCGCCACTGTGCACTTCGTGTGCACCTAGTGCCTTACGGCGTAACTTGTGCGCGCCGGTGCGCGCATGTTTTCGGGTGATCTGGAGGGGCACGCTCTGTCGTGGCCGTGTGCCATGCGCTGACGGACGCGACCGCAGCGCGTCCCTCCGTCACCTCCATTTGGTTGCGGTCGTGGCCAGCGTTAGGGTTACTGGCGGCCAAACGGCAGTCAGTGTCGGCGCCTACAGCGTTGCAAGCCGCCGCATACCCAACCCCGCAAGCTATATCCCGGCAATGGCGGAGTCTATTTGGCGCCGCCGCCGTGCGGCGAGTGAGGCTCGTCGGTAAAGTGGAAGCGGAAGGTTTCGTTCTGGCCAAGCACTTCGATGCGTCTTCCCTCGGGGTCTGAGTCGATCTGGTAAACCTGCAACGCTCGTCCTGCGAATTCTCGGTCGACCAGCACCTGACCATCCCGTTTATCGATGCACATCAACCTGGTTAGCTGACGAAAGGCGTTGCCCTGGCGGACCACGCTGGACAGCTCGAAGACCAGCAGGGGGATATCAGTCGGCCCGCCCGGACGGAACCCGCATTGCGATAATTGCGCCGACCACCGCAACATTCCCGAAGCAGCATCGATCCCGTACGCCATGCCTTCGACCGGTATGGTGTTTCCTATAGCCGAGGTGGCCGCGGCAAAGCCGTGGTTGACGATCGCCACGTATTGCCCAAACGCCTTATGCACGACGAGGTCGCGCAGATGGGGAGGAGAATCCAGTTGTGCAGCGCAAAGCAGCCGGCCGCTGGGCAGGGCGACGATCTCCAACCGGCCTTGCTCATCGCACACGGCCACTTCCTGCTGGCTGATGGGCCAGGCTTTTGGTCTGCTTTGGTACTTTCGCTGCCACAGGTATTTGCCCTCCAACGGATCGTACAGCCCCAACATTGCGGAGTTTTGCGCGGCTTCCCAGGCAACCACCTGCGTTCCGAGCGTCAGCATGCGTTGATCGGCTGGGGGAACCGTACCACGGGCTATGGTTCGGCCGTCGAGCACGTCGAGCACTTCCGCCTGGCTGCCATCTGTCGAAGCCACCACCAAGTGGCGCTGATCGCCGAACAGCCCACTGCCGGCGGGCATGTCGTCGCGCACCCAAAGAACTTCGCCGCTGATGGGGTCCAGCGCCGTCAGTTTCCTGTCGCCGAGCAGGCAAACAGCTTCCAGACTGACGGCTACTGGCAGACCGGCCGAGGCGGGCATGGCGAAAAGTCCCGCGCCACGATTCCCGGCCCAAATCGCGCCCAACCCAAACTGTTGCTCGCCGGAAACCGGCCGCGACCAGAGCGTCCTGGCGCCCTCGGGCAAGTCCTGGCCCACCTGTAGCACCGTCAGCCGGTTGCCGACAAAAGCGAAGACCAGTCGTCCGACCGTGTACACCTGCGAATACATGGGATACAACGATGGGGAGTAGATCATGCCTGGGGTGCGCTCAGGCTGCCATTTTGCCCGTTGCCGACCCTGCGAGTCCACCAGCGTCAATCCCGACGACGAGTCGACGAGGGCATGGCTAACCGTCTTGCCGGGCGACGCATCGACCGGCACAACCGTCACCCACGCCTGCGATGCACTAGCAGCCTGCCGACTGCCTGCAAGCGCTTCGACGTACACCTTTCCGGCCGGCCATGTGTGCGGTGCTGCCACCAGTTTGCGCAGCGGGTCGTCGGCAGGCAGCAACTCCACCAGCTCCCGGCCCGTCTTGCCGTCAAGACAGACCTCTCCAGACCATCGTTCCAGCAGGAAGCGATACAGTTCGGCGGCCTCCAGAATCTCGCCGCTGTCGCGCAACAGCGATGCCAACAAGGCGGCGGCAGCACGTTGCTCTTCCGGCTCTCCGCCAGCAAGCACCTGCCTGAGCAACAACTCGGCACGTAAAGATGGCTGGCCGGTCATCTGTCTGGCCAGTTGCAGCCGTACTCGATGAGCAGCCTTGTGCCAGCCGAGATAGGCGATCATCTGCGGATTGCGCAACTCGGCGGCGATCAGTTCATCCAAGGCCTTGCGCTGCGAGGGTTCGGCTGCTGCGTAAGTGGCCGCCAGTTGTGCAGCCCACAGCCTGTCGCGCCGCACACGGCGCAAAGCCTCGGCCGGCAGATACTCGCCGGGCTTGGTTTCGGCGGCGGCCACGGCCAGATAGACTTCCAGGGCAGAGCGAATTTCGCCATGCTCGCGCAGCGCGTTGGCCCAGGCCAGCATCGCAGGCTGGAACTGATCGGTCTTTTCCAGCAAGGGCCGAGCACGGGGAACCAATTTGCTGAAGCCATCGAAATCGGTGCGCAATCCCTGGCTGATGGCATCGACCAGCAGCAACCGCGCCGTCTGGCTCGGCCGCAGCGTCAGCGAGCGCAGCAGATGCTCTAAGGCTTCGGCAGGCCGATTGTCGGCGATCAAGGCGGCCGCGTACTCGGCCAGGAGATCAGCGTCGTCGGGCCGTTGCTCGAGCGCGGCTTCCAGCCGCTGCAATTGCGTACTGAGCGGGCGAAAGCGCATCAGACCTTCGACGTTCGTGGAAACGATGCCGTCCGGGAAAGCTACCAGGCTGCCCGGAGTCGAATCCTCCCACATGCGGCATACGGCTATCTGTTGTCCGGTGTGCATATCCACGATCAGCAGCCCACCGGTGCTAAGCGGCAGGTGGAACCGGCCGTCGGCTAGAAGTCCGCGTCCGCCGGGTGCGGCGCCGGCCGGCAACGGCAGAAGTTCTACGGGCCATGCCGGGGTTCCGTCGGCGAGCTTGATCGCCCGCAACCCAGAGCGCCCCACCAGCACCACTCGCTGGCCGTCGGCGGCGCCGACGAACAGCGCGTCGCGCCGCGGGGCGGTCCACAACAGGCGGCCGTCGCGCAGGCCGATTGCCAGCAGGCGATTACCGTGCGCCGGCGCGATGATCGCCACGCCGCAGGCGAGCACTACGCCCGAGTCGAGCCACACGCCGGATTGCGGTGCGGCCTGTGCCGAGTCGATCAGTCGCCCACCCAGGAGAAGCTGCCGCCGACTGGGGTTGGTCTCGTCTTCCGGCAAGGTGTGAAGCCACAGCAAATCTCTGGTGGCCAGGTCGATGGCCGCGAAGTCGTTCTCCGAGGTCTGGCACACCAGCACCCCATCGCTGTACGCCGGCGTGACCCCCTGACGGCGCAGAACATCGCTGGGACGATAAGGCATCGGCCACAGCGTCGATCCGGTCGGTTTTAGCCGCGAGGCCAGCACGGTCTCGCCCAACAGCGCACCGCTATCGGCGTGCAGCTCCAGCAGTCGGATTTCCTCTTCGATATCTGCCAGCACGAACAAGCTATTTCCCAAGGCCAATGGAGGCCCCAGGAAGAACGCCCCGGCCGCAGGCTGCCAACTGTCTGCCGGCCCGCCGATCTCCCAGACCAGCTTTCCCGTGCCGAGGTCGTAAGCAGTCAACACATTGGCGGTGCGTCGAGCAGGTTCCGATTCCCAGCGGCGCATGCCATTGGCGTCGATAACCGTGCGCCTGTATTGTGGCCCCAAACCGCACGGCAAATCTTCCACGCCGAATACGTACCGGCCGTTGCTGGTGATGGCCCCGAAGATGGCGTCTTCCCACACCCGGCGACGCAGTACGCTGGAGAGCGATTGCGGCAAGAGCAGTTCCGGCGGCAGTTCGCTTCGGCCGCGCCGGCGCCTGTCGAGCAATTCCCCCAAGGCATCGTTCAGGGGGTTTTCCCACAGCAGCTCGCCGCTGTCGAGGTCAACGGCAGCAATATGAGTCAGGGTGCGAGCCACGGCTGTTCGCCCAACCACCAGCGGCGTTATACGCGGCACAGTCGGGCGGCACTCCAAGGCATCCGCCTGGCGCGTCTGCTGTAACCACTGCGCGATTTCGCCGTCGGCGACCAATGGCATCAGAAGCTGGCCCATCAAATGCGGCGTGCCCGATCCGGCAGCCTCGGCCTCAACCTGATGAGCGAACACCTGCACCGGATTGGCCGCGGCTTTTGCCGGGCCAAAGTGCCTTTGCAGCCAGGCAAGTGCTGCGTCGGGGCGCTCCAGCAGCCGGGCCGGCGCACCCAGCACCGATACCTCGCGGCCTTTGTACTGGGCCAAAGCTGCCAGAACGCGGTGGGCTTCGTCGGGCCGGCCGGCACGCAGCCAACAAGTTGCCAGCCAGAGCGACAGTTCCGGTTCCAGCCGGTCGGCGTCGGGAACTTCCCGGCGCAGGCGATCCAAGATCGTCGCCGCTCGGAGCGCTCGGCCGTGTGACAGCGCAGCCAGCGCCGTCAACATTGCAGCTTCGTTGCCTGATTGCGTGCCAGGGTACTTTTCGGCTACAGCCTCCAGGGCTGCCTGATTAGCAGTTTCCAGTGCGGCGTTCAGCTCGTGCCGGGCCAAATCTGAGCAGTGGAGCCGCATCACACGTAGTCCTTCGGCAGGCAAGGTGCGAATCAGCCGCAAGGCATCGGTCTTTGTGAAGCGAAACAGCCCCAGCCCGGTCTCTGGTTGAAAAGCCGCGCTGTGGGGATCACTCATAATCCGCAGCAAGATATCCACCACGCCCGCGTAATCCCGCCGCGCAAGCAGCTCTTCGGCCCCCTTCAGCAAGCTGATGGTGCTGCGCTCCGCCAGCACTACCGCTGGCCCTTGCGGTTCTACAGTGGCCCTTCTGGGCGGTTGAGCAGAGCTGGGGGGAACCGCCGAAAATGGCGGAAGAATGGCCACCTTTGCCGGCTGCGTTTTGTATTCCGCTGGCAAGGGCGGCAGCGGACTTTCCGCGGCGTAGGCAGCCCAACGTGCCAGGGCCTTCGCCCGCGATTGCTCATCCAGGCTCAAAGACTGGATAGGAAGATTATGTTGCGGGTTCTTTCTTATCTGCTCAAAGGCCGTTTTGGCCTGGCGCAGTCCGTATTGCTCGAAGTCCTGCTCGGTCACGTATACCAACCACGCCAAAGCGATGTCGCGAATTTGCACCGACCAGCCCGTTGCTGGCTGCCGTCCGGGGACCGACACGACCGCCTCGTCGCACTCCAACAAACGCTCCAATGCGGCGGCGTGCTTTTTTCCGCCCACCAGCGCCAATGCCCTTGTAGCCTCCATGACTAGTTGCTGCCGGAAGTGGCCGCCCGGTGGCAACTGGTTGCGCTGGCAGGTAAGGACGACTTCCAAAGCCCAGGGCAGCGCTTCTTCTAGCGCATACTTTTCGATAAGTGCCACCTTTTGCGGCAGGATTTCGATGTGTTCAGGCGTTTCCAGCCACAGGCGCAACAGTCGTTGCATTGGGCGCCGATACTTGTGGCCTCCCACGTGATCCACACAAGCTTTGGAAGCCAGTGCAGACGTGATGCCGCGCATCACGCCAATACGAGCAGTATTGTGGTGCAAATGAGGGTGAACTTCCGGATGCGTCAGCACGAAAAGCAGCACTGCCATCCGCGGCACATCGGTGCTAAGCGCTTGCAGCCCGCTGAGGCCGCGGAAGAACGCCTCTACATCGGTGCCGCGCGGCAGTTGTGGAACCCCTAAGCCGCGGGCGGTACCGATGTCGTTCAGGCGGGAAAAGACCAACTCGCCGGCTTCCTTCGGTTTGGTTTCGAGCATCTCCAGCACGGGGCTTTCGGCGCGGTACATATCGGCGAACAACTCGCGCGACAGCGCGTCTGAGCCGACCAACCGACTGAACGCCTGCCAGCCGGGCAGCGGAGACTCCAAGGCGTCCTCCTTGCCCGCAATAAAAGCCGCCAAGCGTCGTTCGCAGTCCGCTTCCAGGATGTCGAGCAGCAATTGGCGGCACTGGCGTCGCACATGGGGGTCCGGGTGTTGCAAGCCATTTCTCACGGCAGGTACCGCTTTTGCGCCCAGAGCGGTAAGCGCAGCGGCGGCCTTGCTTCTTTCCTGCCAACTGCTGTGGCCAAGCCGGGCGACCAACCCTGCCGCCTGCGTTCGACCCCCGCTGTGCTGTACATCTGATGAAGACAAGTCGCCTGCGGAACCTTCGGCGTGCTGCGGTTGTGCCGGACTGTCGGAGGCAACATCGGCTCCCAACGCATACGCCGCTATAGCTGGCGGCAGCAGAACGAAAGCCCAGAACACCACAGTCAACAAAGCACCTTTGGCCCAGTATCCGTGCATGTCGGTTGGCCCCTTGTTATCTGCGTGCGAAGCTGAACCCATCAAAAAGGGCTGCGCATTTGCGCGTAGTCCCGATCGTCGGCCCGCAATTTACCTACAGGTGTAGTTATACTGGAATAGCCCTTTACATGCAACATGTTTGAGGAAGTCGCAACACTGCTAGCCTAACGCGGGCCACGGCCGCAACCGAATGGTGTTATGGAGGGACGCGCTGCGGTCGCGTCCTTTAGCACCACGAACACGGCCACGACAAAGCGTGGCCCTCCAAAATCACATGCCGTGTGCGGCCACGACGGAGCGTGGCCCTCCAGGTCACCCGAAAACATGCGCGATCGCCCCATAACATGCGCGCAGAACGCGCACAATTTGCGCCCTAAGAGACTATTTCAGCCAACGGACGGTTGGAAGCCAATACCACGGGAAGGCGGTTGCAGTTCAACAGGCTGGTCGAATAATCCGCGAGAAACTTGCTGTGGCAGCCAAGACCATTGCATAGCTTGCCTCGACTGCGGGTGACAGCCGTTGAACCCTCGATCGAAACGCCGCCATACCAGCACCTTCCGCACGGCGCAAGCGGCTCCTCCCAAACGGCCTAGTGGTTGCGTTTTGTGGTTGCTACTGTTAGACTTAAGCAGGGGACCAGCAAGCCAGCCTGCATCCGTGCGGTCTGGTGTTGTACAGGGCGCAGGCTTTTCGCTTAGTGTGTCTGCTGTTGCGGCGCCGCATGGCGTAGCTCGTCTTACTGGTACGGCGTGCTCTAGAAGGCGGGATCTTTGACCATGGCAGTTGGCTCTGTCGAGGAATTCCTGAAACTGCTGGAGAAAAGCAAGCTGCTCGAGCCGGAGCAGCTCGAAACGGCCCGGCAATTGGCAGAAGACAAAGACGATCCGACCGAGGCCGCCCGGGCCATGGTCCGCAAAGGGCTTCTGACGCGCTGGCAGGCCGGGCAATTGCTGGCTGGGCGCACGGCGTTTTACTTGGGCAAGTACAAGCTGATCGACTTGCTTGGCCGGGGGGGTATGGGCGGGGTGTTCCTGGCCGAGCATGTGATGATGAATCGCAAAGTAGCCCTGAAGACGCTCTCCAAGCAAGTCAGCCAGGATCCGGCGGCACTGGAACGCTTCTTGAGCGAGGCCCGCGCTATCGCCGCCCTGGATCACCCCAATATCGTCCAGGCGTACAGCGTCGATAACGAAGGCGACCGCTACTACCTGGTGATGGAATACGTCGATGGCGACAACCTACAGCGGATCGTGGAGACCGAAGGGCCGCTGGATTACCGTCTGGCGGCCGACTATGTTCGCCAGGCTGCTGAAGGTCTGGCCCATGCCCACCAGCGAAAGGTAATACACTGCGATATCAAGCCCTCCAACTTGCTGGTCAACGAGCAGGGCGTAGTGAAGATTCTGGACATGGGCCTGGCCCGGCTTACCGGCCGCGATAAGCAATCAGGCTCGAAGACGGCTAACGGTCAGGAAGCGGCGGTGCTCGGCTCGGTCGATTACCTGGCGCCCGAACAGGGGCTGGAGACGCCGGATTTCGACCACCGGGCCGACATCTACTCGCTGGGCTGCACGCTGTATTTTCTGCTGACCGGCCATCCGCCGTTCCCGGAAGGAACGCTGCCCGAGCGAATCCTAAAACACCAGACCGAACAGCCGCCGCCGATCAGCGAAGAGCGCTCCGACGTGCCGGCGGAGTTGGTGGAAATCTGCCAGAAGATGATGGCCAAGGACCCGGCCGATCGCTATCAGTCTGCCAGCGAAGTGGCCGAGGCGCTGGCGGCTTTTCCTCCGCCAGAGCCTAAGGCGCGGCCAGCGCCGTCGAAAGCCGTGGCCGATAGCGGCCCAATCATTGTGGTCGACGCGAAAAAAGAACCCGAAAAGAAACCGCAAACGAAGACGACTGCCAAAGCCGGCACCGCGGCCGACAAGCCGACACCGGCAAAGCGTTCTGGCGCCAAGCAGCCCCGCGACGCAAAGTCCAAACAGCCCAGCGAAGACTCCGAAGAAGACAAGAAAGAAGCCGCGGCCGCGCGCGGGTTTTTGTACACGCGCAAAGGACGGATGATTCTGGCCGTCGGCGCTCTGGGCACAGTGGCGGTGGTGTTGATGATCATCGTGGGCATAGTGTTAGCATCTGGGCGGGGCGGCGCCGGCGAGAAGAAGTCGGCCGGTGTAGCCAGCGCCCAGGAGCAGAAGCCGAAAGCGGCGCCGAAGAAGACCGACACCGGCGAAGAGCCGGAGTTGGAGCCGGAGCTGGACCCCAACTTTGTCCAAAAGCCCAAGGATCCACCCAAGCCCAAGGAAAAGCCAAAAGAGCAGTCCCAGCCCAAACAACAGCCGAAGCCAGACGAAAAGCCGAAGGAAGAGCCAAAGCCCAAAGAAGAACCAAAACCACAAGAACAGCCAAAACCCAAAGAGGAACCGAAACCCAAGGAGGAGCCGAAGCCCAAGGAAGAACCGAAGCCGAAACCCAAAGAGGAGCCGAAGCCGGCGCCGAAGAAAGAAAGTCCGCTGAAAGAGCTAGCCGCAAGCGTCGATTTGCCTGCTGCACCGAAATCGGCCGACGGCGAATTGCCCGAGGCTATCTCGCTGGGAAAGATTCGTTTGGAAAACGACAAGCCAGAATTGCAGTTGTTAGGCGGCAAGACGGCTATGCCTGGCAAGCAGATGCTCGATCTGAAAGCGGAAGAGGGCGGCGGGCAGGCGTGGGTGATTCGGGCAGGGCCGGAAACGTCCGAGGAAGAGCGAACCGAAATCGCCCGAGTGTGGATCGATTCCGGCCAGGTGCAGTTCCGCTGGCTGGAAGGAGCGGCCAAGGTCCGCGCCGGCCATTTGCGGAATTGTGCGTTGAGGTTCACGCTGGGAGGCGAATCGAAGGTGGTCGCGCTGGTCAGGCCACAGCGCGTCGAGCCATTGGCGCTGGACATGGAGCGCGGCACATCGCGGGTGTCGTTACATCTGGACAATCCGCCCGACCTGAGCGTAATCCGCTTGCAAGTGCTGGGCCTTGAAGGCAGCTCGGCCAAACCTGTGTTCGAACCCGCCGACACCACTGCCCCCAAACAGCGCCGTGGCACAGGCAAAGACACCAAGCCGGGCAAGGACGTGAACGTCCCGGGTACAGTGGGCGTCACGTTCCAGGAGGAAAAAGCGCCGCCGATAATCGTCAACGTGAATCTGGACGTGCGGCCGCCGCAGATCATCGTTGCGGCCGCGGGAATGTTCATGCTTCAGCCGAACAACCAACTGCTAGTGTTGACGATTCCTTCGATCGAGAACACTCTTCGCGGGATGATAGCCTTGCAGCAAAAATACCAGGCGGCCGCAGGCAGGGCTCAGGGCCAAGAGAAACAACAGCTTGAAGCTGCCGCAAAGGCCGCCCAGGCAGCGGCCGATCAGTTGCGCACCCTCAGTGGCATTTCAGAACGGCTGCGCAAGAACACCAAATTGCACTACCGCGTGTACCTGCTGGCCGATGACCAGATGATCGAGCTATACAACTCGCGACTGCCACAACAGTAACGCTGGTACATCCGCCAGCAGGCAAAAGCAAGTCAGACCTCCGGGGGCGCATTATGGTTGTAAAGCGCGTGCAGGCACGAGCAGAGCTTTTTGGCGTACCGTGCGTGCATTGTGCTCGCAAGTTATCGGCCAATCTGGAGGGCCACGCTCCGTCGTGGCCGTGCGCCAAGCACTAACAGACGCGACCGCAGCGCATCCCTCCAATACGCCCCCGATTTGGTTGCGGCCGCGGGACGCATCAGGCGGATGGGGCTCTTGCGGCATGCGCGCAAATGGCACCGGCGCAATGGATGCCGCTTCCGCCTCGTAGAGTCGCAGTTGTTGCTGAGGTTGCCGGCAAGCGCGTGCATCAGCCCAAACCGTGGCGCAAGCTGAGCAGCATGGGCTTCAGCTCGCTGAAGAAGTCGTGGGCGTCTTGGAACTGGCGGTAAACGCTGGCGAAACGGACGTAAGCCACCTGGTCCAGCTCGCGGAGTTGTTCCATCACCAGTTCGCCGATCTGACGGCTTTCGACTTCTTTTTCTCCCAGTTCTTCGAGTTTTTCTTCCACCGTGGCGATAACGGCCTCGATCTGCTGATCGCTGATCGGACGTTTCCAACAGGCTTTTTCCAAGCCCTGCTTGATCTTCTGCCGGTCGTACGGCTCGCGGCTGCCGTCTTTCTTGATCACTTTGAGCGGACCGCGCTCAATACGCTCGAAAGTGGTGAACCGGTGCTTGCACGCCAGGCACTGCCGGCGGCGGCGGATGGCCGAACCGTCGGGCGTGGTACGCGAATCTACCACTCGGTCGTTATCTGTTTGACACTTGGGGCATTTCATGGCCGATGGTGATCGTTAATTGAACCACCATCTTTATACACCAAAACGCCATTTGCGGTATAGCTGGGCGACGATTGCGACAGAAATGGCCCGCGGCAAGCCGGTACCCTCGGCAAGATCTGCCGGCCAACATCGTGTCGCCTCTGCCGATATGTCGGCGGTACCGACGGCCAGCGTGGGCAAGTAGTGCGGAATACTCGGATCTCCGCGCCCCGCTTCCGCACGTGCGCCGGTCGGTCTTATAATGCTGGGCGTTGAACTGCGTAGCAAATGCGGCGCGAATTGCCAGGCACAAGGGGCCCTGCCATGCAATGCATTGCGTGCGGCGCGGAAGTGATGTCGGGGGCGGCTTACTGTTACCAGTGCGGGGCACGACTTCCCAAGCAGCCCGAAGAAGATCAGCAGGAACAGCAGTCCGTAAATGCCGAACGGCGGCAAGCCCAGCCTCCAGCACGGCCGACCGCAGCGGAGAGCTTTCGCCAGAGCGTTGCCGCGCGACAAACCGACTCCGAAGAGGCTGAGAAACAGTTGTGGATCGGCGGATACTCGCCCCGGGCGATGATCGGGGTGTGGCTGGCCGATGGGGCACTGACCATCGCCCTGCTGCTGATCTGGATCATCTGGGTGCGCCAGTCCTGGCTATGGCTTGCGATGGCCCTGTTCGTGCTGTTGTTGTGGGGATACCACCTTTTGCTGCTGGCGGTCCGCCGCCTGGGTGTACGCTATGAGCTGACCACCCAGCGACTGATTCACGAGCACGGGATTGTGCGCCGAGTAACCGATCGGATCGAGGTGATCGACATCGATGACGTGACCTTCGTGCAAGGCATCGTGGAGCGCGTGTTCGGCGTGGGAACCATACGCATCGTCTCCAGCGATCGCAGCACGCCCGAGTTGCTGATGCCGGGCATCGCCTCGGTCAAGCAAGTAGCCGATCTGATCGACGATGTTCGCCGCAAGGAACGTCACCGGCGCGGGTTGCACATCGAGGCTATTTGACTCCGCCCGATGGTGCCGCAGGCCGCCAGCGCACAGCACAACAGCACCAGTCAAGATTGTTGGGGCCGGGAAGATTTCTTCGCAGTGGGGTCGTTCGCGGCGCTCCAGTCGCGGCGTTGGCGCGAGCCGGGGATGTTCATTTCCTTGCGGTACTTGGTTACGGTTCGCCGGGCCACCTTGATGCCCCGTTTGGCCAGTTCCTCGACCAGTTGTTCATCGCTCAGCGGCTGGCTCTTGTCCTCGTTGTCGATGATCTCCTGAAGTTTCAGCCGCACGGTGTCCCAGGCCACCTCTTCGCCGCTGCTGCTGGTGGTGCCGCCGCAGAAGAACCGGCGCAACGGGAAGATTCCGCGCGGGGTCTGGATCCACTTGTCGTCCACCGCCCGGCTCACCGTTGTAACGTGCACCCCTACCTTGTCGGCGATCTGCTGCATTTTCAGCGGTTCGATGTACTCCGGACCGTGGTTGAGAAAGTCGGTCTGGTAATCGACGATAGCCTGGGCCACTTTCAGCAGGGTGTTGCGCCGCTGGCGGATGGAGTCGATCAGCCATTGAGCGGAGTTGATCTTGCGCTTGATGTATTCGCGCGTCTCCTCGTTGAGCTGCCCGCTTTCCAGCAGCCCTCGATAGTACGGGCTGATGTACAAGTTCGGCGTCCGGTCGTCTTCCAGGCGAACCACGTAGCGGCCGTTTTCGTCCAGCTCGACGTAAACATCGGGCGTGACCGGCGGCGCCGGGTTCTCGCCGAAAGCCGCCCCTGGTTTGGGGTTGAGCCTGCGCAGCTCGGCCAGCACCTGCTGAATCAACTCCAAAGAATAGCCAGTGCGTTTAGAGATGGCCGGCAGCCGGTTGTGCTCGATGTCTTCCAGGTGCGAGGTGATCAGCGTCTTGAGTTGCTGATAAAACGGATGGCCAGGGGAAAGTTGCAACAACAGGCATTCGCGCAGATCCCGCGCACCCACGCCGGGCGGATCGAGCTTCTGGACCAATTTC
>Ga0209017_10001125_pt1 | contig 21808 bp, 18 predicted proteins | sample YNPBryunderm2012_FD_185812 | JGI IMG/M metagenome (GOLD analysis project Ga0209017, IMG submission 185812) | Anoxygenic and chlorotrophic microbial mat microbial communities from Yellowstone National Park, USA - YNP Bryant MS undermat 2012... ... | reverse complement strand
AACGATCGCCAAGCTGATCCCAAAGCTCAGCAGGAGCGTGGTGGTCAGGGTCAGGGCGAGCGAACTGAGCAGATGAACGATCGCCAAGCTGATCCCAAGGCTCAGCAGGAGCGTGGTGGCCAGGGCGATCCGAAAGGTCAGTCGGAGGGACAACCCAATCCGTCCGGCGAGTCAGGAGGTCGGCAACAGCGGGTCAATCAACCAGGGCAGGGTCAACCCAACCAGCCGGGAGAGGGACAGGCCAACCAGCCGGGTCGTCAGGGTGGGCAACCAGACCAAGGCCAGGCTCCAGATGGAGAACCGTCCGACCAACCGGGGCGGGGGGCTGACTCCAAGTCGGGAGGGATGCCGAACCGCGAGCCGGGCGATAACCCGTTCCAGCCTAAGGAGCGGCAACTTGATCCCGACGCGGCGCGGGTCAATCCTGGTGAGCCTCCCAACACCGGCCCTTCCCCGGTGGCTCCCGACACCACCAAGAACCCGGTCAACCTAAGACGTTTGAAAGAAGCTCTTTCCAACCCCGACGAACTCCGCCAACTCGAACGTGACACCGGATTGTCTCGTCAGGCTTTGGAGCAGTTCGTCAAGCGTTATGAGGGGGCTCCTCAGCGCCAAGCCTTGCCCGGCGGTGAAATCGACGCACAGGCAACGGGACCGGAACCGACCTTCGACCCCAACCGCACGGTGCCGGGAACCGGTCCTGGCTCGACGATCAGTACCCGCACCAACCGCGCCGGCGGAACTCTGCCGCAGGATAACGTGAGGGGCCTCTCCGAAGGGTTACGGGGCAACATCCCCGCGGCACTCCGCGACCGAGTGCGGGCTTATCGAAGCAGTCTGTCCAAGTCGGCTCTGGAGGGTGGCTCGCCTACCCCCTCCACGCTGCCTGCGGAGGCCGCGCCTCGACGCTGAGACGAGGGATCGATTCAGATCGCTTGACGCGATCATTGACGAACGACTCCATCCCGCTTTCGAGAACGGGGCGGGGCCAAGCCCAAGCGGCAGCGCGCCTCGGTTCGCCCGGTCTTGTTCTCGACACGGTGTTTTGAATTGTCGCGCCGACGACGAAGTCACCGCGGCTCGCTCGGTGGGGAAACGGGGTGAGTCGAACGGCGCGTCGTGCCATTATCAATTTGTATGATTGTGTTTCGCCGTAACCTCTTCAGCAGGATGAAAGCTCATGGCGTTTGGTCCACCCTTGCCGCGTCGTTACTTGGTGGGTTTCGACCCGATGGCCTTGCCGCATCACTTTACCGACGTTCTGGTGCTGGGCGGCGGCATCGCCGGCATGAGGGCCGCTTTGGGGATTCCGCCCGAGTTGCGGGTCTTGATCATCACCAAACAGGCGATCGAGGAAAGCAACACGGCTTATGCTCAAGGCGGCATCGCTGGAGTTCTTGACCCCGAGGACGCATTTGAGGACCACATCGCCGACACCCTAGCCGCGGGCAAAGGATTGTGCGACCCCCAGGCGGTGGAGGTCGTCGTCCGCGAAGGGCCGGATCGGATTCGGGAGTTGATCGACTGGGGAACCCATTTCGACTACAAAAACGGTCGAATCGACCTGACCCGCGAAGGCGGCCACTCGCACGCCCGAATCGCCCACGCGCTGGGGGACGCCACGGGACGCGAACTCACCCGCGCCTTAATCGCCAACGTCCGGCGATTGCGTCATGTGCGAATCTGGCAGAACAGCCTGACCATCGATCTCTTGACCCAGGAGGGACGATGCTGCGGCGCGCTGGTTTGGGACGCCAAGCGCGGGCCGTCGCTGGTCTGGTGCCGCGCGATGTTACTGGCCACCGGCGGCGCGGGCCAACTCTACCGCGAATCGACTAACCCGCCGCTGGCCACCGGCGACGGCTACGCGATGGCCTACCGCGCTGGGGCCGAACTGCGCGACATGGAGTTTATGCAGTTCCATCCCACCGTGTTGTATATCGCCGGTTCGGCCCGGTTCCTCCTCACCGAGGCGCTCCGGGGCGAAGGGGCGTACCTGCGCGACCGCAAAGGAGTCCGCTTCATGCCCGAGGCGCACCCCGACGCCGAACTCGCGCCCCGTGACGACGTGTCGCGGGCGATCACCCGGCGCATGGCGGAAACCCGCCACCCTTGCGTTTATCTCGATCTGTCCCACCTCGACGCCGCTTATCTGCGCAACCGCTTCCCCGGCATCGACGCAATTTGCCGCCGATTCGACCTGGATTTCACCAAAGACCCGATCCCTGTGCGACCCGGAGCGCATTACATGTTGGGCGGGGTCACGGTCGATCTCAATGGTCGCACCACCCTGCCGGGACTTTGGGCCGCGGGCGAAGTGACCTCCTCGGGACTCCACGGAGCCAACCGTTTGGCCTCCAACAGCTTGCTCGAAGGGCTGGTCTTCGGCGCGCGGGCTGCCCGGGACATCGCCGCCGAGCTCGCTCGAAGCCCCCGCGGCCCTCTCGTCGTCCCCACGGTCGATGGCCTCGACCCGCTCCACGTCCGTGAAGTCCAACCCGCCTCCCCCGGCTTTAGTCCCGCTGACCCCGCGCCCGCCGATCCCAATGGGCCGGGTCTCGACCTGACCGACATCCGCGAATCCCTCCGCGCCCTCATGGGACGCGAGGTCGGCATCGCCCGCGACGCCGAGGGACTCCAGGAAGCCCGTCGCCAGGTCGAGTTCTGGTCCCGCTACGTCCTACCCATCGTCTTCGACCAACCCGAAGGATGGACATTGCAGAACATGCTCATCGTCGCCCAACTCATGATCGCCAGCGCGTCGGCGCGCGAAGAGTCGCGCGGAGTTCACTATCGCACGGACTTCCCCAAACCCTCCGACACCTGGCTCAAGCGGGTGACGCTTCGTCGGCCTCTCCTAGAGAACGAGCCTCCTCCGGCGATCTGGGTCACCGGCAATGTTGGTTCCGAGATTTCGTCGTTCACGCCTACGGTCGCCGACCCAACGGAGGCTGGAACACCTTCAACCCTTTGACGTTGAGTGTTAAGGCCGGTCCACCCCGAAGTTCCAGCGCATGACAACCATCTGTTGGAACGTGCCGTCGCTCCAGTGGGAAACTGGACTCGATGACTCGCTGAACCAACCAGGCGGGAGCCAACTGGGATGACACCGCCTTGATCGTCACCCATCAGCCGACGATCAGCCAGCCCCGTCGCGTCATCGCCCTAGCCCCTAACCGAAACTGAGAGCGGACGACCCGACTTGGTCGCCCGCTCCTGGGCAGGTTTGGTTGAAAATCGGATGACTCGCCCTTGAGACAAGACAAAGGATTCACGTGAACGACATTGCGAACGAAGAATCTGGTTCCAACACTTGGGTCAACGCTTGGAGAACTGGAAGCTCTTCCGGGCCTTCTTGTGGCCATATTTCTTGCGTTCGACCATCCGGGGGTCGCGAGTCAGGAACCCGCCTTCGCGGAGAATAGGTTCGAGGTCGGGGCGATATTCTTTGATCGCCCGGGCGATGCCTAGAGCGACCGCGCCGGACTGGGAACTCTTACCGCTGCCGCAGACGTTGACAAATACGTCGATCCGCCCAGCCAGTTCGGTGGCATGGAGAGGAGCGCGGACATCGTGCCGTTGCACATCTTCGAGGAAGTAGGAATCAACCGGCAAATCGTTGACCAGGAACTGGCCGGTGCCTTCCTTGATGCGGACCCGGGCGACGGCGGTTTTGCGACGGCCGGTGCCCCAGGTGTAGGGATTCGCAACCGTGGACATGGTTCAGAGCGTTCCGATGAAGGCGGGGGAACAGGGAACGGGACGCAACAGAGTTTGTGGTGAAACATATGGGGAACCCCGTGGCAACGGCAACCGCGACGCCAAGGGATTCCCCCGAGTTCGACCTGACAGGAGCGGCGGATTGCTTGCTTGCTTGATTGATTCGACTCGGAGCCAAACAACGGCGGCGGTCACTGGTTGGTTGAAGACGACGCGGCAGCGGGGGCGGCGGCTATGACCGCGCCGGAGGGTTGTACCTTGCCGGTGATCGCCTTGAGCGGGATCGGCTGCTGGGCCTGGTGGGGGTGGTTGTTGCCCGCGTAGATCTTGAGCTTGGACATCATATGTCGGCCGATCTTATTCTTGGGCATCATCCGTTTGACGGCCAGTTCCAGAACTCGGCCGGGCCGCCGCTGGTTGAGCTTCCAGGCCGCCTCTTCGCGGAGACCGCCGGGGTAGCCGGTATAGTGTCGATACACCTTTTGCCGCCACTTCTGGCCGGTGAACTGGACCTTGTCGGCGTTCAGCACGATCACGTGGTCGCCGGTGTCGATGTGTGGGGTGTAGGTGGGACGATGCTTACCCATGAGGATCATGGCGATCTGAGTCGCCAGACGACCCACAACCGCGTCGGTGGCGTCAATGACGTACCAATGGCGGGCCAATTCCCCGGTTTTCGCCTGATAACACTTCATGACCGGAATGCCTTGCCTTCGTAACCCAATGCCAACTCGGGAGGGGAGGCGATTCCCGCGACGGAGATTCAGCCAACGCGGAAACGAAAACGCCAGAATACCACGGTTTTCTTGATTGTCAAGGCTGACTGGGCGTCACGCTGGCCTTCGGCCTTCCCGGCCCAATCGGCAGGGAGTCCCCTGTCATCCGGGGATCGAATCGGATCGGAGCGGGGTCGGAGCGAACCGGTCCTCATCCGTCTCGCTCCCACCGCCAACGACCATGCATCATTCACTTGGTGGGATGATCTCACAAGCCCAACGGCCGGGTGACGGCTCCTTCGGAGGCCGAGGAAACCAGCGCGGCGTACTTGGCGAAGACTCCGGTGGGATAGTTGGGCGGCGGGGGGGTCCAGGAGGCCAGACGCGCCTGAATTTCCGCGTCGCTGAGTTCCACCCGAAGCTGACGGTTGGCGATATCGAACACCACCATGTCGCCATCTTTAAGCGCAGCAATTGGTCCACCCACCGCCGCTTCGGGAGCGACGTGACCGGCCATCAGGCCGCGGGTGGCTCCACTGAATCGGCCGTCGGTCAAGAGTGCCACCGAGTCGCCCAGTCCTTGACCCACCAGGGCGCTGGTGACCCCCAGCATCTCGCGCATCCCCGGCCCGCCTTTGGGACCTTCATAGCGGATCACCACCACGTCGCCGGGTTGGATCGCGCCGGTGGTGGCCGCGTTCATGGCGAGTTCCTCGCGGTCGAAGACCCGGGCTGGGCCGCGGTGAAACGGCTTTTCGGTGCCGGCGACCTTAACGACGCAGCCCTCGGGGGCGAGGTTGCCCCGCAGGATGACGAGTCCTCCGGTGGGCTTGAGCGGAGTTTCGAGGTCGCGGACCACTTCCTGACCGGGGGTGTCGGGCGCGTCGAGCGACTCGTCGGCGAGGGATCGTCCCGTGGGGGTGAGTTGGGTGCCGTCGAGCTTACCGGCGGCGACGAGGCGACGGGCCACGATCCGGGTTCCTCCCGCGCGATCGAGGTCGAAGGCGGTGAATCGTCCGCCTGGTTTGAGGTCAGCGATCAGCGGAGTGCGGGCGCTGATGATGTCAAAGTCGTCGATGGTCAGCGGCACGCCGGCCTCGCGGGCCAGGGCCAGCAGGTGCAGCACGGCGTTAGTTGAACCGCCGGTGGCGGCGACCCCGGCGATTGCGTTCTCGAAGGCTAGGCGGGTGAGGGTCTTGCGGGGCAGACGCCCCTGTCGCAGCATCTCCATCGCAAGGCGACCGGCCTCGAAGGCAACGTCCCTCTTGCGGGCGTCCATTGCCGGCGGACTCGCCGAACCTAGGGGAGAGAGGCCCAGGAACTCCAAAGCCAGGGCCATTGTGTTGGCGGTGAACTGGCCACCGCAAGCCCCCGGACCGGGGCAGGCGTGATCCTCCAACTCCTTGAGGTCCGTGTCGCTCATCTGACCACGGGCGTGCGCGCCAACGGCCTCGAAAACATCCTGGATGGTCACGTCCCGATCCCTGAACCGCCCCGGCGCGATCGAGCCGCCATAGAGGACCAAGCCGGGCACATCCAAACGAATCAGCCCCATCGCGCCGCCGGGGATTGTCTTGTCGCAGGCCACCAAGACAATCAACGCGTCAAACAAGTAGCCCCGTCCAACCAACTCGATCGAGTCGGCGATCACTTCACGCGAGACCAGACTGGCCTTCATCGCCTCGGTGCCCATCGAGATGCCGTCCGAAATCGCGATGGTATTGAACTCCATCGGCGTGCCGCCGGCGGCCCGCACCCCCTCCTTGACCCGCGCGGCCAGGTCGCGCAAATGGTAGTTGCACGACATCGCCTCGATCCAGGTGTTGGCAACGCCCACGATCGGCTTGGAGAGATCCTCGTCAGTAAAGCCGATCGCCTTGTAGTACGAACGGGCCGGAGCGCGGGTCGGACCCTCCAGCAGGGTCCGACTACGGTGTTTGGGGTCAAAGGTCATGGCGGTGGCAAACGCGAGCCTGGACAGAATTGGGAGAAACCCCGCGCGTCCAGGCTGACACGCCGGGGTTTCCAACTGAGGAGACCAAGACCCCCTATCCTAACGAATCCCCTCCGCAACGTCGCCGGGGCGCTGCCCACGCAGCGCGGCATGGTATAACGCGCGGGATCGCACGACTGGTGGACTTCCTCCTTGTGGTTCCCCTTTGCTCGTGCCTACATTGGTGACGGTTCCACTCAAACCACCGCAGCGGCGTCCGGAGTCGCCCCTTCGGTTCTCACTTGTTTCCCGGAGTCCCTTCGATGACTGGCGAACAAACGCTTCAAGACACCAAAACCTGGCCCGATCTGGCCATCGCACTCTATGAGCGCCTGACCGGACGTAATGCTGAGATTATTTATGAGTTTGAAAACTTCGAGGTGATGGTACCAAGCAGCGCTTCGCCCGACGCCACTCACGCCAAATGGAAGCTTAACGGCACACTCAAGATTCGCACCCGCGACCATGCCGCCACCTGACCCCTTGTCCAAATCCGTCGTCAACCCGCCGGCGTCCATTCCTCCGCTGGAGGTGGTTGGGCAGCTTTCGGGATTCATCGACGCCACCCCGCTTCAGGTGGACTGTGGTGACGGGGAGATTGTGGTGAGCCTGCCCAATCTCTCCGCCGCCCTGAGCCTGAGGCGGAGCATGACCCGCTCCACCCGGGTTTCCCGCCTGCGGTCCCTCCAAGCCGTGCTGACCCGGACCGGTCTTTGCTTGCGGATCGTCGTTGGTGGTCACTCCGTCGCCCGTCTCGATGCCGCCAGCCGGGGTGGTTGGCTGGCCAACCTCCTGGGTGTGGCCCCGCTGGAACTTCACGGCGGCGCTGTGATTCGGCTCGTCCTAGGACGCCCGGCCCCACCCGACCCAAGGTCGTCCCACACCTCGCCGTCATCCTCCTGACCAACTAAGTGGCATCGACTCACGACCCAACCCAACCGAATCTGGGTCGGTGCGGCGTTTCACACGTGGGAGTGCCGAATTTCCCAACCGGTAAGCCGGTTGGGAGAGGCAATCCAACGTGAAAATATCCCCGTACAAGATTCTCTTGCTCGTCTTGGTCAGGGAGACGCGGAAACCCCGTGCAGGCCGATCCAGCTCTCGATTGCCTGGCGCGTTTCAGGCGCGTGGACTTCGGCACCCGGTCCCTGAAGGGGATGAGTGCGGTTGTGGTAGCCGTGGCACTCGGTGCAATTGTTGCGGACGCCGCGGGGGGCCGAAGAGATCGTCGTGCCGAGCAAACCCTGCATCCAGGAGCTGGGTAGGAGCGAGAGGGCTACCGCGTTGGAACCGTCGTGATTGAAGTGACATTGGTAGCAGGTTTTGATCGGCGGGATCATGACCGCTCCGTCGCCAATCTTGTTGGCGTCGTCGGATTGGAAGAGGTGGAATCCCGCCGCGAGGTCCTGCTCGGACGGCCCATAGGCTTGAGCGTGGCAACCGCGACAGTCGAAGGCGCGGTGGGCGGTGTGGTTGAACCGGCCGTGAGGAAGCCAGACGTCGGGCACTTTGGGGCGTTCCACGTCCCATGAGGGGAGGCCGGGCGTGTCGAGATCGGCGGCGGTTAGGACCAACTTGGTCTTGCCATCCTCGCGGGTGTAGCGGTGACACGTGACGCAGGCCCCGTTGGTGCCGTGCAAACGGGCTTCGGCCTCGCGGACCCGACGATCGCGTTCGGCTCGGAGCGTGGTGGTCGCGGCGGCGGCGTCGGACCTTGCGCCAGGCATCCGGCGGGGCCGGGGCTTGTCGAGGTCGGGGTGGGTTCGGAGCAGATCGGCGGCGATCGCTCCTTCGAGGAACGAACGGATCTCACCCATGTTCCAACCGTGGGGAACCCTCAACGGGCGGGGTTGGTCGCCGTCGTCATCTCCGGTGACGACATCGACCGTGGTTTCATGGCAAGCGACGCAATGCCGTTGGTAGTCGATGCGGACGAACTCACGGGCCGCCTCGATGGTGGGGGCCACCGAGTCGGCCACGGCGGGGGGAAGACCCTTGACGTTGAGATCGTCACGTTCAATGACGTGACACGACGCGCATTCGAGTTGAACCTGGCCGGAGTCGTTGACGGCGTAGCGTCCTTCGTAGGGCGGCTTGAGTCGATAGCCCTGACCCAGGCCGGGGGCCATGTGTAGGGCGTGGTTGAACTTGAGTCCCGAGTCGTCGGTCTTGGGCAAATTGAAGTCGGGATGACCGCCGGCCATGAATCCGGTCACGACCACCGAGTTGGGTTGGATCGCCTTGGGGTGGCCCGACCCAAGGTGAGGCTTGAGATTGGCATGACACGTCAGACAGGCCGCGTCGGCCATAGCAGTCAGGTTGGCGTCGCGTCCCTGGTGATCGCGGTGACACTCGCCGCAACGCTGTCCCGCTTGCTTGTCGGTTTTCGTCATGTTGACATGATGGACCGGCCCCGCGTGGCAATCGAGGCATTTTTCGTTGGCCACCCGCCAAGGGTCGTTGGGAAGGATTCGGTCAGGATCCCAGCCGCCGGAGTTGGGAGAAGATCCGTGGCAGGCGTCGCAACGATGCTCGAACGAGGCGTGGACGGCGTGGACGGGTCCATGATTGATCCGCGCGGTGGCCGACCAAGCGACCGGTAGGCCAAACCCGCCGGCCGAGCCGCCACGCGGCCCGCGTCGGGCCGCTTCGCCCACCGCGATGTAGCCGACGGCCGCGAGCAACGCCAGCAACAGCAGCCGCTTGCGGGAACGGCTCAGGTCGTCGCCGCGTTTGTAGTAATCCAACGGAATCCGCGCGGTCCGTTTCTTGCCGGTCGTCGCCGGAGCGGCTAGGTTGGCGTCGGGAACTGGGCGGGCCGAATGTTGAGCCATCGCGTGCCTCACCAGGAAAAAACTGCGTAATAGATATGAACGAACATCAGTACAACTAACGCCGTCGAGACCGGCAGATGAAGTCCCAACCAGGAGTGGAGCCGACGATGTAAAACGGCCTGGCGGTCGAACTGGCGGCGTTGGTCGATCAGATCGGCCAGCCGGTCAACCACCTCGTGGGCAGCAGTGGGGAGCTTGGTTTTGAGTTGGGCGAGGAGTTCCGAGGCGCGTTGGGGATCAGCCAGCGGGGAGATCGTAGCGCGGCGGGGACGGCGAGAGCGACGAGAACCACGGGACGCTTGGACCGGCTCCCAGTTCTCGGCGGGCATGGAACCGTTGCCCAACCGCAAGTAGGGACGGACTATCGTTTCGTAAAAGCCGCGCAGCGGTTCGGCTTCGGGAAGCAGGGCGGTCTGGGCGCGGGTGCGGACGACTCGTCCCTTGATGTTGCCGAACGACTGCGACGAGCTGACGGTCAGGAAGGCGGCGGTCTCGGGACTGACCAGTAGGTTGCGGTCGCGCTGCTCCTCAGAGTTCTCAGCGTCGGGGGCGAAGCGGGGCAACCGATCGACAGGGGGATGAGCGGCCGATTGACCGCTTGAGTTCGCCGCGGAGTCGTCGTCGGGAACTGGTTCGGGAGAGCCGCACACCGCCAGCACCAGACGGTCAGCCTCGACCATGTTGAGGGCGGCTTGGCGGGGAATCTGGGAGTAGATCGTCTCGGCGCTGAGTTCGCGGAGCATCATTCGGGGGATGCGGTTTTGCAAGATCAGACCATAGACCCCGCTGGCCACCGCGACGATCATCAGAACCATCAAGATCGTGGTCAATTCCCCGCCCCAGTGGACAATTCCACAGTGGAGCAGAATCAAAGGCAGGCTGACGAGGCCAAGCCAGATGTGACCGGCCATCCAGGTTTTGACTCGGCCGAACCGTCGAACTCGATTCGACTTGCGCCAACCCAACAGGAACTCGAACAGGATGATTGCTCCACCCAGAATGCCTAGGGTCAACCCTGGGAGACTGGAGCCGCCCAGCAGACGCCCGGCGGCTAGCGAGGCGGTGGCGTACCAGAGCGTCGAGAGAACGAACAGGGTGAGAGCCACCGCGATCCAAACCGCGTGGATGGTTTGGATACCGGTCCGTTGCGGGCGGTCGGCGCGATGGAGCAGATTGGCGCGATCGAGCAACACGAAACGATCACCTCAACACGGGAAATCGAGCCCGGAAGCGACGGAAGCAACTGGGGAGCGAGCGCAAGGGAACGGAAGGGAAGAAACGTCACGCCATCAAGTGAACCGAAACCGAACCGAGGCCCCTTGAACCAAGACCAACGAACCGTCAGGGACGGGCGCGGAATTGATCCCAATCCACGCCGGGCGCGGTCAAGATGCGGAGGGGGTAGTTGTTGGCAAAGTCGGGCGATGGGACGCGGGCGATTTCCGCGCTGGATTCCTGAGAGTCGACCGGGTTGGGGCCGATCAAAGCGACCTGGGCCATGCCCAGGAACAGGCCGGTGCCCACCACGCCCGGCAGGTCGTGCAATTGGCGCTGAACCTCGTGAGGATTGGCCAGTTGGTCGGGGGTGACCGCGACTTCCAGGAGGGGGTTGCCGTTGTCGGTGAGGAACAGCCCCTCCAGGCCGCGGCGGAACCACTCCGCGCCGACCTTGGCCATGCGGGGCCGGGAGTCGAAGCCCATTTTGAGCAGGCGACGCCGGAGATGCTCCACCGCGAAGGGCACTACCTCCACCGGTAAGACACCTCGTCCTCCCAGACGGTCGAACTCCTTGCCGGGACCGGCCACCACCACGAACCGCCGCGAGGCGGCGGCCACCATCTTCTCCCGAATCAGCGCCCCGCCCAGACCCTTAATGAGATCGAGGTTGGGGGCGATTTCGTCGGCTCCGTCCACCGTCAAATCGACGGTTTCCACCTCGTCGAGTTCGATCAGGGGAATCCCCAGAGTTCGAGCCAACGCCTCGGTGCGCTGAGAGGTGGCGACGCCCCGGATCTCCAGACCCTCTTGAACTTTTCGAGCCAGTTCGACGAGGAACGCCTGGGCGGCGCGGCCGGTTCCCAGACCAATCACGTCGCCTGGTCGGATCAACTCCAGTGCCAATTCAAATTGCGTGGTCGAGGCCACCACTGAGTCTCCCGTCCATTTAGGATCACTTCCGTCCCATCCGGTTCGACCGCTTCCAGCCGAAGCGGTCGCGGCTCGTGCCTAGGTGGGGCGCGGACGCGGCATCGGCCGCGCGGTGTTGGGCCACGCGGTTGCCCATCGGATTGTACAGCGCGTCCTCATGGGTTTCGGACGGGGTAGGGTCGTTGAAGCCGACGTGACGGGTCAGCGCCGCGGCGTGCGGCTCTAAGAACCGGGCCTGGGTCCGCAACGAGATCGGGACGCCGTCAACCACCTTGAGGGCGTGCTGATGGGGAACGGCACCGACGTGGGGTCTCTTCAATGAGCACCTCGTGTTTCATGGCATCGAGATGGATGTTGACGTTGACGCTGCCCAGACCGGGTTGGGCGGTGTTGGCGTGGGTGGCGGCCCTGCTGGGGATCGTCTGGGTTGCGATCATCCACCCGAAGCGGTCGCGTCGCGGGCGGGCGGCCCGACCCGCTTCTTGGCCCTGTTTGAGGTTGTCACCGGGGGACATTGAGCCAATCCTCGGGGAATCGCGGAGCGGAGGAACGAAGGCCGGCTTTGGGGTCAAGTCGTTTGGTTGGGGTCGGGGGATCAAACCCGTCGGGCCGCGGCCACGAGGTCCAAGAGCTCCTGACCTTTCATGCGGTGGGCCGCGTCGTGGGGGCAGGCGTAAACGCAACTGGGGATGCCGTCGTAGCTGGAGCAAAGGTCGCAGGTGGTCGCCTTGAGCGGTCCCCGCGCGACCCGTCGTCCGGTGGGGTCGGCCTCCTCCGTCTCGAAGGAACGACGGGGCAAGACCACCTCCTCGGTGGCGGTCAGTTCGGCGTCGCGCTTGCGGCGCGGCGGTTCGAGTTCAACCATGTTGATGTTGCCGTAGGGACAGTTTTCCGCGCACTTGCCGCAGCCGATGCAGTGATCCTTGATACGAATTTCCAGACTTTTGCCGTTACGGTTGATCGCGTCCACTGGGCAGGCGGGCAGGCAGGTCGGGTCCAGGCAACTGCGGCAGGAGCTCGCCACTAGGAAGCGGTCGAACCGCAACCCCTCGCGGATCAGCCGCGTGACGCCCTCGTGCGAGTCAGAACAGGCCTTAGTACATTCGTCACACCGGGTGCATTTCTCAAGGTCTAGCACCAGAAGGCTTTGCGCCTCCATCAAACCTTGTTCCAGGAACGCGGCTAGAGGCCGACTCTCCAGACGGCTGAGGTGTTCGGCCTGCTCTTTGAGCCGTTCCACCGCGGTGTTCAGCAGGAAGCGCCGCACGTTGGAAAACTTCCGCACGATCGTTCGGAAGTGGTCGTGCGAGATTTTGATGAGATCCACATGATCGAGCGCCGAGCAAGTGGCGGTGCGGACGCCGTTGGGGGCCAGCTCGCGCACCTCCTCGAAGCCGGCCAGCAGGCCGATTTCGCCGAAGAACGATCCTTTGCCCAAATAGTTGAGGATCCGTTCGCCGGCGGCGGTGCGTTGCGCGACTTTTACGAATCCCCGCGCCACCATGTAAAAATCTTCGGCCTGGTCGCCCTGGCGGAAAATCACCGCGCCGGGGTCGAGCCGGACCAGTTCGACCCGTGGCAGCAGATAGCCTACGAGAAAGGCGGTTTGTTCGTTGTTGCGGGTGAGGTCCATGAACATCGGCAGCGACTGGACGAAGTTGGCCAGGGTTCGCTTGACGAACTTGGAGTCGATCAATTCGCGGTAGGCTTTGTTGCGTCGCAGCATGTAGACCACGTTGCGGAGCATCTCCAAGACCACCACGTCGGTTCGGGCACGGGCAGTGGCGCTGCGGGGCTGGTTGGTGAGGACCGCCTGTTCGCCGAACAGCTCGCCTTTTTCCAGGGTGGCGACCGGGTGGCAGGTTTCCAGAGACACTGGGGCGTCGATGTGGATGAAGCGGTCGGGGTCGTGATCGCCCGAACCGAGACGGGGAGCCGTCTCGAGCCGTCCGCCGAAGGAGAGGGTGGGGAACAGCCCCAGCAGCTTGCCCTTGCGGGGCCGGTTGGCGACTCGTCCCATTTGGGTGGCGAGAAAGATTTCGACCTCGCCTTCCTCGATGTAGAAGGCGGTTCGTCCGTACTCTCCTTCGCGGCAGATCACCTCGCCGGCCTTGTAGGACCGCCGCACCACCGCCCCCTCGTTCCATTTGAGGAACTGGGCCGAGACCCCCTGGAACAGGGGATGGGCCGCCAGTTCCTCGGCGGTCGCTGGGCGAACCCGCTTGGGATCGACCTGGCCCTCCAGCACCTCTGGCTTGACGAACCCTTTGTGCGCCAGTGCTCCGGTGGGGCAAACCACCATGCACTCGCCGCACGCCACGCAGGAGGATTCGCCCATCAGCTGGTCCAGGTCGAAGGCGATCCGGGATTGATACCCCTTGCCCATCCGTCCCATCACATGATTCGCCTTGAGATCGTTGCACGCTCGAATGCAACGATCGCAAAGAATGCAGGCGTTGTGGTCCACCGCGATGATCGGTGAGGAGAAATCCTGGCCCCGGTTGGTTGTTGGGGCCGGGAATCGGGTCGCCGCTCCGGCGACCTTGGCGTTGAGCCGCCCGGTCACCCCGAACCGACGCGCCAGCGTCTCCAGTTCGTTTTCGCCGAACTTATGGTCGGGACGACGCGCCACCAGGTTGTCGGTGATCAGCAATTCCAACAGCGTCGCCACCGAGCGGTTCACCTTGGCGCTGGTGTGGTGAGTCGAGACCTCCATGTTGTTCTCGACGGGGCGGACGCAGGCGGCAGCCATCGTCCGCGCCCCTTTGACCTCCACAGCGCACACTCGGCAGACCCCCACCCCGCGTAGGTCGTCGCGGTGGCACAAAATGGGAATATCGATTCCTAGACGACGGGCCGCTTCCAAGATCGTGGTCCCCGCGGCGACCTCGATCGGCTGACCGTCGATGGTGACACGGAGCGTGGACAGCTGGGTTCCGTTGACGTTGGAAACGGGTGCGTTCATAGAACGGAATCCACTGGATGGGAAAGGGTCTTGGAAGGGGTGGCACTCAATTCAAGCGCAACGAAAATCAGGTTGAATCAATTCGCGCGAAGTCCTTGACCTCAACTCAAGTCAGGATCGTGTCTTCGGCAAGTCGGTTTTCCGGAACAAATTGGGGAAATATGTCATCAGGGTTGTCAGCGGCAGGGGCGCGACCTGACCCAGGCCGCAGATAGAGGTTTGAATCATCGCCGTGGCCAGGTCGTCGATCGCCTCGGCGCGCTGAGGCGACATCGCCCCGTGGTGTTGGATTAGATCCTCGGCGATCTCGACCAGCTTTTGGCTGCCGATCCGACAGGGGACGCACTTGCCGCACGACTCGTTGCGGTAAAACTCCAGGCAGTTTTTGGCCAGGTCCAGCAGGTTGGCCTCCGAACCGATCACCACCACCGCCGACAACAGCGGCACATCGAGCATCCGCATCGTTGGTTTGTCCAGCGGCAGGTCGAGGATCGACATTTCGGTCCGTCCCCCAGTGAAGAACCGTTCGGCAAACTTGCGGGACACCTGGTCGACCCGCAGCCTCGCCGGCAGAAAGCCGCCCGAGGGTCCCGAGGGCGCGATTGCCTGGACACTCTGAGTTCCCTTGAGACCCCCGGCGTGCTTGATGAGTTCCCCCACCGTGCCGCCGAAGGGCAACTCGTACACCCCCGGACGTTTCACGTCGCCGCTGATCGAGACGAACCGCATTCCAGTCGCCCCGTTGACCCCCAGCCCCGCGTACCACTTACCCCCCTTCAACGCGATCGCCGGGGTCCACGCCAAGGTCTCGACGTTGTTCAGCACCGTCGGGCAGCCCCACAGACCGGCCTTCATCGGTTGGGGTGGCCGGTTGCGCGGCTCGGCCCGACGATCCTCCATCGCCTCCAACAACGCTGTTTGCTCGCCGCAAATGTAACCGCCCGGACTGATGAATACTTCTAACTCGAATGTGCGATCGCTTCCCAGAATCCTCTGACCGAGAATCCCCCGCTCGCGGGCCTCCGCCAGCGCCGCCTCGACCGCCGCGATTTGATCGTGATATTCGTGACGAATATAAAGATACCCTTTTTCAGCCCCTACCGTGAGGGCTGCCAGCGTCATCCCCTCGATGACCAAGTGAGGGACGCGGAGCAGAAGTTCGCGGTCCTTGAAAGCGGCGGGTTCGGATTCGTCGGCGTTGCAAACAATGTACTTGGTGGCACCGGGTTCCTTGCGGACCTCGCTCCATTTGCCGTGGGTGGCACCGCCAGCTCCGCCCAGACCGAAGAGGCCGGAGAGTTCCAACTCCTGAATCATCTTCTCGGGGGATAATTCGCCATCAAGCATCAGACCGACCGCCTCGTAGCGCGGTTGGCCTTCGTAGGGGTCGATCTGCCAGCCGGTTGGTCCCTTGTCCAGCTCGTCATGGACCCCACGGGTGCGCTGGTGGACCGAGTCTCGGGTCAAGGCTCGCAGTTGCGACTCGGTTTGGCCCCAAATCACTTGGTCGTTGATCAGGAGGGCTGGAGCGCGGTCGCACTGGCCCAGGCAGCTGACGCCGCCGACCTCGATTCGCTCGTCGGTCTCCCGCGCAGTGGCTTTGAGGGTTTGCAGCAGGCGCGACGCTCCGGCCAGGTGGCAGGCGAGGTCGCGGCAGATCAGTACTGTGCCAGTGGCCGGGGGTTTCAACCGATAATGAGGAAAGAAGCTGGCCACCTCATGCAGACGATACATCGGAATCTGCGACCGTTTCGAGAACGCCCGCAACTCCTCCTCGGGCAAATAACCGAACTTCTGTTGGATTGCGTTGAGTTCCTGAACGATCATAGAACGATTTCCTGAGTGATCATCGGCCAAAAGGAACGGCCTGGTGGTAGAGCCGAACCACGGCGAAGGAGCGGGTGAACCCGCGCGGTGAAACGAAGCAAGGCGAAGGTGGAAAGGTCAGTCTCCCATGCGAACCGTGGCATCGGAGCAGGTTGACGGTTGACGATCACCGCGCCCGCGGACCCGATCCCGCCTATTGCGGCGGTTGGACACTCCACTTGCCTTGACTTGACCAATCCACTGCGGCCATTTGCCTCTCCGCCGATTATCAGCTCGCCACGCGACGTCATTCAACCCCAAACCGTACACCAGGACCAAAAAGATGGGAGAAAACGCGATTAGGAAAAAATCAATCAAGTTGGAAGCGATTTGACAGGAAGAAGTCCCGACGAATCGGAAGCCGTCTGGCTCTCGATTGCTCGCCTCTTCGGTTCGGGTTACCTTGGACCTGGACGGAGCAACAAGAAGCGCGGCTCGGGAAGTCGGACCCGATTTCAAGCGCGACGCCTGGGGCGGGTCGGCGAGCCGTCGCCCCAGCGTGAGCGAGTCTGGGAGAGGTGATCTTATGATCCTGCCGAAGCGTTGGAGTCGAATCCCGCGAGTCGCGTTTCTGGGAACCGCGGTCTGGTTGCTTGGCGGAGGGTGGGAACCGCAGGAAATCGGTTCGACTCCGCGTTGGACCATCACGCGGGTTTCCCACACGACTGGAACTGACCCTGCGCTCGACGACCCCGAGGCGATCTTGACCCGGTCCGGATACGTCGGCGACTTCTCCTGTGGGCGGCGGGGTTGCCACGGCGACGTAGTCGCTCTCGAAATCAACGGCGGCGAGTGGACCCGTTACGCTCGGAACGATCCGCACGCCCATGCCTACGACACCTTGGACTCATCTCGTTCGCAGCGCATTTTCCACGCTTGGAATCACACCGCCAACCGTCCCTACCAGCGCGGGGATTGCCTGGGTTGCCATGCGTTGCCCGAGGCTCCGGTTGACCTTTCGCCGGAAGCGCATCGGTCCTGGTTCGGCGGCGGGATCGGCTGTGAGAGCTGCCACGGCCCAGCTCGCAACTGGCTGGTGCCCCACGCTCGTCCCCAGCACAAAGACCACGAGCGTTTCAAACCCCGCCCTCTCCACCCCGCCCGGCTCCAGGCCGAATCCTGCTTAGGCTGCCATGTGGGCGACGCCACCCGCCAGGTCGATCACGACCTGATCGCCGCGGGTCATCCGCGTCTCCACTTCGACTTCGCTGGTGATCGCCACGACTGGCCCACTCACTGGCGTCCTACGCTTGACCAGGACCGCCGCCCGCTCCGCGATGCTATGGTGGGCCGGCTTGTCGCGCTCGACGCCGCCCTCAACTTGCTCATGGCCCGCGCCGACTCGACCAATCCCCGTTGGCCCGAGCTCTCCGAGTACAATTGCTTTTCCTGCCACACCAACCTCGCCGGGTTGCCTGCGTTCACTCTTTCCTTGTCTGACCGAACCAAGTCGCGGCGCCGGCCCGGCCAACTTGACTGGGGAAGCTGGTACGCCTCCTCCTTGCTTTGGGACGCCGAAACCACCTTCCTGGACGTTGAAGAGACGTTGAAGGCATTGCGCGAGCAAATGGAATCGGACGACCCCAACCCCGACGCCATTCGCGGACATGTCCGCGAAGCGCGGAGCGCGATCGCCAACCTCCTCAAGACGATGGACGCCGACCCCTTTGGGACCTCGTTCGATTCGGTTGCTCTGATTCGGGATCACCTCAACCAAGCGCGACGCCTTTTGGATCCGGGGCAAGCCCAAGGTGACCGGATTCGCGCGCGCGATTGGGATCGCCTGGCTCGCCTGTATCTCAATCTCGCCACCCTGGGCGACGACGCCCGCGCTACCTCGCGTGTCATCGCCGTTGAAGACGCCGCCGACCTAGAGTCGCTCCTTGATCGTCTGGTCGAATTCCTGGCGTTTCCCCAGGGTTATGACAGCCCCCGCATGTCGCCCCTACCTCTGCGGGCGGACGCGCCTGCGGGTCCGAATTGAACCGCTCGTCATCACGTCAACCAGGCGCGGTTCTCGGTGCCGCGGGGTTGGTGTTGTGGACCAATCGACGCTCATTCCAACAGCAACACCTCGGCGGCCAAGCCGGGACCGAATCCCAGGGCCAGCACGGGACGGGGCGCGGACCTGCGACGCAGACGCTCCAGCAAAAACAAAATGGTGGGTGAAGAGAGATTGCCGAGTTCAGCGAGGGTTTGCCGCGAGACCGCCAACGCCTCGCTCGGCAATCCCAGCGCCTCGGCGGTGGCATCCAGCACTCGGGGACCGCCGGGATGAACCGCCCAGGAGCCGATCGACTCTAGACCCAGACCCCGCCGCGCCAGCCACGGTTCCAGCCAGGGCCGCAGATGAGCGCCGATCCACTCCGGCACACGCGGGTCCAGCGTCATCTCGTAGCCGTGGTCGCCGATGGTCCAGGTCATGGCCTCAGCGGTGCCTGGAAACAACATGGCTCCTCCATCGACCACCCGATAGCCCGATCCCGTGGGCAACGATGCCGCGGTCGCGTGGCGTTCGCCGCGACCCACCACCGCGGCGGCTCCATCGGCGAATAAGGCGTTGGCCACCACCGAGCGCGGGTCGGGACGGCTGCGGAAGTGGATGGAACACAACTCGACGGCCACCGTCAGCAGACGCGCTTGGGGATCTTCCTCCACCGCCGCCAGCCCCCGGGCGGTTCTCAGGGCGTTGACAGCTCCGTGGCACCCCATGAATCCCACGTGCAGCCTCTGGACCTGGCGCGGCAGGTTCAACCCTTCAATCAACGCCAGATCGACCCCCGGCGCGGCGAACCCTGTGCAGGAGACCGTGATCAGGTGAGCGACTGTCTCGGGAGCGACCCCGGCTTCCTCCAGGGCGATTCGAGCCGCCCGCAAAGCCAGCTCAGGCGCGAGTTGGCTATAGGCTTTCATCCGTTGACCGGTTGAGGGCCCATCCTGATCTGAACCGGGACGGGGAACGAAGGGGGAGTCGGTGTGGGTCGTTCCCTCTACCAGGTCGCTTAGGACGTCGGGCGGCAGGGCGAAGTGACGGGCTTGGATGTTGGCGCGACGAAAGAGCGCAGCGTATTTAGCGGGATCGCTTCCGCTGATTCGCGCCAGGGCGCGGGCGGTTTGAGCCTGTTCAAGCCGCCCTTGGGGCAGAGCGGTCCCCAATCCCTCGATCACAAACCCCATCCCACCGGGGGGGGGCGCAGTGGGGGCGTCGCTGGCGGACTCCAACGGCTCAGTCCCCTGGCGGGAGACGTGGCAGGAAGGCGCGTTCATGGATCAAGACGACGCGGCGGCCGCTCCTGAGGGGGGCGCGACGCTCGCAAGCGGCGCGGTGGGATGGTTCAGACTCTGGGTCAGAGGACGCAACGTCCCAGGCCAACGAACCGCCAACCGTCGCACCCCGGCCACGGCGGGCGGATGACGCAACACGCGGCTCAGCACTCGGCAGACTCGTTGACGACGCCCGATCAGGCGATGATAAAGCGCTTCCCAACGCGGTCCGACCTCAGCGGGCCAACAGTCCGACTCCCCGCCCGCGGCCCCCGCGTAACCAGAGAGGCGCAACGCCTCATCCAGCAAGGGAACCACCAGCGCGGCCGAGGCGACCGCCCAAGCCATGCCCTCGCCGGTGAAGGGTTCGACATAGCCCGCCGCGTCCCCCACCGCGACAATCCGCCGGCCCCAGGGACGACGACGACGGGTCAACGCGGGGGTGCCCCGCCAAGGAGCCAGCGCCAACTCTTCGGGCGCGGCAAGCCCGGCGGCCCGCAACACGGTGAGGACCGCCCGGCCCACTCCCCCCGCGCGCTTGACGGCCTGGGGATCCAGCGCGGCGGCCAGATCAACCCGACCATCCTCCAGCAAAGTCAGGCCGACGTAACCGGCTCGACCCAGAACCATGAGAATCTGGCCAGGCTCGGGACCAGCTCCACCCAAGGTTGCGGCGTCAACCACCAGGCCGGCCCCGATTCGAGAGTCGGCCCGCGTGACGACACCCATCCCTGGCTCGTCGGCCGCGAGGCGGCCCGCCAAACCGTCGGCGGCAACCACAACCCGAGCCATCACCAGGAATTCCCGCGGTTCTGCGTCGGCGGCCTCCCTATCTTGACGCAATCGCAACCGCCGCCACGGCGAAGCGACTGAACCAGGAGCCGCGACGGGCTCCAACGGCTCAAGGCGAGCCGTGGTTCGCTCCAGGAAGTGGACCCCGCGTCGTCGCGCGTGATCGATCAGACGTTGATCGAACACCATTCGCGACAAGGAGCGGCCGGGAGGTAACGGCAAGTCGAGACGCCCCCCTCCGCCCACCACCAGGCGGAACCGATCCAGCACGGGAGCGTCGGCGGTTACGTCGGCCAGTCCCAGGGTCTGGAGGGTCGAGAGGGCGTGTTGATTGAGGCAGCAGCCACAGACCTTGGACCGTGGGAACGTCGCGCGATCGATCAGAGCCACCGACCAACCCCGCTCAGCCAACCCCATTGCCGTGACCGAGCCGGCGGGACCCGCCCCCACCACGACGGCGTCGTAGGCCGCTCCTGGCAGCGCCGAAGGCGACGTTGACGTGAAGGTTGACGCTGTTGACGCCTCGGTTTCCCAACTCCTCTTCGTGTTCGCATTCGTCATGTTGAGGACACCTCGCCGCTGAGAATGTAGCGAAACGGAAAGCGGCGGCGAACCACGATCCGTCGCCAACCCGCGCGGTTGGCGAGCTCCGCGGCTTCGGCTAGGGTGAAGGCACCCCGCACCGACAGGGGACCATCGAGGTGGACGATAGGCGAGCGGGACAGCAGGCGGGTGCCGACCCAGGCTACAGCCCAGCCAAGACGAGAGCGTTCCAGATCGTCAGCCAAAACCAGATGGGCCGCTTCGGCCGCCATGCGGGTCAGCAATCGGGTCGCGTCCGACTCGTCGAGATGGTGGAGAAAGAGCGAACACGTAACGACATCAAACCGCCCATCATCCTTGATGGAACAAGTGTCGCCGAAGGTGCGAGGAGCCCGGGGCCAGGGGTCGCTCAGAACGTCGGCGGTCTCGAAGCGGAGGCAGTCACTCAGACCAGCGCGGGCGGCCTGTTCGCGGGCCAGGGCGACCGCCTCGGCAGCGCGGTCGATGCCGGTGACCACCACTGAAAGCCCCCGACGCGGGGCTCGACGCGCCAGGTCCAAAGCCACATCACCGCCGCCGCAGGCCAGATCCAAAATCCGCAACGGGCGAGGTGGCTCCAAACGGCGCGCTAGCTTGGTTAGTTCGGACAGAATGGCCCGCCCAGAGCCGCTCACGGCGTTGATCCGCGCCAGGCCGCGCAGAGCGCGACGATGTTCCAGCGGATCTAGGCCGGCTTGATCCATCCATTCAGCCCGACGGTCTCGAACCGGCTCAGGGAGAGCGAACAAACGCGAGGTGGGCAACCTGAACATCGATGCGCGAGGTCCATCAACGGAGCGTTGGACGCAGCCAAGGCTCGCGCGATCACCGCGCTAGGCGTCCGTCGTGTTCGACTGGAGGGATGCCTGCGCGTGGTTCGATCGGTTGAGGCCACGCATTGATTCTAGACGCTCAACCTCCCCTCGGC
>Ga0209017_10001124_pt1 | contig 21825 bp, 14 predicted proteins | sample YNPBryunderm2012_FD_185812 | JGI IMG/M metagenome (GOLD analysis project Ga0209017, IMG submission 185812) | Anoxygenic and chlorotrophic microbial mat microbial communities from Yellowstone National Park, USA - YNP Bryant MS undermat 2012... ... | reverse complement strand
TCCGCTTCGGCGACGTTGGCGGCAGTCTGTTCCAGACGAATCGGCAGGGGGGCGGGGTTGGCGGCGAGGTCGGCCAGAACTTGGCCGCTTTCAGCGTTCCAAAGCCGCACGACGCCGGAGAAGTCGGCTCCGATGAGGATCTGACCGTCGTGAGTCAGCACCGCTTGCAAGCCGAGGTCGGGCAAGGGGTCGAAGTCGCGGATCTTGTCGCCGTTGGCGTTCCAGAGTCGGGTGCGGTTGTCGCGTCCAGCGGTGGCGATTCGGCCGTCGAGGGCGAAGTGGATTGCCTCGACTCCGCCGCCGTGGGCGTTGATCGCCTTGATTTGCCCGCCATTGGTCATTTCCCAGAGCCGCACGGTTCCATCCAGTGAGGCGGAGGCCAGCACGTTAGAGTCGGCCCGCCAGGAGACCCCGGTGATCGCCTTGGAGTGGCCGCGCAAGTCGAAGAATTCGCGGCCGTTGAGGGCTTCCCAGACGAGCAGGCCGTTGTTGCGGTCGCCGCTGGCCAACAGCACCCCATCCGGGGAGAACTCCAGGGCGGTGATCCATTCGGTGTGTTTACGAATCTCGTAGATCGGTTCACCTGTGGAGGTATCGTAAACTCGGACGATCCGGTTGGGTCCGCCGACGGCCACCAGGCTTTGGTCGGGGCTGATGTCGGCGGCGAGGACGACGTCGTATTCCTTGTCGCGTCCGACCTCGAAGAGCCGTTCGCCGGTCTTGACGTTCCAGACGACCGCGAGGCCGGACTCGCCGCCGCGTCCGCCGCCGCCCAGCAGCAGGTCGCCGCTGCGGCTGAACCGCAAGGTGTGGATCGTGCCCTCGGGGAACGGCAGCACCGCCGCTAGGCGACGGGTGCCGTCGGTGCGATAAATCACGACCTGTTTATGGCTACCGACCGCCATGATCGGAGCCCACGGGCTGGCAGCCAGAGCCAGGATGGGGCCGGGACGGCTCGGGTGGATCGGCGGGTTGGTGGAGACCAGCGCGGGGTCGGGCGTAGCCGGGTCGCCCTGGGGTTTGCCAACCGCGGCGGGGTCGAGCTTGAACTCCGCGTTGGGCTTTTTGGGGGCCGCCATAGCGCTACCAGCATTCTCGGGCGCGCCGGCGTCGATCCATTGCTTGAGGATCGCCAATTCGGCGTCGGGAATCCGCGCGCCGTTGGGCGGCATCCGCGGTTCCTCCTGGTGGGCCGCCAGCAGATAAAGGGTGCTGGCCGAGGCGTCGCCCGGTTCGATCACTTCGCCCGAGCCACCTCCCTGCATCACTCCTAGATAGGTGTCCAGCACCAAACCGCCCTTTTTCTGGTCGCCGTTGTGACAGGGCATGCAGCGGGCGCGGAAGACCCCCAGCGCCTCCTGGTAGGTCACCTTTTTGTCCCCGTCAGCGGCGCGGGCCGGCGACAATCCGGCGTCCACTCCCGCCGTCATGGTCGCCGTCAGCAGCGTCCAGGTCCAATAGACTCGACTCAGACTCATGGGGGAATCACCTTGAATAGAACGGGGTCTTAGTTTCGAGATTGACTTGAATGTGTCGAATCCCTGATTCGATCCGGCGTCGCGTCGCGTCGGTCGGGGGGGAGTTGGTTGGATGAGCGGGATTGACACCTCGCGGCCGGAGGAGGTCCGATACCAATCAGTGATTGAACAGAAATTCGCGGCTGTTGAGCAAGGACCAGAAGATGTCTTCGTAACCCTGCTTGAGCGCAGCTGGGTCTTGTTCCCGGCCGGCGACGAGGTGATTGAGCGCGTTGATTTCCTCGTCGAGCGGCTTGCGGCCCAAGACGCGGATGTAGAGGTAGGTGATGGCCTCGTTGGGCGGGGTCTTGGCGTCGATCAATCGTTTGATCACGGGACTTTGCTGGATTTTGGCGTTGGTGGTGTCGCCGTTGAGCAGGTGGAGTGCCTGGGAGAGGGTGGGTTCCATTTTGACTTCGCAGGAGCAGACCGTCTCGCGGGTTGCGCGGCCGAAGGTGGTTAGGAAGTAGGTTGAGGTCGCGCCGTTGGCGATCTGGACCGCCCGCGCGCCCAGGGGCAGACCAGGAAACTTATCTTTCGTTTCAGTCACTTGACTGATGATGTCCAACAGGTTTTCGGCCTTGATCCGCCTCAGGTTGGCGTGGGCGAAGTTGAGCCGGTCGCCGGCGTTGGATTCATTACGCGTGGTGGAACGTTGATAGGTCCGCGAGGCGCAGATGTCGCGTACCAGTTGCTTGAGGTCGTAGTGGGATTCGGTGAACCGTCGGGCCAGTGCGTCGAGGAGTTCGGGGTTGGAGGCGGGGTTGGAGACGCGGAAATCGTCCACCGGCTCGACAATCCCCACGCCGAAGAAGTGGGTCCAGACGCGGTTGACGAAGCTCTTGGCGAAGTACGGGTTGTGTGGTGAGGTGAGCCATTCGGCTAGGACCGCGCGACGGTCCTTGCCTTGAACGTCGGCGGGGCCGCCGCCCAGGAAGGTGGGGGCCATTGTGCGGCCGTCCACCGGGTGTTTGGTTTCGCCGCCGCCGGAGTTGAACACGATTTGTTCGCGGTAATCCTCGCCCTGCTTGCGGCCGATCTGCGCGAAGAAGGCCACGAAGCCGTAATAGTCGTCCTGGGTCCAGCGGTCGAACGGATGGTTATGACACTGGGCGCACTGGATGCGCATCCCCATGAACACCTGGGCGACGTTTTCCGCCAACAGTTTGGTGTCGTTGGTCGATTGGAAGAAGTTGGTGGCGGGGTTCTTGAAGGTGCCGCCGCTGGCTGAGAGCAGTTCTCGAACCATTTGATCCATCGGCGTGTTCTTGGACAGCTTGTCCACCAACCAGTTGAAATACAAGAACATCGCCTTAACGCTGACTTGTTGGGATGACTTGACTTGGAGCAGTTCGGCCCACTTGTTGACCCAAATTTCGGAGAATTCCTTGCGCTCCAGCAGTTCATCGACCTTACGCGCCCGCTTGTCGGGGGACGTGTCGTTCATGAACGCCTCGAACTCCTCGGGGGTGGGCACGAGTCCGACGATGTCGATGGTCACCCGGCGGAGGAATTCCTCGTCGGAGCAGAGGCCAGAGGGGGCCATGCGCAGTTTTTTGAGCTTGTTGGCCACCAGGGTGTCGATTTCGTTGACCTCGGGTTCGTCGGGGTATTCGAAGACCAGTCCCTTGGGCAGCACAATGAACGGCGAGCCGACGGTGTGGGTCTCGAACCGGGCCATGACGAATGCTTCGCCGCGTTCGCCGGCGGTGATCAAGCCAGTGGGACTCACCGCGGCGGAGGTCTCGTTATTGGTCAGGAAGACTGCTAGGTTGGTCACGTCGCGGTCGGTGCCGTCGGAGTAGCGGGCCCGCACAGTGAGCTGCTGGGTTTCGCCCGCGCCGTCAAGGACGCCGTTGGGCGGGTACAGTTCGACGGCCACCACCTTGGCGACCTTGGAAACGTCGTCGTTGGGCGCGCCGTTGCTGATCCATTCTCGCAACGTAGCGTAATATTCGCTTTCTTTCTCAAACAGTTTGCCGCCGGTGTGGGGCACGGCGTTGATCGCCTTCTCCAGCAGGGTGCTGTCCTCAGGGATCGCTAGGTTGATCCGCCGCCCGACCTGCTCGCGGGTCAAACGGACGTGGTCGCCCGCTGGGTCGTAGCCGAACAGCGAGAGCATGAAGCCGTCCTTGCCCCGCGCTGCGCCATGACAACTGCCCGAGTTGCAACCGGCCTTCATGAAAACCGGCATCACATCCAAGCGGAAACTCAGGGGATGGCGGACCTCCGCCTCGCGCACCTTGACCGGCAGGGTGACCGTTTGGCCTTCATAGGTGACGTTCAGGGTGGTTTCCCCGTCCTTGGCGGGATAGAACACCGCTCCTTCAACCCGTGCGAGGGTGGGGTCGGTCAGGCTGAATTGGGACGAGCCGGTGACATCCCGCGTGATCCCGTTGGCGTAATGCGCCTGGACCACTAGCGATTGGCGGTCGCGTGCGCCGCTGAGGTCAATCGCCGAGGGGAAAACCTGGATCGAGACCAGTTCCTTTCCATTGGCGTTGGCTGGCGGGCCGGCGTTGGCGGTCGAGACCGCGATCAAGACACAAGCGGCGGCCAACCCCGCGTGGCGGAGGGGAGGCCGTCGAAATCGGTCGAACGGAGTCATGGCGGGTCGCATCCCCGGAGAAATGACATACGGTCGGCGGGTGACGATGACTGTTGGGTTCGAACTTGGTTTGGCGGTCGGCCGAAGTCGCGCGGCCAAGTGAGCTTGAACGCGGCGACGCGGCGATTCCAAGACGCTCATGCATGCGTCGGGATTCTTCCCAGCGGGCGAGGAAGGCAAGGGGAGGGGAGGGAGCGGAGCCAAATCACGGGGAGGGAGGAGGTTGGCTTTGGGGATCGGCCTTGGCCTTCTCGGCTCGGGCGGCCTGGTGGGCTTGATACTCCAGACGCAGTTGCTCTAGGCGGCTCAACGGCTTGGTCTGAGGTTGCGCTGGCTGGGCTTGGGGTTGAGGCGTCGGAGCCGGAGCCGTTTGGACCGGGGCCGGGGCCGGTTTGTCGATCCGCACTGGGGCGAGGCCGACGTTGAAGACCACAGGTTCGCCGTGTTCCTGAATGGTGAAGCGGGCCAGAATCCCCTTGTGCTGACCCACTGGCGACGCGGTGGTGGTGGTCAATTTGAACGTAACCTCGGTGGTGTCGGCCTTGACTTTGACTGGCTCGCAGGAAACTTGGTGGGGCAGCCCCAGCAGTTCAATCAACGCTTCGCCTTCAAAGTCGCGTATCTTGGAGAGTTCGGCGGCCACGAAGATCTCCTTGCCCTGTTCTCCCCCGGCTGGTTTGGACGCGAGACTCAGATGCGGAGTGCCAATGGTCAGGTTGATGAAGTCGGAGGCGATCCGCACGTCGATGTTGGGGGTGCGGGCGTTGGGAGGCGCGGATGGGTTAGGCAGTGAGGCGGTGGCTTCAACCACGATTGGCCAGGTCTGGGTTGGAGCGTTGCCGTTGGCGTTGAGGGTGATGGTCGCTTCCGAACGGTCTTTGGGGATTTTGACGTTGCGGGCCGAGGAGACCCCCGGCGGGTTCCAAGGCAGGTTCAGGGTAATCTCGCCGTCAAAGCCCGGTTCCCGACGCGCTTGCACCCGGAGTTCCAGACTACCGTTGCGCACCAGGGGGGCTTTGGGTTCGACCGCTGCGATCGAGAACGGCACTGCCTGGATGACCCCCACCGCGTAGCGATCGGTGACGCGATCCCAAAAGCTGATGTTGTTCTGGCCGTAAACCAGGGTTGAGGTGTGGCTGAACTCGACGACCGGCTTGGGTGGGGGGGGCTGTGCGGAGGCGGCGGTGGGGTCCGGTCCTAGATCGAGCTGGATCAGCGACGCGCCGATCGCAGCGTCGGGGGCGGCCTCGAAAATCACCGGCATCAGGTTGAGGTTGGTGGGGAAGGGGGGTGCTTTGAGCACCACCCCCGGCGGCAGGTCATGGGCGAGGAGGTGGAGAACCTGACCGTAGTTAGCCCGTCCCGCCGAGACCAGAATCGCTTGGCGATTGCCCTGAGGGACCGACGCTGCGCCGATTGGGGTACCGCGGCGCAGTTGTTCAGCCTGAGGGGTGAGGGTCACCTTGGGGAGGGGGGTGGTCAATTCAATGCGGTACACGAACTCGGGACCACCTTGGCCCAGGTGGTCGTAGAGGGTCACGACATAATCGGCATCCTCGGGAGCGGTGAAGGCGATGAAGCAATCGGGGTTGCCCGCGGCGATGTCGTCGTTACCCGCAAGAACGCCTCCTCCCAAGCGCGCGACGTTGAGGACCGGGTCCAGAGGCGAGCGGATCGAGCGGGCGTGGGCGCGAATCTCGAACACCTGTCCCTTCTTAGCGGTGAAGCGGAACGAGTCGCTGTCGCCCGGTTGGTCGATGACGCCGTTGACCGCGCCAGGGGCTGGAATCGGCTGGGGACCGTTAGGGTCGGCCCAGGCGTTGTCCTCGTTGACATCCTCCAGATCGCTGACCCGAAACACGTAGGGAGCCGGGCTGATGCCTCGTTCGTCCTGGTCGAACAGGGTGAAGCGAGCGATGGCTTCGGGGTCAGAGGGCAGGGTCACCGTGGTGGTCCGTTCGCCGGCCGGGTCGCCGATCCAGCGCAGTTGGACTGTTGAACCGGCCTTGCCGCCGGCCGGGAAGACAGCGCGGGCGCGGGGGTACTCGCCGACGTGGAGTCGATAAAAACACGCGCCGTTGCCCTGATAAGCGCTTTCACGGACTTCGACGATGTAGGTGCCGTCCTCAGGGGCAACGATCGTGGCGATGCCGTCCTGCCGGACCTGAGCGTCGTCGTCGCTGGTGGCCAGTTCGAAGCGTTCGGAGTTGAGGATGGCCACATAGGGGTCGAACAAGGTGATTCCCAGGCGAATCCCCTCGACCTCGGCAGTGAGGCGTTGGCCTTTAGTGAGCCTGACGGCGTAGTAATCGACATCCTCGTTGCCCGCCACGCCGTTGACCGTGCTGCCCAGCGGGATTTCCTGGGGCGCGGCAAAGTCGTTGTTGGGTTCGATTTCCTTGATCTCATTCAGCGCGCCGACGCTGAAGCTCTGCAACGCGCCTAGGCCACCCCGGCGGCTGCGGGGCCGGAAATCGTAGAGGCCCGGCGGGCAGTCGGCGGCGATTTTGAGGATGACCCGCGCTTTGTCGAAGGCGTCGTTCTCGATTTTGACGACTTCGATGCCCGGACGGAAGAAGATCAGCTCCTCCAGGTCGTTGAGATGAGTGCCAGTGAGCGTGACTTCGACCTCGGTGCCGCGTTGCGCGCCCAGGGGGCTGACCGAGGCGATTCGGGGAACGGCCCCGGCTGGAGCCGCCGTCATCACGATCCCTGCCCACGCCCACGCCAGCGACACCCCTGCCCGGGTCAACCACAACGCCAACGATCGTCCGGGTCGTCGGAATCGCGTTTGGGTCTGGCACGCGCGGGCGGGACTGGATTGGGGCGGGGCAGGGTTGTCCAACGGGGTCATCGAACAGGCTCCAGAAAGGCAATAGCGGTCGATCGCAGAGGGCAAGGCGACGCGGAGTAGGAGACCGCGGGAGGAGTTCCAGCGTCAGAGCGCCGCGGCCGAAGCCGGGGTGGGTTTCCACGGAACCGCGCGAGCCGACGCCAACGCGGCGAACGGGACGCGAGGGTTGAACCGCGAGGGGGCCGCCGTAATCGGGCTGCCGCAATCGAATCTGAGGACGGTCTTCATTTCATTGAGGAGGGATCACAGCGATTCGGTTGGGGAGAACCACGACACGACACCATCGGATCAACCGGGCCGTCAGCGGTGCGCCACGTTGTCGTTGAGGCGGGATGGTCCAGCTCCGAGCTAAGGTCACGGGCGAGGCGGTGGTCGAGTTGGTTCGTGATAGCCGAGGCCGAACGTGGGATGTTCCACGGTTCACCCGAACGGGTCGCTCCTACCCCTAGGGATGGGAGCGGAACCGTTCGGACTCTAGCGCAGCGGCATCATTTTTCATTTTCATTTCATAGTCTTGGCAGGTCGGGGTGGACAATCGACGTTTGGTGTCCCTAGGCCAGGAGGTCCTGAATCACCTGGCCGCCGTCCACGATTTCGATGGGACGATCGCCAGGGGCCATGAGTTCCTTCTCGGCGTCGATACCCAGTTGGTGATAGATGGTGGTGGCGAGGTCTTCGGGACCGACCGGATCGCGTTCCGGCTCAGTAGCGGTGGAGTCCGACGCGCCGTGGATGTAGCCCCGCTTGAGGCCGCCGCCGGCCAGCAGCACGCTGAAGACCTTGGGCCAGTGATCGCGTCCGGCGTCGCCGTTGACCTTGGGGGTGCGCCCGAATTCGGAGGAGACCATGACCAGGGTACGGTCCAGCAGGCCTTGACGGTCCAGGTCGGTGATTAGGGTGGACAACGCCTGATCAAAGGCAGGCATAGCGTTTTGCATCGCCGGGAAGATGTTGGTGTGCATGTCCCAACTGCCGTAGGTCAGGGTGACAAACCGCGCGCCGGCGGCGACCAAGCGGCGGGCCATCAGCATCCGCTGACCGGCTTGGTTCATGCCGTACTCCTCGCGGATCGCCTGGGGTTCGGCGGCGATGTTGAACGCTTCGCGGGCGGTCTGAGACGAGATCAGGCTGTAGGCCCGTTCGTAGAAGCTATCCATCGCCGACAGTCCGTCGTCTTGTTCCTTGGCGCGGAAGTAGGCGTTGACTGCCTCCAGCGCCGAGCGCCGCGAGGCAAACCGGGCCTCGTTGATGCCGCTGGGCAGGTTGAGGTCGCGCACCGAGAAGTTGGCAGCGGCTGGATCGGCCCCTAGCGAGAAGCCGGAGTAGCTCGAGGAGAGGTAGCCGGTGCCGGCGTACTCGTTGGGCTGGGTGGGGATGCAGATGTAGGGTGGCAGGTTGTTGCGGGGACCGTACTCGTGGGCCACCACCGAACCCATGCTGGGGTATTGCAGCGCTGGGCTGGGCCGGTAGCCGGTGAACATGTTGTGGGTGCCGCGTTCGTGGGCCGCCTCGCCGTGGGTCATCGAGCGGATCAGGGTGATCTTGTCGGCCACCTGGGCCAGTTTGGGCAGGGTTTGGCAGAAGACCTCGCCGGGCAGCTTGGTCGCCACCGTGCCGAGTTGGCCGCGGTATTCCACCGGGGCCAGCGGCTTGGGATCGAACGACTCCTGCGCCGCGATGCCGCCGGGCAGGAAGATGTGGATGACCGAGTCGGCCTTGGGTTCGATCTTGCGGCCTTGCTTGATGTCGGCCCGCGCGCGGAGCCGGAAGTAGTCGCCCAGGGTCAATCCGAGACCACTAACGGCTCCGACCGCCAGGAAGCCGCGACGGCTCAACGACGAACCCCGGCACGGGGTGGACTTGCTCAACATCGGCGATGCTCCGCTTGGGTTGGGAACCTGGGACCGATTGACCCCAACGGCTGGCGGAGGGTGACCGCGCCGTTGAGACCGATCCAAGGAAGGAGGCTGATGATGAAAAAGGGGGGGCGGGGGTGGGGAAGTGATGGTGGTGTGGGGTGGGTCGAGCCGGAGCGGTGGGGAGGTGGGTGGATCAACTCGTTTTGGCCGCCACGGTTCTTAGTGGGGCAGGGGCTGGAACACAAGCCGTCAGGTTGGCGGCCCGTCACATCAGGTCTGGTTGAACCAGAAACGGACCGAGATCACCTGGGACCAACCCGGCAACGACGGAGAGTCCCCATCACGTTATCACCAGGTACGTCGCCCTGACGGAGAGGCGTTGGCGCGATGTTGGATTTTTTGGAGAAGCGGGCACGTTCCGAGGACGGGGAAGGGAGCTGGTTCAACCCGCGATGAGTTTGCGGTAGGCCGCCACCGCCATCCGGTCGCACAGTTCGTTTTCGGGATGACCCGAGTGGCCCGCCACATGAGTCACCCGCAGCTGGTGACGGTCGGCCAGTTCGTCGATCCGCTTCCAAAGATCGGCGTTGAGGACCGGCTTGAGCTTACCCCCGTCCTTGCGCTGCCAGCCCCGCGCCTTCCAGCCCGCCATCCATTCGAGGATGCCCTTACGTACATAATCGCTGTCGGTAACGATCTCCACCACGCAGGGTCGTTTGAGCGCTTCGAGTCCCTTGATGACGCTGGTCAGTTCCATGCGGTTGTTGGTGGTTTCGGCTTCCGCGCCGGAATCGCTGAGTTGCTTGCCAGTGGCCGGATGAATTAGCACGAAGGCCCAGCCGCCTGGTCCGGGATTGCCGCTGCACGCGCCGTCGGTGTACAGCTTCACGTAATTGCGGGGCGTGGGGACGTCGTTGCTCATAGCGGACCGGCCTTGATCCTAGGCGAGGTTCGGATCGGGTCGAAGGGTGGCGGAGGGGGACGGCCCGCGCCCTCGTGTTCGTCTGTTGCCCATGTTTTACCGGGGCGGGGCCGGCTTGACCAGGGGGAACCTGGTTCGGCTTTGGGTCCTCCCGCTTGGGGTAAGGCTGGGCGTCCGTCATCCCGGGCAAGGCGTCGAAAACGACTCGGCCATCCCATACGATGCTGCGTTCGACCCACCACCCGACGACGCAATGAATGAACGAGTTTACAAGCAGACCAAGACTCGTTAATGAATTGGGTCTCTAGACCGTCGAGCCCACCAACCAGCCACCGCTCCAGGCGGCTTGGAAGTTGTAGCCGCCGATGCGGCCGTCTAGGTCCAGCACCTCGCCCACGAGTCTCAGGTCGGGGTGGAGCAGGCTGCGTCCGGTGTGGGGATCGACTTCTTCCAGCGCAACGCCTCCGCTGGTGACTTCGGCCTTTTCGAAGCCGAGGGTACCGGTGATCGGCAAGTCGAGGGTTTTGAGGGTTCGCACCAGGCGTTTGCGTTCTTCGCGGGAGAGGTCGGGGCCTTTGCGATCGGCGGGCAGACCAGCGTGGAGGAGGAGGGCTTGGACCAGACGGTGGGGCAGGTGGGCCGGCAACAGCGTCTCGACCAACCGCCGACCTAGGCGGCTTTCAGTCTGAAGGGTTTTGTCCAGGGCTTCGCTTGAAAGGTCGGGCAGGAAGTCAAGTCGCAGACGGCAGCGGGTGGGGTCGTCGAGTCGCGCTACGGCGGAACTGACATCGAGAATGGCCGGTCCTGAAAGGCCGAAGTGAGCAAACAGCACCGCCTCGCGGCGGGCGCAGGCCAAGGCGGTGGCCGTGGCCGTTTGACGGCCAGTCGCCGTCGCAGTCGCCGTGGTGGTGGTCGGAGTGGCCACCTCGGCGTCGGGCAGGGCGGTGGCTTCGGCGTCGGGCACGGCGATCCCTCTGAGTTCGGGCACCCAGGAGGCGGCCACCTTCAGGGGGACCAGAGCCGGTTTGGGTTCGACCAGGGTGTGACCAACCCGTTGGGCGAAGCCGTAGCCGTCGCCGGTGGTGCCGCAACCCGGGTAAGACAGGCCGCCGGTGGCCAGCACCAAAGTCCGCGCTTCCAGTGTGCCGTGGGGCGTCTCGATCCGAAAGCCGCCCCCCCGCGACAACGGCAACGGCTCGATGGCCCGGGCCGGGCAACTTAATTCCAACCGCGCTCCCGAACGCTTCAGACGACCGACTAAGGCGGCCAGCACGTCCACTGCCCGGTTGGAGACCGGGAAGATTTTGCCGTTGGCCTCGATCTTCAGCGCGACTCCCTCGGCCTCGAAGAACCGGACCGTGTCGCCCGCCGAAAACGCTTTGAGCGCTGGAGCTAAAAACGCGCCATTTGGTCCGAACGCCTCCTGAATCGACCGCGCCCCCTTGCCCTGGTCGAGGTTGTAAGCTGGGTCAATCGGGCCCGAAAGCGCCCGGGCCTCGGCCCGTCGCAGGCCGCGAGCGTTGGTGACGTTGCAGCGGGTGCCACCGGACATCAAAATCTTGATGCCCGGACGCTTGTTCTTTTCAAGCAGGGTTACCGAGCGGCCCCGCTCGGCTGCCCGGAGGGCGGCCATCATCCCCGCCGCCCCCGCCCCCAGCACCGCCACGTCGCATTTAGTCATCGCGTGGTTCGACCCCCCAGGGTCGCGCCGCCGAGGCGAAGCGTTCGTAGGAAACGCTTTTACATGACCGTAAAGTAATTCTTACAGGCGTGGTCGAAATACTCTTCGGTCATCTCGAGCGGCACTTGGTGATAGATGCAGTAGTTGCGGATTTGGAGCAGCAGGTCGCGGGGCTGGCAGGCCCGCATCGGCCGATTCTTCGCGGTGTAGTGGGTCTCAATGAGGTAATCGACCGCCTTCCAGTTGACCTGCTTGAATCCCAGAATTGGCGCGAAGATTTCGATCATCTTGCGGAACATCGGCTCGGTGGGGTCCTTGGCTTCGATCTTGTAGGGAATTCGCCGCAGGAACGCTTCGTCCACCAGTTGCTTGGGTTCCAGGTTGGTCGAGAACAGGATCAGCTGGTCGAACGGCACCCGCACCACTTTGCCGTTGGGTAGTTTGAGGAAGTCGTAACGCTTCTCCAGCGGCACGATCCAGCGGTTGAGCAGCTCGATTGGGGGCATCCGCTGACGTCCGAAGTCGTCGATCAGCAGGGTCCCCATATTGCTTTTCATTTGCAGGGGAGCTTCGCAGATGCGGTTCTGGGCGTCGTAATGGATTTCCAAGTTCTCCATCGTCAATTCGCCGCCGGCGACCAGGGTGGGGCGGCGGATGTGGATCCAGCGCTTGTCGTAGTCCTCGGTGCGGAGAAGCGATCCTTTGCGTTCCTCCTCCTCGACCGGCTCATGGTTGACCGGGTCAAACAGCTTGACGATCTGACCTTCGATCAACAGCACTTTGGGAATCCAGACCGTGGTGCCGAAACAGCGGGTGATCCGTTCAGCGATCGAGGTCTTGCCGTTGCCTGCCGGGCCGTACAGGAACATGCCGCGGCCCGAGTTGATCGCCGGACCCAGCATCTTGAACATCTCTTCGGACACCAACAGGTCTGAGAAGGCCCGCCGCAGGTCAGCCTCCTTGGGATGCTCGTTGTTAATCGTCTGCTGGGCCACCGCTTCCAGGTATGGTTTGTAGGGGACCGGCGCGGTGCCGATGTAGGCAGTTTCACGCGCGTAGGACATCGCCCGATCCCGCCCGGTGTCGCTGGCCCGATACTCAAAGTCGTTGCCCGGCAGGGTGTTCTCGTAACTCACCAGGCGTGTTTCTTTTAAGCGACGCAAGACGTCCTGCAAAATCCCAAACGGCAGCCCCAGTTCCTCGGCGATGCGACGGCCTGAGGCCAGTCCTGCGGCTGTGAGGTACTTGAGAATCAGCCCTTCGATCATCGCCAGGCTCAGCCCGGTCGATTCCAAATCCACCGGCGCTTTGGGTCGGAAGGCGGTTTTGATCCCGTGCGTCGAAAACGACGGGAGGGTGGAGGGAGCATGTAGACTCATAGGGGCGGATCCTCGTGCGGATCGAGGTCGAACCAACGCGACATCAACGACGGCACGTGGCCCGACGCTTTCTCGATGTGTCTTGAGACCTCGCTCAATTTAGAGCGCGTTTGCCCGTTCGTCAACCGGCTGTTGTTGCACGTCTCCAAATCCCTCTAATCGCCAATCCATCGCGGCTGGGTCGCTCCAAGGGATGTCTAACCAAAACCGGCGGCCGTCCCAAGGCTGACGGCCAGGTTCCAGCCGCAACTCCCACCGCGTTTCGGGCAACCGGTCGGCCACCTTGTCGGCCCATTCCACCAGGCACAGCCACCGCGCGTCGCCTAGATAATCGTCACCCCCGGCCGCCTCCAGAGCCGCGCCGTCTTCGAGTCGGTAGGCATCGAAATGGGCCAGGGGGATGGCCGCCTCGTATTCATGGATCAAGCTAAACGTGGGGCTGCTCACCACGGATGGGTCGGCCCCCAGTGCCTCGGCTAACGCCTTGACGAGGGTGGTTTTGCCCGCGCCGAGGGGACCGTTTAGCGCGATCGTCAGACCCGGACGCGCCACGGCGGCCAACGTTCGACCCAGGGCGCGGGTGGCCTCCTCGTCGGCCAATTGGCCCTCGAAACGGCGGCGGATGGGGCTAGGAGGGTAGGGCAGGCAGGTAACCTCGCTCATGGTTGGGGTTCCCTAGGGATCAAGCACTCGACGATGCAGCGCCGAGCCGACCAGCACTGCGTCGGCTCCCGCTTGGCTCCAGCGCGTCAGGTCGTTCCATTGGCCTAATCCGCCGCCGACGATGACTCCCACTGCGGGATGGTGTTGGCGAAGGTAGCGGATCAGGGCCAGACGTGGGGGATCGACTCCTCGGCCACGTCCGACCGCCGCTAGGTCCAGCAGCAGGACGCGCTGAATCCCCCGGGTCAGCGCCTCGTCCAACATTGCCTGGGGATTCAGGCGATCGGTCCAGGAGGCGTCGGTTGGGGTCATCGGGGTTGCGTCGCGCAGGTCGAGGCTGAAGATGATCCGGGCGGCTCCGTAAACGGCGAGCAGTCTCGCCAGGGCGTCGGGACCGTTGAGAGTTTCCGAACCGGCCACCACCACTAGGCGGTCGTGGTCGCAATCTAGAGGCGGGGAAGCGTCGGTCCAGCCCGCGTCGAGCCAAAGGGTCCGCCCGCGCGTCAACCAGTGAGCCATCAGGCGGGTCGCAACTGGCGAGGGGGGTGATCCGGGGGACTCGATCGCGTCTAGATCAGCGAGATAAAGTGTGTCGTGGCCAACCAAGTTCCGCAGGCATTCGGCCCAGGCGATGGGATCGGACCCAATGGAGTCGGGGCCGACGAGAGGCGCGTAGCTGGCTCGGGGGCCGCCGTTCGCCGCCACGGCGCGGCCCAGGCGCACATCCAGCACCGGTACGACCAGGAGGGGAGGACCGGTACCAACAGGGGAGTCGTTTTCATGATGACGATCAGCAGCGCGCTGGGGGACACCGAATGGTCGGGAATCGTCGTGGTTCACGAATTTGTGACCGGGGGTGGCTTAAGCTCAAAGGGGGAGGAGGCTCCCGAGTCTTGGAGGATTGAAGGGGAGGCGATGCGTCGGGCCCTGGCGCGGGAGTTCGCGGCGGTCGGACCGATGGTGCGGGTGGTGACAACGCGGGACGCGACCAAGCGGGGCCCGCGGTTCTCAGGGGAGACCGAAGGCTGGTGGGATCAGCTTCTCCCAACGGCGACACGCCAACGAATGCTCGAATGTCCGGTGGGGGGCGATGGTCCCGACGAGCGCGCGGTGTTGGAGGATTGGGCGGCGCGCCCTGAGACGCTGGGCGTGGTGATCGTCGCGCCCGAGACTGATGGCATTTTGGCCGAGCGGGTCGAGTGGGTCAATCGCGTCGCGCCTTGGCGTTGGTTGGGCGCGTCGGTTTCGGCCATGCGGCAATGCGGCGACAAGCTGGCGATGGCGGCGCGTTGGCGATCCCAAGGGGTAGCGACTCCTCCGGGTTGGGTGATCGAAGCGGGGCGGTCGCTGCGGGAGTGGTTGGAAACAACCAGGGCACGGGGTTCGTTGGCGTTGCGGTTTCCGATCGTGGTCAAGCCGTTGGACGGGGCCGGTTGTTGGTTGACGCGACGCTTTGCCACGCCCGAGGCAATCCCGGAGGGATGGGCACCGGAGCGTTGTTCATTGGTTCAGCCGTGGTGGGAAGGCATCCCGGCTTCGGCTTTGGTGTTGGGAACCCGGACCCGAGGCGCGACGGTGTTGACTTGGGGGCGTCAGAGGATCGACCTCGACGATCAGGGCCGATTGGGGTATCGAGGGGGTGTCTTACCCTGGCGGTGTCGTCCAGAGGGGTCAACCGAAGCAGCGATCCAGGCGGCGACAACGGTGGTGGACGGGTTGTACGGGTTGTTTGGGGTGGATTTCCTCTATGCGGAGTTGACCGAGGGGGCCACAATCACCATGACGACCAAGGCGCGGGACGATCAGAGGGGATGGCAATGGATTGAGATCAATCCCCGGCCCACCACTTCCTGCGTTGCCTTGATCGACTTGCTTTCCCGGTTCCCTGGGCCTGCGGCCCGCGCAGGCGATCTGGGACGGGCTTGGCTGGCCGCGGTTCTTCACGACAATCCCGCGCCGGCGCGACGACTCCGCGACGCTTTGGCGGGGGTTCCTCCCACCCAGGCGATCCATTTCAACGCCGCGGGACAAGAAGAGGAGTCGGAAGGTCCGGCGAACCGTCCGACCCGATCTTGGCGTCCTCGATCCTGAAACTGATTCGCCGATCTCCACCCCACTGGGGATCCTGACCTTCTGCGTGTTAGGTTTGTCATGGCCGATTCCACTCCGTCTCCCACGTCCCCTCCAAGTTCCGGTCCACGGTCGCGTCCCGCGCCGGGGGCGGGAGCCAACGTCTCGTTGTCCTACGCCTTTTGGTTGGGGCTGGACATCGGCGGGGCTAACATCAAGGCGTCCCACCCCAGCGGCGTGTCCCGGACCATGCCGTTTGAGTTGTGGAAACATCCTGAGGATCTACCGCGTTCGTTGGCCTCGCTCCTCAAAGGGTTACCCGAAGCCCATGGTCTAGCGGTGACCATGACTGCCGAGCTTTGCGATTGCTACGCCACTAAGGAGGAGGGGGTCAACGACGTCCTCAACGCCGTCGAGCAGGTCGCACGCCACCGCGAGGTGTGGATTTGGGGGATCGACGGTCGCTTTCATAAGCCGGCGGTCATCCGGGAGGAACCCCGCCGGGCCGCCGCCGCCAATTGGTTGGCCCTGGCGATCCTAGCGGCGCGGCTGGCTCCCCGGGGACCGGCGATTCTCATCGACATCGGTTCCACCACCACCGACCTGATTCCCATCCAGGACGGCCGACCGATCCCCCGCGGCCGCACCGACACCCAACGGCTACAAACCGGCGAACTCGTTTACGCGGGAGTGCGCCGCACCCCGGTGGCTACCCTCGCCACCGAACTAAGGCATCGGGGGGTGCCAACCGGCTTGACCTCCGAGACTTTCGCCACCACCGCCGACCTCTATTTGGCTCTGGGCGAAACCGAGGAGGATCCCTCCGACCTGGGGACCGCCGACGGCCGCCCGCTGACCTTGGAGGCCACCCGCGACCGTTTAGCCCGCATGATCGGCGCGGATCGCTCCGAGTTCTCGCTGGACGACGCCCGTGAACTGGCCCGCGAGGCCGACCACGCGCTGATGGACCGGCTGGTGACTGTCGCCAAGCGTTGCTGTTTCGGTCAGATCGGACGACCCCGCACGGCGATCGTGGCCGGTCAGGGCGAATTCCTGGCCCGACGCTTGGCACTGAGGTTGCTCGCCTCCGACGGCCAAATCGTCAGCCTGCGCGAAGCCTGGGGCGAAACCGCCTCCGCCGCGGGGTGCGCCTACGCCGTGATGAAGCTGGCCATTGAATCGTTGAGCGATCCGCCGCGGACCTCAGCCCCCCCAACCCGATGACGGCCATGTCCCCCGACGCCAACCCCAACTCCCAACCCGCCGGGGATCGGGACCACCAGCCTTTACCTCCGGGCGTCCGCCCAACTGCCCGCGCCCGAGTCGTTCCCACTCCACCTTCGAGTCTGGGACGCTTGACTGTCCTCAAGGTGGGAGGCAGTCTATTAGATTGGCCCGAACTTCCCGAACGGTTGGAGCGGTTGCTCGAGGATCTGAGACGCCGCGGCGACCGCGTGGTGGTGCTGGTGGGAGGAGCCGCTGTCGCCGATTGGGTCCGCGCCCTGGACCGCATCCATCGCCTTGGCGAGTCGCGATCCCATCATCTGGCGATCCGCGCGTTGGAGTTCACCTCCCACGTTCTGGCAGCCTTAGCGCCTCGGCTGGGTCTGGACGTCATCGACAACCTGGACGACTGCGACGAATCCTGGTTGGCCGGTCGCGTCCCTATCCTCTCGCCACGCCTCCTGCTCGACCAGGACGAGCGGGAATCTCCCGTCCCTCTGGAACACTCCTGGGATGTGACCACGGACTCGATCGCCGCTCGGGTCGCGTTTCGGCTCAAGGCCGAATTGTGGCTCCTCAAAAGTACCGACCTTCCCGAGGGCGTCGATCGGTTCGAGGCCGCCTGTCTGGGGTTGGTTGACCCCGCCTTTCCCATGGTAGCCCAGCCGCTGGAGACCGTCGTTTACCTCAACCTCCGCGCCCCCAAGCTGGATGTTCAATTCTTGTAAGCAGCAAGGACCTGGCATTCAAATGTGAAAACTTGCCGAGTTCGTCGGCTCGGCTGGAGATGGGATTGGAACCAGTGGGGTCGGTTGGGACATCGCCTCATGGAATCACGCGCCGGGCTTGTCGGCCCCCGACGAACGATTGATACACCAGTTTGCCGATGTCGGAAGCGTCGCACGAGATCGCCACGCCGCGGGTGACCTTGGCCAGTTGTTCGACGAAGTTGACCAAGCCAACATAAAACGAGTCTTCAATCAAGGCGAAGCTGGAGACGGCAATGCCGGCCCGGGCGCATTGGCGGGCTTCGGCGAGGGTCGCGTCGGCGGTGCGTTCGCAGGGGGGATAAATGAGCAACACGTCCCGCCCCTCAACGTGCGCGGTGGGCTCGCCGTCGGTAATCACGATGATCTGTTTGGTGGCGGCGGTTTGACGAGCCAGAATCGATCGGGCCAGTTTGAGACCGGCGTGGATGTTGGTGAAGTGTTGCGGCACAAAGGCGGGTGGGGCATCCAAGTTGATCCGCAGGTGAACCCGCGGGTCGAAGATGCTCACCCGTTTGGGCGCGGAGTTCAACAAGTCGATTTCGCTGAGACGATGGGCGAACGACGAGAATCCGACGAATTCCAGACTGTCCTGGGGAAACCGGGCTTGGACCAAACCAGCCAGCGCCAGAGCGATCCGCTTGGTCTGAGCGTACTTGCCGTAGCGACCCATCGAGCCAGATTGATCGATCAGAACCACCGTGGCGCAGCGGATTTGCCGCTCGGTCTCGTGGATCATCAGATCGTCACGCTCGAGCCGGATCGGCGGACCGCCTGGGCGTCGCGCCATTGCGTTGCGCAACGTTTCGTGTAAGTTCAAATGAGCAAGCGAATCTCCATACACATACGGCCGAACATCCTCATGCGGGGATTCGCAGCCTCCTTTGAGACGGGTCTCGTGGTTGCCACCTGCTGCGTTGGCCTTGAGGGTCTGGAACAGGTTCAACAAGGCGTGGTGACGCACTCGCTTGAGACCCTGAGGCGTCACCACCCAGTGGCCTTCCTTGTCCCGTTCCATCAGGCCCTGTTCCTGAATCTTGCGGAGCAGGTCGGCGGCGTCGGGGTCGTCTTCGAGGTCTTCGAGCCGACGCAGCACCTGATCGCCGAACTGGAGCATCTGCTGGGCGATTTGGTCGAACAACCGATCAGCCGACTGAGGCGAGAACGACTGGCGGCCGTCCCAACGGGAGTATTCGTGCAGGGCCATGCGGCGGGCTCCGAACGGGTCAACTCGGCACCAATTCGACGAAGCGCAAAACGGAGAACGTGACGAGCATCAAGGCGAAGCCGGGACAGAACAGAACAGAGCGGGGCGGAGGTGGCACGACGACGGCTGGAACCTGGAACGAGAACCAACGACCCATCCAATCCCGGCTGGTTCAGATGCCGAGGATCAACTCCGGTAGAACTGGCCACTGTTTTTGGGGGAGCGGTTGAGACGATTGTGGACATGGAGCCCGTCCAGCAGGAGTTCCGCCACGGCCACTCGCGCCGCGTCGCCACCTTGGTCGGACGGACGGCCAACGGCCTCAGGGATCAGACGTTCCAGCAGAGTCTCGACCATTTGCGCCAACGGGGGCACGTGAGCGATTCGCGCAGCTCCCTCCTGGCTTGGCACCATGTCGCCGAGTTCTAGGGTTCCGCCCGCGTCGAACCACTCAACGATTGGCTTGAGGCTTTTGACGGAAATATGCTGGTCGAACACGACTTTCAACGCTTCGTCGCGGAGGCGTAGGATCAACAGATCTTCTTGGGTGTCATCTTCGGCCATAAGGAGTTCGAGTTTGCCGCGCGAGCCGGGGGCCAAGTGGTTGGTGTCGGAGGGGCGGGGTAGGATCACGTTTTCGTGGTGAACTAAAGCGCGACGTTCGGCGTTGGAGACGATATTTTCCAGGTTGGCGATCGACATCCGCGTCGAGACGCCCGACTGTTGGTTGATATGAGGCGAGGTTCGGGCCAGCCGCGAGGTCTCCTCGATCAACTCCTTGATGAAGTGGGGGATGACCAATGCCGGTCCCTCGGGCCGGTCGAGATAGGCGTTCTCGTCGTTGATGCGGATCCCCAACTCACGGGTCAGGGGGTAGTGGGTGCGTACGACTGTCCCGATCCGATCCTTGAGCGGCGTGACGATCCGGCCCCGGTTGGTGTAATCCTCCGGGTTGGCCGAGAACACCATGCAGACATCCAACTCCAACCGGATCGGAAACCCTCGGATTTGCAGATCCCGCTCCTCCAGCACGTTGAACAGCCCCACTTGAATGCGGGGCGCGAGGTCGGGCAATTCGTTGACACAGAAGATACCCCGATTGGCCCGCGGGATCAATCCATAGTGGATGACATTCTCGTTTGAAAGGTAGCGACCTTCGGCGACTTTAATCATGTCGATTTCACCGATCAGGTCGGCGATCGACACGTCGGGGGTCGCCAGCTTCTCCAGATAGCGGCGATCCCGGCCGATCCATTCGATTGGCGTGTCGTCACCGTGGTCGCGGATGAGTTGGCGGGCGTAGGCCGAAAGGGGACGAGACGGGTCGTCGTTGACTTCCGACCCCGCGACGATGGGAATCGCCTCGTCCAGCAGATCGACCAACCGCCGCAGCATGCGGGTTTTGGCCTGGCCGCGGAGGCCTAGGAACAAAAGGTCGTGACGTGAGAGGATGCCGTTAACAATCTGAGGAAACACGGTCTCTTCGTAGCCGACGATGCCGGGAAACAGCGGTTCGCCCCGGCGGAGTTTGGCGATGAGGTTGGTGCGCATTTCCTCCTTAATGGGGCGGGACTGGTAGCCGCTGGCTTTGAGTTGGCCCAGGGTGCGGGGCCGGTCGGCAAACCGAGACGCCATCTCCGTGGTCATGGGCGCAATCCGGGTCAGCGGGGCGGAGGGAGGGGGAGCCGTCGCGGTTGATGTCGTGAGGAATGGTTTGGAACTGGGGGGAGCACGTCCCTCATCGTAGGGTGGAACGGCGTGGCGTCAACCACAACCGACCGTAGGTCCAACGGGAGGCGCCCAGGCATCGCCTGTCGGGTCGGAGGCGGGGACGCGGGCTAGGGGGTCTCTTGGGGATTGGGGGTGGCGCGGATGATTCGGGCGTCGATCCAGTTGGCGAGGTCGTTGACGTCGCCTCGGTCGCCGAAGTCGGCGATCAGGACCAGCAGGCGTTTCCCCGTCAGATCGACCCGCACAGGTTGGGGCGGGTCGCGTAGCGCCAGGTCGCGTTGAAACACTTCGGTGCGATCCACCAGGACGCGGAAACGGACATGACCATGGGTCGCGGGGTTTTCCGGGACGCCGCCGGAGTCGTCGATGCCGATTTCGGCGTGGAACGCCTGATCGTCCGATTCAACTCGGTAGACCGCGATGGTTCGGGAGCGCATGCCTAAGCCGTGGTCGTAGGCTTGGCCATCGAGGATCAGCGGTCCTCCAGCGGCGTTGCGGTTGAGGAACACGACCGAGGCGGGGTCGGTGGCGGAGTCGCCGAAGTAGTCGGCGAACTGGACGGCCAGCGGAGTCCGGGCCGTCAGCCATTGGAGACGGTCGGTTCGGGGTTCGATGCGGACCACGTCGGCGAGGGGAACATTGATCGACGCGCCGAAGCGGGTCCGGGCCAGGATTCGACCTCGAACAATCTTGGAATCGACCACGCCGATCCGGGAACCATCCACCAGGGTGAGGGTCAAAACCATCGCTGGGGGAGGCGGCAGGGGATAATCGACCAGGGCCGGGTCGAAACCGATGGCGCGGATGCCGGTCAGATCGAGTTGGGCGGGTTGGGCGGCGTTGTTGAGTTGGAACCGCAGCGCCCGGTTGGGGCCATCCAGGCCCAGTACGCCTCCGGTTTGCCGATCGCCGTTGGTGAACCAGACCGAGTCGCCGCCGGGTTCCATACCGGCTAGTAGGTCGAGTTGAGCGAGGGTTTCGGCGACCGTGGTAGGCGGCTGCAGCAGCAGACCCAACGGAGCTAGCAGCGGGGTGTTGAGGGGGCCGAGCAACCGAGTTTGCAGGATCAGGTTGGTGTCGTCGCCGCCGACTCCCACAATCGCCAGCCGCTCGCCGTCGGGAAAAACCGCCAGGTTCGTCGCAAACGGGGGAATCATTGGCCTCGGACCCTGGCCTGGTTCGCGTGGCGCGGTGCGGGTGATTCGAACCACCTGGGCGAGAGGCAAGGCAATCCGCGACCCGAGGGCCTTGTCGTCCGCAACCGCGGCGACTTGAGCGGGTTGGGGTTGGGGTTGATCCAGGGGGGGCGTGTTCGGGGACGTTTCGGGATGAGGTGGGGGATC
>Ga0209017_10001123_pt1 | contig 21864 bp, 12 predicted proteins | sample YNPBryunderm2012_FD_185812 | JGI IMG/M metagenome (GOLD analysis project Ga0209017, IMG submission 185812) | Anoxygenic and chlorotrophic microbial mat microbial communities from Yellowstone National Park, USA - YNP Bryant MS undermat 2012... ... | reverse complement strand
TGCGGCTCTGGATCGACGGGCCGCGGCAGCGTTGCGACCTGGTCTGGGCCAAGGAGTTCGCTGGTCATCCTCAAGGTTACGAGCAGATGTTCGTCCAGAATGAGGCCAACGGGTTCGAACTCGCCCGCGACCCGGATTCCAAGTCCAAGCCGATGATCCGATCCCTGGGCCCTCCCGGTGAAGAGTACGAATCGGGGGTTGGATACTACGCCCGACGTCATTTGCACGCACCGATCGGTCTGGATCGTCCGCTGACGACTCTGATGGAGGAACCATCGTTCCGTTTCGAGGCGGTGACGGCTCTGGAACGGGAGGGGCGGCGATTGATCCGGGCCGACTTCCGCATCACTCCAACCCGCCCGCTGCCCATCTTTGTGGAACCGATCTTAGCGGCCAAGAGTGTCAAGGGATGGGTGATCTTCGATCCCGAGGCGCGTTGGGCGATTCAGGAGATGGAAGTGACCGCCGAGATGACCAACGGCCAGACCATGACCCGGTTGAACCGGGTGGAATACGCCCCGATCGAGGGTGATCCGGCCCAGGCGGTCCCCTTGCCTCGCAAGGTGGTCCAAACCTGGAACACCACCGACCGCGACCCGGCGACGATCACCCTGGAGTTCGACGCGATCCGCCTGGAACCGACGCCCGCCGACCAGTTCACCCTGGCGGCCTTCGGTCTGGGTGACCTGGCGACTCCCGGAGGCGCGGGCGGGAACGAATGGCTGTGGGTGGTCGCGGCCCTGGCGCTGGTGGGGATCGTGGCGATCCTGGTGGTGACGCGGAGCCGGCGGCGGAACACGGCGACGGCGTGAGGGAGTCAACAGCGCGGACCAACGCCGGCGACCTCCAACCGGGAAGAAACCAACGAAACCGCCGGCTCGCCTCCTCATCGAGACGCGGTGAACCGAACCATGCGACGGGCGACGGCGTAACCAAGGGCGTCGCACCGCCGAAGGTTCGGTTCGTCGTCCGTCCGGACGGGCTCGGTGGGAAGGAACGATCGGGTCGAGTCGCGTGGTTGGTTTAGGGCGACGGCGCTCGGCCGAAACAACCGCGGCAGCGCTTCAAGCCGGGCGACGGGACGGACGGCAGGCGAGGCGATGGAGCTCGGGTTGATGAGTTCGAATGTGAATTTGGGTCGGGATGGAACCGCGCGGTTGATCGCGCTGACCAACGACGACGGCATCGACGCGCCTGGGCTGGCGGCTTTAGAACGGGCGGTGAGGCGCTTAGAGGGGGTGCGGGTGGTGGTCGTCGCGCCGGGGGATCACTGTTCGGGGTGCGGCCACCGGGTCACTCAGGGACGCCTGCGGGTCGAGGAACGCGGGCCAGATCGCTACGCGGTCTTCGGTACCCCGGTCGATTGCACGCGGGTGGCGTTCCACCACCTGCGGTTGCGTCCCGATTGGGTGCTGTCGGGCATCAACGCCGGGGGCAACCTCGGGGTGGACGTGTTCCACTCCGGCACGGTGTCGGCCTGCCGGGAGGCGGCGATCCACGGCGTGCCCTCGATCGCGCTTTCGCACTATATTGCGCGGGATCGCCGTATCAACTGGGACCATGCCGCGGAATGGACGGCGCGTCTGCTCGAACGACTTCTCGAACGGGTTCCCGAACCCGGCTCGTTCTGGAATTTGAACTTACCCCATCTCGACCACCACGAGGTTGAGCGCGTTCTCAAAAATTGGGGACAAGACGGGGTCACTCCCTGGGTCGAATGCTTTCTGGACCCCTCGCCCCACGACGTCGCCTATCATCGTCACCACGACGGCAGCCTGGTGGATCAGGGCGACTACCAGCGTCGGCCTCGGCGTCCCGGCGGCGATATCGAAGCCTGTTTTTCCGGCAAGGTCTCGTTGACCAAACTGCGGGTGGGCGAGACCCACGCCTAAGAGCAAACTCGACGCGGCTCACGTCGCCATTTCCCGCCCCACCTTTTCTCTTCCTTCACATTCCCGCATCCCTCGATTCGTTCTTCTTCTTGGATTGAGACTCAAGCTATGATTCGGCGGTCTTCCACAACACCCCTTGTCCAGACGACTTCCCGCTTCCTTCGCGTCCAGCGTAGCCTTGCGACAAGAGGAACCCCGCTTTGGGTCGGGGGGCTGGTCGCGGGATTGGTTCTGATCACGGGGAGCGGATGCGAACCCCCCACCTCGCCGATGCGGGTGCTGCCGCCCGGCGTGGCCTTCAAGCGCCCCCTGCCCGAAGGCACGCCCGACCCGATCGCCCTGGGCGAAACCGGAGTGACCGCCGCGGGCTTCGAGCAAACCATCCCCTACCCCGACGAGCCCCTGCCTGCTTCGCCGCTGCGTGAAGTCAGCACGCCTTCGGGTCTCAAAATCGCGGTGTACAAAGAAGGGACCGGCGCGGAGGCCAAACCCGGTAGCCGTCTGCTGGTCCATTACACTGGACGCTTGGAGAGTGGAGCCGAGTTCGACTCCTCACGCAACCGCAATACCCCGCTGGGGTTCGAATTGGGCGCTGGTCAGATGATCAAAGGCTTCGACGAGGGATTGATGGGTGCCAAGCTGGGCGAGCGCCGCGTGCTGGTGATTCCGCCGGAACTGGGCTACGGCGACCGGGCCCAGGGACCCATCCCACCCAATTCGACTTTGATTTTCGACGTGTTCGTGGTCGAAGTGAAATGAAGTCAAGCGACCATTTCATGTCCCTGGTGATCCAACGATCGGCCAACCCAACCACGCGCAGGCGGCAGGGAATGCAAGGGGGTCTTGCGGAGTGGATTTTGATCCGCTTGAATCACCCGAATCTCCGATTGGACCGGTTCTCCAATCGGACGTTCCTCCGAATGGGAGAGTCGGCCCGATGAGCGACGCCGTCACCACCTCGCCGCCGTTGAGTTTGCCGTCACGTTGGGACGCCCTGGACCAGTTCCGGGGCTACACCGTGGCGGGGATGATCGTGGTCAACTTCGTGGGCGGCCTGGCCGCGGTGCCGGCGATCCTCAAGCATCACAACACCTATTGCAGCTACGCCGACACCATCATGCCCCAATTCTTTCTGGCGGTCGGCTTCGCCTACCGCTGGACCTTCCTGAACCGTTTAGAGCGGGGCGGATGGCAAGCGGCTGTCCGGCACGCTTTGGGCCGCAACCTGGGGCTGCTGTTGGTCGGCTTCCTGATGTACGGCCTGGACGGGAAAGCTGAAAGCTGGTCGGACCTCAAGGCGCTGGGGATCCACGGCGTTCTCATCCAAGCGTTTCAGCGCGACTTTTTCCAAACCCTGGTTCATATTGCGATTGCTTCGCTTTGGGTGCTGCTGGTGATCAACCGCAGCGCGTGGATTCGTCTGGCCTGGCTGTTGGGATCCTGCACCCTTCATGTGGCGTTATCTTACAGTTTTTATTATGAGTGGGTGATGAATCGTCCAGGGATTGACGGCGGCCCGCTGGGGTTCCTGACCTGGACGGTGCCAATCCTGGTCGGTTCGTTGGCCTACGACGCCTGGCGAGCCCATGCTGGGCGTCCCGTCAAGCTGGTGGTGTGGTGTTTGGCCTGGGGCGTCCTGGCGATGGGGCTGGGTTACGGGTTGTCCTGCCTCAATGGTCCGGCCCCGGCTTGGGAAGCGTCGGCCAGTGAGGGGTCGTCCGCAGCGGTGGCGGTGGCGGACGCCAACGCGGGTTGGGGTTGGCGGGTACCGCCGGGTTCGTGGCTGGCCGATCCGCCGTTTCTGCCGCCGACCCGCCCGGTGGGTTTGTGGACCATGAGCCAACGCGCCGGCAGCGTGTCGTATCTGGTCTTCTCTACCGGCTTTGCGCTGGTGGTGCTAGGGATCTGTGTGACGGCCTCCGACCTTCTGGGGTGGGGGTCGTTATGGCTGCGTCGATTCGGCCAACATGCTTTGGTGATGTATTTGGTCCACGGCATGGCGATCGACGCGGTCCGACCGTATGTGCCTAAGGACGCGCCAGGGTGGTACGTAGCGGGGGCAACCCTGTTGGTTCTGGGGATTTGCAGTCTGGTGGCCCGTCACCTCGATCGAACCAGATTCCGGCTCCAACTCTGAGGCCACGCGGGCCCTTTCACCGGTCATGGATGGATTGTAGACTGGAAAGGCGCGACTTCGCGACGACGACCGATCCGTTGGATCGCGCCGGGACAGTCGCGGAAAGGGGCGGTTCATCTCTCCATCGACGAGGTGACTAATGAAGGTCTGGCAGAATGAACGCTCTCGTATCCGACGCGGAACAACAAGCGTCGCGGCGTGGGTGGGTTGGTGGGTACCGGTGATCCTGACGCTGGCGGCGATGGGTCAGCCGGCCTCGGCGCGATTGGCTGACAACGGGCCGGGTCGCTACATCCCGGTCGATCCCCGTCCCAGCGTGGTCGTCGAAGTGGTTGGAATCGACAACCTCAAAACCGAATGGCAACGGGCCGCGGCCTCCAAGATCGTCAACGAGGGTAATGTCGGGCCGATGCTGGAAGCGCTGCTGATCCAGGCGGCCGACCAGATGTTGCCGTCGCTCCCCGACCGCAAGCTCCAGGGACGCGACGTGGCGCTGGTGGTTACCCACCTGCTCCAAAAAGGGGGCGTGCTGGCACTGTCGATCACCCCTGAGGACAGCGCGGGCGTTGCCTTCGCGGCTCTGGCCGGGGTGGGTTCCAGCCGCGAGGCGCAGGCCGCCTTCGCCAAACTCTTGACCTTCGGCCAAACCCCCACGGTCGCCAAGCTCTCCAACGGCCGCTCGGCAGTGGTCTCGGAGGTGATGGGGATGTGGTGGCTCGAGCCCGAGACCGGCGTGTTGGTGTTGACCTCCTCACCCAAAACGGCCGAAATGGTGCTGAAAACCGCCGCCAATCCCGGCTCCTCCTGGCTCCAAAGCGACGCCCGCGCCAAGCTGGTCGGTCCCCGCGACGGCGTCACGCCGTTCCTGGCCGCCTCGGTCGATCTCCAAAGCATCGGCTCGGCGGTTAACGAGCGTGCCAACACGCCGTTGCCCGTCGATCTGAAGGCACTGGGACTCGACGGCGTCACCAGCCTGGAGTTCGTCATGGGCCTGCAAGGCGAGGCGATGACGACCACGATCAGACTCAATGCGCCGGCACCCCGTCAAGGTCTGGTGGCGCTGCTGGACGGCCAACCGACGGTCAACCCAGCCCGGCTCATGGGGATGCCCCGCGAGGCCAAGGAATTCACCGTGGTCGCCGCCGACGCGGGCTTGTTGTTCGACAAGATCCGCCAACTCGCCCAAAACATCGGCGGGGCCGAGGTCGTCGGCCAGTTCGACGAGGCCATCGCCAAGATCGAGGCTGCCCGCAAGCTCAACGTCCGCGACGACATTCTGGGCGGCATCGGTCCCAACTTCGCCTTCTACCTTCAAGGCCCCGCGCCGATCCTCGGCGCGCCAGGAGCCGCCCCCAACCCGCTGACGATTCTCACCGGCTTGACCCTCAACCCGCCTAAGTTCACCGCCATCGCCGAAGTACGCGACCCCAAGCGCTTCGCCAACTCGCTAGACGGCCTGGTCAATCTGATCAACGAAGCAATGGAATCCGCCGGCCAACTCGCCGGGGGCGCGGGCTTGGGCGGCGGTTCGGTGGAGGATCGCAAAGGGTCCAAACCCTCGTTTACATTCACCCGTTTGAATTCTGATGGAACCGACACGCCGGCCAGCCTCGCCGATTATCAAGGCAAGGTGGTGTTAGTCGATTTCTGGGCGACCTGGTGCGGCCCCTGCCTGCGGGAATTGCCCGAGATTGAAAAGCTGGCCCGCGATTACGAACGGAAGAAGAAGGAGGTCGTGGTTCTCGCGCTGAGCCAGGACGAGGGCCGTCAAGGCGAAAGCACCCGACCCCTGATTGAAGAGACGCTCAACAAGAATCGGTTGGGCCTAATGGAGGTTTCCAACGTCGTCGTGGGGATGGACCCCACTGGCTCGGTGGGCCGGCAGCTGGGGGTTGAGGCGTTCCCCACCGTGCTGCTGATCGATCAGAAAGGGGTGATTCGCTCGATTCACGTCGGCTACAGCCCCGAGGTGCGCAAAACCCTCACCGCCGAGATCGACCGTCTGCTGGCTGGTCGCGCCCTGCCGGGCGAGTCTCGAGGCTCGGGAACCGCAGGTGGTTCCACTGCAGGTCTGGCCTTCCGGCGCAGCAGCGCTTCGGAGACGCCTACCTACATCCTCACCATTCCCAAAGATGCTTTGCCGACGCCTCTGCCGGCCTCGGTCGCTCCAGCGATCGTCATGGGTCAACGCCACGTGGCGTTGGGCCTCAACGCCAAGGTCGCCCGGGACGCTTTGGCCGCGGCTGATGCTGGCGCGCTGGAGGTCTCGGCGCTGGATCCAGCAATCGCCAAAGCGCTGGGGGCCGCCCCGCGTGACGCCATGGCGCTGGCGTTGAGCGATCCCCGGGCCACCTTGCCCAACGCGATCAAAACGTGGCCGCAAGTTTTCGCGGCAACGCTCAATCAAGTTCTCACCGGAGCCGCAGCAGCGGTTCCTGCCGGTGGCGGTCAAGCGGGGTTTGGTCCCGGTGGCGGTCAAGCGGGGTTTGGTCCGGGCGACTTGGATGAGGAGGAGCGCGGTGGACGCGTGGGCGGCTTCGGTCCTCCGGGAGGCTCAGGACGCGGCCTGGTGCCGGCGATCGGTCCCGGCGGTGGATCTTCCGCGGGCATGGCCAACCAACCGCCCCCCGGCGGCTCTTCGGGCATAACTCTCCCAGGAGGTCCGGGCGGTCTGGGTGGAGCTGGAGGCGCAACTGGACCAATTCGCTTCGTCGTACCCACCCAGGCCGAACCGAAGACCGACGTGATCAAGTCGCTGCTCTTCCCCTCTACGTTCACAATCCGCATCAACGACGCGGGCCTCGAGTTGACCACCCGCGAAGCCTTCCCCGACCTGATGGGCAGCACCCCGATCTCGTTCGTGATTGGCTTCCTTAATGGCTTCCTCAACGCGTCCATGTCGTCGCCAGTCGGCGTTCCTGGCGGCCCCGGCGGCTTCGCTCAACCCCCCGGCGGCTTCGCTCAACCCCCGGGCGGCTTCGGTCAGCCTGGCCTGGCTCCCGGTCCCGGCGGCAGCGGGCGCTCGGGCGGTCCGGGAGCGATCCGACCATAACCCCAGATCGGCTCCGCCGACCTCGCCATGCTTCGGAGCGTGCCGATCCTCAAGCCGACCGCGCCACGCTTGAGGATCGACCTCCTTCCAACTGATTAACGCAACCTCAGCGTGGCGCTTGGCGAGTTTTCTACCTCCCGGGCGAGCCGCGTCCTCCTCATCGGTTATAATTCGTGTCGCGACGCTTGATCCTAGACTCATCAGGGCATACCTGTAAACATGAGCGGCTTACTTCAACCGCTCGCAAGCCAACCACGCCCTCAACCGCGATCCGATGCACCACCGAGACCTACGCTGATGACCACTGAGTCACCTGGTTCGCCCGAGTCCCCTCTTCATTCATCCTCTCCAACCTCTCTGAACGCCTCGTCCCATTCTGCTCCCCCCCACCCGACCACCTCGTTGGAGACCACCCCCCCAATTCCTTCGCCGAGCGAAGCCGCCTCCAGTTTCCTTTGGGCCATCTGGGAGGTGTTCAGACCGTTCTCTCAACGGGTTTTGTCGGGTCTGGTGTTGGCCCTGCCGCTGGTGTTGACCTTGGCGGCGATGTCGCTGCTGTATCGGTTCATTCGTTACCAAGCGCTAGAGCCGCTGGCCTTTTTCATCGCCGAACTGCGTGACACCCGCGAAGAGTTGGCGAATTTGCCCGATTGGTGGGTGTTCTACGTGGCCCCCTTGATTGCGCTAGCGGTCCTGATCCTGACGCTCTACCTGCTGGGTCTGGTCCTGCAAACCCGGCTCTACGCTGCCATCGAGTGGATCGTGTTGAGACTGCCCCTGGTGCGCCCCACCTATCGAGCGATGCGCGCCTTGGTTTCGTCGCTGGATCAACTCAAAACCACGCCCAAATCCAATCGGGTGGTGCTGGTGCCCTTTCCCCACCCCGGGATGAAGTCCCCCGCCCTGGTAACTCGGGTGCTGACCGACCAACCCACCGGCGAACGCATTTTGTGTGTCTGCATCCTCACCGGGGTCATGCCCCCCGCCGGCTTCACCCTGCTGATCCCTGAACGAGACGCGACCGACACCAACTTGACCCTTCAAGACACCGTGCAGGCGATCGTCTCCGGCGGCATCACCTTGCCCGAGACGGTCATTTATCACGGCCCCCGCACCCGAAGCGAACCCCTTGCCGCCAAGCCGACCGACCGGCGGACTTGACTTGGACACCTGGTTTGTAAGACACACGTTCGACTTGATTCTGGGTTTTCTTGAGGAAGAAATGACAAAAAGCGCGAGGGATCGCCTCGGGGCACGACCGTGATTGGACACGACGGGAGGATTCGCAACCCCTTGGAAGGTCACGAGTTTGGTTGATTTGCTCAGCGCGGGTCGATCCGCACCCGCTTGACCGTGAGGCGACGGTCGCAATAAATGAGGGCGGTAACGCGACGAACGCCAAACGTTGGGTGCGGGCGACCAGGAGGGACGCCGCGAGGTGCGCTTTCTCCGAAGACCCCGGCCCTGCTTTCGGGAGTCTTCGGCGGTGACGACTCATTCTCAGTCCGATCCGTCGCGGGTGAAGGCGGCTGTTGACATCGTGGCCGTGATTGGTTCGTACCTGAACTTAACGCAAGTTGGTTCGAACTATCGTGGGCTCTGCCCGTTTCACGACGATCACAATCCGTCGCTGATTGTCTCGCCGTCGCATCAGACTTTCAAATGTTGGTCCTGTGGGGCCGGTGGCGACGTGTTCGAGTTTGTGCGTCGCTACGAACGGGTGGATTTCGGAGAGGCATTGCGGATGGTGGCCGACCGGGCGGGGATCACGTTGGCTCGGTCACGGTCGGCGGGATCGCCGAAGCCGGGTGGGAACGCCCCGGCCAGCGCCCGTCCAACCGTGTTGGCCGCCTTGGAGTGGGCCGCGAGTTGGTTCGCCGAGACCCTTACGCTGGGTCGAACAGCCGGGGCCGACCAAGCCGCTGCTTACCTGGAACAGCGCGGGATCACCTCTGCAAGCGTGGCACGCTTTACCCTGGGATACGCCTCGGAGGAACGCGACGAACTGATTCGGGCGGCTCGTTTGGCGGGCTTCAGCCTGGACACGCTGGAGGCAGCCGGGTTGGTAGGCCGTTCTGCCGAGAACCCCAAGCTAGTTCGCGAGCGATTCCGCGGCCGTCTGATCTTTCCGATCCACGACGGCCTGGGTCGGGTCATCGCTTTCGGCGGCCGCCTTTTGCCCGACCAGGAACGACGGCTCAAGGAGGCGGGTCGCAGCGCGGCCAAATACCTCAATTCCCCCGAGACAATAGTGTTCTCCAAACGTCGGGTGTTGTACGGCGAACATCTGGCGCGGGCCGCGGCCCGCGTTCGCAACGCGGTGGTGGTGGTCGAGGGATACACTGACGTCATCGCCGCCCACCAAGTCGGCCTAACCCATGTCGTCGGCACCCTGGGCACCGCGTTGGGAACTGAACACCTTGGTCCGCTACGCCGGTTGGCCGACCTGGTCTATCTGGTCTTCGACGGCGACGAGGCCGGGCGGAACGCCGCCGACCGAACGTTGGAGCTCTTCCTCAGTCACGACCTGGACGTGCGGGTTTTGACGCTGGAACCAGGTTGGGATCCCTGCGATCTGGCGCTGAGCCGGGGCGCGGCGGGATTCGAGGAGGCTCTAGGACGCGCCGTCGATCCTTTGAGTCTGGCGATCGACCGGGCACTAGAGCGCTATGGCCTGAACCACGCCCCGATCTCCTGGAGCGGCGAGACCGTGGAAGCCGGTCGTCGCGCAGCCGAGGCGGTGGTGGGTCTGCTGGCCCGCGTGCCGGCCAACGCCCGCCGTCAAAACGGCCTCAAGCTGGCCCGAGCGCTGGATGTGCTAAGCCACCGGCTGCGGATCCCCCTGGACGATCTGCAGGAGGCGTTGAATCAAGCACGTCGAACCAAGCCGCGACGGGCCTTGAGGGAGCAGACGGCGGCGTTGGAATCGTCTCGTCCGGTTTCAAGGACCGTCTCGACGGAGGAAGTGGGTTCAACGTCTGGACTTCCCGCCATTGGGATCGAACAATTCGACGTGATTGATCGCGAATTGGTCACGTTGGCCTTGGAACACCCCGCATCGGTCCTACCTTGGTTGAGCCGTCGGGTTCCCGTCTCCAGCTTGCGGGATGCCCCGTTGAGAACGATTTTGCAAGCCTGTTACGACCAGTTGGCGGATGGTGGTTTTCTGGAACCCGAAACCGCGTCCTGTTCGAGTGAGCGGGAGCCCGGTTGGTCCGTCTTGCTTGACCGACTCGACGAGCCTCACCGCGCCATTGCCCGCGCGCTTTTGGACCCGATCGACGCGGGCGTGTTGCCGCCGCGAGTGAGCCCTGCCCCTTGGCAAGAGCGGTTGGCAGGAGCGATGCTCCGCTGGTCCGAGCGTGACCGTCTCCGTCAAATCGACGACCTGTTGGCGGCCCTGGCCCAGGTCGATCCCCTCGCCTCTCCCGAAGACGTCCAGGGCCTTCGTCTTGAACTCGACCGCCTCTCCCTGCAACGGTCGGACCTTCCGGTTCCGGGACCACGAGAACCGCGCGGCCGGGCGTTGGACCACCCGTCCCAACCCCGCCCCCGCTCTCCCCTCGGGTCGCCCACGGAACCGGACACCACCGACCCCGACGTTTGAACCGCGATGGAGGTTTCCGGGATGGACATGCTGGATGAGGGCCTCAAAGCGCTCCTGGATCTGGGGAAGCGTCAAGGCTTCCTGACCATGAGCCAAATCAACGAGGTCCTGCCCGACGACGCTGGATCTCAACCCGATCGGCTCGATGCGTTGTTCAACACGCTGGAGGAGCTGGGGGTGGAGGTACTCCAGCGCGACGAGGAGGCCGACGGGCGGATTGCCCCAGGTGACGACCTCGACGACGAGTCGGATGACCTAATGGCCGATCCCGAAGACCTGGCCGCCGTCCACGACCACGAACTCGACCCCGAATCCGACGCCGACGGCGACCCCGGCCTCGATTTGGAGGAACCCGGCTCCGACCTGGACTTGGACCTCGACGGGGATTTGGCCGTCGAGGATCTCGACGACATGTCCCGCCGGATCGACGACCCAGTGCGGATGTATTTGACCCAGATGGGCGAGATCCCCCTGCTGACCCGCGAGCAGGAAATCAGCCTGGCCGAACGGATCGAGTCCACCCGCAAACGATTCCGCCGCCGCGTGTTGGAATGCGACTATGCCCTGCGGTTGGTGGTGGATGTCCTCAAAAAGGTGGACAGCGGCGAATTGCCGTTCGATCGCACCGTCAAGGTCTCAATGACCGAAAATCTGGAGAAGAATCAGATTCTGGGCCGGATGCCTCACAACCTGGTCACGCTTGAACATTTGATGGATTGCAACGACCGGGATTTCCGCGACCTGTTGCGAGCCCGCGGCGACAAGGAGAAACGGCGGCGATTGGCCAGGGCGTTGGCGATCCGCCGCCGTAAGGCGGTCAAGCTGGTCGAGGAATTGTCGATTCGCACCCAGAAGGTTCAGCCGCTGATGAAGCGTCTGGAGCAAATTTCCGCCCGGATGCAGGAACTGCTCAGCCAAATCCGCGAAGTCCGTGCCGGTCGGGGTCGGCTGGATGAACACGCCAACCTCGAAAAAGAGTTGCGCGACCTCATGCTCATGACCCTGGAGACCCCCGCTGGCCTGGCGCGACGGGTCCGGGAGATGAACGAGCGGTTCAAGGAGTACGAGAAGGCCAAACGCAAGCTCTCCGGCGGCAACCTGCGGCTGGTGGTCTCGATCGCCAAGAAATATCGCAACCGTGGCCTGTCGTTCCTGGACCTGATCCAAGAGGGCAACACCGGCCTGATGCGGGCGGTAGACAAGTACGAATGGCGGCGGGGCTTCAAGTTCAGCACCTACGCAACTTGGTGGATCCGCCAGGCGATCACCCGCGCCATTGCCGATCAAGCCCGGACCATCCGCATTCCGGTGCATATGATCGAAACCATGTCCAAACTCCGCAACGTCAACAAAAAACTGCTGCAGGAAAAAGGCCGCGAACCCACTATTGAGGAAACCGCGCGGGCGGCCAACATCTCAATCGAAGAAACCCGGCGCGTCATGAAAATCTCGCGTCATCCGATCTCGTTGGACCGTCCTGTAGGCGAGAGCGAGGACAGCTATTTCGGTGATTTCATCGAGGACACGACCGCCGAGAATCCGATCAACTCGGCAACTCAGGAAATGCTCAAAGACAAGATCGATCAGGTTCTCAAAACCCTGACCTACCGTGAGCGGGAAATCATCAAGCTGCGTTATGGCCTAGGAGACGGCTACACCTACACGTTGGAGGAGGTAGGCCGCATTTTCAAGGTCACCCGCGAGCGGGTCCGCCAGATCGAAGCCAAGGCGGTCCGCAAGCTGCAACATCCAGTTCGCAGCCGCCAGTTGGAAGGCTTCTTAGAATCGACGGCGACCTAATCGGCCGTGTCTCTGCCCGCTCCGACGCGACGGTTGGGCGGAGAGTGGCCGCCCACCCCGATCGGTCGGGGTGGGCCGCCCACCCCCGCCCGCACCTCATCCCCTTCCCCGTCGCGTATCGGAACCCTCGCTATGAGCCTCGCCGCACCCTCGCCGGCTCCCCCATCCGACCCGGTGATCTTCCCCCCCACCAACCTGGCCGAACTGCACGCCCTGCACCAACGCGCTCAGGCGGTACGCGACCAGCTGGAGTCGGGGCCCAAACTCAAGACCGCCCGCCAAGCGCTCTTGGCCCGCGCCCAGGCCGACCTTGAAACGGCCAAGCAGAACCTTCAGCGCGAAAAACTGCAACAGATGCGGCACGAAACCCAACTCAAAACCCTCCAATCCCGATCCGATGACCTGCGGGTCAAGCTCAACGCCGCCAAAAAGAACGACGAATACAACGCCATTCTCAAAGACCTGCACACTAACCAAACCGCGATCCGCCAGGAAGAAGAAGCCATCCTGGAACAAATGGACAAGGTCGAAACCCTTACCGCCGAGGTGGCCCGCCTGGAGTCGGAACTCGCGGCCAAGACCCGCGACCACAACGAGTTCGTAGCCCAACTGGAAACCCGCCTCGCGTCCCAACGCACGCTTCTGAAACGGCTCGAGGCAGCGTTGACCCAGGGCGAGTCGATCGTTCCCGAATCAGGCCGTGAAACCTACCGTCGCGCCATCCAACGCCGCGGTGCCGACGCAATGGCGGCGGTGGATAACATGGTCTGCACCGGCTGCTACGTCCAGATCACCCAGCAATCGTTCAACGACCTGCATCTTCCCGACCTGCTCGTCACGTGTAAATCGTGCAGCCGCATCCTCTATTTTCCCACGGCGTTGGAAAATCTGTTGAAACGCGACGAAGAGGTACGTCCCCGCAAGCGTCGCGGCAAGGCTGCCACCAACTCATCCGATTGATTGCCAATTCCGCCTTCCATTCACCTGGTTCAATCTTCTTGTCTCATCTAAGACACCGCGCCGGTTTTCCAACCAAACCCAACGCCGATCCGCTCGTTTTAGTCCTCTTCTCAATCGCTTTTGGAGAACCCAGCAGAATTGAGTGAGGAAAAACCGAATTGGGTCGGTTGGTTGGGTGGGATTCCATGAAACGACTTGACCGGCCCGCCGGTTTGGGACATACTCGGGGTGACGTCAGGGACGGCGTCACGGCCACTTCCAAGGACTGACAACGATGGATCAACTTGTATCCCATCCGCCGCCCTCTCCTTCCTCCACGTCGCTTTCGACCCCTCTGGCCGATGCGATTGCGACGGCACTCACCGTGTCGGAGCTGTTGCTTGGTCACGCTTCCTCATCGACTTCGGGCGCCGCTTGATTGACGGCGACCTGGTCCCGGCTTCGGGTGACTTCAACTGACCTCCAAGCCGCGGCCCCAAAAGGGGGCGTGACTCGTGCGATGGACACCCAGGGTAGCTTCGCGGACATGCCGCTGGCCGTCGCACTCCAGACGATCGATTTCGGTCTCGATCGGGACGTCGGGATGGTCTCGACGAACTCCAGCGTTATTCCGACGCGACACGCGGACTCAAACGACGGTTCGGTCGGTTCAAGGACGTGGCGCGTGGCCCGTCCGAACCCATCCGATGAGGTCCGGGGGACGGCGGTTCCATGATCTCGCACATGTTCTTGCTGATTTTCACGGTGGCCTTCATGGGTTGCGTCCTGGCGACTCCGCTGGTGACCCAACTGGCCTCGCGGTTGGGGGCGATCGACCGCCCCGACCAATTCCGGCGGGTCCACAAGGGCCAGGTGCCGCGGATGGGCGGCCTCGCGGTTGCGGGCGGCGTTGCCCTGGCGTTGGCAGTGGCCAGTTACTACGACTCGCAAGGGGTCTGGTTGGGAGGGATGAGTTCGTTGACGCCTCCCGCAGGTGGCGCTTCGATCTCCCCGGCCTCCAACGCGATGCCACTGCCAGTGGTCCTCTCCGCCGGTCTGCTCATTCTGGCGGTGGGCCTCATTGACGACAGCATCGGCATGAGTCCTCGGCTCAAGCTGGCCGGACAAGCCCTGGCCGTCGTGGTCCTTTATTTGGGCGGTATCCGAATCGAACGGTTCGAAGCCCTCGGCGTGGCCATTGACTTGAGCGTCTTCAATGTCACCATCCCCTGGGGAGACGCCACGCTGACGTTGGGACCGGCCGGATTCCTCGTCACCTTATTCTGGTTCCTTGGATGCATGAACATCTGGAACCTGATCGACGGCATGGACGGTCTGGCCTCCGGCGTGGCGTTGTTAGTGACCGGCACCCTGATGCTGGTGGCGCTCCACTTGGACAACATCGGTCCAGCGCTGCTGGCCGCAGCCCTGGCGGGGAGTCTGGCGGGGTTCCTGCTTTACAACTGGCATCCGGCCTGCATCTTCCTGGGGGATTGCGGCAGCTTGCTGATCGGGCTGTTGATCGGGGTCATCGGCATCCAAGGTTCAATGAAAAGCTCAGCGACCGTGGCTCTGCTATTGCCTTTGCTGGCAATGGGCCTGCCGATCTCCGACACCGCGATGGCGATCTTTCGCCGCTGGGTACGCAACCTGCCGCTCACCCTGGGCGACCGCAAGCATATTCACCACCTTCTGATTGGGCTGGGACTCGATCCTCGTCAGGCCGCGGCGCTGTTGTACTGCTTTTCGGCTTTCCTGTGCGGTTCGGTGCTGCTGGGCGTGGCGCTCAACAACGAATGGCTCGCGTTGACCCTGGCAATCATGGGAGCGTTAGCGTTCCTGGTCATCCTGACCAGCCGTCGGGACGAGTTGACCCTGTTGCGCTCCGACTTCACCGCGCGGATGACCCGCGGACGCCAGGAGCGACTGGCCGCGCGGGTCGCCTTCGAGACTATCCAACGAATCGAATTGAGCGAGTCCCGAACCCGAGTTTGGGAATGGTTGAGCGACGCGGCCTCGCGGTTAGGTTGCCGGCGTCTGGAAGTGGAATGCTTCCCTCGTCACCCCTGGGAGACCGGTTCGGCATCCGCCGCCGTCAACACCTGCTCTCATCGTCCTCGATTTCATGAAGATGCGCCCCTCGATCCCCATCGCGCGTTCGAGCGTCCAATCGACCCTTCCAATCCTTCCAACCAAACCAACCAACCTAGACGGACGCTCTCGGAATCGGACGCCTCGTGGGAAAGTCCGTCGGCCCAGGTGATTGAATTGCGATCTCCTCTGGACGAGTGTTGGGTGTTGCGGGTGAAGCTGGCGGTCAATGCTATCCATCCGCCAATTGCCCCGGACATCGTCGCCCGGTTCGCGCAGCGCGTGTGCGCGGCGGGCGCTCGAAGGTGGCTCGAACTGGGGTCGCTGGAACTCGAATCGCAACCCGCGGCGGTAGCTTCGACAGTGCGCGAGGAGCGCACGGTCGAACCGGTCACCACACCTGCAACGGTTTCGCCTCTCACCACCAGCTCGACCGAGGGACGCGAATTGCTGGTACCGCCACGCACGGCCTTAGAGCCTATGATGATGGGAGGAATGGTGCATCATCTGGTTGATTCCGGAGCGGCGCGACGTTACAACTAATTCAGGAAGTCCACTCACGGGTTTAACAACGATTTCTGGACGTGGGCAGGTACCAACCTATCGATTTTGGGCCGCGTCGGCTCGATCAGCTTCGACGCGAACGGATGGTCCTGATCCCCACCTCTCGCCAAGCCGGAACTTTCCCCACCTTCCCTCGTTCCAGCGTGTGTTTCCGTTGGTCGCGTTTTTTTCGCCTTCCTCCCACCCCTCCGCTCCGAGCCATCGTTTCGAGTTCACACCACGCCGAGGAGTCGCAGTCTCATGGATCGAGAGTTGCTGCCCGCACGGACGCGGGGCGAGATGGGCGATTCCCCGTCCCCCCGGCCTCATCACCCCACCTCGCCCGCCCTGCCAGCCTGGGCGCTGGACTTTCACGACACGTCGTCCGTCACCTCCGTCAACCCTAACGGCTCGTCCAAAACTTTGGCCGATTACCTGCGGGCCTTGAGGCAACGCTGGGGCGTCACCCTCGCGTTGGCGATCCTGTTGTTCGTCCCGGGCGCGGTGTACACGGTCCGCAAAGCCCCGGTCTATCGGGCCGAGGCGATCTTAGAAGTTCAGCCCAGCAGCAACGACCCCAACCTCAGCAGCATCCTAGCGCACAAGGTGGGCGGCGAGCCGCAGCCGTTGGATGATCGGTTTTTGCCCAACGCGGTGGCCTATCTCAAGTCGCGGCCGATGGCCTCCCAGGTGGCCTCCATCCTAACGGCCGCTCGGGAGGTTCCCAACGGTGCCGACCCCTTCAAAGACTTGATCGACAACCTCTCGGTCAAAGCGATTCCCAACAGCAACTACATCGCGCTGAGCCTCGACGGCACTGATCCTTCCTGGATCACCAAGATGCTCAACACCCTGATTGAATCTTATGCCGAACGGGTCGGTCGAGAGCAGGCCAACACTCTGGACGGTGCGTTGCTGGCCGGAGCCAAGCTAGTGGAGGAACGCCGGGCAGCGATCCAAAAACTCGAAGAGGAAGCCTCCGCGGCGCTCCAGGCATCCGACTCGCTGGATCCCTCAGGCGAAAGTCTGTTGCGTTCGGAACTGACCATCGCCACCACCCTGCTGCTCTCCGAACAGAATCGGCTCACCAGCTTGGAGGATCAACTGGCCCTCCGGCGGATGTCGCCCACGCGCACCTTGGACGAACGCTCGATGATCGCCCGCAACCGGATCGAGCGTCTGGAGGATGAGAACGAGAAAATCTCTCGGGCGATCCTTTCGATCCAGGGGCGGGCCAAGGATGTCTTGTTCGAGCCCAAGACCCGCGAACTCAAGCTCCGACTCGACCAGAACCGTCAGGAAATCGAACGGTTAGAAGCCCGCATGAGGAAGGGTCTGCCCGAAGACGAAGAGACCGCGCTTGAGAAGCGCGGTGAGGCGATCCGTGCCGGGATTGAAAAGCACATCGCCCAACTGCGTGAGGAGATCGCCCGCATCAACAAGCGGATGCAAGAGGAACGTCCCGCCCAGCAAGCCTACCTCAATAAGATCAAACAACGCGACTTGGAATCCAAGAATCTAATGGAGACTCAGCAAAAGCTCAACGAGCTGCGGGCGTTGGCCGGGGCGTTGAAGTCGAAGAACCCGGTCAAGATCGTGTCGCGGGCGATGGAGCCGGAGGAGCCGGTCAAGCCATCCAAGAAGCTCTACCTGGCACTGTTCGCTATGTTCGGCCTAGTGGGGGGGGTCGGCTTGGTCTGTCTGATGGAACACCTCGATCACACCATCCGCGCGCCCGAGCCGGTCATGGCCGGTCTGCGTTTGCCGGTGTTGGGAATGATTCCCCGAGTGGCGCGAACTCAAGAGACCACCCGAGGCGGTCACGTCTGGACAGCCAGCGCCCCGCTGTCGATCGCCGCCGACGCCTTCCGCAACCTGCGGGCCGGTCTGATTGGCTCGGAGGAGGAGCGGCCCTTGACGAGTCTGCTGATCGCCAGCGCCGGGCCAGGCGAAGGCAAAAGCACGGTGGCCTTGAATTTGGCGACTGCCTGCGCCCGAGCCGGGGAACGAACCCTCTTGATCGACCTGGATTTCCGCCGTCCGAGCCTTGGGGCGGTCTTCGGCGTCGGTCCCGACGATCCAGGCATCATCGACGTGTTGCGGGGCGATCGCCCCTGGCAAAAGGTGGTTGTTCGCACGGAGTTGCCTCAACTCGACTTCCTGCCCAGCGGCGACGTGGCCGGGGTACCCGTGGAGGTGTTGGGCACCCGCGAACTCAAGCAAGCTCTGGCTTCGGCCCGCGGTCATTACGACCGGATCATTCTGGATGGTCCGGCTCTGCTCGGTTTGGCCGATGGGCGGTTGCTGGGTCGGATGGTCGATGGAGCGTTGCTGGTCATCCGTTCGGGCACCCAAACGCTTCAGTCGCTGCGACGCGCTCGGATGATGTTAGACCAGTCGCGGGTGCCAGTTCTGGGTGTGGCGCTCAACCAGATGCGGGCCGTCGAGCTGGACTGGACCCGCCCAGCCTCGCCGATCCTCACCGCCGTCGCGCTTCGGCCCAGCGACGCTGACCCGCTCGAGCCCTCCGACACCTTCGATGACGAGTTCACCGATGATGAACTCAACGGGGTCACTCCAGACGAAGACGACGTGAACCAGGACCTCGACCCAACCACCGCCCGCGATGACTCGACTTCGGACTGTTCCTCTGAAACGATCCTTGATTCGCAAGCCAATCCGGTCGTATCCGCCGCCGGGTCCGGGAATCCGGGCGATTGCCACTCCGCCACCGTGATCTAACTAACCGCGAACGCGCCTCTCGATCCCGATCCCAACCCGAACGTCACGCGAGGAAGGAGCCTCAACGTGCCCCCCACCCTACCGAACCCCTCGACCAAGGAGCCGCTCCGCCGGCCGTCCGGCGGTTCCCCCGCGCCACGTCCTCTCTCCCCCGCCAAGGTCCGAACCGTGCTCTGGTTGGATCGGGCTTTCGAGGTCAACCTAGTCGGCCTGATTGTTGGGTCGATTCTGGCGCTGGGGGGAACCCTCTGGTGGTCGGAACCGATCCTGGCGGGGGGGATCGTGTCCTTGGGGGTGATTCACGGCGTTCGTGGGGTGCTGAGAGGCACCCAGGGCTTTCTCAAAGGACCTTTGACCCTGTTGCTCGTTGGAGTGGCGGGACTCGGTCTCGCGCAATCGATTCCGTTGCCCGCTTCGTTGGCCGGCCTTCTAACCCCCGACTCAGCGGCTTTCGACCTGGGGTTTCCGCCCTCGGCGCTAGAACGCGACGACCCCGCGGCGCGGGAGTTGGCGGAGGGGAAGCTCGACACGACTCAAGCCGGACGGCGTCCGGCGACGTTGGATCGTCACGCGACCCTCAGAGCGACTCTGTTGACCTTGGGAACTGCATTGGTGGCGATGGTGGTGGGTCAAACCACTCAGGATCGCCGCCGTTTGACGCTCATCCTGGGCACATTGGCCGCGATGTTGGGTATCAACACCCTGCTGGCCTTGATTCAAATAGCTGGCCACACGCCGGGCTGGATGGGAATCATCACGCCGGGAACCAAAGCGCCGTGGTCGCCGTCATGGGCCGAGTTGGCGGCCGCTCCAGGGGCGACCCGAATCCACCCGTGGTCAGACGCGCCCCCCGCCTTGAACCTTTCAGGTACCGACGAGGATCTCGTGCGGGTTGATCCGGGTCGCAACGGCCTCTGGCTGTTGACCACGCCCGACGCGACCAGCCGGTTCTTGATCGGCACGATGCCCGGCGGCGCGGCGGGCTACCTGGCGTTGGCGGCAGTGGGTCTCCCCCTCACCCTAGCTCTAACGATCCACACCCTCTCGGCGCGGGGATCGCGCGAACCCCTCATGGTCCGCTTGAGCGATTCGGGACGCTGGGGCGTCGCCTTGGCTCTCGGCATGGCAACCCTGGGAGCCTCGCTCATGTGCGCCACGCTGGGCGGCTTTTGGAAGGCCGGCCCCATCCTAGGTGTCACCCTGCTGGTGGGTTTGGCGTTGACCCGCACGCCGGGTTGCAAGGCTTCAGCCTGGGCGTTGAGCGGCTTGGTTCTGCTGTTTGCCAGCTTGGGTGGATTTTGGCGGGCCTCCGGCGATCCCCCTGCGGCTCTCATCGGCTTCGATCCCTCCGAATCGGCCCAGTTCGCAACCCTGTGCCGCGACCTGAGCGACGCTTGGACCATCCTTCAAGCCAACCCCATTCTGGGCGTAGGTTTGGGAGCTTTCGGCGCGATCCACCCCTACGTCAAAACCGGTGGGAACAACCTGACCGCTGCCCCCGGCGGTTGGATCCACTTCGCGGCCGAGGCAGGCGTCATTGGTCTGACTTTGGCTGTGATCGGCCTGATCTGGATCGCGCGCCGTCTCCCAACCGCGCTGAGACGGGTCGGACCAGCCGAACAACCTCTGGCCTGGGCCCTGTTAGGGGCGGGTTTGGGTCTTGGGGTGTATTCTCTGGTGGGCTGGACAGTCCAAGCGCCCGCCCTGGCTCTAATCGGGGCCGTCCTGCTGGGCGCGACTCATCGTTGGCTCTGCGGGGGACTCGATCAGTTCGTCGCCGTCACTTGACCGACTCGTCCATCCAGCCACCGCGCCGACAGGTTGAAAACCACAGGTCCACACGGCGCGACCCGTCACTAAGAACATCCGGCGTCCCATCATACGCATCATAAATGAAATGAGCAATCGATGAAACCCAGATGACGCGACCACGCTCCGAATCCGAGCGGAGTCCAAGGGCGCTTGCGATTGGGAATCAGTCACCGCGAAGGAGTCGCTTTCATGTCGGACTCAACCTACCTGGTCATACAGGGACGCCAAGGACTGGCCGACCGGGTTGTGGCATTGGATCGTCCCACGATTCGGATTGGCCGAAGCGCCGAATGCGAGGTTCGGCTGCGGGACTCGCCCTTGGCGGAGGTTCAGGTTCTGATTCGTCGTCGAGGCGCAGACTGGATCGCTCAGCCGGTTGGTCCATCGGGTCGAGTCTGGCTAGGGGGACGGCCCTTGGAACGCCAGGAGCGTTGGACGCCCAACCTTCCGCTCAAAGTCGGTTCCCATCAGCTAAGCCTGCGAGTTGAACGCGCCGCCAACACACCGGCGGGGTCGTTCGATCACCCTATTGACCTCAACGTGGAATCGTCCTCCGAACCCACCCTCATCTTTCCCGCCGCCGATCGACCACGCTCGACCGCCTTGCGAGCAGGCGCGGGGATCTCGATCTCCAAAGGGTCCCTCTTCTCGTCGCGTGGCTCCGCCTCCACGGCAGAACGGACCACGATGCCCACTGGATGGGCCAACCGCTGGCGCGCGCTGGGTCGAATCGAACACGACGCCGCGGACCGCCCCGAGCCGACATCCACCATCAAAAATGAAGTCCCGATCAGCCGCCCCCCCGTCGCGCCGCCGACACCTTGTCCGCCTTCCCCCTTCGCTTGCGGGTCCACTTCCGTTTCGGGTTCTGGTTCCAGACCACGCCCCACGGGTCCGTCCTTCGCCGCATCCGACTTGTCGGCGTCTTCAGTCGCTCCCAGCGTGGCCGTTGCGCCACCAACACCAACTTCAATTCCCTCTGCCAAAATCGCTCCGACGTTGAGTCCAACCGCGATTCGTCCCCCTCATCTTAAGACGCTGGAGCGTCCCACTGCGACGCTGGACTCCCCCTCGCGGCGGTCCTCGCATTTGCACGAGCCTCTCAACACAGTTCCGGTCGTGGACCCCCCCGCCCCCCCTGTTCCGCCCCACCCCAAGGCGGCGGTCGGCGGATCGCCGGCGGCTTCGTCACCCGATCGCGGCCGTTCGGTCACGCTCGAACGGACTCCCCCGATCCCATCCCCCCCTC
>Ga0209017_10001115_pt1 | contig 21984 bp, 21 predicted proteins | sample YNPBryunderm2012_FD_185812 | JGI IMG/M metagenome (GOLD analysis project Ga0209017, IMG submission 185812) | Anoxygenic and chlorotrophic microbial mat microbial communities from Yellowstone National Park, USA - YNP Bryant MS undermat 2012... ... | reverse complement strand
CATTAGAGCTATCTGGCTGGTGGTAGGACGCAAGCGGTACTGGTAAGCGGTTCTCATGATGAATGCATTGTACCTGTTGAACGCTCCCGCCTCTCATCCTGACTCTGGCCGGCCCGCCCCCCTACATCCCTCCGCCCCCCTATATCCCCCCGTATACGGGGGGACTGGGGGGCTGGGATATAGGGGGGTACAGAGCGGGGCTTCCAGGACTACGTCCCGCTAGCGCGAACGGCGGATTAGCTAAAACCACTATACTGATAGGCTCTTGAAGGTTTCAGGAAAAGCCATGAAAGCCGTGCGCCTGGCGGTGATCGACTATGATGCCGGCAACCTGCATTCAGCTTGCAAAGGGCTGGAGCGGGCCGGGGCCGAGGTGCAGCTAGTCACAGAGCCGGCTGGGCTAGCGGCTTTTGATGGCCTTGTCCTGCCCGGCGATGGGGCCTTTGACCCAGCCATGCAGCAGTTGCGGGCGCGCGGCTTTGGGGAGGCAATCCGACAAGCCATCGAGCGGCAGCAGCCTTTCTTGGGCATTTGTATTGGTTTGCAAGTTTTGTTCGAAGACAGCGAAGAGGGGACAGAGCCGGGGCTGGGCATCGTGCCGGGGCGGGTGCAGCGCTTTCGACCGGAGCCGGGCCTGCGCATCCCCCACATGGGCTGGAACCAGTTGCACCTTACCCAGCCCGACTCTCCCCTTTGGGCAGGGATCCCCGAGCAAAGCTGGGTTTACTTTGTCCACTCCTACCACGCGGTGCCCAAGGATCCAAGCTGGGTGGTCGCCACCACCCAGCACGGCAGCCAAACCTGTGTGGCCGCCATTGCCCGCGGCACCTTGTTTGCCACCCAATTTCACCCCGAAAAGTCCGGCCCTGTAGGCTTGAAGATATTGCAAAACTTTGTCGAGTTTGTTGCCCGTCGCTTGCCTGCTGCCGGCGCCTAGCGTTTCATGAACTACTGGCTGATGAAATCGGAGCCCAGCGTCTACAGCATCTGGGATCTGCAGCGGGACGGCCAAACCCTTTGGGACGGCGTGCGCAACTACCAAGCCCGCAACTACTTGAAGGCCATGCAGGTTGGGGATCGCGCCTTTTTCTACCACTCCAACGCCGACCCCCCCAGCATAGCCGGCCTGATGGAGATCGTGGAGACTCAGGTGGTGGATCCCAGCCAGTTTGATCCCACCAGCCCCTACTACGATCCCAAGTCAACCCCTGCAGCGCCCCGCTGGCAGACAGTGCGGGTGCAATTTGTTGCCGCCTTTGGGCGCTTGATCCCTTTGGCCCAGTTAAGGGCCACTTTTACCCCTGCGGAGTTAGAAGTGGTGCGGCGAGGCACGCGACTGTCGGTGATGCCTGTTCCCCAGGCTGTGGCAGAACGGCTGCTGGCCTTGGCAGCCGTTCCCCTCTAGGGTTTCCCCTGGCTGCGATCCCGGCCAAGCCTGCTTGCCCTAGGCCATTTTTGCTTTCAAAAGCCAAAGGCTGAGAGGCCCCAGCGCTGCAAGCTCTCGAAAGCGGCGTAGGCCGTTAAATCCGGCTGCAGGGGCGTAATCGACACATACCCCTCGGCAACCGCCCGCACATCGGAACAGGGATCCACCTCCTCTTCCACCACCTCTCCTGCCAGCCAGTAGTAGGCCTTGCCGCGGGGATCTACCCGTTTCTCGTAGAGATCCGTGTACTTGCGCCAGGCCAGGCGGGCCAAGACCATGCCGCGTATTTCAGCCAACCCTAGCGGGGGGACATTGACGTTCAACAGCATCGGCTTCTCTAAAGGCTTCAGGCTCAGCTTCTCCAGCAGCATCAGCACCACCTGGGCCGCCGGCTGAAAATCCTGGTGGGTAAAGCTGGCCAGGCTCACGGCTAGGCTGGGGATCCCTTCCAGCAGCCCTTCCATGGCTGCCGAGACGGTGCCGGAATAGAGCACATCAGTGCCCAGATTGGCTCCCTGGTTGATGCCGGCAATGACCCAGTCAGGGGGCTGCTGCAGCAGACCGTCCAGGCCCAACTTGACGCAGTCCGAGGGCGTGCCCGAACAGGCCCAAGCTTGCACCTCTGGCGGAAACCCCTCCCGCACCGGATCCACTCGCAGCGGCTTGTGCAACGTCAAGGCGTGGCCGGTAGCCGAGCGCTCCCGATCCGGACAGACCACCGTGATCTGATGTCCACCCACCTGAGCCAGCGCAGCGGCCAGACATCGCACCCCCGCCGCCTGGATGCCATCGTCGTTGCTGATAAGGATATTCATCGCAGCCACCCCACACCTGTACTCAGACATCCACCAGTCTGACCCCATTCTGCGCCATCCCCTAGCTGGCTGAGTTCGGCGACAAGCTCTGAAAATTTACGGCTTCTTGAGGTTATTATTGGACGTAGCCTTTTGAACAATATCAGTAGAAACCCGATGTCGCCCCATAGGGTTCAGTGCCATTATGAAGCTAAGGTAAAGTAAGCCTGTAGGTTCTCTCCTCTTTGTTTTGCCCCCTTGCGGTTTCCCCATCCTCTCACGACTCCGTTCCGCGGACGCGAAGGCGAAAGCGTTGTGTTGCAACAGTAGCCAGGTAAAGCTGGGGAGTCTGTAAAACCCATCAGGTTGCTCGAGCGACAGGAAGTTGATCCCATGACACTTGTTTCCATCACATCGGCAGCAGAGGCTCAGGAATGGCGGGAACTCCGCCAGTGGGCCGAAGAGCACTACCGCTCTCGTACGTTTCCTAAAGATGTGCGCATTCCAACTCGTCCGGGATTGGTGTACATCCCCCAAGAGGGCGTGGTGCGCCTGGTCAGCCAAACGCCGGAGCGGCGGGAGGTTTTTGTCGGGTTTATCACGCCCGGGGTGCCCTTTGAGCTGAGCAACCCGGAGCGCTTTGAGCTAAAAGCCTGCACCCATGTCGATCGCACGACGGTGATGTGGTTTTACTGGCAGGATTTGGAGCAGTGGCCCTATCTGCACCAGAAAATTCAAGAAAGCTTCCGCCAGCAACTGCAACGCAAGTTGCTCTGGCTGGGCAACTTGGGCCAGCGTCGGGCCATCGACCGCCTGAAGGGCTTTTTGACCTTGTTAATCGACGAGTATGGGCAGCCCTGTGAGCAGGGGATGTACCTCCCCTGGCCCCTCACCCACGCCCAGATCGGGGATGCCATTGGTGCCACCCGCGTGACGGTTACTCGCCTGCTGGGATCCCTGCGCTCGAAGGGGTTTGTGCAGGTGCTGGATCAAAACTTAATCTGCATCCCCAACGGGGTGAAGCTGCAGCCGACGCCAAAAAAGGCGGCCAGCGCCTGACCCTGCGATTTCAGTGCAATTTCAAAGTGCTCTGGTAAGCCGATGGGCCTACAGCTCCACTGTCGTGTTTGGGGAGAAGGGATCCCTTCGCTGCCCATCCTGCTGCTCCACGGCCATCCGGGCAATGCCGACTGCATGGAAGTCTTTGCCGAGGCGGTGGCGGGGATGCACCCCTGTGTGGCGCCGGATCTGCGCGGCTACGGGCGTTCGCAGGTGCGGGATCCCTTTGAGATGTCGGCCCACCTGGAGGATTTGCAGGAGCTGCTGGATCGCCTGGGCTGGCGGGAGTGCCTGCTGCTGGGCTGGTCGCTGGGCGGGATCCTGGCCCTGGAGCTGGCCTTGCGGCTGCCGGGACGGGTCAAAGGCTTGGTCTTGGTGGCCAGCGCTGCCTGTCCCCGCAGCAACCATCCCCCCACCGATTTTTGGGATCAGCTCAACACCGGCATTGCTTCGCTGCTCAACTGGCTTTGGCCCGGCTGGAGTTGGAACATCAACACCTTTGGCCGCCGCTCTCTCTACCGCTACCTAGTCCAGAGACATACCCCGAGAACCTATCGCTACCTGGCCCAGGCAGCTTTGCCGGCTTACCTGCATACCTCTCCTCAGGCTCGCCAAGCCCTACGCGCTGCCCTTCGACAGGGCTACAACCGCGAGGGAGAGCTGCACCGCCTGCACCTGCCGGTTTTGATTCTGGCTGCGGAGCAGGATTGCCACATCACTGTTGCCAGCAGCCTAGCCACGGCCCGCCTTCTCCCTCAGTGCACCTGCATTGTCTATCCCAACGTGGCCCACCTCTTTCCCTGGGAGATCCCTGAGCAAGTAGGGCAAGATCTGCGCCGCTGGCTGAGGGCTCAGGATTGGGCCAAGGGAGGCTCTTGCAAAGTCCCCTCAGAGGGCGGGGCGGCCTCCTGAGCCTGGGCTAACCTACGCAGCCGAGCAAAGGCCTCTTCCTCCAGGTGGATTTGCTGCTGCTGTTGTTCTTCCGGGGTGCGCAGGCGTTTCCCCAAAGGCTGTTGCAGCGTGCCCAAAAGTAAGGGCTCGGAGACTCCCGGCTCGGGGTGGATGACAGTGCGGGCCTGCAGGGTAAATACCGGCGAGCCGGTAGAGAAACGACCAGAGGAGGCCAGATCGCTAGCTGCCTGCTTCAGCGTAAGGATCAGTTGCTCCGGGGTGATATCTGGGCTAACGGCAATGACCGCCCGCTCCGCCCCTTGGTCATAGACAGTGGTGTAGGGAGCAGCCCCGGGGATGCGGGAGCGGAAAATGGGCCCTAGGCTCAGAGCAAAACAGCCTGCCGTTAGGACCAAGGTAAAGGCCGTGTAGCCCACTAGCGAAAACTTCCAAGGCCAGTTGCGTATCCAGGCCAGCAGAGTGAGCAGCGCCAGGAAGACCGCTACTCCCAGCCCCACTTGCGAAGCAGAGGCGAAGAAAGATTGCAAAGAGCCATCCATCATTCGCAAACTACCTCTTGTTGACCCCAGAACTGCCGGCGGCTATGTGCATTTTAGATCCATTTCTTTGTGCTACTAAATCAGCATTGCTGTCAAGAAGGACGCTGAAAAAATGCGAAGAAAACGAACCACGGTACTAGCGAAAGGACTATAGTGCCGGCGAAGCGGCTTGAGAGCTGTCGGCATGTCATCTTCAACTCTATCTGAAGGAGCGCATCACAGGCTTGATTCTACAGATCCCTCGGTGGCCCTGCGGATCGCAAGAGAGTCACTGTTCACCCTTGGCAACCTCACTGCTGGGATCCTCAGCGAATACCACGACGTCATTAGCAGCTCTGTGCTGCTGGAAAAGCTGCAGGCCTTTCGGGTTGTCTACGAAGAGGCCGTTGCCCGCCTACAGAAGCCCTCCTTCCGGATTGCCACCATTGGCACCACCTCTTCGGGTAAATCCACTATTGTGAACGCCCTCATTGGCCGGAAAATCGCGCCTATTGAGGCCCAGGAGATGAGTGCCGGGATCCTGCGGATTAGGCACAGCGAGCGGAGCAGGCTAGTTATCCACAATACCGAAGGAGCTACCTGGGAATGCGGCACGTGGGAAGACCTGAGGGACGAAGAAATCTACAGCCGGCTCAAGCTGACGATGGAGGCCTACCACCAAGAGCGGCGAAAGAAGAGGAAGAAGAGGGATGAAGCGGAGGTGGGCATCCCTCAGGTAGACGTTGAGTGTCCGCTGCTGCCGGTCAGAAACCCTTTTCTGTTAGGCCTGCCTGAGGGCTTACAGGTCGAGATTTATGACTTGCCTGGCCTAAACTCAATTCAAGATAGAATAAGCCTTAGGATTATCCAAGAGCATGTCAGCAAGTGCTTTAGCTTTGTTGCACTGGATTACTCTCAGACAGATTGGCAAGGACGGGAAACTCTCTTGAGAGAGCTAAAGGATGTCGTAGAGTTTCTCAGAGGTCAAACCAGTTTGATGGTCTTCTTGCTCAACAGGGTTGACATGCGGAATCAAACCGACAACCCTCTAGAGCAAAGGATCGAGGAGCTGAGGGAGGAAATTCAGGAGATTCTGGCTCTTCCAGAGCCGCCTTGCATCATTCCTCTTTCTGCTATTGCACTCTTTTATGCTCAATGTGCCTGGGGAGCTAACTCTTCTGAAGCGTCGGATGTAGATCCCAGTACCAGGCGGTGGATGGTCAGCTCTCTTTTTAAAGACTGCTATAACTTCATTAAAGCCTCTACGAGAGGTGATAAGGAGCTGAGGTCGTGGCTACTTAACCTCGAGAACAGCATCGAGGAAGGACAGGAAATATCCGAATTTTTTTCTCTGACCAAGCCCATCAGATCCCTGTTGAGCGCCAGGTCCACTGCCTATTGCTCAGCGATATTGCTCTCAAGGGTTGGGCGGTTTCCCTAGCGGCGGAATCCCAGCTTCTGCTTAAACATGGGTACCTTCAAGATGCTGTTGATGTCCTAAACTTCGAGGTCCCTCGTTTCCGGGAACTGAGCGAAAGGTGGTGTGCAGCTCTCTTGCCAGCAGATCGGCCTCAGCTCCGGACGGCCTATACGTACAAGGCTTCTGGCTTCGCTGGCCGCATCTCTAGCGAACGCATCCAGCGCATTGCTCGTCTTTCCCCATTTGATCGAGGGCTTACGCCAGAGCAGGTCTTTCTCAGAGAAAAGAATTTTTCCGTCGAGTTTCAGATGACCTATTTCCAGGAGCTGGACAAGTCTTGGCACCTTTCCCAAGCTGCCCTGGCCGAATACTTGGATATCCTCAGCGAGCTCACGGAGCGCCTCGAAGGTCTCCAGTCTTTTGCTCACCTCTGTCGAGAGCTTAACCAGGCGGATCCCTACCGATTGATCCCCTCTGAACCCCCAAGTCTTTATCTACTGGCTGCCGAGTGAGAAGCTTACAGGCCTTAGCCCACCTCGCGGGCGGCCCGGACCAACAGCCCCGCCATGATCAGCCCCGCCAGGATCGAGCTGCCGCCGTAGCTAAACAGGGGCAAGGGCACCCCTGTAGTCGGCAGTAGGCCGCTGACCACGCCGATATTCAGCAGTGCCTGCCCTACCAAAAACATCAGACAGCCGCAGACCACCAGCCGGGCAGGCAGGTCGAGACAGCGCCGCATAACCCGCAAGCTGACCCAGGTGTAGGCGCTCAATAGCCCCAGGAAGAAAAGGGATCCCACCAGGCCAAACTCTTCTGCATACACAGCAAAGATGAAGTCCGTGTACTGGATGGGCAGGTAGAACAGCTTTTGTAGGGAAAGACCATAGCCTTTGCCCCACCAGCCACCTGAGCCAATAGCCAAAAGGCTCTGCACCAACTGGTAGCCGTCCCCCTGAGCATTCCCCCAGGGATCCAAAAAGGCTAAGATGCGCCGCCGCTGGTAGTCTTTGCTGAGAATGCTCACCCCAGCCGCCAAGATCCCCAGTCCCGCGGTAGCCAAGAGGGTAAAAAGGGGGAGCCCAGCCGTCCAGGCCATGACCCAGAGGGTAAGGCCGCAGATGGCGGTGGTACCCAAGTTGGGCTGGATGAGGATCCCCAGCAGCGCCAAAGCAAAGAGCCCGACCCAGACGCCGCGAAACCAGAGGGGATGGTAAAACCAACGGCCAAACACCCAGGATCCCTGCAGCACCAACAGGGGCTTGAGCAATTCCGCAGGCTGAATAATCGGGATCACCTTTAGATCCAGCCAGCGGCTGGCATCCAGGCGGGAAACCCCCAGCCCTGGCACGTGGGTGGCCCAGACCAAGCCAATGCCCAGCAGGCAGAGGATCCCCGCCCAGGGGAACCAGCGCTGCAAGGGGATGCGCACTAGGATGGTGAAGCAGACCAGCCCCAGCCCTGACCAGAGCACCTGGCGCTTAAAGAAATAGAGGCCATCGCCGGTAGTCTGCTGCGCCACCGGGTAGGAGGCGGAAAACAGCATCGCTAGTCCCATCCCCAACCAGACCAGCGTCAGCCAGCGCAGCCAGCGGGCTTCAGCATTCCAGGGATCCCACAAGGGCTTGGCAGCAGGCGCGGAAGTGGTGGCCACGGTGCTCAAAGCTGGAGTACTGGTCAAAGCTGGCACAAGCAGGCGAGAGCAAGACGGTGATGGGCTGGGCCGGATTGTCCAGGGCTTGCGCTAGGGAGCAAGCAGCTACAAAAGCCCTTTCCACCGCCACATCTAGCGTTGGCAGGATCTCGAGGTCAGTATAGCGGATCTCCTGGAGGGCCTGGGCCAGGGCAGGGGCAGCCTCCCCAATGAGCAACACGCGGGCCACCTTAGCCTGAATAAGCCGCAGCCAGGCTGAGGGGTCCCCCTGTTTGGCCCTTCCACCGGCAATGAGGATGATGGGCGGGGAGAGGGCGTTGAGGGCCACCCAGCCGGCCTCGTAGTTGGTGGCTTTGCTGTCGTTGACAAAGCGGATGGGGGTGGATCCCACCTGGATTTGGGCTACCCGCTCCAGGCGATGGGGCATGCCGGCAAAAGAGCGGATGGCTCCTTGAATGGCAGTGTTGGGGATCCCGGCCAGATGAACAGCCGCTGCCGCTAGGAGCAGGTTCTGCAAGTTGTGCGAGCCTGGGCAGCGCTCGGCAAAATCCTCCAGCTCGGCTACCGCTTCTCCCTGGATGTAAAGAGTGCTCCCCCGCAGGAAAACATCCGCTTGCGGATCTTGCAGCGAAACCCAGTAGGTGTTTTCCCAGTCCTGCCGGCGGCGAAAGAGGTAGGGATCCTCGCCGTTGACCACCCGCCACTGGGCCCGCTGCAGCAGCCGCGCCTTAAAGCCGGCGTAGCGCTCCAGGGTGCCGTGCCGCTCTAGGTGATCGGGGGTGAAAGTTGTCCACACCCCAATGCGGGGCGGGCTGCCGGGGGAGCTCTGCATCAGGTGGCGGCTGGCTTCTAGTTGGTAGCTGCTCAGCTCTGCCACGATCCAAGCCGGCTGCCGCCGCCCTTGCCAGGTTTCTAGAGCCACTTGCGACAGAGGTAAGCCGATGTTGCCGCAGGGGATCCCTTCGAGCCCTGCCGCCTTGAACATCTCCGCCACCAGGGCCGTGGTGGTGCTTTTGCCGTTGGTGCCCGTGATCCCCACCCAAGGCAGGTGCTCAAGAAACGGCCAGGCCAGCTCCGCCTCTCCCACCACCTCGATCCCTTGCCGCCGCGCCTCTTGCAGCAGCGGGTGATCCCAGGCAATGCCCGGGCTGACCACCACCTGCTTCACTCCCGGCAGCAGTTGAAAAGGCTGGCCCAAGTGGACAGGGATCCCTTCCCGTTCCAGCTCCGCCTGCCGTTGCCGCAAGAGCTCCGAATCCTGCTCGTCCCAGACCCACACCTCTTTTCCCTGGGCCCGCAGCAGCCGTGCAGCCGACCAACCCGCGATCCCCAGTCCCAAAACCTGATGGCCCACGTCTATCCTCTTGGAACTTTGGCTTGCAGATCTGCATCTTACGGCTTTGGCCGCTCTCTAGAGCGCAGCGCGGGGCCTAGGGATCGGAGCGACAGAGAAAGGAGAGAACCTCGCCCATTAGACGGTTTATGGCTTGGTACTTCTCAGGGGAGGCTGAGAGGATCTCTGCTTCCGACTGCACATAGGTAGATGGCAACAGTTCGTTGCGGCAGTGGGAGACAAGCCCTTGCACCAATTCTGGCGTGGTTTCCAAGTGAAACTGGAGGCCGATCACTGAGCGTCCAAGCTGAAAGGCCTGGTTCTCACAGCCTTCGCTCTTGGCAAGGTGAATTGCACCAGGGGGCAGCTCGAAGGTTTCCCCGTGCCAGTGAAAAACCTCAATCGAGGGCGGGAAGCGAAAGGTTAGCTCATCAGGGGGCTGTACCCCTCGTACCGGCCACCAGCCTATTTCCTTAACACGATTTGGAAACACTCGGCTACCCATTGCGCTGGCAATCAGTTGCGCCCCCAGACAGATGCCCAAAATGGACTTGCCGGCCTCGATGGCATTGCGGATAAACTCCTTCTCCTGACCTAGCCAAGGAAATGCACTTTCGTCATTGGCACTCATGGGGCCACCCATGACGATGAGCATGTCAAATTCATCTAGGCTCGGCAATCTCGTCGATTCAAAAAACCTTGTGCCCGTTACAGGGTATTCCTTGGCTTTGAGCCAGGACTCTATATAGCCCAGACCTTCAAAGGGCACATGTTGTAAGTAATGGACACGCATGCTGATTTCGATGACTAACACCCCAGCATAGCATAGCTCCTGTAACTTCCCTGCTGATCGTAGCATTCCTAAGATATTCATGATAGGAAAATCAAAATTCTGTTCCGTTGTATAAGGAACAAAAAGAATGCACCTGACTGGCCACTCCTCTTCTCTTAACCTCTGGCTCACTTCTTCTAAATACGCCCTAACCTATTTACAGCAACGATAGTCCGCCCCATCCCAAAAAATCGCTATCCTTTGTTCTTTTTTCTCAAGTCTTAAGTACTCTATAAACGCTCTCATGCTTTGAGAATCTGCCTTATTATATACTTGCAACAGAAACTCTCTCTTGTCATAATCTAATGCCCCAAAGTAACTTCGCCTCCCCCTGATATTCTTAATATCGGCCGCAATCTGTTCTCCTTTACCCCCCACCTCTATCCACAAAGGTAACCTCATAGCGGGTGACGCTCATCTACCATAAACACTGTTAGCTCCCCCTTGTCCATCAGGAGCTTCTACTCTTTTGCCTTATGCCGTATCTCTTTTTTTGAGCAACTGCTTCCTCATTCTTCTGGGACTGCCTCTTCTAAACTTTCCTTCAGCTCATCGCAATAGCAGCAGCTTTTTATTCGGGAGAGAGATAGGGCTTTGAGCCTCGATAAGCTAGAGCAAGTCCAGCAGCTCCTTGGTTTGGGAGTATAAGTTCCGGTTGCTGATAAAGCTTGATGACACTTGCAACACGTCACAGACCTAGGGGTGAGTATGGCCTTGGAGTGTTGTTTTGACAGCTAAGGCTTGCCCCAGCTCTCGGAGATCGGGGTTGCTGTCTACGAAATCCACGAGCCCCTGCATTAAATCCATCTTGCCCCCGATCACTAATCTGTATTAAGGTTGCTATGTGCTTCTGCAACAGCAGATGAAAACCACTGCTACTGGACTCCGGAGATCGGCTGGTTCTTGAGGGTGTGGCACCGACAAAAAGTAGAAACCACAGCCACCTACTTGCAGTGGTGGACTGCCGACGGGAATTTGCTTCTGGGGGAATTGAACAAGTAGGGCAGGAGCGGCAGTAGCAGCCCTCGCCCAAGTCCGTCAGGAACAGCAGCGCCTAGCCGCAAAGCTTCGGGAGTTGGGTGGCGATGGGAGAGCGCAGGGGTGGTGAAAACAAACGAAGCTGATTGTCTGTGAGGAGTTTTCTCTATGTCAGGAAAAAGAACAGCGCCTAAAAGTGGTGACGAATTAAAGCAGCGAGTTGTTGCTCTGGCACAATCTCTTGGATTGAAGACCAGCACGAAGGCTGTGGGGGCAACAGCGGTATATTGATGTGGTCATTAGCGATGAAAAAAGCGGCAAGCGACTGGGAGTGGAGTGTAAGTTTCAGGCGACGTCAGGCACAGCGGAAGAGAAGATCCCTGCAACCATTCAAGATATGGAGCACTGGCCTATTCCAGGGATCGAGGTAATTGACGGCGAAGGGTTTTCAAAGAACATGCAAGGATAACTGATGTCTACTGAGAAAGTGGTTTGGTTCAGCGATTTAGAAGATTGGTTACGTTTGTATTTTGGATTGTAACATGAGCGATTTGCTTCTTCCGCGACCTTTTCTAAAATGGGCCGGTGGCAAGACACAACTGACAGACGCCCTATTAGAGCGGATGCCGGTCTATTTCAGAACTTACCACGAGCCTTTTGTTGGGAGTGGCGCGCTTTTCTTTCGCCTGTATAGAGAATGCAAAATCAAACAGGCGATCCTTTCCGATATCAACGCTGAGCTGATAGATACTTACCTGGCTATTCGCGATCATGTTTGGGAAGTTATTCAACTACTCTCCGAATTTCCACACAATGAAAGTTTTTATTACCAGATTCGAGAGAAAGATCCTTGGTCAATGGGTCTTGTAGGACGAGCAGCGCGCATGATTTACCTGAACAAGACAGGCTATAATGGTTTGTATCGCGTCAATCGGCAAGGAAAGTTCAATGTTCCTTTTGGGCGATATAAAGCTCCAAAGTATCTAGACAAGGACAATCTTTTAGCTGCATCCCTTGCTCTACAAAATGTTGAAATTTTGTGCGTGCCATTTGATACGGTTGTTGAGAGGGCCAAGCCAGGCGACTGGGTGTATTTCGACCCGCCTTACGTTCCTGTCTCGCAAACATCAAACTTTACCTCCTATCATGCCAGTGGCTTCGGCCTAGAGGATCAAGAGCGATTACGAGACATTTGCATTGACTTAAGCAAGAATAAGGTGTACATCATGCTTTCTAATTCTGACACCGCAATCATTCGCTCTTTGTACGCTATGCCCTTCTTTGCTATTGATGAAGTTCAAGCAAACCGGGCTATCAACTGCAAGGGGACAAAACGAGGCAAAATCACGGAGCTAGTGATCACAAACTACCCTGTTGAAAGAGCGGTGCAGCTAGGCTTACTCGATCAGGGGTTGCCTTATTTGAGGGCCACCCAACACTCGCTTGCGCCTGCTGTCACTCCGCTGCGCTTCGCGGGGCAGGTGAGATCCTGAGGCAGTCGACTAGTAGGTGCGCCCGCGCCAAGAGCGGGGGCGGCTGAGGGCTGACAAGATCACCCGCAGGACAGCCAAGGGATCCGCCAGCGGCGAAGCCCAAAACGTCCAGGGGGGATCCTGATAAGAGCCGCGAATGCCCATCAGCACCCCCAGTCGCAGGGCCAGCAAGCCCAGGTTGAGCCCCAACAACACTTGCTCTGTTAGGGAAAAGGGGAACCCCAGCCCGGCCTTGATCCCCAGCCCCCCCACTGCCAAGAGTGGGATCCCTTGGGTAAGCACCAGCAGGGCCATATCCCCCCACAGTTGGGCCCTGGGGGTGGCGTCTTTCAAATCCAGGGATCGGCCCCACTCCCGCCAAGTTTCGGCCAAAGAGGTGTACATGCGCACCTTGAGCAGGTGCCGACCGTCGCAAAAAGCTACTTTAAAGCCGGCTGCCGCGATCTGCCGCACCAGGGTGACATCGTCGCAAAAGGAGGCCCGCGCCAGGGTATAGCCGTTCATGGCTTCCAGCACCGAGCGGCGCACCAACATACACTGCCCATTGGCCATCGTCCGCTCCGGCAAGTGGGGAGTCTCCCCTGCCGCCCCATAGCGGTAGATCAGGGTTGTCAAAAGAGCTGGCTGCAGCCAGCCTTCCCCCCAGTGCTGCAGGATAAACTGCGGCGCCAGGGTGATGAGATCCAGCTTTTTGGCCTGGGCAGTTTCCAGCAGCCGCTCCACCAGGCCCGGCTGGGGGCGGGTGTCGGCATCAATGCCCAAGATCCACTCAGAGGCGGGATCCGACTGGAGAAATCCATAGTGCAACGCCCAAGGGCGACCGACCCAGCCGCTGGGCAGGGGATCGTCGGTAACGAGGCGAAAGCGGGGATCCCGCGCGGCCATTTGCAGCACTTTTTCGCGGGTGCCATCCTGGGAGCGGCTATCCACCACCAGAACTTCGCGCACAACCGCTCCCTGGCGGTGCAGCCCTTCCAGACAGGGATCCAGGCGCTCGGCCTCGTTGAGGGTGGGCAGCAAGACGCTGACCAGGCCCGTCGGGAAGGGGATCCCCGCTTGGCCAGGGGGCAGAGGGGAAGGGCGCCACAAAGAGGGCAGCAGCCGCGCCAGCAACACCGCCGCCATCGGCATCTGCAGGGCCAACAAACCCAGGGCAGCCGCATCCCCCAACCAATCCGGGATCCCGTGCGTATCCATTAGAGCTACCTTCCCACATCTCAAATAAAAGTTGCCCGGCGGAACCCAACCCGGCGGCTTTGGTTCAGAATCAATGTGGCTCCCGCCCTTGACTTTCTCAGCCTTTTGTGAATGTTTCCACCCGGCTCAGCCCCAAGGGATCCCTTGTTACCCTCGTCAAGCTTCCGCCAGGAAAGCTGGATCCGGTTCTGGTGCGCCAAGAGCTGGGCACGGTTCTCGCCGAGAAACCAAGACATCTCTTGCTGGATCTAAGTCAGGTTCCGCTGATCGACAGTAGGGGGGTGTCGGCTTTGGTGTGGGCAAGACGCCTCTGTTCCGCTGCCGGCTGTCCTCTCAAGCTCTGCAGCCTGGGAGAACAAGCGAAGCTGGTTCTCAAGGTTACCCACCTAGATTCCCTCTTCGAGATCTATCCCTCGGTGGAAGCGGCCCTCAAGGAGGTCTCCGAGTCTTGAGGGGGACGACTCTCCTCAGGGAGCAGTCTCCTGGCTCTCAACAGCCTGAGGCTGGTTTCTTTGGGCAGAGAGCTCGGCCTCTTGCCGGATCTGCTCCCGCAGCTTGGGTGGGGCCAGGCGGGCTGCTTGCTCAAATAGCTCCGGGGCTTTTGCCCGTAGGTTTTCATCGGTGGCGGAGCTAAGGGCTATTGCTTTGCCCAACACGGGCGCAAAGTCGCTGGGATCCGCCGCAATCATCTCGTCGTAGAGGGCGACAGCCTTTTCCGTCTGGTTATTGCGGACGTAGATAAAGGCCAAGCGCAGACGGACATCGTTATCTTCCGGGACTTCCTTCAGATAGTTCTCCAGTAGTTCAATGGCTTGAGAAGGGCGGCCCAGCGCTAGTTGAACGTCGGCCAGCTCCTGCAGGACTTGGCTATCTTTGGGATCCTTCTCGTGAAGGATCTGGAGCTGCTCTAATGCCCCTTCCAGATCCCCTGTATCTTGCTGAATCTGGGCCAAAAAAGCTCGCAGTTGCCGATTTTCCGGCTCCAGTTCCACCAGCTTCTTCAGCGGCTCGATGGCCCCTTGCGGCTCGTTGAGCTGCAGTTGCGTGTCGATCAACCCCCGCAGGGCGATGGGGTTATCCGGCTCCCGTTCCAGCACAGCCCGGTAGCCGTCCGCCTGGGCCCGCAGTTGCTCAGTAACCAAGTTGGCGGTGTCTTGCGAGTCCGAAGGCCCCAGCGCCTGGAGGATGGGGCCAAAGGAGAAGCTTAGGAACATCGCTGCGCCGACCACCAGCACCAGCGCTTTGAAGACCTTGCGGACGAAAGGTTCGTCAGGTTTGGACTGAGGCATGAAGGGGCTCGCACAAAACCTCTTTGTACTCTATCATTCGCTCCCCTGGAAGCCTAGCAGCCTCCTGAACCAGTGACCCACTTTGCCCTCAGTGAGGAAGGGAGGGGCAGTCCCCTTAGCTTTGAACCTGCTGGAGCCGCTGCACCTGGGCCTGTAGGTAGGGGATCCCCACCCGGTGGCAGTAGTCGCCAAAGCGCTCTTGGGGGTGGCGCTCCTGTTTGTAGAGCTGCAGGAGAATCCTCATCAAAGGCACAATTTGGCTGATGTGCACCCGATCCTGAAACGGCTGAGCCAGGCGATCCCCTTGCGGGCTGGCCCCCAGCCAAATCTGGTAGTGATCGGGAGCGGATCCCACCAGTCCCAGCTCTGCCAAGTAGGGGCGGGCACAGCCATTGGGACAGCCGGTCATGCGCACCAAAAAGGGCGAATCCTGCAGATCTAGCTCCCGCAACACCTGATCCAACTGGCGGATCAGGGTGGGCAGGGCCCGCTCCGACTCGGTAATGGCCAAGCCACAGGTGGGCAGCGCCGGACAGGCCATGGAAAGCCGCACCAGCTCCGGGATCTCCTCTTTGGAGAGCACCCCGTGGGACTTGAGGATCTGGTTAATGGCCTCTCGCTGGCCCTCCTCGATGTCGATGAAGATCACGTCCTGCGTGGGGGTAAGCCGCAGGTGCAGGGAAAATTCCTCCACAATCTTGCGCAGGGCCGTTTTCAGCTGCCGCTCCGGCGTATCCTGGATGCGGCCATTTTCAATGGAGAGGCCCAAAAACCAACGGCCATCCCCCTGCTCGTGCCAGCCCAGGTAGTCGTCGCTATTGGGGACAAACTTGGGCATCCGTCGGAAGGGCAATAGCTTTTCCCCCAGGTACTGCTCGACCACGCGGCGAAACTTGCGGATCCCCCAGTCGCGCACCAGATACTTCAGCCGCGCCTGCTTGCGGTCGTAGCGGTTGCCGTGATCCCGCTGCACCGCCAAAACCGCCTGGCAAATCCGGTACACCGCTTCCGGCGGGGCAAAGCAGAGTTTCTGGGCCAAAAGGGGTTGGGTCTCCTCCTTGCCGTGGGTGCGCCCCATGCCGCCGCCCACCACGATGTTGAAGCCCTTGAGGTTGCCCTTGCGGTCGGTGAGCACAATTAGGCCCAGATCCTGGGCGTAGATATCGACCGTGTTCTCTCCAGCCACGGTGATGGCGGTCTTGAACTTGCGGGGCAAGTAGACTGGGCCATACAGAGGCTCCGGCCCTTCCAGCCTTACCCCATTGCCGACAAACTGCTCGGCTTCCCGGACTTCCGGATCCACCGGCGGGATGGGAACTGGCTCCCCATCCACCCACAGCTCGTAGTAGGCAGAAGTCTTCGGAGCCAAGAGATCCGCCAGCTTGCGGGCATACTCCTGGGCATAGCGGTAGGCAGGCCGGTTCTTGTAGGGGGCAGCCGGCGCCGTGATGTTGCGGTTAACATCTCCACAGGCGGCCAGGGTGGATCCCATCTGCCGAATAATGCTGGCCACTGTGGCCTTGAGATTTTTCTTCAGGATCCCGTGTAATTGAAAGGTCTGCCGGGTGGTGGCCCGCAAAGTGCCGTTGCCGTACTCCTCCGCCAGCCGATCCAGGGTCAAGTAAAGCTGTGGCGGCACATGCCCCCCCGGAATGCGGGTGCGCAGCATCATCTGGTAGGCCCGCTCCAGTCCCTCCTGCTTTCGCTGCTGCCGCAGATCCCGGTCGTCCTGCTGGTAGACACCGTGGAACTTGAGCACCTGCACCGCCGCTTCGCTGAAGTGGGTGGTGTCTTGGGCCAACTCCTGCTGCAAGGGATCCCGCAGGAAGTGGCTATCTGCTTTGATCTGCTCCACCTTGGAGCGCTTGGCCTCAGAGGCGGCAAAGGGAGTCATCTGATTCTCCAGTAATCCGGTCGGAATACCTGTGAAACAGGGTAGCATCTCCCCTGGGTCGCGTCCAGTTCTGTGGGTTGGGGTTAGAACAGCCTGCCCCCCTCTCCCAGAGGGAGAGGGGATGGGGGTGAGGGGTGCCGCCGCAGATTGAGAGCTGCGGCAGCATCTCTAGCCGGCCAGCGCCAGGCGGGCGCCGTAGTCTGCCGCCGACCAGAGCTTCCAAGCAGCGTTGCCCTGCAGCTCCAAGACCAGATCGTGGTAGGCCAGGAGAGTGGGTCGGTGGCCGACACTGACGTAGGTGGTGTTGAGGTGCTGCAGTTGCAGGTAGAGCAGCTTTTCGTTGGCCACATCCAGGGCGCTGGTGGCCTCGTCCAAAATGGCGTAGCGGGGCTGAGTAATCAAAATGCGGGCAAAGGCCAAGCGCTGCTGTTCGCCCAAAGAGAGGGTGCTAGCCCAATCTTTCTCCACGTCGAAGCCGCCCACCCGCTCCGGCAAATCGGCCAGGTTCACCTGGGCCAAAACCCGGAGGAGATCTGCGTCGCTAAGATCCCGGCGGCGGCCCGGGTAGAGCAGTTGATCCCGCAGGGATCCCAGCAGCATGTAGGGCTTTTGCGGCAGGAAGAGCATCTCGGTGGTATCGGGGCGGGCAATGGATCCCTGGCCGTTGTTCCACAGGCCGGCAATGGCCCGCAGGAGGGAGCTCTTGCCGCTGCCGCTGGCTCCCACAATCAGCAGCCGTTGGCCCGCCTCTAAAGTCAAGGACAAATCCCGCACCAGGGTTCGTTCCGAATTAGGCGTTAGCAAAGTCACCTGCTGCAGGGCCAGTTGGGGAGCAATGCGGGTTTGGATGGTACTTTCTCGAGGGCGCAGCTGGCGCAGGGCAGGATTCTCCAAAGCTTCGTAAAAGGATCCCAGGCGGTTGATCCCGGCGGCAAAGCTGGAAATGCTCTGGATCTGGTTGGCCACAATCGAAAGGGCGCTCAGCACCTGGCTAAAGGCGATGGTAGCCTGGGTAATGGTGCCGAAATCGCGCACGCCGCTAAAGTAAAGGGGGGCCACAATTACGTAGGGCACAATGCGAGTGAAATAGTTATAGGCGTACTGAAAAATGTCGATAATGGCCTGCCAGATGATCAGCAAATTAAAGTTGCGCAAGGCGGCAGCAAAGCGGTTCAAGATCTGTCTCAGCTCCAGGTCTTCCCCTTGGTAAAAAGCAATGGACTCGGCGTTGTCCCGCACGTGGACTAGGCTGTAGCGGAAGTCGGCCTCGTAGCGCAGTTGATCGAAGTTAATTTTAATCAGCTTGCGGCCGGCCAAAATGGCGATCCCGGTGCCGATGGTAGCATAGATAACCAGCCCCACCGCTAGGGGGCGGGAAATGCTGTAGAGAATCCCAGTAAAGGCGTAGAGGGTGAGGATGGAGTCAAGAATATCCAACAAAAAAGAAAGAGTGGTGCCGGTAAAGGAGCGTACATCTTCCGAGATGCGCTGGTCAGGGTTATCGATCTCTGTGTTAGCGGCGTTGGAATCCAGCTCGTAGTAGGCCCGCCGATCAAAGTAGCGATCCAGAAAGTAGTCGGTCAGCCATTCCCGCCAAAACAGGGCCAGCTTTAGCCGTGTATATCGGTAAATAACCAAAATGGGGATGGCGGAGATGATCAGCACGCCATAGATGATCAAAAATTGCCAGAAGGTGCTCTCTTCTTTTTGCTGCAGAGCCGTGTCGATAAACCGGAAGATAAAGCTGATCATCACGTTCAGCCGGTTTACCGTTAGCGACAGGAACAGCAAAAAGGTCAGCAGCACCCATTGCAGCCAACGGCGGCAAATCTGGCGCCACACCAGCCCAAAGGCCAGGCTGCTCAGGGCCAAACTGGCTGCGGCCACCCATAGCACCGGCGAGGCTAAATTCCTCTCTGTTTGCTCGACCAAGCCTGCTGCTAGGGTGCGGAAGAACTCTGGAAAAAGAGCCTGTCCAACCAGGGTTACCCCAATCTCGACAAAAAACATGAGGGCAACCACAAACACCATGGATGCTGCTAGCAAGCCGAAGAAGATCCAGCCCCCGTAGCGCACCCGCGGGTAGAAGTAGGGTTGCGCTACGCTGATAAAGCGATCCCAGAGTTGGCGGTCGAAGTTAAATTGGGCGGCTTGGGATTCCATGGTTGCGGTTGTCGGCAAGAGCGCGGGGTATTGATATTTTTCAGGCTAGCAGGTCAGGGATCCGCATCTCTGTCCAACAGGAGCCAATCCATCGGGAATCTGAGGAAGAGCCCCGTTGCCTACTCTGGAACATTTCCGATCTGGCTCCATAAATCCTTATATCCAGCCAGATCTTATGCACGAGCATGCGCTTGTCCAAGGCCCAACCTTCTTAGGCGGGATCCCCCTGCAGCCGCTTTTGCCAGGCCGCTTGGGCTGCCAGCCACACCGTCTGGACCGGCACGCGGAACTCTTGGGCGCGGGCCACACAGTCGCGAAACTCCGGCTGGGCGTTGACGATGTGGCCGTGGCGGCAGGCCACCTTGATGTCCACCAGGCCGTAGGGGGTTTCCACCCGCTCGATCCTTCGCTCCAGGACGGTGCGCTGCTGCTGGGAGTGGCGGATGCCCAGGGTGGTGGTTTCCCGGAAGATGAGATCTTGGCACTCCGGCACCCGCTCCGGCGGGCAGATCACCGTCAGTAACACTCCCGGCCGCCCTTGCTTCATGGTGATGGGCTGGGTAAACACGTCCCAGGCACCTAGGGCCAGCAACTGCTCGCAGGTATAGGCAATCACTTGAGGGTTGAGGTCGTCAATCTGAGTTTGCAACACCGAGACGATCTCGGTCGGCTCTTCCCCCTGGGACTGGCCAATCCAGAGACGAAAGATGTTGGGAATGGGCAGCTCGCGGCTGCCGGCCCCACGCCCCACTTTTTCCAACCGCAGCGGCGGACAGGGCCCAAACGCTTCTGCCAGCGCCACCGCCAAGGCCGCGCCGGTGGGGGTGACCAGCTCGGCTTCTACGCCATTGCTAAACACTGGCACCCGTCCCATTTCCCACAGCTCAATCACCGCCGGCACCGGCACGGCCAGCTTGCCGTGCTCAGTGTCCACCCAGCCGCCGCCAATGGGGTGGGGAGAGGAGATCACCCGCTCCACCTGTAGCCACTCCAGGCCAACACAGGTGCCGACGATATCCACCAGGGCATCGACAGCCCCCACCTCGTGGAAATGCACTGTTTCCAGGGGCACCTGGTGAACCTTTGCCTCCGCCTGGGCCAGCTTCTCAAAGACCTTGAGGCTGCGGGCCTTGACTGCGGGGGCCAGCCGGGATCCGGCAATCAAAGCCTGGATCTCCAACCAGGAGCGAGGGGGCAGGGATCCGTCCAGCACCTCCACCACCGCCTGCAGGGCAGGCTGCCCACAGCGCTGCACGCGACTCACCTGCAGGTTGTATTCCCCCCCGATGCCCAAGGCCTGGAGCTGCTGGTTGAGATACTCCAGGGGCACCCCGCAATCCAGCAGCGCCCCCAGGCACATGTCGCCGGCAATGCCCGCTGCGCAGTCAAAGTAAGCTACTTTCATACCAAAGCATGTTGACTTGACATACTCCCCTCGCCTAAAGGCGAGAGATTCTTGACGCTTCACAGACTGCTGCTGGCTAGCCAGTCTTACGCAGTCTCCACGTCCGTTTTAGAGTCGGGCGATGCCCCATCCCGACTTGCTTTAGGTTGTTGGCGGCATTCACATCCCTGTCATGCACTGCCCCGCAACCGTCACAGACCACCACACGGGTAGCCAAATCCAACTTGCCCCAGTGCCAGCCACAAGCCGAACAGTACTGGCTTGTAGCCTCCCACCGGTCGATGAGGCGCACTTCCCTCTGGTACTTCTCACCTTTGCCCTCACAGAGAGCCCGAAAGGTATGCCACCCCTGCTGACTAATCGCCTTGGACAACCGACGGTTTTTCAACATCCCGCTAACGTTGAGGTCTTCCAAGCACACGACTTGGTTTTCGACCGTGAGCTGGGTTGACAACTTGTGCAGGAAGTCGAGCCGCATGTCGGCAATGCGGTTGTGCAGCTTGGCAATCCTCAGCCGGGTTCGCTCCCACCGATGGGATCCCTTCACCCGCCTGGCAAGCTGCTTTTGCAGCTGGGCAATACGGTTGTACAGAGGCCTATAGTTGGGACTGGGGAACTTGGCCCCATCGCTTGTGGCGGCGAAGGTCTTAATCCCCAAATCCACTCCAATACTGGGTGAGCGAGCAGGGATGCTAACAGGTTCCGTCTCCACCACAAAGCTGACAAAGTAACGCTCGGCAGTGTCTTTAATTACAGTGACGGAACTAGGGGTACTCGGCAAAGGTCGGCTCCAAATAGGCTTAATGGCTCCCACCTTGGCCAAGTAAACCCGCTTACCGTTGATAGAAAAAGCTCCCCTAGTTAGCGTTGCTGACTGCTTGGCTGCTTTCTTTTTGAGCTGCGGCGCACCTCCTTCCTGGGCAAAGAAACGCTGGTAAGCTTTGTCCAAATGTCTGAGAGATTGCTGTAAAGCAACACTTGAAACTTCGCCCAACCACGGAATCGATTGCTTGAGCTCGGTTAGGCGCTTGGCCAAAGCGTTGTACCCTGGATACTTCCCAACGGCTTGGCAGTGGGCTAAGGCTTCATTCCAGACGTACCTGACACAGCCAAACAACTTGGCAAGCTTCTGCCGCTGTTGGTCTGTGGGGTAGAACCTATACCTGTATCGAGCTTTCATGGGCTAGAGTCAAGTTGGCATTTCCAAGATAGCACATGAAATTAAGGAGAGACCGCAACAGTGTTTCTAGCCTGCAGGCCCATTTGGTGTTTGTCACAAATCCAGGCGAAAGATATTCACTCAAGAGAGTTTGAACTTGATTGCGGAGGCGTTTAAGAGTGTTGCCCGAAAGATGGACTTTGAGGTCTTGGAGTTTAACGGCGAGGCAGACCACGTCCGCCTTCTAATTGCCTACCCGCCCAAGTGGTCTATCTCTCAAATGGTGAATGTGCTTAAGGGAGTTTCGAGTCGCAAGTACGGGCAAGCTAAACTACCTAAACCTTGCGGCAAGAATGCCTTGTGGAGTCCCAGCTACTTGGCTTCTAGTGTTGGGGGTGCTCCTCTGCAACTCTTAGTGGCCTACATCCAAAACCAAGAAAAGCTGCCCTAGAGGGCAGGGT
>Ga0209017_10001113_pt1 | contig 21994 bp, 22 predicted proteins | sample YNPBryunderm2012_FD_185812 | JGI IMG/M metagenome (GOLD analysis project Ga0209017, IMG submission 185812) | Anoxygenic and chlorotrophic microbial mat microbial communities from Yellowstone National Park, USA - YNP Bryant MS undermat 2012... ... | reverse complement strand
GGGGCTCGGATCAGAGCCCGCCGAGCCAATTTCAATCGCCTGAAGAATCGTCCCGGGTGATTGGACTGTCACCGCGGGGATTGTAGAAATTGTTCCGGTGCTTTCGAGGAGAGCGTTGGACTGCGGTTGCGACGAACCCCATCACGTTTGTCGCCGCCGCAACTGCCCGAGCCTATGCACCGAATTGAAGAGTTTTGGGGATTTAACTTCCGCGAGGTGGACGACCATTTTTAGTCGAGGCTACCAAGCGGTAGACCATCAAATCGATTGGCTCAACGTCCCAAAGTCGTGCCGTCCATCGTGGTGCGGATGCCTCGGCAACTGCCATCCCCGAGGACGAAGTTCACGATGCCGGGGTGATTACTGCCGAATTTGCCACCGGGAGCTTCGGTCGGAGTCTTTGCGAGCAAACGGTTGGCACCCATCATTCGGTAGGAGTGACCTTTATCACCGTTGTACGCCGGGCCGTCTCCCCCAGAGACCGTCTAAAGCCCACCTTGTTGTATGTGCTTGTCACCGACAAAGGCGGTATTTGAAAGGCCATCGGTAATCTCACCAAAAGTGCATCCTTTGCGGTTCGGACCTGGTGGTATTTGCCAATCGTTCGCCAGTCGAAATACGCCGTTGTTACCGCCATTTGCACTCGCGGACGGCCACCAGTAATCGTTGCCGGCACCGGTTGCAGGATCACCCGCACAGGCGGCATAATCAGCAGGAGCCCCATTGGCAGAACTCCCGTTGGGTAAGTCCATGGTGTCATCCACCACTCGGTTTGCTGTTGACCGACGGGCTGGGCATAAATAGGTCTTGACTGGAGTTTCTCGGGCGACCGCTGTTTGTAAATTGAAGGTTGCGTTCAGGTTCCATTCTCGGAACAAGGCTTCTTGCTCAATATATGGGAGAATTGAAACCATCCAGGTATATCGCGGATCGACCCGGCTGTTGGGCAACGCTCCAGTGATGTCGTGATGGCTGTGCAAGGCTAAACCGATTTGTTTTAAATTGTTTGAGCACTGTGTCCGAGCGGCTGCTTCACGGACTTATTGCACCGCTGGCAGCAATAATCCAATCAAGATCGCAATGATGGCGATCACGACTAAGAGTTCAATGAGTGTGAACCCGCCGCGGCGGGTGGCGAACGTAGGGCACAGCATAATTTGCTGCAGGGAAAAAGAAGAGTAGATTAAGTATCGATGAAATTTTATAATGCTGGTAGGGTGTGTGTCAACTGGGAGAAGTTGAGTTATGCTACGATTCCGAATTGTGGCATTATCCGTCTGTATATGTATACTTACTGGCTGTGGCCGTGATGGATTCGCTCCAGTCCACGGGCAACTGCTCTATCCAGACGGCAGTCCGGCCAAAGACCTGGAAGGCTTTAATATCGTTTTTGAGGGCACGGCTGCCGATGGTCGAGGCTACAGTTCGCTGGGGATCATCGATGCCGAGGGGAAATTCCCCGTGTTTACTAACAAATCTGGGGATGGTGCTCCGGTCGGTCTCTGTCGTGTCCTGATTGAACCGAAAATGATCGATTCGGAACGAGAATTTGCTTATCCCATCGACAGCGAGTACCGGAGTTTCGAAACCTCGGGGCTTACCTTTGAAGTTCAAAACGGAAAAAATACCGTTCAATTCACGGTCGAACCCTCGAAGAAGAATCCTTGAGTCGAGCATTTCAACCGTGATCCCGATTCTGTTGAGAATAACTCGAAGGCGATTTTGTTGCCGGTGGGCTATGGCGTACACTTTGTATTCGCAAGATGATTTCCCTGGCGGAAATGTGGGTGAACCGAACATGTCTGATCGGTCAAACGGTATCAAGATCTCCCGGACAGATCGATGAGTGAATGTCGTCACTTGCCGATGCAGAAGCGACTGAAGATGCGGTCGAGGAGATCGTCGGTATGGACTTCGCCGATCATTTCGCCGATCTGCTGTAATGCCTGTCGAAGGGATAATGCCAAGAGTTCAGCGGGGTCATCATGCAATGCCTGGGCATGAGCCGTCGTCAATGCCTGTAAAGCGGCTTCGACGTGGGCGTGACAGCGACTGAGACTTGGGGCAAGGGCTGGACGTGCCAGAAGATGCACCATCGTGGTGAGCACCTCCCGCAGACGGGCCGTTCCTTCGGGGCGTAATACCGTTGCCGGGCACGAGCGGATGCTGGCAAGGGCATCATCAGTAGCCGGGGCGTCAGCAATGAGGTCGGATTTTGTACGAACCATCAGCACGGTATTCGTAGGACGTGCCTGCAGCCAGGCTGGAACAGAGCCGGGCAGTGGTTCGGTAGCGGGAACGCACCAGAGGACGATGTCGGCTGTGCGAGATTGTTCTTCCCCAAGTTGCTGGGCTTGAGCGTCGATGCTGGTCGCGGCTTCTTGCCAGCCGGCGGTGTCGATCAGTTCAACAGCGCCGCCATTAAGTTCCAGTTGTGCTGACAGGTAATCCCGTGTGGTTCCCGCGATCGGGCTGACCAGAGCCGATTCTTGCCCGAGCAAGGCGTTGAAGAGGCTGCTTTTGCCGGCATTCGGCTGGCCGACCAGCACGATTCGGAAACTCTGATCGACAAGGGAGCGTAATTGCAACTGGCGGCGAAGATTGATCAGGTGGGCTATGCTGGCTGCGATCCGGGTCAGCAACTCGTTTTGACTGATGAATTGAATGTCTTCTTCCACAAAATCGAGTCCGGCTTCCACATCTGCCAGAAGATTGAGCAAATCATTTCGCAGCTGGCTGAGTGGTTGAGACAGACCTCCGGCGAGTTGCGTCAGCGCGGTTTGCAAGTCGGCCTGGTCCCGCGCTTCAATGACCGCAAGGATGGCCTCGGCTTGGGGGAGATCTTTTTTCCCAGCCAAGAAGGCACGGAGGGTAAATTCACCCGGGCCAGCCGCCCGAGCGCCGCGGGACAAACACTCGGCGATGACAGCTTGCACCAAGGGCGGTGAACTGAGGAGGTGAATCTCTGCCAGATCTTGTCCGGTGTAGGTTCGCGGTGCCGGCCAAAGATCCAGGATTGCGGGAATCGGTTGTGGAAGAGCCCGCAGGTGGAATTCGCCGAGGTAGCGACGGCGGGCTTGACGTTGCCAGTCTGCGGGGATCGTGTCGTGAGCCGAGGGTGACTGCGGGGTAAAAATCGGCGAAAGCACAGCTTGAATCGACGGGCCGGTGAGGCGAATGATCGCTCGTGCCCCTGGTCCGGGCGGGGATGACAGGGCCACAATCGTATCATCCGGATGAAGAATCATAAGTGTGGATTAATCGATTGCATCGACTGCTAGATAAAGGGTGGGGTCGAGTCTTGATGAGCAAAGAGCCGTCCGCCGATGAATGATCGTGTCAGACGGCTCGGCTGTTCGCTGCGGTCCGTGGGGAGAATTATTCAGAGCCGCCAGCGACTTTGCCGATGGTGCTCCCTGAGATTTTCACGGTAATCGTCACCGATTTACCATCAACTTTGCTTTTGAGTGTGCGACCGAGTTCCTGGGCAATCGGCTGGAATTGTGGTTGCTGGGCAGCGAGCACGGGAATAAAGACTTTAGCCGTGTTGATAAGTTGATCGACGGTGCCCCCGAAGTCATCGGCGATCTCGGCGTCTTTCATCCCCATCGAGATTTCCAGGCTCAGACCGTCGGTTACATTCATGACGAGACCGGCGAACTTTATGCCTTCGAGTTGTTTTTGCAATTTTTCGGCGTCGACGCCTTGCACCGGGAGGGAAAAGTTGGGGGGCAGTTCGACTTTTCCTTCGGTCAAGCCGATGGCGAACATCGAAACTTTGCTGTCTTGTTTGCTTAGCAGATCGGCCAGTTCCCGTTTAATTTTGGCTTTTGCGCCGCGTTCCGCATCTGCCAGGGCGTTCGCCACCAACTTTTTGTCGGTGCCAATGACGATGGCTTTTTCGCTGGCAACCGAAGCATAAACCGGCTTTGGTTGGTTTTCCGGGATGAACTTGACAATTTTGTATTTCCCTTCCGAGACGATTTCGAGCTTATCCGGCTCCTTTTTGATGGCGACCTGCAAGGCATCAAACAGCTTGGCCGGGTCAAACTTGCCTCGAACGATGAAAAGGGCCTTCATATCATCCGGGCCGGTGCCCCAGGTGCCGGCGACCAGGTGATCGATATCCTTCAGGGGATCGAGACCGAGATCTTGCATCATTTTCTGGGCATCGTTACCCTTCAGTGCCAGTTCGATTTGTCCACGGGCATACTTGGTGAACAACTCGCTGTCGAGGATTTGCCGAAAGTTGACAAACATGACCGTCTCGGTCTCGGCTGGCAAAAGGGCGTCGACATCGGCGGCTCGCACGGGACTGACCGGCAGAGCCATCAGTGTCACCAGCGTCAAATGGGTGAGAAATTTCATTAAACAGTCCTTTCGTAATGGAGTTGCCAATCGGGGTGGTTCGGGGCCCACCGCCATGAACCAGCTAGATTACCCGCAGCTTGGGGAATCAGTTTCAGGAAACCGAGAACGATCAATGACTTTCCTAGCAAGGCGGCTGTCAATATTTCGGCTCTTGTGATTGATTTAGCGAATCCGCACCGGCTTGACCATCCGCGCCAGTTCTCGGCAAAATGCCGGTAAGTCATCCGGCCCGCGTCCGGTGAGTAAATTCCCGTCGTTGACTGTCGCTTCATCTCGGTAAGTCGCCCCGGCAGCGCGGACATCGTCGCGGATGCCGGGCGAGCAGGTCACCGTCTTGCCATCGACTGCCCCGGCACTGATTAACAGTTGCGAACCGTGACCGATCGCGGCGACCCGACTTTCTTGGACAAAGGTCCGGACAACTGCCACCACTTCTTCACGGACGCGAAGGATTTCGTTGGCGGGGCCATCGGGAATCACAAGTAAATCGTATTCCGAGGGGCTAATTTCGTGAACCGGCACATCCGGTTCGACACGGTAACCGTGCAGACCGACGACGGCACTCATCAGCGGGCTGGCCAAAACGACTTCAACGCCTTCTTCTCGAAGCCGGTACCACGGCAAAAACAGGCTCAGGTCTTCAAAGCCATTCGCGATAAGAATCAGGGATTTCATGATCGCTCGAAAATTCAGGGAGGAATCAATGGGACAACCCAGGCGGCAGCGTGAGAAATACCCGCGGACTGGAAAAATTCCTAGTGAATTTTACTCGATCGGAAGTCATCAGGGGAATTAGGAAGCCGAATCTTTTTGCCGTTGCTAGTCGTGGGCAGGCACTTCGGATTATCCCCGGCCGGCTCGTCGATGGCTGAAGCCGGTACGTAATCCGACGACGACGATGGAATGTGCTCGGATGCCAGGAAAGCCTGCTGAGAAAAACCGCTACCGTGTTCGTCACGATCAAGTCATTTTGCGGCGAAGGCATCAGGGCGCAAGCGGATTCGCAGTCAAATGAACAGAATTTTCATGCGATGTAGAAATTTTTTCCCGGAATCGTAAATGACCTTAGAAATTCTGTAAAATGTTCCGAAATTTGCTAGGTTTTGCATTAAGTTTAGGTGATGAATCTTTATTTCTGCGTCCGGATCTCGGATTATTGTCCTAACGTTTTGAGAGTCGGTGTATGTCCTCGGAACCGTTATCGCCACAACTGATGCAGAAGCTAGTATTTACAGTGATGATGCACGGTTTGAACGATTCCCAGACTTTAATCGCATATCGTGTGTTGACCGATGCCCTTGCGCACGACAATCCTCTGATCCGTGAGTTGGCGGTTGTTGCCATGAGCGACCTTGCCGTGTCGCCGGGGAAGCGAGTGCAATCATTGGCTCTGGCTCTGAAAGATCCTCTAGCAAAAATTCGTCGCCGGGCTGCCAGGGCTCTCGGGGATCAGGGTTCCGCGGCCCAAGCTGTGTTACCAGAATTAATTCAAGGTTTGAAAGACCACGATGCCAGCGTTCGCCGTGATGCGGCGGGAGCGGTCGGTCGGGTAGGTCCGCCGGCGTATCCGGCATCAGCCGCTCTCATCCCCTTGCTCGTCGAACCAGACAGTCGGACCCGCGCCGTGGCTCTTGTAGCGTTGAAACGGATCGGTCGCGGTGCGATTCCTGCCCTGCTCGAGGGATTGCAATCGACCAGCCCGATGATTCGCGGCGAATGCATCAAAATGCTCGGGAAGATTGCTGCGGGCGATGCCTTGATTCGTGGAGCCATCGAATCCCTTGCCGATGATCCGGATCCTGATGTCCGAATGATGGTCAAAGAATCCTTACAACTCTGGGCAAACATTCCGGCGGATCCACCTTCGGTCATTCGCAACGAGCTCCCCGCTATTGTCTGACGGCCAGCGGATTGCCGAGAGCGATCGATGCCACAAAAATTCGAGGCACGGGTCTGCGGAATGATTCGACGGACGGCCGCCGTACCACCGACAACCCTTTGTTGTTGTCATGTGAGTGACCTGAACAAGTTGCCCCTTTGATCCCCGGGTTGTCGATGCGACTGCGGGTATGTCGGCGGGTCGGTCGGACCGTTTAACGATCAATCTTCAACAATCAATCGCGATTCTCAACCGGCTTGACTCCTGTCAGGGGTCGGTGTTCCGTCCCACCTTCAGGCAGCTTCGCAGCGAACATCAGTCTTTGCATGACGCGAATACCGGTATTACCAGATTGTCTCGAAACAGTTGCTTCAGCTGGGGTTCTGCCAACCTGTCCGATCTCCATTGCGGGCGCTAGAGTAACGGCATCGCTGCCTTGGGAGAACTGCGTTATGCCCTGGCCTGCCACCGGAGCGGTGTTTATTCTGACTTATCTTGTTGGTGGCATTCCGTTCGGGTATCTCTTGGCACGCTGGCGGGGGGTTGATCTGTTTCAGGTCGGTAGTGGGAATATCGGCGCGACGAACACGGCTCGGGCTCTCGGCTGGAAATACGGTGTCGTTTGTTTTGTCCTGGACTTTCTCAAAGGGGCCGTTCCGGTCTGGCTCGCCGGCTGGCTCGGGGCCAGCGACACGATCCGGGTGGGTGTTGCCGCACTGGCGTTCCTCGGCCACCTGTTTCCGATCTACCTTGGATTTCGGGGCGGCAAGGGGGTTGCCACCGGGGCAGGCACGATTACCGTTCTGGTACCAGTTCCGGCGGCGATCGCCGTATTTACCTGGTTACTTTTACTCATCTGCTTCCGCTATGTTTCCCTGGCGTCACTCGCCGCGGTGCTTGCCCTGCTTTTGAGCAGGCTGATCTTAACACCCGAGCCGTTCGCCCCGGGACGGCTGGCAATCACTTTATATTGCTTAGCGGGGGGAAGTCTGGTCGCAGTGAAACACCTCGGAAACATCAGACGATTATCTCTCGGAACAGAAACACAAGTCGGAGATCACCCGATGCGACACACGATCATTAAAGCAGTGCATCTACTTGCGCTGGGACTCTGGTTTGGTGGGGCGGCATTCTTCAATTTCGGTACCGCGGTTCCGATTTTTGCATCCTTTCAGCAGGTGGTCATGGACGGCCCCTCGGATCGAACGGCGTATGTCACGATCGTTCCGGCCGATGCTCCCGCCGAGACCAAGCTGGCGCTGGCCAGTGCCTTGGCTGGAGCCGCGGTGGGCCCGGTTTTCCCCAGGTATTTTGCCATGCAAGCCGTTTGTGGCGCTACTGCCCTGTTAACCTCGCTTGTCTGGTGGAATCGCTCGCCGGGGCGACGCAGTCACCGGATCCGTGTGCTGATCATCAGTATCGGCTGGATCCTCGTTCTGGTGAGCTGGCCGATCTCGGATTATGTGAGCGAGCTGAGACTCGAGCGATTCCACCCTGACCCCGCCACGGCGGCTGCCGCCCGCCAGGATTTCGCAACCTGGCATTTGCTTAGTCTCGGCCTGAGTTTGTTGACCACGGCAATCGCCGCCTTGGCACTCGGTTTCGCCGCCAAGCTTCCGGCCGACCCGAATCCTGAGAATGCTTCCTGAGAACGCTGGGGACTCTCACCCGTAAATTTACGCTCTGGAGTCCGCAAGGTGATCCAGTGTTGCGGAGCGAGCTGGCAAGGCCGGACCGGGTTGATCAAGGATTTCTCGGATGGTGCGTGCGAGTTCATCCGGTGTGAAGGGTTTCGGCAAAAACGCAAACAGCGGATTGTTGCTCGATTGTTGCAACGATTCCTCCGAGGTGTACCCGGAAACGAGGAGCAGTTTCAGTCCGGGAAAGCGTGACATCAGGCTGTCAGCGAGTTGCCGGCCGTTCATGCCGGGCATCAAGACATCGGTGACCACCAGATCCGGTGGGCGGGTTTGTGTCTGGCATTGGTGCAGTGCTTCTTCGCCGGATGCCGCCGCGATTACCTCGTAGCCGTGGCGGCGGAGAACAGCGGTGGTGAAACGCCTGACGGATTCATCATCTTCGACCAGTAAAATCGTTTCTTGCCGACCGCTGGGGGGAGGCGGCGATGGGGCAGCGGGCGTCGGGGTGGTTGAGCTTACGTGCCGGGGCAGGTAGACGCGGAAGCAGGTTCCCCGGCCAAGTTCGCTATCGACCGTAATAAACCCGCCGCATTGCCGAACGATTCCGTAAACGGTGGCCAACCCCAGGCCTGTCCCTCGACCGTGGGGTTTTGTCGTGAAAAATGGTTCAAACACACGGTCGCGAATTTCGCTCGGCATTCCCGTGCCCTGATCTTCGATACTCAGACAGACATACTGACCGGGGTGGGCATCGACGCTCGAAATCGTCGAGTCCAGCGTCACTGCTTTCACTCGGACGGTGATGGTCCCGCCATCTGGCATGGCGTCTCGGGCATTCACAATCAGATTCATCAGAACTTGGTCGAATTGGCCGCGATCGGCTCGGACTGTTCCTGCTTGATAATCAAAATCTTCCACGATGTGGATCTTGTCGCCGAGTAAACGTTTGAGCATCTCCAGCGATTCGTGCGTGACCTTGGCGGGTTCGAAATCCTCGACCTTGAGCATTTGTTGTCGGCTGAACGCGAGGAGTTGCCGAGTCAATAACGCGCCGCGTTCGCCCGCTTGAAGAATGTTAGTCAGTAAATCCGCCGGCAGTGTGTCTCGAGGGCATTCCGCTAGCAGCAATCGGCAACAGCCTTGAATGACCGTCAGCAGATTATTGAAGTCGTGAGCGATTCCGCCTGCGAGTTGGCCAACCGCTTCGAGTTTCTCGGCCTGACGGACACGTTCTTCCAGCAGTTTTCGCTGAGAAATATCACGGGTCGAAACGACGGTGGATTGCAGCCGACCTTCAGCGTCGCAAATCGGTTTCACCACCGATTCGACCCAGATGTACTGACCATCTTTTCGGCGAACTCGGAACTCAAAGTGTGAGCGTTCTCCGCGTCGAGCGGCGGCGTGGGCTTCCTGCGTTCGCGAAAGATCCCCCGGGTGGACCAGTTCAAACGCGTTCCGGCCGATCAGTTCCTCGGGGAGATAGCCGGTTAACCGCTCTAGCGATGGACTCACATACAGGCAAATCCCTTCCGCATCCAGAATGCCAACCACGTCGGCAATATGATCGGCCAGCAAGCGATACTGCTCGGTCACTTGCCGAACCAGCGATTCATGCTCTTTGAATTGGCTGATATCCTGACAGACGCCAAGCATTCGCACCGCCACGCCGGAGGGGTTGTAACTGTATCGCCCCCGGCTGGCAATCCAGCGAATGGCCCCCACGGGCAGAACGATGCGAAACTCCTGGGCGTAGTCGCTTTTCATCGCCATCGATTCCCACAGAAGTTTCTCGACATTCGGGCGGTCTTCGGGATGGACACGATTGATGAAATGCTCGTATTTCAGGTCGCTGATCTCGGCCGGATCATAACCAAAAATCTCATAATGGGACGATGACCAGATCAACTTGCCGCTGAGGATATCCCAGTCGTAGGTCCCCATTTGGCTGGCGGAAAGCGCTAACTGGAGCCGCTCTTCACTTCTGCGAAGGGCTTGTTCCGACAATTTGCGTTCCGTGATGTCCTGATCGATGCCTTCAACTCGGATCACTCGACCCGCTTCATCCCGGATGGCACGGGCTCGGCTAAAGACCCAGATTTCTTCCCCATCTGTTCGGATCACACGCAGATCGCCGGCGTAACCGTCGGCTCCGGCCAGCATCCGCAGATGCCGATCCCGTGCTTTCGGCTGATCGTCGGGGTGAACCAGGGACAAATATCGCTGAAAATCGGGTGCCCCGTCGCAGGGATTCAAACCATACAGTTCAAAGGTGGTTTCCGACCATTCGACCTGTTCGCTTCGCGGATCCCAGCGCCAGCTGCCCAGTCGGGCAATCCGTTCGGCCACCGTCAACCGTTCTTGGCTGTCCCGTAGCGCTTGTTCGGCTGTCCGCCGAACAGTCACATCCTGGACGACGCCTACCACTCGGATAGCCTTGCCGGAATCGTCCAAGATGATCTGACCGAGCGTCGAATGCCAGCCGATCGTGCCATCCTTCAGCACGACACGAAATTCTGCTTCATAAACGCTTTTTTGAGCAATCGCTTGGGAAAAAGCCGCCTGGACTCGTTCTCGATCGTCCGGGTGAACGAGCGGAAAATAGTCGTCAAGCTTGACGGGGTATTCCTCAGGCTCAAGCCGGTAAAGCCGACCGCAGCCCTCATCCCAGCGAACAGTCCGAGTGATCAAGTCCACTTCCCAGACACCAAGTTTGGCCACCGCTAATGCCAGTTGAAGGCGGCCTTCACTGTCTGGCAATGGCTCGTGGGTTTGATCTCCGTGAGTCATCGCTTTGCCCCGACAACCCTGGCAGGTTCCACATGCGGAAACGCAGAAAATTACATTTCTCGTTTTTCCAATCAGTCTTATTGTAGCTTTCTTCTAGCCAAGCCACCATCGTTCCCGTCATTGGGAATTGATGGATATCTGCCTGACTGTTGGACCGAATCACGAAATCGGACCGGCCGCGATTTCCAGATTTTCTCAGGACAATTTTCTGGAGCCGAATTACGAGGTTGGTTACGATAAGCCATGCAACCTGAACACCGAATGAATTCGCCTCTTCCCGATCTTGGACACTCAAAGGATTTGCGAATGAATCGGCAACAATTGATCCTTGGCCAATTACTGACCCTGACCTTGATGATGAGCGTCGGACAGACTGGAATCGCGGCGGAAGTCCTGCGGAATCCGGTGAAGGGTACACCCACGCTCAAAGCCATCAGCGTCATCCGATTTGCCCCGGGGGGTGTGTTGCTCATCGGTGATGGCCCTGGCAGTCAACTGATCGCCGTCGTAACCAATGATTCACAAAAGCAATCCTGGGAACAAAAGACAGTGGAAGGAATCACGGAAAAACTCGCCGCCCGGATCGGCATTCCCGCCAAAGAACTGGAGATCCGCTCGATGGCGGTCCACCCAGAATCGCTTAAAGTTTATGTTGCTGTGGCCAATACGCGGACAAAGCAGTCGGTGATTCTGACGGTGGACGGTCGGGGAACCATCGATGAATTCGCGCTCGAAAATGTCCCTCACGTGGTTGTTCCATTGCCGAAGGGGGAACAATCGCCGGTCACCCGTATCACGGACCTGGCCTGGATGGGCGATCGGGTGCTGATCAGTGCCACCGCCAACGAGGAATTCGCCGCCAAGGTCTGTTCGATTCCTGCCCCTCTGGAGGCGAATTCGAAAGGCCTGGCCTTCAGCACGGAAACCTACCATGTGTCGCACCGCAAATGGGAAACACGGGCACCGATGACGACATTGATGCCCTACGAACAAGGAGGACGCAAATATGTGGTCGGGGCCTTCGCCTGCACCCCAGTGGTCCGCTATCCTCTGGATGAAGTTCAACCCGGAGCAAAAGTTAAAGGGGAAAGTGTCATCGAACTCGGATCGGGCAATCAACCTCGAGGGATGTTCGCCTACGAAAAAGACGGCCAGGGCTACGTCTTAATGAATGCTTATCGCTTCCATCATGAACGCCGACCGTACGGTTGGAGCCCGTATGTGACCTTCCGGATAGAACTCGGACTGCTGGACGAACGAGAAAAGCTCAATGAATCAGCACTATACCGCTTGGCCGGAACAAAGCCCGCGACTGATCGGATTCGGTTGGTTGAAGAGTATTTTGGCGTGATGCATCTGGATCGTCTCGACAAGACTCAAGCGGTCGTCATCCGACAATTGCCCAGCGGTAATACGGAATTGGCGGTATTGCCCTTACCGTAATCAACGCGGATGCGAGGCTTATCATGCAGACGCTCGGAATCATCGGGATGCTTATTGCCGCAAACCCGCCTGACTTGCCGACTGATGGAGCGATCGCGACGTCTGCACCACGGATCGAAATCGACGCCACCCGGGCCACGGTGACGGTCGCTGTTTCACTGCCAACGAACCTGATCGAACAACTTCCGGACGGACCGGTCACGTCGAGCGTTGGCGAACGCTGGCTTCGATTGCATTTATCAACGGCTACGGAATCGCCGGAGAACCCGCCGATTCTCGGTCGCTACCACAAAAAAGGCACGACGTTGAGGTTTTCTCCCCGGTTTCCTTTAAGTCCGGGTAGCGGGTACCAGGTCGTGGTCACACTGCCCGGACAACCGCCAAAGCGTCAGGTATTCCAGATGCCCGCCTCGCCATCCGGTCCACCGCCCGAGGTTGTCGGGGTTTACCCCACGGCCGATGTCCTTCCCGCAAACCTCTTAAAATTCTACCTGCACTTTTCGTATCCGATGCGGACGGGACCGACCGTTTTCGAGCAGATTCAACTCCTTGATGGGAAGGGTGTACCGATCCAGGATCCCTGGCGTAGGACAGAACTCTGGAATGACGACGACACCCGGCTGACACTCTGGATCCATCCTGGAAGGATCAAGACCGGTGTCAATTTGCGAGAACAACTCGGGCCGGTCCTGCAACCGAATCAGGAGTATACCCTGCGGATCCTTCCGACCCTGGTGGACGCCCGCGGCCGGCCGTTGGCAAGGGAATTTCGCAAAACGTTTCGCACCGTTACTCCCATCCGCGAGGTTATTCCCGATGACGGCTGGAAAGTGTCGCTGCCCCCGGCGGGTACACGGCAACCGCTCAAGCTGCACGCACCCAGGCCGCTCGACCGAGCCCTATATCTACGATCCGTCACAGTTCTGACCAGTGACCATCAACTTGTTCTCGGACAAAGCCAGGTGACCTCAGGCGAAAAAACCTGGTCGTGGATTCCAGCAGCAGAATGGCGGTCGGAAAAATACATGATCGTTCTCGACGAACTCCTTGAGGACCTTGCTGGAAATACGTTCCTGAGTCCGTTCGAACGTGACATCCAGTCGCTGATGAATCGCAAACCGCGTTTGGCTTACACGATTGAACTGTGCGCGAGTCCCCAGAAACTGCCACTTGGGCCAGCCTTAGAACTCCGACGCGGCTTGGCCCGGTGAGCCCCAATTCAGACATTCTTTCCGCGGTACAAACGCAGGGTGTGATGCTTCCCGCCCATGAATTTGCTGATGGCTATCGAGCGTGGCATCGACCACAATCAATCCAGCATTGTCAAGAATCCTGATTTATAAGCAAGTGCGAAGATTAACGCAATGATCCCGAGGATGAAAGGGATCAAAGCCCACCGTTGTACCGGGAAATTTGACCGCGACGGCGTCGAAGCCTGTGTCGCTAACGCAACGGTTGCTGGCGGTGGCACTGTCGGCTCCGGCTTTTCTGACACGAACGGCGAGATGACCGGTTCGCTGTCCCCGCGACTGGGTGTCGATCGGCGTGTGGTTGAAACCTTCGGTTGAGCGATCCGTGAAGCAATCCCCGTGGCGGCAGCAATTAACTCCGGTTCCGGAGCGGGCTTTGCCGAACGGCTCAAACCCAGGGCCACCGCAAGCGAACGGTATTGCAACGCCGCCGCTGAACGAGGGTTAACGGCGATCACGGGCTTTGCCAGCAGCAGGGCCCGGCTGATTTCCGGGTCAAACGGAATCACCTGCGGCAGCAAGCCCTTGAATCGTTCTCGCAATCGCATTTCCGCCTTACTGCCCGGTGAAAGACCTTGTGGCAACGTCAGTAAGATGCCTCGAAGTCGGCAATTCGCTCCCTCGGATTTTGCTTCACGCACCAGATTCAGATAAGCGGGCAGCGTCCGGAACGACAACGCCTCGGCTCGCAGGACAATAATCACTTCGGCCGCGGCTTTTAACAGTGCCTTCGGGCGGCGACCGAGCATCGGCGGGGCATCGATGACCACCAGATCATAAGCAGAAGCCGATTCTGACAAACCGGCAAGATACGCATCCAGATGCTCTTCCGCGGTTGATTCTGCCGGGTACGGCGTTAACACATCCAGATGATCGAGAACATTCGACCACGAATATGGCCCGGACTCAGGGGTCGTCCGGCTTAATTGGAAGTACGTGGCGACACTTCCAAGGGGGTCGGCATCGACCAGCAAAACGCGCTGGCCATCTTCAGCCGCCAACGCGGCAAGATTGACGGCGGTAGTCGTTTTGCCCACGCCGCCTTTCTGGCTAGCGACTAGCAAGGTACGCATGGCTCGTCTCCCGCCGATTGGCAAACTGTTCCCAGCCGGATTCCACAATCTGATCTCGGAAGGTGTCGGCCAGGGCTCGTAAGGCGACACGGCCAGGACCGTCAGGCAGTTCTGAACCGGGGTGCAAGGGCCATTCTCGCAGTTCAGGCCGTGCGGGGATCGGCGGTTCGACGAACAACCCCCCCCGGGCTCCTCGCAACGCCGACAGACAACGGCTCTGCGAGAGATCCGATGAGTTGAAAATATTCACAGCGATGCCTAGCAGATCCAGATCGGGATTTGTTTCCCGAGCCTCGCGGACCGCCCGGGTCGCCGCGGGAAGCGTATTCAGGGCCAACGAGTCCGCCAGTGAGCAGATCACCACGCCATCCGCCTTGGCAAACACACGCTGGGCCAGCGGTTCTGTTGCTGGTGGTGAATCAATGATGACCGCATCCATGCCCGGAGGAATCTTCGCGACGCCTTGCTGCGCCACGACCACATGGACATTCGGCCAAGGGCAGACTCCCTCGGCGTTCAATGCCAGCAATGTGGCCGCTCGCACCGGATCGGCGTCCACCAAAGCGATCTTCAACCCACGCTGTCCCCACAGCCACGCGATCCCTGCGGCCAAAGTGGTCCGACCGGTGCCACCTTTGTGACTCGTAATTGCAAGGACATACGGCGGGTGATCGCCAAGATGATTTTTACCAGTTGAAGCCGTCGAGGACATCATCGATCGATTCTCCCGGGGGAGTCGAGGGGTGAGGCTGTGCACGCTTCGACTCCATGTGTGGGGCCTCTTGCGTATCGTGTTGATCGCTCGGTGTCACGTTGGCAACTTCATGCCAGGAATTTTCAAGCTCCGCTGTTAAACCTCGTTCCGCTGGGCTGGCGATGGCAGAAGGATCGAGCGGATCGGCAAACCAGCCGAGTTCATCGCTGTTGTGAGGCGGGTCTGAATCAGGCAACTGAGATTCAAAACGCAGACTTTCCTCATCCTGAGAGTGAATCTGGCCAGAATCATCGGCGGCAAATTCCGCAAAAAAACAATCCGGTGTCGAAAGTGGAACCGAACCGGTCGAAGCGCTGGCCGGGGGAACATCGAATCGCCTCGGAGCGGGGGTGTCTGAATTCCGAGCCGGCGGATTCATCCCACGCCGACGCTGTCGTCGGTTACCCATCAAGCTTGCCAAATCATCCAGTGCCGCCCGCACTCGTTGTGTATCCCGTGCCAAGGCACCGCGATCATCCTCATTCTTGCCCATAACTCACCCCAGTGTTCTTAAGCGAATCGGACTTTAACGACACGGACCAGAGTGCTGATCGGTGGTCTGAGTCCTCGATGAGTGCCGCGATTGTCTGATTGTAACATGTCAACGCTCGAATTTTCCCGGTCGGGGCCACGGCGACCGTCTCCGCCCGGCTGTATGGCTTCGACCAGCTGGCCACGGTTCGGTTCGGCCAGACGCCAACAAGCGGGCCTGCATCGAGTCGCTGGGCCAGGATTGCCACTCCTGAAGAGTCGGCCAACGGCTGGCAGCCGTCTTCGGGACTGGCGGTCACGGCTTCAAAACCCGAGCCGCTCAACAGCCGGAGAAACCAGCCGCCACAACCTGGCCAGGCTCCGAGTTGCCGAACGATTCCCGGCAACGACAGCCGTTCAAGATCGGTGCCGTCTGCCCTGATAATTCTCAGGCCGGGACTGCCATCGAGGTCAGTGACAGCGAGACGCAGATCCCCGGCGATGGAGCGGGAAGAATACCGTTTCATCCCAGCGTTCGGTATCACTTTCCGCCACAAGACTTGATGGCTCATTAGAGCCACACAAACGAGTTCATCTTCTCTCCAGCCGACGGCCCGTGGCTCCGTGTCATGCAGAAACGGGATCACCGATGTCATCGCCGCCGGGAGCAATCCCTCCCAGACGATGTGATCTTCCGAATCGTAGCGAACGATCCGACGATCCGCAATCAGCCAGAGTGATCCATCTTCCTCGGGGTAAACCGCGGCGATACCCGGCAGGCGGAGCGAGGCCGCGTGACCCGGATCATTCTGGCTCGACCACGGTTCCAGCCCCTGCGGATGGACAGCGTAAATCACTGCTGCCGATTTTACTGGTCGGATGATCACCGAGGTTGCCGCCCGTGCCTCGGACAATCTGGGCAAACTCGGAACGGGCACGTTCGCCGAATCAGAGGAGTGTTGATGACGAACGGCGGGGGCTTGAGCCAAAGGGGCAAGAATTTTCGCGACCTCGCAAGCCGAGGGGCGGACCGTGGCTGATTTCGCGAGCAAGCGGGGGAGCAACGACGCCCACGGTTCGGTGAGCGAATCGGGAAATGTCGGTGATTCGTACAAATGTTGCCGAGCAAGTTCTTCCGGTGACCCGTAAAACGGCAGATCGCCGAGAATCAGTTCGTAAGCAATCACTCCGAGTGCATACAGATCGCTCGCCGGGCTGAAACAACTGCTGAATTGCTCGGGGGCCATGTAGGCCGGAGAACCGGTCAGTCCGCGAAGCTGTCCGGACGAATCGGGGGTCGAAAGCCATGTCGCCAGGCCGAAATCCGCAAGTTTGACTGGGGATGACCCACCGAAAAGTTCGTCATTCTGTTCCGCAAATAAAATGTTTTCCGGTTTCAAATCTCGGTGAGTAAAGCCAAGGCGATGCGCTTCAGAAAGGCCTTGCGCCAGTTGAAAGATAATCGTTGCCACACGATTGTCAGGCCATGCCTGCTGAAGCTTGCGGGCACGGCTGATCATTCCTCGGAGGGTACCACCCGGGCAGAGTTCCAAAATCAGGTACCGAGTTCCGGAGGTCTCAAGAAAATTGATGATGCGGACAATGTGAGGGTGTTGGAGAACGAACATGGCTCGGAGTTCGCGGAAAAAATCACGTCCTCGGCCAATTCGTGGATGAAGCTGTTTGACCGCGACCCAGGAGGCTTCAATCCGATCCCAGGCTTGCCAAACAGACGCAAATCCTCCTCGGGCGATAAATCGCGAAATAATGTAGCGATTGCCCAGATCGTATTCAATCGAAGCGCGTTCGGCTTCGATTGCCTTCGGATCTGGGGGAACAAATCCGGTGAAATTGTCGGAAAGTGACTCGACAACCGGCATATTCTAGCTCATAAACGAATGTTTGCCAGTTCCTTCATTATCTGTGCATGCGATTTCCCTGCCGCGAGCAGATTCGGAACACCAGCGAGTCGGGCTGCCAAGCCGATCACAAAACGGCTTTCCTGATCACCGCGGGCTCGGCAACTAGTTTGCACGCAGTCAAGATCCTGTTCGAATAGTGTCGCGAAAAAGCCGCCGAGAACTCCCGCCATCAAGGAATCGACGGGTTTCTCCGATGGTCCACTCAGCGAGGCAAAAATCGGATCGCTCACGGTGACCACGATCAAACCCTGGTCGTGATGCGAAAGATCAAGTCGAACCACGCCCCAACCATGATGGCTGAACAGATCGGCCAAGCAGGATTGAAATTCGGCCATCGTAAATTCGCGGAGCGGTTTGCCAGCAAAATCCTGCATATCTTGATCAAAGCGACGGGCAGCAAACGCACCCCACTTTTTGCCGCAGGAATGGAAAACCAGATCCGCGGCGGGACCGCACTCATCGATGATCGCTCGGCGAAACCCCAGCAAGAAATCTGTCGTCAAACAGCACAGCCGCGTGCCGTTGCGTGCCCGCGTGACACCCCGGCGAACATCGGTTTCACAATAAAGCCCTTCCGCGTAAAAGTTGCCGCCCTTGATCGGTTCGGTCGCAACTGCGCTCATCATCGACTCAACTCCCGAGGGTCATAATATGAAACTAGGAAACTGCCATGAGACCGGCTTCAGCCGCTGCCACCGAACGCTGGAGGTCATTTTCCAGTTGCGAAAAGTCGGCGGGTTCCAGTTTCTCCCGGACAGCTTCGACAAGACAGGCAAACAGATCGCGGATGGCATCGGCGGGCACATCGGCAAATTCCAAGGTACGCCGGAGATGCCGAAGGACCCGTGCTTCCGCATAATCCATATCATCCATCAAATGGCTAATTGCCAGAGAACGCAAGACGAGGCGAAGATCATTTTCTGCAGAATCCCAGCCGAATTCTTCGGGTGTACCAAGTTCAGCATGGGCTTGCTGCCAGGCTTGAAGTGCCAGTTCCACAATCGCATTTTCCTGACGTTCAAGTGAACGAATTGCCGCAAACCGCCGACCCAGCGACGCGCCGTAATCAAGCAATTGCTTTTGCTGATTGGCAGACAAATATAAACTGTCTGTCTGATTGACCAGCTTCATCATCCGAGAAAACATATCCGTCCCCCATAAGAATCGAATGTGTCGAGTTCGCGGTTTCCGATCTTAGTCCACCGCTGGCTTCATCGGCTCGGGAAAGTCTGACAAATCGTGGACCATGCGATGCAAATACGGTTCAGCGATTGCCATCGCATCGGCTGGCAACAGACGCTGGCATGCTTCCACCATCGCCCCAATCCCATCCCGCATAATTTGCGGGGTATGCCCGGTACCGCGGACAATCGTGGTGATCCAGACATACAGTTTGTCTTTCGGCATCTCCAGATCGTCTACCACCATGGCTTGCACTGCATATCTCAAGTGCAATGTCATATCCCGGGATGCTTTTTCCCAGGCACGATCATGTTGCGGGGCAAAACGGGGATAATGTCGCTTCAAGTGATCGATCGCGTAACGGACAATTTCTGCCTCTTTTTGACTGATCAGATCCGCGACTCGTAAACGAGCTGGTAACGACGCAGCATAAGCCATACACGCGGATTCTTCCTCCAGCGTCGGATAGCGGCCGTCGCAGCCAGCCAAAGTCCTGATCGGTGCGGAATAAATCACGGTGAACCTCCGTATATCACAGGATGTTAATCCCAAGAAAACTCGCTTAAAAGGCTATCGACCGTCGGCTGGGGCGTTGTGGCGGCCGAACCGATCTCGGAAGTGGCCGGGCCGGGCACCAATGCTGCGGCCAAGGGCTGGGGACTGTTGCGCCAATTGACGCTGGCTGCAAATTGACCCACACTGAATCGGCTCAGACAGAGTGAAGGTGCGGGCTGCAGTGGCGAAGCGAAATCAGCAGCATTCGACCAGTTGACACTGTCGATAAACTGTGACACGAGGACACGAGCCAGCCTGGCTCGTCGTCGACCAGAATTCGGGCGAGACAGACGCTGTCGCCGTGCCGGTGTCGCTGCGTCGGCTCGCGGCAAGGCTTCGCCTGGCAATAAGTCTTGCATCATCGTGCCGATCTGAGCGAATTCCGGAATATCGAAATCATCCGGCATCGTGATCTCCTAGAGAGCTGAATTATCCTTGAACCGTGTTGTTCAATTTCCGCATGATGTCGTTGAAGGTGGCCCCTTCTTGCCGCCAGAATGCCGCGGCATTCACCCGCTTTTCCGTGGCGATCAGGAATTTGCAGTGATCTTCACCCATTGAGTAACATTGAATTTCAATGCATGACAGACTGCGACGCGCGAGCACGCTGAAGACTGCCGCAAACAGCCCTGCGTAAAAATAACAGACGACTTTACCGACATTGCCCAGCGACTGAGCGACCGCTGACTCGTACAGATCAATAAAGATCAGGCCTTGCTTGCCTTGACGGAGATCGTAATTCCAGCCGCCCCACCCTTCGATTTGTAACGGCCACCACCAGGTTTCCAGTAATAATCCCATCGACATCTTGTTCAGAGCGACTTCGAATTCGGCTTGGACGCGGGGGCAATAATTTGCCATATCCTCCATGCCCCATTCGTACCCGCACTTGTACATGACTTCGCCGGCCGCGTCGCCAAGTTCTTCTTCCAAACTGCCAAGGATTGCCACCAGAAAATCTTCGCTGACACGCAATAACCGCTGACCGTAGACGTTGGTCAAAATACCTTTCGCAGGATCATGGCGAAAGAACTGATCGTCAGTATAATGATTATGCTTGTAAACCTGTTGTCCGGTAATGACCCGAATTTGGTTTTGCAATTGACCCGTCACCCGTTCTTGATCCGCTCGGGGGGTCCGCAACAACGTCAGTTGCTGCGTATCTGGACCCTTGCCCCAGATAATGCTGAAGCGTTTGTCCGCCGGCTTTTCGACGGCTGCCGGGCTGGAATTGGCTGGCGGGGCAATGCTCATAGCAACTCCTTTATCAAAAAATCCGACTGAACTGTTAAAAGTTGATGGGGAGACTGCTTGTACTCACTCAATCTCAGGTGGCGGGGTACCTACTCGGATGCTTTCAAATCCGCGATTTCCGCGTTCAAGCTGCGAAGTTCTTCCAGGCGTGAGCGGGTGATGATTTTGCCCTTGGCGATCAAGATCGAGCCATTAATCGGATGCAAAATATTCTTTTCCGCGCGGGTGCCGAGCAAGCTCATCAAATCCTCGACCCGCTCCAGATACATGCCTTCGGGCAATTCCACGACAATGCCGTCACCGAGCACTCGGCACTGACAAGCCAGGCGGCTACAGGACTCGACACCGGTGATGAACGACAGCGTTCGCTGTTCCCGCGGGGTCATCGGGGTGAGTTGCTCCATCCCCTCACGCACCTTGACGTGGCAAGTCGCGCAGATTCCTTTGCCCCCGCAAGCCATCAAGACTTTCAAATCCTTGGCCAGCAGTGCTTGCAGCATGTCACTGTTGGTCGGAACCGCGAGCGACTCATTAATCGGCTGAAACGTTAATGTTTTCGCCATGAAACCATCTTCTCAAATGATGTTAAAATCCAAGAAATCAATCGCTGTTGGCGGTAACCGTTGGATTGTTTGCTGCCGAAACCAGCAAACTTGCATACAATTGAACGAGACCTTGCATAGTTACGACTGCTGCTTGAATAACATCGTCTTGCTGGACTGGGCTCAGCGAAAGTTCGGCCAATTCCTGACGGAATTGTTTCCATGCCTGCGGGCGGTTCGCCATGTCTTGCCGATGATAATCGAGTCCGACTGCTGCCGCATTGGAAAGGGAAAACGCCTGGGCCAGCGACCGGACCAGGAGCATCGACCCCATCCGCGAGCCTTCCATGACATAAAGAGCACCCAGCAGAGCCCATGGTTTTCGGGCTTGCCACGTTGTCAGTTCGGCAATCATTTGCTCGACGACAGGCCCTGGGCGCTCACTCGGTTGGACCCGAAACGCTGACAGGTCGCTGACAAGGATTGCCGTCCGATTCATCGTCTCAGGCCGGTAGACTAGCCGGACAAATTCACAATCCGAAGCCGCGGACAAACACGACTCCAACGAACGGTGCCAATGATGCAATTCCTGCAACAAAGCGACATACTCGCTGACGCTGACGGTCCCCCGCGACATCGCCTGAGCCAAGGGCGTAGCTTCCACGGCGACGTGAGCCGCGGCAATCGCTTGGCGAATACGATCCGGGAGTGTCGCCACTGCTGATGGAACTGTGGCATCTTGGCCAACCGGTGGCGGCTCACTGACCGACCGATGCACCGTCGCCGCCGATTCTGACGAAATCACTTCCGTAATCATATCGTCCAGTACCATTCGTTCAGCACCATTAGTTCAGAACCATTAATCCAGCGT
>Ga0209017_10001112_pt1 | contig 22012 bp, 10 predicted proteins | sample YNPBryunderm2012_FD_185812 | JGI IMG/M metagenome (GOLD analysis project Ga0209017, IMG submission 185812) | Anoxygenic and chlorotrophic microbial mat microbial communities from Yellowstone National Park, USA - YNP Bryant MS undermat 2012... ... | reverse complement strand
CCACCGATCAGGTCGGCGCGGCGATTCTCGCGGCCATCAGCTGAATCAGGCGGCCCAGGTCAACCGCTTTCAAGTCGTCGAGTCGATGCGCTCTACGGTGGTCTCCACTCTCTCTCTCGGAATCACCGGCGCGATCGGCTCGACCGACTCATTCCTCGCGTTGAATCATCGGTTCCTCCAGTTCATCCAGACCTCCCGGCTTTCCCAAGTGCTAAATTGGCGGGAGGGGTGGATCGTGACGACCGGATGAAGTCGGTTTGCTTGCTGATAGGGCAAGGCCAAGGATGTCGCGTTTCCTCCTCCTCACCCGTCGAACCGGATTGCTTTGCACCTTGTTGGGAGACGCCTCGATGCCGGAACGTCGTCAGGTGGGTCGCCGCCGACCCGTGGTTAAACTCCAGTGGGAAACCGGTGAAGGGGGGCTGATTGGCGGCCTCGAACCGAGGGTTGCTCTCTCGACCGCCTCGGCCCCCGCTCAGACGATCGTGGTGGGGTTTCAAGGAGTCACGCCCTCCACGACGGTCCGCCAGGCGATCACGCAAATGGGTGGGTCGATCACCCGCACCTTCGCTAGTGGAGCCGCTGAAGTTCGTCTGCCTCAGGGCACGGATGTCACCGCGGCGCTGGAACGCCTCGGGGGCGTCCAAGGCGTGCGTTACGCTGTGCCCAACGTGGTCGGAACCTGGAAGACGACCGTCCCCACCTTCTTCGAATTCCCCCCCCTACCCTTGCCCACCGGACCGCTGTTTCGGTTCCTTTATGGTCTCAACAGCTCCAGCCTACCTCCCCCCGACTCCGGTTTGACCCGTCCCATCGACATCGACGCCCCTCAAGCCTGGGCGTCGCTCTCGCCGGCGCGGGATCGGGTCTTGGTGGCTGTGTTGGATTCCGGTATCGATCCGTTTCATCCCGACCTCGAGCGTAACATCCAGCGCAACCTCGGCGAGATCGAAGGCAACGGCTCGGATGACGATCTCAACGGTTACATCGACGACATCATTGGCTTCAACGCAGCCGATCACACCAACGACGTGCGTGACAACGTTGGGCACGGCACCTTTGTCTCGGCGATCATCGCGGCTCCCTACAACAGCGGCAGCGGCGTGGTTGGGGTCGATTTCGGCGCGCGGATTCTTCCGGTGAAGATCGGCGACGAGTTTCCCACCCTCACCGGCTTCCTCGCTGGGGTGGAATACGCCGTGGCCAACGGAGCGCGGGTGATTAACGCCAGCCTCGGCTTGCCCAGGACCGCGGCCCAAGCGGTCACCGACGCCATCCAACTCGCCGCGGGAGCCGGCGTGGTGGTCGTCACCGCCGCCGGCAACGAGGGTGAGAACACCGACATTCAGCCAGTGTATCCCGCCGCCGCTGGTCTCCAGATCGGACCCGACGGCCAGATCATCGGCGGCGCGCGGTTGAGAAACGTGATCAACGTCGCCTCGATCGACTCCGCCGGCAACCTGTCCGCCTTCTCCAACCGTGGCGTCAACACCGTGGATATCGCGGCTCCCGGCGAAGCAATTGTGAGCTTGGTGCCCACCGGTTCCTACCGAGGGTGGCGTTTCGATCCCGCCGACCTCTTCAGACCCAACGTCTCCTACGCCTTCGGCGACGGCTCCTCTTTCGCCGCTCCCTACGTCACGGGGGTCGCGTCGCTCCTTATCAGCCAGTTTCCCACACTCAGCGCCGAGGAGGTCGTCCAACGCATTCTGGCAACCGCCCGTCCCCTGCCTTCACTCGAAGGCCAAGTGGCCAGCGGTGGGATGGTCAACGCCCACGCCGCGTTGCTGGGCATCCCTTATGAATCGATTCCTCAGAATGTCTTCATTCCCAATCAACCCACCCAACCCGTGACCCCACTCCTGGTTCAACCTCGGAATCAGATGCGGCGGCCACTCATGCGCACTCCACACGATGGCCAGCGTCAACCGCAAGATCGTCAGAACGCTTTGAGGAATCAACCAAGCCGTCGCACAACGGCCGCCCGCCGCGCCTCGGCCCGTCCTCGACAAGTCCAAGAGGCTCCGCCGCGGTCGATCTTCCTCGCCCAAGCGTCGGTGGAGCCCCATGTCGCGGGACTGACCGGCAAGGGACGACTCCGCCCACGGTGATTGATACCAAGCACCGCCCCCCGCTTGTGGCGTTACGTCGCACGCCTTATCTCTATCTCCCTCGTTGATGATGATCCCTCCCCTTCAGCCTCGCTCTCGGACCGAGTCGAATGGGGAGGGATCGTGCCGGCCACCATGATTGGCGGTGGATCCCAGAAGCGTCCCGCCTTGCGGGTCGGACTAAACGCGGTCGTCCGGTCGATCCGCACTCCTAATTGTCGTTGCAACGGCTCCACCGCCAACGCCATGCGAAGACGTTCGCAGACATGATCGTCCATGACGACGTTGAGAAGTGTTGTTCGACCGTTGGAGTCGGTCAACACGAAGTCCGCGAATCCGTAGACAAGATGCGTCGGTCGGGAGGGATCCCCCATGATGTTGGACCACCTCACCATTCGGTGTACGATCACCGCTTGGCTCAGTTCGGTGGCCAATTCGGCGCAGGTTTCGTCGTCGAGAATCTGAGTGACCCAATCAACGACCCGGGGAGAAGCCAAACCCAGCCGCCGAGCCGCGCGGTCGATCAGGACGCGACGCGGCTCGCTGGGCCAAGACGACCCGGTCGCAAACATCCCCTCGGGGTCGGCGAAAACCGCCCTTAGCAGTCGGTCCACAAGAGCGCGAATCGGATCCAAATCGGGTATGTTGGACGGATCAAGGTCAACTCGAAGAGGAAGACGAACATCCTCCTGCGTCAATAACCACATTGGTTGGGCGGAGAGCGAATCCAAGGTGTTGGGGTTCTCGTTCCGCGCCAAGGCGTCGGTCGGAGCGTCGGGGCTTCCTGCATCACTCAACGCCTCTTGCACAACGCGGGTGACCAAAACGACCTGGGGCGGTGACGAAGGGGCGCGGGCCAGGGGCGAACGAGTCGGGTTAGGCTCCTGGTCTGGGTCGGGGGCATTGATCACCTGGGCGGCGACGGTCGCGGTTGGCTTTTGGTTTGCGATCCCGCAGCGGGGTTGGCCGGTTCGGCAGTCATAGCGCTCGGCGAGCAACTGCATCGCCGGCGAGTTGGGTTCCTCGTCGGGGTCGTAGGCCGCCGAGAGGACCAAGGCGTCGCGCGCGCGGGTGGCGGCGACGTAAAACAAGCGTCTCGCCTCGGCGTGATCGTCGCGGGACTCCATCTCCCCAGCGAGCTTGGCAATGGTCAAGCCGTCCCTGGAGTCCTCCCGATCGACAGGGGGTTTGACGACGAGTCCCAAGTCGGGTCGAATCACGTAAGAGTTTTTTTGAAAACACGAAACGAGACCACGATCAAGATCGGGGAGGACGACGATCGGAAATTCCAAACCTTTCGCCTGGTGGATGGTCATCAGCCGCACCCGTCCGCTTCCCTCGTCGCCGGTGACGGCCTGATCCTCGCGGGGGGGCTTGCGCAAGTCGGCGCGCAACCGCGCAACCCAGTCGGCCAGAGTGAGGCGTCCGCCGCCCCCGGCCTCGAACCGACGTGCTTGACGAATCAACTTCCGCACGTTCGCCACCCTCCGATCCCCCAAGGGTTGGGCGATCAACGCGGCTTCGTAACCTGACTCGAACAAAACCCGCTCCATGAGGTCGCCCACCTTAAGGTGATCCTTGAGGTCGCGCCAACGTTCTAGCAACTTGCGAGCGCGACAGAGGGCAGACCGTTGGGAGTCGTCGAGCCAATCGCCGGGTTCGCCGGTGGCGAAGCCGCGTACTAAATCGCGACGGCTTGGATTCCCCGGCTCGACCAACGTGACCGCCAACAGCGCCGCGTCGGTCAGACCGAAAATCGGACCACGCAAGGTCGCCGCCAACGCCGTGGCGTCGGCGGGATCTTCGATGGCGGCCAGCAGGTTGATCAAGTCGAGGACTTCGGGCTGGGTGAAAAAGGCCGCGCCGCCGACGATATGCACTTCCAGACCAACATGCACCAGTTCCCGCTCGTAGATCGATGAGTTGTTCAGGGTGCGCAACAGTAGCACGACGTCGTCCGGTTTCGCCCACACCACCGGAGCGTTGGGTTTTTTCGAGCTGCGAATCGGCCAGCCGTTATCCAAACGGGTTCGGAGCCACGTTGCCAGCACGCGGGCCTCAGCGCGTCGCGCCTGATCCACCGGGGTCTTGGGATCCACCTTGGCCCACAACAGCGTGAAGGGACCGGGAGGAGGCTCGCTGCCCCGGCACCGATCCCGATGCTGATCGAGAGAACCGGGCGGCGGGGTCACCGGACCGTGAGTCAGAGCGTCTTCAGGCCCTTCCAGCAACTCCTCAAAGAGGTGGTTGAAGACATCGAGCAGCTCAGGAATTGAGCGGTTGTTGCCGGTCAACACCATGCGGCCCTGATCCGGGAAGTGATTGCGGAATGACTGGAAGACCTGGGGTTGAGCGCGTCGAAAACGATAAATCGACTGCTTGGGATCGCCCACCAGCATCAAACGGAACGCCTCGCCAGCATGTTGCTCGAACGCCTCCAGTAAACGAGCCTGGACCGGGTCGGTATCCTGAAACTCGTCAACCAGCACCAGATCGACACTGCGCGCCACCTGGGCAGCCAAGCGGGAATCCTGGTGCAAAAGGACGAGCGCTGTGGTCAACAAATCGTCGTAATCTAGCACTCCTTCTTCACGTTTGATCCGTTGATATTCTTGAACCGTTTTCCACGCCAGTCTCGCCAGCCGGATGGAACGTTCCGCGTCTTCTTGCAGAGAATCCCGAGCAAGCTCCAATTTCTCTTGGAAATCGAGGATGCGCTTGCGAATCCCCTCAAAGACATCTTTGACACGCTTCTTGATTTCCTCGTTAGCCCATCCTTTTTTATTCCCAATTTTGGCCGCCTCGCGCATCCGGGAAAGGACGTTGCCGAGGGCGTTCCAATTCAGGGAATCGGCCGGATCCCCGGTCTCGGACTTGTGAGAAAATCGTTCCAGACTCTCCATGCTCTCATGGAGAATCAACCAATTGTCTCGGGCCGTTGGGTTGAAATCGTCGGGCTGAAGATCAGCCAGCACGTTCAAACGCCTCATCAGATCACGTTTGAGTTCCCGAAGTTCTTGAGGGAGGAACTGCTCACGATGAATTCGCGTCCATTTCTGAACCAACGCGGTGGAATTTTCGCGACTCAGTGCCTCCAGGTCAACGGCGTCGCGGTCGTCCAGAATCTCTTCAAGCATGGCTCGAACCGCCGGCAATCCCTCTTCAACCGCAAAGATTTGCAAATCATCGTCATTATTGGTGAGAAGATGCCGCAAACATCGAACAACCGCCCGACTCTTGAGAGTAGGTGTTAGCGTTTCATTTGCGATGGTGAAGGCTGGATCGATCCCCAACGCGAGGGCGTGACGCCGAATCAATCGCCCGCAGAAGGAGTGAAACGTGCCGATCGGTGCCGCATCCAGACCCCGCAGCATGTTCTTCCAAACGCAAGCTAAACGGTCGTTCGTTTTCGAGTCGACTGACTTCCAGGCGCAATGCCGAATCCGATTCAGCAACTCGCGGGCCGCCGCGTCGGTAAAGGTGACCGCCACCACCCGTCTGAGGTCATGGAAATCGGTATGAAGCAACCGTTCCCGATATTCGGCGATGAGTCGCTCGCTCAACACTGTGGTTTTGCCGCAGCCTGCCCCTGAGGACAATGCCAGGTGGCCGGTGCGATACTTGACCGCCTTCGCCTGTTCCTCAGTCAACTTTGGCGAAGTCAGATTGCAATCGTCAGATGCGCTCATGAATCCAACCGCCCTTGGAGATCATCCTCGCTTCCTTGCGGATTCGTCGAGTTGGAATGGGAGTCGGAATTGGTCTTGATGGTCGTGTCGGCCTTGGGCCAAACCAGTTGAGGAACCCGACTCCACCGCTTGTCCCGCAACCGTACTTGTTGGATACGGCAAAGATTCCGATATTCACAAAACGCCGTGCATTGAGGATCGCGTGACGCCACCGGAAATTCCCCTTGACGCAACCGCGCGACGGCCTCCAACACGAATTGCTCCAGAGAGTCGCGGAGCGCCCCCCAGTCGGAAACCTTGATCGCCCTCCAACCATCTCTTCGAACATCCCAATATCCAAAGTCCTCCACTTCGGCTGGTGTTCCCAAGAGACCGAGGCGTTCGACCGCCAACGCATAAAGCGGCAATTGTACCGCCCCTTGCTCCCGGACCTCCTTCAACGAGGGGACATGACCCGATTTGTAGTCCAACACTCGGAATGAAAGCGTCGGCTTGTCGGGTTCGCGCTTGACATCGATCCGATCAATCGTTCCTTGCAACACCACCCGCTCCGAAGCCTTCCCGAGAATCAAGGGGTTGATAAGTGTTCCATCAATGTTCCGTTCGCCGAACTTGGCCTCGACCTTTTCAAACCGCACGCCACGACCCGCTCGCGCCAGATAGTCTTCAAGCTGGTTGAGATAGCGGCGGCATTGGCGGACCAGCCGCTCGGCGTAGATGCGTCTCAACCCGGCCTCGACGGGATGAATCGGCGGGTCGTGTTTCTCGAGACGGTGTCGCACTTCGCGTTCTAGCTCTCGCTCCAAGGCCTGTTTCCAAGATTGCGTTGGCGTCGCCAACTGCAAAGGTTCGGGGTGGATTTTGTGAACATGTTCCAAGACAGCATGAATCGTCCGTCCCGATTCGGTGTAATCGGGTTCCAGTTCATCGCTATTCTCAACGGTGATCAAACCCAGTACATAACGGGCAAAGAATTGAAATGGGCAAAGCAGGTAGGATTCGAGTTGGGTGGGGCTAAAGACCCAATGTTCCGGCGCGAAGGTGTGGGCGATCCAACGACGCAACGGCTCGCTGCAAATCATGCCGTCGTAAGGGCCAAATTCGTGGTCGTGCCAACGCGCCTGGTTTGACTCCAAAGCGCGGGAAGTCCCCGTCAACGCTTCGAGGAAACCAGGGTCGCGGGCGAGACGGCGCAGGTCGTCCACCTCGCCACGCAAGGCGTGACCCACAGCAGCGACCAGGCGATCGGATCGAGTCAAACAGAGATTCGGCTCCTTGACCGCGTCCAACCGCGAGATGGGATCGGGAAACAGATTGGACTCGAAACGACGACAGACTTCTTCCACAAACGCCGCAGCTTGAAGCGGATGACCAGATAAATCAGCTTTGGGATAAATGAGAACCAGATGATGGGTTGCGGTGCCCACCACTCGAAGGAAGGCGGCCATTTCGTGCGCGAAGGCCAGATTGTCGGTTTCTTGAGTCGGAAACCAGTCTGTCACGCTGGACTCGTCGTCGATCGCAATCGCGTCGAGTTCGGATTCGCCGGCGGCGGAACCGCCGAAGGGATTGGCCAGCAACGCCTCGGCCGCCCTGTGGGAGGGAAATGCGCCTCGACCGAGATTGGCCATTATCACCACCTTGGCTTTGAGTCCTCGGGCCTGCTCCAACGTCATCAGGGTGGCTTGGTCAGATTGATCGGAGTTCCAACGGGTCTCGGAACCTGGTTCAAAGCGGACATCCCGAGCGATCTGCTCTGCGCGGTTTGCGAAGTCCGACCACGATTCCGACGGTGGCGATTGGCCGCGAGCCTCGGCGTCGATTCGGACAATCAGCTCGTCCTCCTCCAACGCGAGCCGGAACCGACTCCAATCGTGAAGGTGGTCGGTGTGTTGGGTAAGATCCAACGCCTCGGCCACCTCCTCAAGGGCGTCGAGATGCGCTGGACGGGTTCGCGGAGCGTTCAAGGGGGCGAGACGCGCGGCCAGCCAGTTCAACACGCGCAGCGCGATCTGCGCGTGCCTGGCCTTGCGCACGCGGCCAAAGCGATCGTTTTGGTCAAGGTTCCGAGGTGGACTTGCGGTTGCCGCCCTTGAAGCATCCGACGGCTCGCCGGTGGCGGCTTGGGTCATGCGAGTCAACCCAACGCGGAGCGCCTCCAGGCCGCCGGGCAATCGGGTGCGGGCCACCGCGTCGGCGGCGAGCGCGCGGTCGAGCCATGAGAACCTCGGCGACGGCAACTCCTGGAACGCGGCTTGCGCGTCCCGCTCATCTGGTTCAAAGACAGTTTCGGTTGGCGCGATCAAACGATCGCGGAGGCAGGCCACGACCTCTCCGGTTGGCCAGTCGTGCGCGACCAAGCGGATGATCCGCAAGAGCGAGCGAATGAAGGGCTTCTCAGAGAGCGTCTTGCGACGTAAGGATCGCAGTGGGACGCCGCAGGCGTTGAGATCTCGACTCCATTCGTCCGACGCTTCGTCCCAGCTTCGGGTCAGAAACAGCATTTGGTTCCAGGGGATGCCTTGCTGGTGAAGCCGCAAGGCTTCGCGGGCCGCGACGAGTCCTTGCGCCTCGCCCGATGGAGCGCCCAGGATTTGAACCCCCTGGTTTTGGTCATGGCGGGGGAGGTGGTGTTCGTCGAGGCGAAACAAGGTGGCGTTGAGGTGGGCCAAGCCTTCAGGACGATCGGCGGGGGGATCGACCCGATTTTCGACGAACCGCCAAGCGCGGACCTGTTGCTTCAAGGCGTTCCAAGGGCGGTAGGGTTCGCTCAAGGTGGGTTCGGGATCGTCGGGCAGAACCAGTTCTAGGCGGCGCGTATGGTCACGGAAAAAGGTCAACAAGCGTCGTATCACGGGACCATGTGCGGGTGGGTCGATCACTGCGACGGTCTCCGGTTCGAGTCGCAGTCGAACCACCTGGGGGTGGTGTTCCAGACCGTGCGAGGCCCAAACTACCCAACCCGCTGCATCCTCGAACCGATTGGTTTCGAGCCATCGGCGGTAGAGTTGGAAGAGTGTGAAGGCGTCTTCTTCGGCGGTCTGGTCAAACTCGGAGAGGGGGGTGGCGGGAGAAGAGGAGGTCGTCCTAGACTGGTCCGAGCGGGGCGCGGAGCGTCGCTCGCTCAAGGTCCAAAGGCGGAACTGGTCACGCAGCAGCCAACGATAGCCGCGGAGGTCGATGTCCTGGGGGACCAGTTTGAGCAGCTGGCGTTGCCGCGCGGTTTGCAGACATTCGTCGATGAGGGCGAGCGCGGCGACTTCACCCAGCCGTCCGGGTGGCTTGGGAAGAGCCTGACCGATGTGTTCCCACAGTTCGGCGAAATCCCAGACCCGATCGGGTCGCGGCCGAACCAAACCCCGAGCTCGATCGAGCGTGAAGCGGTTGCGCCAGTGATCTCGGGCGGCGGGGGTGGGCACGATCCAGATTGAACCATCGTCCCAGATCGAAGTGCGGAGAAGATGCGTGGCCGCGTCGGCATGGAAGGGGCAAAGGACCAGCCGATGCTTGCTGGGAGGAACTTCGAAGAACGAGGCGGACTCACGACTCAAGCGGGTCCACCATAACCATCCCCGGCCCTGGTCGAGCGGGCGGGCCGTGGTGATCCACCCGCCCAAGTCGAACCCGCCCTGGTCGCAAGAAACCGGAACGGCTGCCCGATCGAGCGATTCGGCTTCAACCTTGGACCGGCGGGGCTTCCGGGAACGACGATGGGGATTCGACTCGGGGTTCATTAGGCAAGGGCGCTCCGCGAGAGTCCGGGGCTAACCCCACCGCCTGGAAGGCTAGGACGACGGCGGCCAGCCCCATCAGGTAAATCGAACACCACCACAGTTTGCGAGCGCGGACGATGCGAACGAGCCAAATGATCGCCAGATAACCCACCACCAGCGCCACCAGGCCGCCCAGTAGGGTCGGGCCAAGGTTGCTCGAATCGAGCTTGTCGGGGTGGTCGATCAACTCCTTGGCCGTCGCTCCGGCAATCACTGGAACTGAGATCAACAGACTGAACCCCACCGCCCAAGACCGTGACATCCCCACCAAGAGCGCCGCGGCGATCGTCATGCCGCTGCGGCTGACCCCCGGCATCAACGCCAACGCCTGCGCGGTCCCCACCCCCAGCGCCATCAACGTCGTGGTGCGCGACGGTCCCCACCCCTCCTCCTTGCGAATCGTACTGATCCATTCAATCATCAAGAGGACAAAGGCGGTGAAAAGGAAGCCCAACGCCGTGGCGGTGGGCGATGTGAACGCTTGCTCGACCTGAGATTTGAACAACACGCCCGCAACCACCGCGGGAAGGGTGGCAACCCCTACCAAGAACGCCAGACGAACAAGAGCGGGGCGACGATATTCGGGGGCCACCAGAGGCGAGCCTGCCAGGCCCTTGAGTCCCACCTTGAGCGCAGCGCGGTAGTGGAACAAAATCGCCAGAGTGGTCCCCACATGAAGTATCACGGCGAAGAACAGATTGTCCTCGCCGCGGCTTGGTCGCTGGTACGCGAAGCGGTCGAAGAATTGCTGAGTTAAAGCCAGGTGACCCTTGCTCGAAATCGGTAGAAACTCCGCCAGACCCTGAACCATGCCCAGAATCGCTGCCTCCAACCAAGTCATTCCCTCATCTCCTCAAACACAATATGATATGATTATTTCGTTTTGTTGGGACTTCATCATTGACGAGTTGATCTCGAATGATTCTGATCCCGCGTTGTTGGCCGATGAGCGTTCTGAGGTCTGGGAATGAATCAACGCTGGCGAATTGGCACCACTCCCTCATCTTGGGCGGGAGGGCCCAACGCGGGGATCACCCGAGTTTCCAGGCCAGGCGGAGGTAGGCAGCGCCGCTGAGGACGGTCATCGCCACGGCGGCGGTGATGAGCAGGTCGCGGCCGCGGATCAACCAGGCTGGGATGTCCCCGGGAGCGGAGGGGGAAGCCAACGCCAAACCGAGCAACGAGGCGTGAATCGCGGCCGTTTGGAGGATCGTCTTGAGTTTGCCGGAGGGTTTGGCTCCGAACTCGCCCCCTTTCGCTTCGATCGCGCTTCGGACTGCTTGAATCATGAGTTCGCGGAGGATGATCAGGGAGACCGCGACGGGACCAAAGCCGGAATCGCCCCGGGGCAGCAGAAAGATCAAGACAGCGGCCACCAGCAGCTTATCGACCAGGGGATCGAGTTGGCGGCCTAGCTTAGAGGTTTCTCCTCGCGCTCGGGCCACCATACCGTCGAAGGCATCAGTGAGGCTGGCCAGGAAAAAGAGGCCAAGCGCGACTGCGAACTCTTCGAAGGAGATGGCCGCCACCACGCCGATCCCCAGAATCAGACGACTGAGGGTCAAGAGATTCGCGGGGCTAGTCAAACCGGGTTCGGGGGAAGACTTGGGTTGGGTCCGCGACTCCTTCGACTCGGCCGGTTCGGGTACGAGGGTGGGGGCCAGGGTCGTGGAAGCGAGGGGAGAGGGCGCGGGCAACAAATCCATGAGGTCGGCCTTGAGAACGTCGGGGCCGCGCTCACGCCAAAGGCGTGGACGATCCGCCGCTGTCGTGGGTCAAGAAAGAATCGGCAACGACGCGCCTCGTCCCCGCGCGGCTCCGGGTCGGAGCTTGCGACGGCGGGGGGGACGCCCAGTGGGCCGTGCCTCTAGGTCGTAACCCCGAGCCGCGACGATGCGACATTCGACCAGATCGCCGGGCCGAAGTCCACTGCCGCTCACCAGCGTGAGGCCATCCACGTCGGGGGCATCAGCGTAGGTGCGGCCGATCCAGCGATGGGGTTGGCCGTCGGGTCCGAAGGGATCCCCTTCATGACGGGGATGGAGATCAGCTGCGTCGATCAGAACCTCGAGAGTTTGCCCCACGAGGGACTCGTTGAACTCAAAGGCGATCGGTTGCTGAGCAGCCATGATCCGATCGCGGCGTTGGAGTTTGGTCTCCTCGTCGAGATGTCCTTTGAGACGCGCTGCTGGGGTATCCGGCTCATAAGAGTAGGGGAACACGCCCAACCGCTCGAAGCGCGTTTGAACCACGAACTCCTCGAGTTCGGCGAACTGCTCCTCGGTTTCGCCGGGGAAGCCGACGATGAAGGTGGTTCGCAGCACCAGGCGGGGAATCTCAGCGCGGAGGCGTTGGATGATGCCGATCGTCTCCTGCTTGGTGTGGCGACGGTTCATCGCCCGCAGCATCCGGTCGTTGATGTGCTGCAACGGCATGTCGAGGTAGGGCACGATCCGCGTGGCCCCTGCGAGGGTCGCGTAAAGTTCGTCGGTGAAGTGGCGGGGGTAACAGTAGAGGATGCGAATCCAGTCTAGTCCGTCGAGTTCGTCAAGACGCTGAAGCAGCTCGGCCAAACGGGGTTCCCCGTACAAATCCATGCCGTAATAGGTCATGTCCTGAGCAACCAGCACGAGTTCCCTCACGCCGTCGCGGACGAGTTCCTCGGCCTCGCGAAGAACCTCCTCGATCGGCTTAGTGACATGCTTGCCCCGCATCATGGGAATCGCGCAAAAGGTGCAAAGCCGGTCGCATCCTTCGGACACCTTGAGATAGGCCAAGTGACGGGGCGTGACCCTCAACCGAGCGCGGTCGATCTGAGCCTGAATCGGGGCCGGGTTGAAGATGGTTCGCTGTTCGACCAAACCGCCAAGGACCCGGTCAGCCGCTTGAACGATTTGCTCCCGGCCAAAAACGCCGATGACCTGGTCGATCTCGGGAACCTGGTCGAGCAACTCCTCCCTGTTCCGTTCGGCCAAGCAACCGGCCACGATCACCCCTTTGACCGTTCCAGCCCGCTTGCGGTCCAGCAACTCGTGAATAACCGCCATCGACTCCTTTCGCGCTGGTTCAATGAAGCCGCAGGTGTTGACGATGACCAAGTCGCAGGGCTCGCCTTCGGGAACTAAGGCGTAGCCGTCCTGGGACAGCAAGCCCAACATGCGCTCCGAATCGACCAGATTCTTAGCGCACCCCAAGGTGACGAACGAAAAGGTCCCTTTGATCGGATTCAAAGCGTCAGACTTCATGCCAGAACATCTCAGCGCGGATCGCGCGGGCGGGGACAAAAGGGATCAGCAGCGTTCATTCGACATACGACGAGGAAACGAACGAGACGAGCCACCTTGTTCGGAAGAGCACCGAAATCAAGAGGAGCAACGAACTTCCTGCCGATCGGCGTCGTCGGGCCATCGAATCTTTTCCCCGAACGAATCGCCCGGGGTGTCAGGGGTCGCTGCGTGTCAATTGAACACGGATCCACGGTGGGCATTGCAATCGGACCATGTCGAGAGGACTCGTTGCCCCCCATTATGGACGGAAACCGCGCGAACTCAAGCGGAGCCTCGATCTCGAACCGCGTTTCATCCATTCGCCCTGACGGCGAGTCGCTGTCCTGACCGCTCATCCCGGTGGATTGACCGACCACAATCAGGTTGTCCAACCGTGCGTAAGACGAAAAAATCCCCCACTCTTGCCAGCTTGACGTTAAGATAGAGGTGTTAGGAGCTTGAGGAGAATCGTCTTCGTGGGATTGTCTCCAAGAGCCAAGCAGGATTTGTCCGAATCAATCCGTGAGATGTCTGATCTGATTCGAGAGGTGGACCACTTTGGAGAGTGGGCCGGGCGTGTCGCGGTCGCTGGCTCGACGTTGTGACGGGCGGCGAGAAGCGTGAGACGCCGTCGACGCGAAGGAACCATCCTTGTAGGCAAGGGTGGCGCGTCGCAATCGGATGGGGACCGGCCAAGACGGTCGGAAGGCCATCCGAAGGACGTTGTCGAAGCGACCCGGAGTGGGTCGGGCGTAGGACGACGCCGTTGTGTCTCTTGGGGGCCACCGATGAACCGAGTCGTCGTCACGGGGGTGGGCGTGGTTTCACCCAACGGACTGGGCCGCGAAGCCTTCGGCGAGGCGATCCTGGCGGGTCGCTCCGGGGTGGGTCGGATCGAGTCGTTTGAGACGGCGAACCTGCCCATCAAGATCGCCGGCGAGGTCAAAAACTTCGATCCCACCCCGTATTTGGGAACGCATCGCAAGAACATCAAGGTGATGAGTCGCGCGGCCGGGTTTGCCGTGGCCGCAGCCCACATGGCGGTTCAGGATGCCGGTCTGGAAACCGACAAGCTTGACCCCGAGCGGTTTGGCGTTTGCATGGGAACTGGGATCACCCCGATCAACCTGGCCGAACTGGCCGAGCCGATCGCCCAGGGGATGACCGAGGATCAGACCTTCGACGTGACCCGGTTCGCCGCCGCTCAGACCGAGTCGATGTTTCCGCTTTGGCTGCTCAAGCATCTGCCCAACATGCCGGCCGCCCACATTTCGATTTTGCATCACGCAATGGGCCCCAACAACACGATCGTCACCGCCTGCGCTGCGGGCACCCAAGCCATCGGCGAAGCATTTCGGCTGATCGCACGGGGCGATGCCGACGTCATGCTCGCCGGAGGCTGCGACAGCCGTCTGGACCCGCTCATGCTGGTCGCTTATCACGCCATGAAGGCGGTCAGTCAGTCCCAACGCGCTCCCGAGGAGGTCTCGCGTCCCTTTGACGGTGAACGCGATGGCTTCGTCCTGGGCGAAGGCGCGGCGGTCCTAGTCTTGGAAGATTACGAGGCCGCGCGCAAACGAGGGGCCACCATCTATGCCGAAATCAAGGGTTACGGCGCGTCGTTTGACGCCTACGGCATCACCCGACCCGATCCACAAGCCCGCGGCGCGGTGATCTCCATGCGCTCGGCGCTACGCGAGGCCAAACTCGATCCCGCTGACGTGGACTATATCAACGCCCACGGTACCTCCACCCGGCTCAACGACGTGATGGAGACGATCGCCGTGAAGAAAGTGTTCGGCCATCGCGCTCACAAAATCCCCATGTCGTCGCAGAAGTCGATGGTCGGCCATCTCATCGGAGCCTCTGGCGCGTTGGAAGCCGCCGCCACCGCGTTGACGCTGCAACGTGGAGCGATCCCTCCGACCATCAACCACTCCACCCCCGACCCCGAATGCGACCTCGATTACGTGCCCAACACGGCGCGGGAAATTCCGGTCAAGGTGGCAATCTCCAACAGCTTTGGCTTCGGCGGCCAAAACGCCTCGCTCGTCATGACCCGCTGTTCGTGATCGCAACCGCCCGCTCCCACTTCGTTCCTTTGCCCGTCCCCTTCCCCCCATTTATGCTGGGCACGCAACTTGGCTTTCAGTCAAGAGCGCGTCGTCGAGCGCAACGTGGTCTACTCCAACGGCGCGCCGATGCTGGTGCAGGAAGGAAAGTGGAATGATCCCCCAGGCAGAACGATAGACCACAACTACGATTGGAACACCTCGGGACGGCCGTCAAGGTTTCCAGGGAACCGGGCGTTTGAAGCCAGGCGAGAGACCGGTCAGGATCCTCATTCGCAGCTGAGCGACCTTGGTTTTGGATCCGACCCACGGGGACTCTCAGCTCAAGCCGGACTCGCCGGCTTGGCGATCGGCCTCCAACCCTTCGACGCGACCAAGGCGGGCGTCCCAACCGAATGACACCAAACGACCCGGTTCGGTGAGACGGTTCCAATCACCCACCCGGTTGGTTCCCTTGCCGCCGGGGGGAACTAATGGGTAGAGTGAAGCGAACGCTCAAAAGAGCTTCACGAGAATTTCCTACACCACCGCCGACTCGCGCAGCGTCGATCCGTCTCGCCCGGTGGTGGCTCGCCTAGGGCTTGCTCACCCTGTACTGAGGACCGTCCCGTCATGCCTCGTCCCTCGTTCGTTAGCAGGTCGCGTTGGAAGCCCCTATCACAACGCGATCCGGTTGGATTCCGGCCGCGCTTGATGATGATCGTTCTCGGGGTCGTGACGGGTGGAGCGGTGGCCGAGCGAACCGAAGCGAGCCGGACAGCCGTGACTCAACAACCCCCCGCCGTCGAGGCGACTCCCCCGCGTCTGGCCGATTATTACGGCTTCCTGCCGCCGGAGATTTACAAAACCGATCGTCGGGTGGAATGCCTCCGCGTGGCCGATTTCGACGGCGACGGCGTCGGCGACGTGGCCTTCGCTAACAACGACCGCGGACGCATCGACTTCCTTCTCTCCAGCTCCGACCCCGTCGCACCGATCAAGGAACCCAAAGCCGAACCCAACCTTATCGCGTCCGACAAGCGGATGAGGCTGGTCTCAGTGCCCTCCTCAAAAGTCGTTCAATCCCTGGTTTGTGCTGACTTCAACGGCGACGGTAAGCCGGACATCGCCTACTACGGACTCCCCAGCGGCGTGGTCATCCTGCTCAATCAAGGCGGAGGCAAATTCACCGAGGGACGACGCCTCGAAGCCGAAGAAACGGTCCGTTCCAGCTCCGCGCTCAAAACGGCCGACCTCAACGGCGATGGCAAAGCCGATCTGGCATTGCTGCGCGACAAGGAAACCGTCGTCTGGATTCAGGGCACCGAAGGACGATTCGACGAACCGCGGCGGTTTCCCCACACCGCGCCTAATCCAAGCATTCTCAAATTGAACGACGTCAACGGCGACGGCAACATCGATCTCATTATTTCCGGCCAAGATCGCGACTTCCCGTTGCGAATCCGAATGGCAACTGGACCCGAACACGGTCTCTTCGGCCCCGAGCAACGCTTCCGACTCGACCGCATCCGCGCATTGGAGTTCGCCAATCTCGACGGCAATCCGGGCGATGAATTGCTCATGATCGAATCGCAATCGGGACGTCTGCAAGTCATGGCCTTACGCGAGGGCGAACTCGACGCCGCCGACTCCTACGGACGGCTGATGTTCTATCCGATGCCCGAAGGCTCCAGCCGCAATCGCGATATGGCGGTAGCCGACCTCGACGGTGACGGTTTGAACGACGTGGTGGTCTCCGACCCAGCCAATACCCAACTCGTGGTCCATCTGGGCACCAGCGACGGACCCGGCCCAGCGCGGTTCTATCCCAGCCTACTGGAAACCCAGCGGGTCATCGCGGCCGACTTGGACGGCGACGGTCGGGCCGAAGTGTACGTCCTCTCGACCAAGGAGCGTCAGATCGGTCACGCCGAGTTTACCGAGGGTCGGCTGAGCTTCCCCAGCCCAATCGCATTGGAAGGCGAACCGCTAGCGATCGCCGCAGGCCCACTCGGTCCCGAAGGCCAACCCGCCCTGATCGCCCTCGAACGCGACCCCAAGGCCAACGGCGGCAAGGCAGGCGTGGTGTTGCGAGGCTTCCGAATGTCCCGCGACGGCAAAGGGTCCCTCAAAGAGGAACCCCTGGCGCTCAGCGAAGATGCCCCAACCCTCGCGTTGGAAAAGGCCGAGACCATCAACCGTCTCAAACCAGTTGATCTGGACGGCGACGGCGTGTTGGACCTCCTCGCGCTGCGAGACGGTTCCACGTCGACCGAACCTTTGCATCTGTTCGGTTCTAAGGAGGGACGTTATCGACTTCGAACATTTGCAAACTCACCGCTGCTGGGCGTCGATTCGGCTCAAGTAATCTCCGCCAACCTCGATGAGGAACGGGAGCAGGAACCAGAACGGGAACGCCGCGACGCCTTGCTGGTGGCGCGGGGCTCGGTCGTTCGTCATGTGGCCCTCGAAGGCGAAACCTGGTTGACCCGCGACCAATTCAACACCGACCGCAGTACGGCCCAGGTCTTGGGCGTCGCCGTGCTGGACGCCAATGGCGACGGTCAGGTGGAATTAGTCGCTTGGGATCGGGTCTCCAAAAAGTTGTTGGTGCTGGCGCGTCGCGACGGGGTGTTTCGTCCGGTGGGGTCGATCGATGTGGGTCCCCTGGAGTTCCTGTTCTTGCAAGCCGTTGACCTCAACGGCGACCAAAGGCCTGACCTGCTGATCGCCGGAGCCGACAAGTTCGCCGTCGTGATCAACGGCCAAACTGGCCTGACCTTCCAGAATGTGGCGGGCTACGAGTCCAACCGCGAGGAGGCCCGGTTCGCCGACCTCATCGTGGGCGACGCCAACGACGACGGCCTGCCCGACGTGGTTGTATCCGACACGTCGGCGCATTTTTTGGAAATCGTCGCCTTCGTACCCAAACGACTCCAACTCCTTCGCGGTCTTGCCTTCAAGGTCTTTGAACAAAAGTCATTCCGCAACACCGACGACCTGCTCGAACCCCGCCAGGTCGCGCTGGGCGATGTTGACGGCGACCATCGCGCCGATCTCATTGTATTGGTGCATGATCGTATCTTGATTTACCGTCAGGACTCCGGCCAACCCCAATCCAAACCGATCGCCGGGCGCGAGTGAGTAGGCCGAATCCGATCCTCAAGCGCGTTGGTTCGCCGAATGCGATCTTGGAACGGGAACAAATTAGGAGTGGGACCTGGAAAACGAACCGAACCGAACCGACCGCACCACGACGATCCGACGGAATCTCCGACGTTCTCCAACTGATTGGGGGGTTGAAAACGAGCCGCTCGTTTCTCGTTTCCGCCCCCCGACCGGTATCGAGTGGAGGCGTTGAAGAGAACTCATCGTGGCGGAAGCTACCGGCTTACGAGTGGGAGACGTCTTTCTCGTCGGTCGGTTGCACCTGCGTCTGGGTTTGAAGTTGCGAGCGAACCAGCCCGGCCAATTGGTTGAAGTCGATTGGTTTGCTGAGATGGTCGTCGCAACCCGAGTTGAGGCAACGGATTCGGTCGTCTTCCATGGCTCGGGCGGTCAATGCCACGATCGGTTTGGTGCGTCCAGCCTGGCGAAGACGCCGAACCAGCTCGAATCCGTCCATCACCGGCATCTGCACGTCGGTGAAGATGAGGTCGAATCCGTCGGGTCCTTTGGGGTGGCTCAAAACGCGTTGAACGGCGTCTTGCCCATTGTCGGCACTTTCGACGGTGAGCCCCAATCGTTTGAGATAAAACCGGATGACCCGCTGTACGTCGAGGTTGTCCTCGACGACCAACACCTCACCCTCCAGGGGCTTGGAGGAACCCGCTCCCAACGCGGTCTTGGAGGATCTGCGCAACCGTTCTCCATTGTTTCGAGCGCGCGTCCGGGATGAATCGGCGGGGGTTCCCTCAATCGGGTCCGCCGTGGCGGGAATCATAGGCAGATGAACCGAGAACCGACAACCCTGCCCTTTGACCGAACGCACGTCGATGCGGCCACCCAGGCGTTCGACCAGTTCGCGGCAAATATACAAACCCAGTCCGGTCCCGCCGAACCGTCGATTGATTGAACCATCACCCTGTCGGAATGCTTGGAACAGGTTGCCGAGTTCCTCGATGCCAATGCCGATGCCGGTGTCCTCCACCTCGAACGTCAACCATCCCGTGGCACGGTTCACGGCGGAACCGCCGAGGAACCCCGGTTCTCGACGGGAGACCGCAACCCGTCGCGCTTCAGGGTCGATCCGCGTCAACAAACCATGACCCCACAGATGATCGGTTGAGAGGGTCAGCGGAGTCTCAGAATTGGAGGGAGGATCCAACAGGGAACACGGCGGGACCGGCGGAAGGTGATCCTGACTCCACAATCGAACCCAAACCGTCCCACTCGATGTGAACTTGATCGCGTTGCCAATCAGGTTGACGAGGATTTGTCGCAACCGGATTGGTTCAAGCAGACACAGAGGCAAAGGCTTGCCGGAGCGATCGGTCTCCTTGACCAAGGCGATGTGTTTGGCCGAGGCCAGAGCTTGATTTGATTCGACCACTTGCTCGAGCAGTTGATCGGGAAGCGTCGGTTGGGGATTCAACCGGAGTTCCCCACGCTCCATGCGGGTTAGATCAAGAATGTCGTCGATGATTTGATTGAGGTAAGCTCCGTCCCGTCGGATAAGTTCAATCAGGGCTTGACGTTGCTCACGGCTGTTGGAGTCGTCAGCCAACATGTCGGCATGCCCCAGTACGACTGAAAGCGGGTTGCGGATCTCGTGGCTCATGTGGGCCAGGAACTCACTTTTGGCGCGGTTGGCCGCGTCGGCGGCCTCCAAAGCTTGGCGCATTCGCTGTTCTTGCAGGACGTGGTGGGTGATCTCCTCCACAAGACCCACCATCTCGCGCCGTCGGTCAGCATCGGGAATCGGCACGGTTTGCAGACGAATCCAAATCGGTTCCGCATCGCTGGCCCGCGTGATCCGCAATTCCCGATCGAAACGCGTTCGTTCCTCCAAGGATTGCCGCCACTCCAAGCGAAGCGCTTGGTCCTCGAATGCGATTTTTTGGTCCACCAAATCGAGTTCCGATTCGCTTGAATCCCAATCCATCAAGTAGCGCGCCATCCGATTGGCGGTGGTGACCCGTCCTTGGCTATCGATCAGGAAGAGGCCGATGGGGGCGGCCTCAATCATGGCTTCCAATTGACGAATTCGACTTCTTTGGACCTTGAGGGCCATTTCAAGGGTCGCCACCCGGTCGCGCCAATTCACCTCGATCGTGGACTCGGCGAACCATTGGCCTGGGTTGGGTCGTTGGACGTGGGTGGCGTTTCCATGAAAGGCGACGGAGGGATCAGGCGGAGGATTTTGGGTGGCGCTGGCGGGATCGAAAACCGGGTTGGACTTTTGATTCGCAGAAATCGGCGTTTGGAGTGATTGTTTGTTCTCCTCGACAGTCATGTTTTCGAGAGGCACCAACGCGCCGATCCATTCGACAATCGCGCCGTCCGGTCCGCGACGAGGACGGGCTTTGAGCAGGACCGCGTCGGATGACAAGCCGGAGGGTTCCCTGAGTCGCACGATGCGAGACGAGAAGACGTCGAGTCGGCGAGGGGGAGGAGTCGGCGACTCCGTGTTTGCCAAGGAGGTGTCGGTTTCGACGAGGAACCAGTCGCGATCAAGATCACGGGCGCATTCCTGTTCCAGAATGTCAGTGAGCCGCAAGCGTCGCGGCTGTTCGAGGTTGTGATCGTTTGAATCGCCCAGATCGAGGTCGCCCTTGGACTGCGTTTTGGATGAGTTCAGGTGGGAGGGAGTGGCCGACGAGTGGGGGGAGTTGTCGCGGGAGCGAAAGAGTGCTTCGGCGGCGGCGTTCCAGTCGAGTAGGACTCCCTGAGCGTCGGCGCGCCAGATTGGGGTTGGGACTAACTCGGCCAACGCGCGATGACGTCGTTCGACGAGCGAGAGGGCGTCGATTCGCTCCCGCAGGTCGCTGACCTCAACAAAGATCTCGTAACGGGCCAAGGGGTCGCGAGGGTCGCCCACTGGGGAGAGGAAGAGCAGCGTGGGCACGGCGGAGAGGGTCTGCCCCTGCGCGTCGCCGCGGATCAACTCAACCTCCAGAGGCGGAGCGACCCCCAAACGTCGGATCGAATCCTCCAACGCGGCCAAGTCGAAGTCGGTTCCCTGAGCGGCCGGGGTGTCGTAAGTTGGAAGCAGGCAGGAGACCGGGGGGCGCGTCAAGACATCCAACCGGGGCGATTCCGCGATCAGATCACGCTGTCGACGCTGGGATAACTCTAAAAACCGAGCGTTGACCGCCACGATCCGCCCCGATCCGGTTCGCTTGAGGACCCCGAACCCAGCTCGCTCCAAACACCGGGGCAACCTCGCTTCCAACGACGCGATCCTCGACTCGTGCCCATCAATCCAACCCTGCGACGATCCTTCCGACTCCCAGCTGGACGTATGTGAGGAATCAGCGGACCCCAAGCTGCCAAGCCACCTCGACGACCTCAAAAGGGTGATCGCCCCGAACCAGACAGCCACCCTCAAAACCGCAAGCAAGCCCCAAAGCGGAGCGTTGCTTGAGAGCAACGTTCCATCGCCGAAGCGGGACCACCCCCACACGCAAGCGGCCGTTTCCAAACCGACAATCAAGACAACCGCCATGAACAGACGCCGGGAGGAACATTCCGAACCAGCCCTAGGAGTCAACGACGAGGCGGTGGGTGAGGAAAGAAACGACATCGGCAGGACTCGCAACGACTCGACCCAACAGGATACGCGCGCCGAAAAAATCAATCAATCCGAATCCAAGTGGATCTCAAACAATGATGAATCGGATGCGGTTTGGACGCAACCCGGCGTGCCGAGTGAGGGCGAGTTGGAGAGGGTGAGGAGAAACGCCGGGGGCACGGCCGACCCGATAAGCCGAGGAGGAGTTCGATTCATCCCCGGACGCAAGCAAAACGACGAGGTAAAACGAATGTGGCTTCGAACAAGGAAGTTTTGGCCGTGAAGAAAAGAACTTCCACGCCTCGCCTTCCCGCAACGGCTTGAGCCGACCCGACCGAATCCGCGTGACAGTTGAGAAACCAACCGACTTGTCCGAAACCATCATGGTT
>Ga0209017_10001109_pt1 | contig 22054 bp, 17 predicted proteins | sample YNPBryunderm2012_FD_185812 | JGI IMG/M metagenome (GOLD analysis project Ga0209017, IMG submission 185812) | Anoxygenic and chlorotrophic microbial mat microbial communities from Yellowstone National Park, USA - YNP Bryant MS undermat 2012... ... | reverse complement strand
TTGATGGGGCGGCCTCTCGTGGGCGCTCAAAAACTGAAATGCGCCGTGTCCGCAGCTTGTCGGCTTTTTGGCCTTGCGCGTGGCTGGGGGGACCGTATTCTTGCCGACCGCCTGGACTCCGCGGGTGCGGATGTTCCGATCGAGGCTGAGAAACGAAAAGTTAACGCGCAACCTAACTACCGGTCTCGTTCAGAACCGGGGCCGGCCCCGGGAAAAGCCCGGGGAGCAACCTCCGTTGCCGTTGCAACGACTGGTTCGTTAGGCAATGGAGCATTCGGCAGCGCCCCCAGGGGGTGCGTTCCCAAAGGCTCCACAGGTTCCTGAGAAGGCAGAGAATTCTATGCTCACCATGGAAGACGCCATGAAGCAAAGCCCCATGCGCTTTGCGGTTGGCGAGATTGTCCCCGGCACCATCATCGAGGTCCGTCCCAAAGAGGTTTTGGTGGACATCGGCTACAAGAGCGAAGGGGTGATCCCCCTGAGCGAGTTCGAAGAACCCGAGTCCCTCCAGCCGGGCATGCAGGTCGATGTCCTGATCGAAAAGCTCGAGGACAAGGACGGCATGGTTGTCCTGTCCCACGAGAAAGCGGTGTTCAAGAAGAACTGGGAACGCATCCTGTCCATTTGCAACGAGGGCGGACGCATCCAGGGCAAGGTCAAGGCCGTGGTCAAGGGCGGTCTGTTGGTCAATGTGGGCGTGGAGGCTTTCCTGCCGGCGTCCCAGGTGGACATTACCCCGCCGAAGAACCTTTCCCAGTACGTCGGCAACACGTACGAGTTCAAGGTGGTCCGCATCAATCCCGAGCGGCAAAACATCGTGCTGTCCCGGCGCGAGATTATCGAGGAGGAACGGGCGCAGCGGCGCGCGCGGCTGTTGCAGGAGATGATGCCTGGCGACATTCGCAAGGGCCGCGTCAAGAACCTCACCGACTTTGGCGCGTTCATTGATTTGGATGGTATCGACGGCCTGTTGCACATCACCGACATGAGCTGGGGCCGCATCGGGCATCCTTCCGAGCTGCTGAAGGTGGGCCAGGAAATCGACGTGGTGGTCTTGGACGTCAATCGCGAGAAGGAACGCGTCAGCCTGGGGCTCAAGCAAAAGACGCCCAACCCTTGGGATCAGATCGAAGCCAAGTATCCTGTGGGCTCGCGCGTCAAGGGCAAGGTGGTCAATCTGGTTCCCTACGGGGCTTTCGTGGAACTGGAGCCCGGGGTCGAGGGCCTCGTCCACGTCACCGAACTGTCCTGGACCAAGCGCATTGCCAAGCCTTCGGACGTTCTGCAGCAGGGTCAGGAAATCGAAGCCGTGGTCCTCAGCATCAACCGGGAGGAACAGAAGATTTCCCTGGGCATGCGCCAGCTGGAGCCCAACCCATGGGACACCATCGACCAAAAGTATCCCCCGGGCAGCCGCGTCAAGGGTCGGGTCCGCAACCTCACCAGCTACGGTGCCTTCATCGAGTTGGAAGAGGGCATCGACGGCATGGTGCACGTGTCCGACCTGTCTTGGACGCGCAAGATCAACCATCCCTCCGAGGTGCTCAAGAAGGGCGACGAGGTCGAGGCCGTGGTCTTGGAAGTTGACAAGCCCGGTCAACGCATTGCCCTGGGCATCAAGCAACTGACCCCCGACCCGTGGGAGCGCATCGACGAGCTCTACAAGGTGGGTGACCTGGTCACCGGCAAGGTCACCAAGCTGGCCAGCTTCGGTGCTTTCGTGGGGCTGCAGCACGACATCGATGGCCTGGTGCACATCTCGCAGATCAGCGAGGAGCGTGTGGACAAGATCAAGAACGTGCTTAAAGTGGGCCAGGAGGTCACCGCCCGCGTCATCAAGATTGACCGGGCCGAACGACGCATCGGCCTCTCCATCAAGGCCGCTCACTACACCGAAGAGCAACTCCGCGAAGAACAGAAACTGCTCGACCAGCTCAAGCCCGGCGAAGACCTCGTGGCCCTTCAACATGCTTTCGAGGCCGCCGAAGAAGAGCGCGAACAGGAGGAAAGCGAATCCGGTCGCTGAGCCGACGCGCCCGTGGCGCCCGGTTTCAAGCCCTTGGTCGGGCGGACCAGACTCCATTGGTCCGCCCGATTTTCGCGGCCCGGTACCACCGCAGCCCGGGAGGTCCGTCTCCGGCTGGCATCCACTGTTTAGGTGGCGGCCTGTCTGCAGACAGCGGACATGGCCGTCAGCCGGAAGGCCGGAGTCAGATGGAGGCGGTAGGCCACAGGCACCCACCCGGAACTGGGACTGCATGGAAGCTGTTGCGAGAGAAGTGCAGCAACTCCACCGGGACTTTCGGTGGAAGTCTGGAGCTTGCCTGAACTGGAGGCGGGGCTGGGAGACAGAGGCACCGGGCTCCGGGTTTGCAAGTGCCCAAGAGCCCTGATCGGCCGGTTGAACCCTCCCGGTTTGGCAGGGGCCACGCCTGGCTCGGGCGCTTTTGGGAGCTTGAACCCCAGGCCAGCGCTTCAGGCCGCGATGGGAATGCGATTGCGAAGTTGCACTTTGCTGGCGTAGAGTGCCCGTGTCGGCACCGGAGGCGGATTGCGCGTTCGACACTGGGCATGAAACCGAAAAAGAAAGCGATCAAACGGGCTGCTGCCACCAAGTCGGGTTCTGCCGCCCGGGGCAGGCAGGGGGCATCCGCAGGCAAAAAGGCTGCAATGCCACGTAAAGTTGCGGCGCAACCTGCGTCGGGACCGGGCAAGCCCAAGCGTGCACGGGCCGTGCCCAGGACTCCCGGCGGACGCAGTACCCGCACTATCGGCACTGCGGAGGGCGCGTCCGAACTGCAGGTCGCGGCGATTCCGCCGATCCTCTTGGAGGGCGACCGCCCCTCGGTGCCGGTGCCCAGTGGCCCTGGCCAACGGTATGTGCTGGGTCCTCAGCCTCCCGTGGAAGTTGGGGCGCCGGGGGAGGCGGATTTGCCGGAGGCCTACGGGACCAAGCAGCTGTTTTTGACGGCCTGCGATCCGCACTGGTTGTATGCGTACTGGGATTTTACGCGGGCGCAGCTGCAATACCACAACCAGCGGGCGCGAGACGGGCACCTGACCTTGCGGGTGCACTTGGAGAGCGTGGGCACGGTTCCGCACGTGGAGGTGGCGGTGCATCCGGAATCGCGACATTGGTTCGTGCAGGTAGGCCGGGGCGGGGCGCGGTACATTGCGGAGCTGGGGTACTATCGCAAACGGGATGGGGCATGGATCTCCCTGGTGCGGAGCCAGGCCACGCTGACTCCGCCGGAGGTTTTCGAGACCTCGGGACCAGTCCAGTTTATGTCCGTGCCTCCGGACGTGCCGTTGTGGCGACTGCAGAGGGTGGTGGAAGAGCTGGCCGCTCGGGAGCCTGCGGTTGCGGCAGCTCTCGCCGAGGCTCGGCGGGAAGGGCGTGCGGAGTTGCCGACGGCTCTGGCGGCGCCGGCTCCGGCCTGGTCGCCGGAGCAGGAGGAAGCGATGCAGGCCTCGGTGCGTCTGGACGAGCTGCGCCGGGTGTGGGTGGGTTCGCTGGAGGTGACGGAGCTGGTGCGACGGGCCATGCAGGCCTGGCCCACCTCTCCGGGCCCGGGCGCCTTCGGTGCGGAGCAACGGCCCGAGCTGGTGTCCAGCCCCATGGGTCGACCGGAAGCAGTCCCGCGCGGTTTTTGGTTCAACATTCATGCGGAACTGATCGTCTACGGTGCCACGGAGCCGGATGCCAAGGTTACGTTGCACGGCCAGCCGATCGCGCTGCGGCCGGACGGCTCCTTCAGTTGCCGGTTTGTGTTGCCGGACGGGCAGTTCGAATTGGACGCCGTGGCGGTTAGTGCCGACGGGACCGAACGGCGCACCGCCATCCTCCGCTTCAGTCGTCACACGACTTACGAAGGCGCTGTGGGCCAGGCCGCGGCAGATCCGAATCTGTCCCCGCCGCCTGGCATCGAATCGTGATCCGGGCGTTCGGAGGAGTGGCTTGCCGGTTGCCGGGTTTGTGAGCCCCTACGCAAGAGCCCTGGCCCTGCTGCTGCGTTTGGTCGCGCTGGGGATGATCGCGCTGGCCGGGTTGCGCCTTTTTTTGGAATATGTCAGCCGCCGACTGGGCCGGGGGGACGGCGATCCGTACCACTGGCTGGCTTCCGGTTTGGTGTTGGTGCTGGGCCTGCTCCTGTTGTGGCGGAGCGGCCGTTGGGCCCGTCGGTGGATGAAGCATTGGGATGAGTGATCTGGTTGACAAGCGCCGCATGCCCTCGCGGGCCGCGGCCGAAGTCCGGTCCGGGACCGGCAAGGGTTCCTTTTGAAACTGCATGCAAGGGTATCTGGCCATCGTATTGCACGCGCATTTGCCGTTTGTGCGGCATCCGGAACATGAGAAGTTCCTGGAGGAAAACTGGCTGTTCGAAGCCATCACCGAATGCTACTTGCCGCTGCTCCAACTGCTGGAGGTTTGGCGCCGGGACAATCTGCCGGTGCGCCTGACTCTTTCGCTGTCGCCCACACTGGCGAGTATGCTGCAGGATTCGCTGTTGCAGACCCGCTACCATCGGCACCTGGAGGGTCTGATTGAACTGGCCGAGAAGGAGCTGCAACGCACCTGGTGGGACCGGGAGCTGCATGAGCTAGCCCGGTTTTATCACCAGCGCTTTCTGGGGCTGCGGGATTTGTACCAAGGGGTGCAACGTGACCTGGTCCGCGCCTTCGCGCAGTATCAGGAAACCGGCCAACTGGAGATCATCACCTGCGCAGCCACGCATGCGGTGTTGCCCCTGTTGCAACATCCACCCTCTGTTCGGGCGCAGGTGCTGATTGCCCGCGACCATTATCTCCGTGTGTTCGGTCGGAACGCCCGCGGGTTTTGGTTGCCGGAGTGCGCCTATGGCGAGGGAGTGACTCCGGCCCTGCAAGAAGGAGACTTCCGCTGGTTCATCGTGGACACCCACGGACTGTTGGGCGCACAACCTTCACCGCGGTACGGTGTCTTTGCCCCGGTCTACACGCCGGAAGGCATCGCCGTATTCGGGCGAGACCCGGAGGCGTCCCGACAGGTCTGGAGCAAGGAGGAAGGCTATCCCGGCGATCCGGTGTACCGGGACTTCTATCGCGACATCGGGTTTGACCTGGACCTGGATTACGTACGGCCGTATTTACCCTCGCCGGACCAGCGTGGGTTCACCGGCTTCAAATATTACCGCATCACGGGGCCGGGTTCGGACAAACGCCGTTACGAGCGCGCCTTGGCGGTGCGACGTGCCGGTGAGCACGCGGCGCATTTCCTGCAGGCCCGCATCGAACAGGTGCGCCGGTTGCAGGGTCTGACCCAGTATCCGCCCATTCTCGTGGCGCCCTACGATGCAGAGCTGTTCGGACATTGGTGGTACGAGGGGCCGGAATTTCTGGACGCCTTGATTCGCCAAGTGGCGCAGCAGCGCGTGGTGAGTCTGATCACCCCGTGGGAGTACTTGAACCGGCACACCTCGCATCAGGTAGCCACGCCCATGCCCTCCAGTTGGGGGGAGGCGGGCTACTGGCAGGTATGGGTCAACGAAACCAATGCATGGATCCTGCCGCACCTGCGCGTGGCCCAGGAACGCATGTCCCAATTGGCGCGTCGTCATGCCCGGGCGCAAGGCGTGCCCCGTCGGGCGCTGCAACAGGCAGCCCGGGAATTGTTGCTGGCCCAAGCCAGCGATTGGCCCTTCATCCTGCGGACCGGCACCAGCCCCGGCTACGCGCGGCAACGGATCCGGGATCACCTGCTGCGATTCCATGCCCTTTACGATCAATTGACCCACCTGCGGGTGGACGAACTCTGGCTGGCGCAGGTCGAACAGCGGGACAACCTGTTTCCGCATCTGGAGCCCGGCTACTGGATCTGATGGGGATCACTCTGACGGCAACTGCGCGTCGTTCGGACGGGCGGGGCCGACACGGTGTCCGGGTCGCCCATGTTGCCCGCAGCCAGCCTTCATGCTGGGCACGTAAGGCATTGACCCCGGGCAAGGACGCTCGTACAGAGCTCACCAGCGTCGGCCGATCTGGGACGGGCCGAACGTCTTGGTCCTGCATTGGCCCCTGAGCTGGTTCCACCATGCCAAAGCCACGGCGGCCAGTAGCTCCCCACCCAACAGAGGCGTCGTGAGCGGAACGCCAGCCGCTGCGTGGCCCGTCCCCAGCCGCATAAGCAAAAACCCGGCCCGGACCCAAGGCCGCAGCCTGACTTTTTGGGGCTGTCGCCAGGACCATGTCCCGGCCAGCAGCAGATACAAACCGACCCAGCCTGCTGCGCTGGGCCCACTCAAACTGGCCAGCGCCACACCAGCTCCTCCCAGCACCGGCACCATGGCAGCAGCCCAAGCTAAGGGCAGATGCCCAGAGGCTACCGGGCCACCTCGCCGGCAGGGATCTGCGCGATCCGCGTCCAGGTCCATGAGATCGTCCCACAAATAGACGGCGGAGGCACAAAGGCTCAGACCGACGGCCGCCCAGATGACTTGGATCCACGCGGATGCTTCGAAGGAAATCCCACCAACCAGCAGGGGAGCGAACACCAGCAGGTTTTTGGTCCAGGCCCATGGCCGGAGGGCCCTCCACAGGGCGCGACCCCGCCGAGGCGGACAGGCGAACGTACCGCCCGGTTCGGCCACCGCATGGGCACGGCGGACCAGCCAGCGCGGAGCATTCACCACCAGTGCACGGCGTGCCTGCCGCCATACGGGCAGGTCGGCCATCGAATTCCCGGCGTAATCGAAACCGCCAGCACCGAATCGTTCCACCAGCCGTGCCGCCTTGGCATGGCTGCGCAGATTGGTGCGACCATCGCTGGCCAGAGTCTCGCGAAAAAGTCCCCAATGCGCGGCCACGCGCCGTGCTGCCTCAGCATCGGAAGCGGTGACCAGGTAAAGGGCACGACCGGCAGCGACCCCGCGCTGCAAAAAATCCAGAAACTCTGTCACCACCGGCAGGGTCTCCACTGGGACGGACACACGACGCGCCAGTTCCGCCTTCAGACGGGCCCGGCCGTCACGCCACCACAGCAGAATGCGAATCAGATTCAGAGGATTGCGACGACAGAACCGCACCAACCCCTCCCACAACAGATCGGAGCGGATCACCGTGCCGTCCAGGTCCACACACAGCGGAACGGCCCTGTCCTCGACCGGTTCGGTGTTTGGAGGATGCTGTCTCACCCGGCAGCGACGGTAGCGGCGCGGCTCGGGGATTGACAAGACGCGGCCATGAGGGGCAATGGCCTCCAATCGCGGACTCCACGGCCCTTCGACGTGGCCGCAGCACTCGATACTGGGGGTTCTGGGTGGCACACCGCCTTGCTTCCGGCGGAAGCGCTGATCTGTAGGCGGCCCGTTGGCTTAGCACCCGAGAGAATGCGTGCATGGGTTGAACCCTGCTGCTTAAAAACAACGGGTTCGACCTGCACCCGAAGCTGCTGCCCTTGGAGGGCCGGGTTCCGCGCCACCCTCCCACAGAGCACCAGCAAGCTGCCGTAGTTCATACACTGCGGTGACTACCCAACGGCGCCTTCGAACTCGTGAAGCGTTTGGAGTGCGCCAGCGTTCTGGCGCTGTAAAGGCTCTGCGGGCGCTGAGACACTCCTTTTGGCAGTCCAGAAAACTCCACCCTACGCACGGACACACGGACCTTGCCCGCCTGCCTCGGGCCACCTGGGCGGGACGCCGGGGGAGCCATTCCTCCGGTTGGGAGAACCAGCGGCTCTGGGTTGAGACGTGCCGGAGGCAATTGTCCGAGGTGGGCCGGGTCCCGGTGCGGCCTGGTGGGGTGGGGGCAGCGGTCTTTCGGCCGGTAACCTGTCCATCAACCCCTCAGCTTGTGGGCCGGCCCTGCTTCAATCCTCCTGCCACTTGGGAGGCTTTTCGACCGAGATTCAATCGAGATGCGGGAGATCCGTGTCCGGACCGATGGCACTTGACCGCAATGGCGCAGTGCGTGAGGCTCGCGACCATTGGGATGCCATTTATTCGGAACCCAAGCCGGTAGGGCTCGACGAGGAACCGACATGAATCACCGGAATGTATCGTTGTCAACAGATGACCGGGCGCTGATCGAGTTCATGGCCCAACATCCGGCGCCCATGTGGGTATATGATCTGGAGTCCTTGCGCTTTCTGGAGGTCAACCCGGCTGCGGTCGAACATTACGGCTACAGTCGCGAGGAATTCCTGCGAATGACCTTGCTGACGATTCGACCGGCAGAGGATCGACCTCGTCTGCTCACTCATATGCGTCAGCCCCGGCCCCGGTACTAGTTCTGTTCGGGGTGGCGGCATCGCCTCAAGAACGGGGAGGTCCACGAGGTGGAAATCCGCTCGCAACTGGTCAGCTTTCAGGGGCGACCGTCGGCCTGGGTGGAGGTGCGTGATCTGACCGTGGAGCGGCGGCGCCGGCTTCGCAGTGACCGGCTGATTCAGTTGCTCCGGTTTGCCGGGGACATCAACCAGACCCTGACGGAGGCAGACGACGTGGGTGTGTGGTTGGATCAGGCTGTGGCGGGCTTGCGTCAAGCCGGCGATTTTCCTTGGGCCGTGGTGGTGCGGACGCGGTCTTCTGGACAGCCAGATGGGCGGGTCCATAGCGCGGGGCTGGAAGGGATGAAGCTTCACCTTCAACGCCTGCAGACTGGTCCGTGGCCCAACTGTTTCCAGCGGGCTCAGGAATCCCGCGGCCTGTACGCTAATCGGGCGGGGGAGGTTTGCGACAGTTGCCTCCTGCGCGAGGTTTGTCCCGGCTTCGACACATGGCACGTGCGGCTGGAATGGAGGCAACAGGTGCTGGGTGTGTGACGGTGGCGCTGCCGGCAGAATGGAGGGCGGATGCCGAACTGGAGGCCTTGTTTTTGGAACTGGCGTCGGATCTGGCACGAGGTATCACTTTTCTGGAACAACAGGCCGAACATGAGTTGCTGGCTCGCGCGTTGGAGGAGAGCGAGGCGCGCTTCCGGGGCATTTTCGACCACGCTGCCATCGCACTCTATCGGACCACGCCGGACGGCCGCATTCTCATGGCCAACCCTGCTCTGCTGCGCCTCTTGGGTTACCAAAGTCTGGAAGAACTGGCCCGGCGGAACCTGAACGAAGAGGGGTTTGGCCCGGGTCATTCCCGCCGGGATTTTCTGGAACGGATCGAGCGGGACGGGATGGTGTATGGTTTGGAGAGCGCCTGGGTGCGCCGGGACGGCTCGGTCGTGCACGTGCTGGAAAGCGCGGTGGCGGTCCACGACAGCGAGGGCCGGACCTTGTATTACGATGGATCGGCGCTGGACATCACTGCGATGAAGCAGGCCGAAGCACGGGCCGAATACTTGGCCAGCTTTCCGGAATTGAATCCGAACCCGGTTTTGGCCTTCGATGCTGCGGCACGGCTGACCTATGCAAATCCGGCTGCCGCGGTGCTGGCTCGGAGCTTCGAGGTCCCTGGCGTCGAAGCCCTCTTCCCGCCCGAATTGGCGCAAATTGTGACCGACTGCCTGGCCCACAACACGCCGCGCCTGCGGCTGCTCACCACCCACGGACGCCGGACCCTTTCCTGGTCATTTTACCCGATTGCCGTCCACGGGGTGGTGCACTGTTACGTGGGCGAGGTTACCCAGCAGATCGAGTTGGAGGAACAACTGCAGCAGTCCCAGAAACTGGAGGCACTGGGCCGCTTGGCCGGCGGTGTGGCCCACGACTTCAACAATATCCTCAGTGTCATCCTGATGAACGCGGCGCTGCTGCAGGAGGAAGGTGCGCTTACGCCGGAGCTGCAGGAGTGCGCCCATCAAATCGCCCAGGCCGCTGAGCGGGCGGCCAATCTGACCCGCCAACTGCTGGCCTTCAGCCGCCGACAAAAGCCCCAACTGCAGCCTTTGGACCTGAACGAGGTGGTGAGTGGATTGGGCAAGATGCTGCAGCGCATCATCGGCGAGGATATCACCCTGCAGATGCGACTGCAGCCGGGTGGGGCTCCGTTGCGGGCCGATCCGGGGATGTTGGAGCAAGTATTGATGAATCTGGCGGTTAACGCCCGCGACGCCATGCTCCGGGGCGGTCTCTTGGAGATTGTCGTGGAAACCGTCTGCTTGCAGGGCGACGATCGGCAGGAGAACGGACCGCCGGGTCGGCGCGAGGGCGACTTCGTGCGCCTGACCGTGCGGGACACGGGCTGCGGCATTCCTTCGCATCTGTTGCCCAAGATTTTTGAGCCCTTCTTCACCACCAAGGAGGTGGGCAAGGGCACCGGCCTGGGCCTGGCAACGGTCCATGGCATCGTGCAACAGCACGACGGCTGGATCGAAGTGGAATCTCAGGAGGGGGCGGGCACGGCCTTTCACGTGTACCTGCCGCGGTGGCAGCCCCTTGGGGATGTCAAAGCTGCGTCCCGCACCACGGTTCGGTCCCTGCCCGGAGGGAGGGAAACGATCCTGTTGGTTGAAGACAAACCGCCGCTGCGTGCCATGGCTCGGCAGATTCTGGAGGCCCGCGGCTCTACGGTTCTGGAGGCGGCCGACGGTCCCGCGGCCCTGGAACTGTGGGAGCGCCTGGGGCAAAAGGTAGATCTGGTGCTGACCGACATGATCATGCCGGGCGGCTGCACCGGGGCGGAACTGGTGGAACAACTGCGGCGACGACGGCCTGAGTTAAAAGCGTTGCTGATGAGCGGCTATCCCGGGGAAGTGGCGACCTACGAGAAACGGTTGCAGCCGGGGGACCGCATCTTGGCCAAGCCGGTCGGCCCGGTCACGTTGGCGCTGGCCGTGCGGGAGTGCTTGGATGGACGGGGGAGCCAGGCCACCAACTGAGTGGCTTGGGCCCGGGAAAGTCACCGCTGTTGGGTGAGTCAGAGGGCCCGGTCGACCGGCGGACCTCACCTAGCGCGTACTTGCCTGGTGCCGAGGTTCGGGGGGAGGGACCTGTTGCAGGGCTTCAAGCAGGCGGTCTACGTCCGCGGCGGTATGGGAAGGGCTCAGCACCAGCCGCAGGTAACCTTCCTGGGGACGACCTGGGTAGTGCGTCCACGTGGGGTAGATGCCAGCACGCTGAAGTGCCCGTCGCAGTTGCTGGGCTTGCTGCGCGCGGGTGGGGAAGAGGGCTACGATGGGTGCGGGCGACTCGGGCACCTCCCAGCCGGCTTGTCGCAGCGAGTGCCGCAAGCGCGCTACTTCCTGCTGCACGCGCCGCCGGGTCAAAACAGAACGCTTCAGCTCTTCCAGGGCCGTTTCCAGCGCAGCAACAAAGGGCAACGGGAGAGGCGTGCCCCCGCCCAAACAGGTGGAGCGTTCCACGATCCAACGGCGAGCGGGCCGGGAGCAGAGCACTACCCCACCGTACAGTCCAAAGGCCTTGCTCAGCGTGAACGTCTGGACCAACCGGGCGCGGGACAAACCTGCCCATTCTACGCTGCCACGGCCTCGCCGGCCCAGCAGGCCCACCGCATGCGCGTCGTCCACCAGCATCCACGCAGTCCGGGGTAGGACACGGCGATATTCTGCCAAAGGGGCCACGGCGCCGTTCCACCCGAACAGGCCGTCGGTGAGGACGATCAGTCGTGCGTGTGGCCCAGCCCGTTTCACCTGACGGGCCAGTCCCTGGGGGTTGCGGTGGGGGAAAGTCCACACCGGGCAGCCCAAAAAGAGGGCTGCGTCCTGGAGGCAGACGTGGGCCTCCTCATCCACCAGGGCGTGGGTGAACCGACCGGCCAGTGCCTGGGCCACCACCAAGGGCGCGAGGTAGCCGTTGGGCACCAGCAAGGCTGCCTCGGCTCCGAAGAATCGCGCCAGCTTGCGCTCCATTCGGAGGTAGAGCGGGTGGTTGCCCGTGGTCAGCCGGGAAGCTGCCACGTTCCAACCGTATTTTTTCACGGCGTGAACAAGCGCCTGTCGGAGGGCCGCAGAATGGGCCAAGCGCAGATAGTCGCACCCACCGAAGTCCAGCCAGAGTCGTCCCTTCCATCGCAAGCGGGTGGAATCGACCCGCTCCAAGGGCATGCCCTCGTTCATAGCAACAGAGGGTAACCGGAGTGGAGCTGCGGCTCAGCAAGGAAAATCTCCCCCCGCTTGTGGGGGGATACTGCCCTGGGATCACTCGTTCCGGGCTGGCGGTGCCCGGGGGGACCGGGGCGCGGCCTTGTTCCTGCGGTGGAGCGGAGCGGGATTGGAGATCTGGCTCCACGAAGTCTGTCGCGGGACCGTGGTTGCGGTGGTGCAACCGTTGCTGGGGCGATTTGGTTGGTGTCGGTCCGGGCGGCTTTGGCCTTGTGGCTCGTGGGCTGTGACCTAGACTGACGGCATGGGCGAGATCGCTGCCTTCGTCAATCGAGGTGCCAGCACCATCACCCCGGCGGTGGTTGAGAAGGTGCTGCGTCACCTGCCGCAGTGGAAGCTGGAATTTACGCAGATTCGCGAGCCCCAGTTTCCCCATTTGGTGGACCAGCTCGAATTTCTGGCCGACGTAGTGGAGGATGTTGCCGAAGGGGCATACAAGGACCTCCCCTACTACGCGCTGGCGCAAGCGACCTTTGCCCTGATTTATGCTCACAAACGGGTGGGCATCATCCCGGACAATTTTTTGAATTTGGGCCGGGCGGACGACTCGGCGATTGTACGGGCCGTCTTGATTCAGAACGAACAGGCGTTTCAGTTCTACGCATTGGCGAACAATCTGGATTGGTCACGCATCACCAGCGAGCCGTGAGAGCTTGCCCGTGCCGTAGGCGTCTGGCAGAAACAGGGGGCATCGTCTCTCCGGCTGGAGCGTACGGCGTGCGGCGGGGCCGCAAGCCCCGGATGACCGTTTTTGCGAGGTCGGCTTTGTGAGCTCCAAGAAGTCTGAGGTCGCGGCGAGGGCAGCGGATTGGGCCGGGCGGGGTTGGGACGCTCGCTATCTCTGCTATTTCGATTGCTTCAACCGCCAATGCTATTACGAGGCGCACGATGTTCTGGAGGATCTTTGGCTGGAGCGGCGCACTGGTCCGGAGGGCAACTTTTACAAGGCCCTGATCCAGTTGGCGGGCGCCTTTGTGCATTTGCAAAAGGGACGATTGGAGCCGGCGGCGGCCCTGCTGCGATTGGCGGAGGGGTATCTTGAGAACTACCCGCCCGAGTTTGAGGGGGTCAATCTGCCGGCGCTGTTGCACCTGACCCGGAGCTGGCGGGCAGCGCTGGAAAGCTCGGCCTTCCGCCGAAATCCTTTGGGGGAAAAGCCGCCTCCGCAACTGGCCTTTCCCCGCGAGGTGCGTTCCCTGTGACCGGGCTGCAGGGCAGCCCTCAAGCGCGGGTTGGCGACAGTTCGGGGACAGATTGTGCCGGCCGACCCGTTCGTTTCCAGCGATCGTGTACCCAGAACCAGTTGGCCGGGTCGCGTCGAATGGCCTGCTCGAACTGGGCGTGGACGTCGCGCAAGATGTCGACCACCGGTCGTGCCCGTCCCTGGACCCGGGTGGGGATTTCCGGCCCCAGTTCGATGGTCCATTGGGCCGGGGCCGTGCGGTAGCAGATGGCCACGTGCAGGGGCAATCGGTAACGCAGTGCGAACAGGGCCACGGCCGGCGAGGTGGAGCATTCGCGACCGAAGAACGGCACGGCCAGGCCGCGTCCGCCGGCGCGTTGGTCAGCCAGCAAGCCGACCAGCACCCCGGTGGGGCGGATGGCGGCGCGCAGCGCTGCCGCTTCCGTGCGTCGCTCGAAGAACCGGCACCCGGAACGCTGGCGTAAGGACAGCAACAGACGGTCCAGCGACGGTTGCCGGAGGGCGCGGTAGGTGGTCAGGCATTGAAACTCGGGGGCAAACTGGCCAAATCGCGCATAAAGTTCGAAGTTGCCGAAATGTCCGAGCGCGATCACCCGACTGCAGGGCGGGGTCCCATCCGGGCTGGAGCGGAGGATTTCGGTGCCCACAAACCGCAGGTGCGGCCGCAATTGTTCCGCTGTCATGGCAGCGGTCTTGATGGCGGAGCAGTAATTCTCGCCCAGCCGGCGGAAGTGTTCGCGGGCCAGGCTTCGGATGGCTCGGGGCGAGCGGTCCCGGCCCAAGATCTGCGTCAGATTCCGCATGGCTACCTGCCGATGCCGCACGTCGAGCCAGTAGGCCAGCTGCCCTCCCCAGCGGCCCAGCCGGGCCACCACGGGCAACGGCAGCGCCTGCAGCAGGCCCACCAGGGCCCGGGCCAGCAGGTACAGCACTTTCTCGCCCATTACTGGAAACAGATGCGCCGGACACAGTCGCGGAAGTTTTCCGCTCCGGCAATGATTTCGATCTCCACCCGCATGAAGTAAATGGGCAGGTCACGGCGGTCGAGCTTGGGGAAACGGACGGCGTCTTTCTGGGTGGTGAGGATCGCCTCGGCGCCGCGGCGTTTGCCGCGATTGATGACGTTGAGTACCTCTTGCAGGGTGAACCGGTGATGGTCGGCAAACCGTTTCGAATAGACCAGGCGCGCGCCCAGTCCCACCAGGCTTTGTTCGAAACTTTCCGGCTGCGCGATTCCGCTGAGGACGGCCACGGGTCGATCCTTCAAAAAGGACAGGTCCAACCGTTGCCCGGTGAAGATGTCCTCCAGGTAGAGCGGGCGATGGACGCATTCGATGATGGGCGCGCGTGGGTTGAGTTTGCGGATTTGTTGGCGGAGCTCCTGGGTTTTGCCGTTGCTTTTGGTGATGAAGACCGTGCTGGCGCGCGCCAGATGCGATGGCGGTTCGCGCAAGGTGCCCCGCGGCAACAAATGTCCGTTGCCGAACGGTTGTTGTCCATCCACCAGCACCACATCGTGTCGACGGCCCCGCAGATCCCAGTATTGAAACCCGTCGTCCAGCAGCAGGGTGTCGCATCCGAACCGCTCCACGGCGTAGCGGCCGGCCTTGACACGGTTCTTGTCCACCAGCACCACCACGTCGCGGAGGTTGGAGGCCAGCATGTAGGGTTCGTCCCCCGCCATTTCGCTGTCCAGCAAGAGCGATTTTCCGTCCGAAACCACCCGGGGCGGGGTGGTGTCTTCCCGAAACAGCAGCTTATCCAGCAACCATTCGTGGAAGGGGCGGGGTTTGGCCCGGTAGCCGCGGGACAGGATGGCCACGTTGCGGCCGGCGTCGCGCAGTTCCCGGGCGAATTTTTCCACCACCGGGGTCTTGCCTGTGCCGCCCACGGTCAGGTTGCCGATGGCGATGACCTGTACGCCCACGGTGGTGTCGCGCAGGATACGCACGTTGTAGAGGAACTGCCGTAGTTTGACCCCTGCGGCGAAGAGCTTGGAGCAAACGAGCAGGAAGCCGCGCATCAGCCGGGCACGCCAATCGTGGCGCTGCTCGAAGATCACTTCGAGCACGAACGTTTCGAGTGCTTCAGCCCAGATGCGCAAACGCTGTCGCATGGAGGGCCAATCTGCCAGCCGGCCCGCTCGCCCGCAAGAGACCCCGGCGCTTGACCTGGTTGGGGTCCGGCCTACCATCCCCGCGACGACATGAAGACCGGTGGAATTCTGGGTGTGTGTCTGGCGGGGTGCCTGGGGGTGGTACATCTGGGCGCGGCCGAGCTGGTCAACGGCATCCGCGCCGTGGTGCACGATTCGGTCATTACCCTGGAGGAGGTCAATGTGTCCGTGATCCCCGCCCTAGGGGCGTTGCAGCGCCAGTACCGCAACGATCCGGAGACCTTTCGGCAAAAACTCAGCCAAGTGATCGAGGAAAACGTGGAACAGCTGGTCCAGCGCCGGCTTATCCTGCAGGACTGGCAGCAGTCCGGCTACCAACTGCCGGAGGCCATCGTGGAGGAAGCCGTCAATGAACGGCTGCGGGAGCAGTTTGGCGGTGATCGCGTGCGCATGGCCAAAACCCTGCAGGCCGAGGGGCTCACCCTCGAGCGTTTCCGCCGTCAGATCCGCGAGCAGATCATCGTGGAGGTCCTCCGCAACCGGAACGTGTCGAGCGAACTGATCATCTCGCCCCACAAAATCGAGCAGTACTACCGGGCCCATCAGGAAAAATTTCGCGCCGAGCCGGAGGTGAAGCTGCGCATGATCGTCCTGAACAAACGCAGTCCGGAGGATGCAGCCCGGGTGCGGCAATTGGCCGCCGAAATCCGATCTCGCATTCTCGAAGGCGCCGATTTCGCCGAGATGGCCAGCATCTACTCCGAAGGGGCGCAGCGTGCCCAGGGTGGCGACTGGGGCTGGGTGGAGCGCAGCGTGTTGCGTAGGGAACTGGCCGATGTGGCCTTTGCGCTGCCGCCGCGTACCTGCAGCGAGGTGGTGGAGTTGCCTGAGGCCTGTTACCTGTTGTGGGTCGAGGAGGCCCGGCCCGAGCGGATCCGGCCGCTGAGCGAATTGCGTGAGGAAATCGAACGTACCCTGCTGGTGGAAGAACGTGCCCGGCTGCAGAAACGCTACGTGGACAAGCTCCGCGCCAAGACCTTTGTCCGATACTTCTGAGCCGGTTCTGTCCGACCCGCGCCAGCCGATTCTCCGGACGACCTCATGACGGTGCGCATCGGCATCACGCTGGGAGACGTGACGGGCGTGGGGCCCGAGGTCACGGTCAAAGCCCTGGCAGATCTGACGCGGCATCCGGCCGACCTGCCCGCCGTGGGGCTGCAGTTTGTGCTTTTTGGGGATCGGGGGCATTGGGAGCATTGGGTCCGTCGCTTGGGTTGCGACTCGATCGTGAGCGGGGCCACCTCGGGCCGTGCCCGGCCTTTTGAGGTGCGGCTGGTCGATCCGTGCCCGGAACCGTTGCCTTTGGATCTGCCATGCGGGGAGGTGCGGGCCGCCCGTGCGGCCGTTGCTTGGCTGGAGGCTGCAGCTCGGGCCTGCCTGAACGGGGACCTTCAGGCCATGGTCACTGCCCCCGTTCACAAGGAGGCCATCCAGCGCGCCGGCATTCCGTTTGTGGGCCAGACCGAATTCCTGGGCCAGCTAGCCAAGGAGCCGGAGCCGGTGATGATGCTTCTGGGCACGGATCGGCGGGGCCGCTGGTTACGTGTGGCCCTGGTGACCGTGCACCTGGCTTTGCGTCAGGTGCCGGAGCGGGTTACTGGGCCGCGAATCCTGCGCACCATCGCCTGCGCAGTGGATGCTTGTCACCAACTTCGGCTGCCGCGCGCCCGGATCGCGGTCTGTGGACTCAACCCGCACTGTGGCGAGGGCGGGGCTTTCGGGGACGAGGAAGGTCGGCTCATCGAACCGGCGATCGCACAAGCGCGGGCGCGGGGCTGGGATGTGGTCGGCCCCCTGAGCGGGGACACGGTTTTTTACCATGCGTTGGAGGGTCGGTTCGACGCCGTGGTGGCCATGTATCATGATCAGGGGTTGGCCCCCTTGAAGGCCGTGGCGTTCGAGACCGGGGTGAACTGGTCGCTGGGCCTGCCGTTTATCCGCACCTCGCCCGACCACGGCACTGCCTACGACATTGCCGGTCAGGGCCGTGCGGAGGCCGGCAGCATGCGGTCCGCCCTGCAACTGGCAGTTCAGTTGGCGGTCCTTCGTGCGAAGGGCCCGACGGGCTGACCTGGCGGGCCCCCGGTGCCTCCGCACCCCACGATCAAGCCGGTGCCGGTCCCTCTGGGCCGAGCGGAGGGGTGCGATCAGCCTCCGGCTCGGCGGGGGTCGACGGTGCTTAGGATTCCTGCCGTTTCTGGCGAAAGAATTCCTGCAGCAAAGCGCGGCATTCATCGGCCCGCACGCCGCCGGTGACCTCGCAACGATGGTTGAAGGAGGGACACTGCAGGAGGTTGAGCACCGAGCCGGCAGCCCCCGCACGGACGTCCGGCGCGCCAAAGACGACCCGTGCCAACCGCGCGTGGACGATGGCACCGGCGCACATGGGACAGGGTTCCTTGGTTACGTACAGCGTGCAGTCGGTCAGCCGCCAATCCCCTACGGCCGCGGCCGCCTGCGTCAGCACCAGCATTTCGGCGTGCGCGGTGGCATCCCGTAACAACTCCACCTGATTGTAGGCGCGAGCAATGATCCGCCCGGCGCGAACCACCACTGCACCCACGGGGACCTCGTCCGCAGCCAGGGCCCGGCGGGCCATCCGCAGGGCCTCGCCCATGAACCACGCATCGCTGTGGAGGTCCAACAAAGGCTCGTTCATGGGAAGGCTGGAGAACACGCCCCGGGAGCTGCGACCGCAGCGGAGCCGGGGGAGCTCGGCGGACAGGATTCCTCCAATACCCATTCCTGGCGACCGTCCGGATGACAGTGACAATGGGCGGCAAAAAAGCCGCCCCGATGTTGCCGGAACCACGGCCAGATGCTTTCGCGGTCCGTTTCTGGCAACGGAAGGCGCATCAGGTCGTCCCAGCGGAAAAAGGCGAAGCGGCCCTCCTCATGGGGCGGCGGCAGCGACCGGAGACGCGGTTTGACCTCGAAAAGAAACATCAGCCAATGGGCCTGCCCCTGGTAGCCGTGCTCGCTGACCAGACCGGTCAGATGAAGGTCGCCAGGAGTCAGGCGCAGTCCCAGTTCCTCGAAGGCTTCGCGGCAGGCACAGGCGTAAGGTGACTCGCCCAGGTCGGTTCGCAACTTGCCCCCGCAGGGGCTCCACAGGCCGCGGTTGGGGTCGCGGCGCCGTTCCATCAGCAGCAGCTCGTCTTGCTCGTTGAAGCAGTAGAGCAGCGTGGAAATCCGATAGGGCATTGCCATGCTCTCTCAACAGGCCTGAGGCCCGTGGGCGCGGTCAACCGCAAAATTTCGCGTGGGCTGTGCGAGGGTGCATTTCAGCTTTGGAGCGCCCATCCCAGGAAGCCCAACCAAAACCGTTTCTCCCTGAACGTTCCCGCGGCTCTGACCGGGGAAAATCCTGGGAATGTCGAGGGTATGGCTCAAAAAGTGAAATGCACCCATTGTTTCAGCCCCTGCCAGGTCCGTTTCCAACCGAGGGGCAGGGAGAAGCTTCGGCCTGCGCAGGCCGGGGACGATGCCAGAGGGTGGAGGTGCATGGCGAACCGTCTTTTCGAGTTGCCGCACAGCGGTGCCGCCAGCCCTTCCTTGCTGACTGGTTGCCGGTCTGATATTCCCGCCGGAGCAATTGAGGATGGAACGGCCCGGATGCGTCCAACATGGAACCATGACGAACGCTGAGACCAGGACGAACCGGGTCCGGCTGGAGGGCAAGTTTTTCCGGCTGGGCTCGGAGAAGTTCTTTGTCAAAGGGGTCGCCTACGGGCCGATGGCGCCGGACGCGGAGGGCCGACCGTTTGCACCGCCGTCCACCACGGCGCGGGATTTGGACCTGGTGAGCCTCCTGGGCGCCAATGTGGTCCGGGTTTACGCCGCGCCTCCGCGCTGGTTTCTGGACCTGGCAGCCGAGCGCAACCTTCGCGTGTGGGTGGACCTGCCATGGTCTCATCATCTTTGTTTCCTGGACACGCCGGAATTACGGGCCCGCGCACGAGACGAGGTGCGCCGCGCGCTGGACAGTTGCGCGGGTCATCCAGCCATCTTTGCCTACAGCGTTGGAAACGAAATTCCGCCCGACATCGTGCGCTGGAGCGGTCCGGCGGCGGTCGAACGGTTCTTGGACGGGCTGGTGGCGCTGGTGAAGTCCGCGGACCCGGAAGCACTTTGCACCTACGCCAACTTCCCGCCCACCGAATACTTGCGGGTCCGCTCGTCGGATTTCGTGGCGTTCAACGTCTACCTGCATCACCGGGGGGCCTATCGGAATTACCTCGCGCGCTTGCAAATGTTGGCCGGGGACCGTCCTTTGGTGCTAAGCGAGTGCGGTGTGGACGCCTTGCGCGAAGGCCCCGCGCGGCAGGCTGAACTGTTGGGATGGCAGATTGAAGAAGCGTTCCGGGCCGGGCTAGCGGGGATCATTGTCTTCAGCCTGACAGACGACTGGCACCGCGGAGGCCAGCCCATCACGGACTGGGCCATGGGCCTGACCACGCGCCAGCGTCAGCCCAAACCGGCCTTTGCCACCGTGCAGCGCCAGTTTGCCATCGCGCCGACCTTTCCCCTGCCGCGGTACCCGCGCGTGTCGGTGGTGGTGGCCTGCTACAACGGCGCGCGCACCCTGTCCGAATGCCTCAGTTCGCTGGGCCGGCTCCGCTATCCGGACTACGAGGTTATCTTGGTGGATGATGGATCCACCGATGAAACGGCCAAGGTGGCCGCCCAGTTTCCCTTCGTTCGCGTCCTCCGCCACGAAACCAACCGCGGCCTGTCGGTCGCCCGCAACACGGGCATCGCCGCCGCCACGGGCGAGATCGTGGCCTTCACGGATGCGGATTGCCGGGCCGATGAACACTGGCTCCATTACTTGGTACAGGACCTGTGTGAGGGGCCAGCCGTAGGCATCGGCGGCCCCAACCTGCTCCCGCCGGAAGATTCGCCCGTAGCCACGGCGGTGATGGCTTCGCCGGGAGGTCCTGCGCCGGTACTGTTGACAGACCGGCTGGCCGAACATCTGCCCGGCTGCAACATGGCCTTCTACAAGTGGGCCCTGGAGGCGGTGGGCGGGTTCGACCCCGTATTCCGGAGGGCGGGCGACGACGTGGACCTTTGTTGGCGACTCCAGCAGGCCGGTTACCAACTGGCCTACTCGCCGGCAGCCGTGGTTTGGCATTACCGGCGGTCTACGGTCCGCGCCTACCTGCGGCAACAGGCCGGCTATGGCGAGGCCGAGGCCCTCCTGATGGAAAAACACCCGGAGTACTTCAATCGCTGGGGCGGTAGCCGGTGGCGCGGCCGCATCTACGGGGCAGGAACCCACGGGATCTGGTTGGCCCGGCCTGCCATTTACCACGGCACCTACGGCACGGGCTGGTTCCAAACCCTCTACACAGCAGAGCCGGCCACTTGGCTATTACTTGCCACCACACTGGAATTCCATTTGTTGGTGACTCTGACGCTGGCACTCCTGGGGCTCACGGTGCCGGTACTCCGTTGGATGGCGCTGGCCACCCTGGCGACCTCCTTGACGGTCTGCGCGGTGGCCGCCGTCCAGGCCCCATTGCCGCGCCACCAGAAACGGTGGTGGTCCAGACCGCTGATCGCACTTCTCCATGCCCTTCAACCGCTGGCTCGCGGCTGGGCCCGATACCGCGGACGGATGCCTTGGCGGCTGCGCAGGGACCGCGCATCCGATTCCTTGGAAGCCATGGCCCTGCGCCGAAGCCCCGTCCGACTTGACCGCGTGGACCTGTGGAGTGATCGACCGGTAGAACGCGTTCAGGTCTTGCAACAGATCCTCGAACAGCTCGAACGGGCCGGCTGGTCGGTCCGCCCGGACACGGGTTGGAATGCCTACGATTTCGAAGCCGCCACAGGGCCATGGGCCGCTGTGCGTCTGGTCAGTGCCCTGGAACTCTATCCCGGGGGCCGCCGCCGACTCTGCCTGCGGTTGCAGCCGGTCTGGTCTCTGGGGGCCAAGGCGCTGTTTGCGCTGACGTGGGTGGCTGGCCTGACGCTCCTCAACTTCCTGGGGCCGTCTCGCCCGGGGGCGTGGATCGTGTTGGGTGGATCGGTGCTATTGGTGGCCACCATCCTCCACAAACAAGCACGGCGTCTGCAGAGTATGCTGGCGGTGTATCTCGACGAATTTGCCCGTCAGCACGGGTTCGTTCGGCTGCCCTGGCGCGAGAAACACTCATGGTGGCGGTTCCGAAGGCGCATCAAACTTGCTCGGCCCCAGGTTACCCCAACTGCCGACCCGGGCTCTGCCTTGGCCCTGCCCGGGACCGAGCGCGGTCCGGAATCCAAGACCCCGTGAACAGAGTTCTGCCGAAACCTCGGCTCCATGGCTTTGCGTTGAACTACCAGTAATCGCCACGGCTCCACCCCGGCCCGTGGGCATCATTCACTTCTGCGCCCTCCATCCGGCACCGCGGCCCGCGGCCACAATCCGAGGGTTCAGAATTTGCCGGCGGCCCGGCCGTGGCTTATCCGGCTGCCTCAGTTCAAGTCCGCGAAAGCGCGGACAGACAGGGCCGGAACAGGTCCCAAACGTTGCCTGGGCTCGTGGCCTCCCTGAATCCTTACCGACCAGGGTAAAAGGTTCACCCGGAGGGTGAACGAAATATCGGTCGGGGCGGTCTATCTGGCATGGCCAAATTCATCACGCTCAA
>Ga0209017_10001105_pt1 | contig 22084 bp, 13 predicted proteins | sample YNPBryunderm2012_FD_185812 | JGI IMG/M metagenome (GOLD analysis project Ga0209017, IMG submission 185812) | Anoxygenic and chlorotrophic microbial mat microbial communities from Yellowstone National Park, USA - YNP Bryant MS undermat 2012... ... | reverse complement strand
TCGGTTGGGTTCGATCCTCAAGGGCGATTTGGATTGGGTGGTGATGAAGGCGCTCGAAAAGGAGCGACATCGTCGTTACGAGACGGTCAATGCGTTGTCACGCGACGTGCAGCGGTTTCTGGCCAACGAGCCTGTAGAGGCGCGTCCGCTGTCGGGGCTGTATCGTTTGCGGAAGTTCGCGCGGCGTTACCGGCTCCAGGTGACGGCGTTGGTGTTGGTGCTGGCGACGCTGGTGGTGGGGATGGCGGGAGTGATTTATGGACTGGTGGTGGAGCGTCAAGCGCGTGACGCCGAGGCGAAGCAGCGCCAGATCGCCGAACAGGAGAAAACGAACGCCAAGCGGGAGGCCGCCACCGCAGTGGCGGTCAAGGAGTTCGTTTTGAGGGACATGTTGTCCCTGGCCGAAGCCAGGGTTCAGGCTCGCGCCCGGGTGAAGGTTGATCCCGACCTGAAAGTGCGGGATGTTCTGTTGCGAGCGGCTCAAAGGATCGAAGGCAAGTTCGCGGAGCAACCCCTCGTCGAGGCCGAAGTGCGGTTAACCCTTGGAAATGCCTTGTGTGGCATTGGCCGCGCACGCGAAGCGATCGTTCAACTGGAACGCTCACATACGATAAGGAAAGAGTTGTTAGGAGACGATCATTTGTCAACTCTAAACGCACTGAGCGATTTAGGTGTTGCCTATGAAAAAGCGGGTCAGGCATCCCAGGCAATTCCAATCTTTGAGCAAGTTCTGGAGAGACGGCGTGGCAAACTAGGCGAAAATCATCCTCAATTCATCATGTCGATAAGCAATTTGGCATGGTGTCTTGACGCTGTCGGTGACACCGCGAAGGCAATTAATTATCAGGAACAGGCTGTCACGAACATACGGCTCGAAAAAGGGAAAAATCACCCTGCAACCCTAAAATTAATGAATAACTTAGCAGTTTTTTATCAGAATGCCGGTGATTATTCAAAAGCACTCGACTTATTTGAACAAGTGATGATCGGGAGACGCGAGCAGCTAGGCGAAGATCATCCCGAAACCCTAGAATCGATAAATAGTCTTGCAAGCGTGTACTTGCTCAATTATCAAATTCAGAAATCGATTCTTCATTATAAACAAGCATTTACAATGATGCGTTCTAGGCTAGGCGAAGATCATCCCGATACGTTGAGTTCGCTCAGCGGTTTGGCAGCGGCTCACGAGTCTGCGGGTGAGGTCTTCAAGGCGATTCCTCTTCTTGAGAGGGTTTTGGAGGGAAGGCGTATCAGGTTAGGAACGGATCATCCTGATACGTTGAGATCGCTCAGTAGCCTGGCGGCGGCTTACGAGAGAGGAGGAGAAATGGCAAAAGCGCTGCCGCTTTATCAGCAAGCATTTGAGATGATGCGTGTCAAGCTCAGCGAGGATCACCCCTCCACTTTGTTGTCACTCAACAACCTCGCGTTCGCCTACAAAAAAGCGGGTGACACGGCCAAGGCAATCCCGCTTTATGAGCAATGTCTAGAGAAGCAGCGGGCCAAGCTAGGTGCGGATCATCCCGACACCTTGACTACCCTTAACAACCTCGCGAGGGCTTATGAATCAGCTGGTGATGTTGGCAAGGCGATCCCGCTCTATGAGCAATGTCTAGAGAAGCAGCGGGCCAAGCTGGGCGCGGATCATCCCGACACCTTGATTTCCCTCAACAACCTAGCAATGGCCTTGTTGATGCTTGATGAGATCATTCAGGCGAAATCTCTGCTCACACAAGGTTTGGAAACAAGTCGTGTCAAGCTGGGTGAGAATCATCCTATTGCCCTGACCTTTCTCAATAACCTGGCTAAAGCTTACGCTCAAACCGGTGACGCCATTCAAGCGATCCCTCTCTTCGAGCAAGTCTTGGAAACAAGTCGTGTCAAGCTGGGAGCGGACCATCCCAATACCTTGACCACGCTGAGTAACCTGGCTTTCGCACATAATGAAGCAGGTCATATACAAATGTCGGTTTCTCTCTATGATGAAGCCCTGCAAGGAAAGCGGACCAAGTTGGGTGAGGATCATCCTTCGACTCTCATCACTCTCAAAGGACTTGCCGGGGCTCATGCAGCCGCAGGTGCGTTGGATCAAGCCGCACTGTGCTACGAAGAAGCGTTTCGGAAGTTAGGTCAACGATTCGGGTCAGATCATCCCATGACGTTAGAGACCCTCTTGAGTCTAGCAAGGATTTATCGTCAGAGCGATCGATTTGGCGAGGCGATTGAACTTGTCAATCCAGTCATTGAACGACTGCGTAGCGGACAACCTCGTAATCGCCGACTTCTTGAGAACGGACTTAACACCCTGGGATGGGCTTTGCTTGAAACTGGAAAGCCCGCCGAGGCCGAACCAATCTTGCGTGAATGTCTGAAACTGAATCAAGAACTCGCTCCGGATTCCAAGTGGGTCGCGTTGACACAAACTCTCTTGGGCCAAGCGCTCCTCGATCAAGGCAAGTTGGTGGATGCCCTCCCATTGTTGACGCAAGGGGAAGAGGGACTGAGAACCCAACGACAACCGGTCCGTCCTGGTTCGAAGTCTCAATGGGTCCAATCGGCTCGGCGTTTGGCGCGGTTGTATGAAGCGATGGAATTTCCCGAAGAGGCCGCGTTGTGGCGTGCCGAGGCCGACGCCAGACTCACGCACTTGGAAACCAACCGACCCCAGCCTTGAGACATCGCAACCCCCTCCTACCAATGGCGACGCCGGCGCGGGTCGTCTAGCATGGAGCGTCCCGCGCGTCGGGTCGCCGCCACGCCGTTCAAGGTTGCCGACGTCGCGGGTTTGGTCAGTTCCGCCGCGTTCCTCGGTTTTTGGGAGTACGATCCTCGTGACATTCATCCGTGCGTCCGTATTGCGATCGTTCATGTTCAACGGTGGTTCGTGGAGATCAAGCGGTCAAGGCGCGCTGCTGGCCGCGTGGGTCGCGGTCAGTTCGGCGGCCTGGGGACAGGAGGCGGCTCCCGAGGTGCCGCCGCCCGACGCGCCGCCTCCCGCGGCGGTGCTCCATGAGATCACCGCCCGCGAACTCAAGGCCCATGTCGCCTTTCTCGCCTCCGACCTCTTGAAAGGTCGGGACACCGCCACGCCGGAAAGCCGTCTCGCCGCCGAGTATCTCGCGGCCCAATTGCTGGGCCACGGCGCGACTCCCGGCGGCGATGTTTTGGAGGACGGCCAAGCCTCGTACCTCCAGAAGTTCCCCCTGGCCCGCGTCGCGCCCGACCCCGAAACGACTACCCTAGAGGTGATCGTTGAAACCCCCGCCGAGGAGGAGGGCGGCCAACCCGTCCGAAAGACCGCCACCTATCGCATGGGCCGCGACTTCCAACTCCTTGGCGTGGGAACCCAAACCGAAACCCGCTCCGGCGCGGTGGTCTTCGCCGGTCGTCCCACCGAGGCGGCTCCTGCCGTTGACGAGGCCGGGGTCTTCGTGATCCGCGACCCCTCCGCACCCTCCCGACGCCTCCAGCGCCAAGCCGAGGGAGCCGACGCCCCCAAGCCACCACTGGCCACCCTGCTCTATCGAGGCGCGGGCTTCGACCCATCTCAGGGCCGGGTTCGCTCTTCGCTGACCCTGCTCGAAGCCGAACGCCCCGCCGATCCCACCCTAATCCTGCCCGAGTCGGCCCGCGAACTCCTCGGCTTCGACCCCAACGACACCACCCCCCGCGCCCTGCCCCAGGTCCAGATGACCCTCAACCTCGGCGTCACGCGCGAAGACCTGTTCGATCACAATGTCGTCGGCTTCTTCCCCGGTTCTGACCCCGAACGAACCCGCGAGGTGATCATCCTTAGCGCCCACTACGACCACATCGGCGTCGCGCCCAACGGCGAGGTGTTCAACGGGGCCGACGACAACGCCTCGGGTACCGCCGGACTGCTCGAAGTGCTCGAGGCGCTGGCGAGCGGTCCGCGACCAGCCCGCACGGTCGCGTTTCTGTGGGTCTCGGGCGAGGAAAAGGGGCTGTTGGGCAGCCGCTGGTTCGCCAACCACGTCAGCCTGCCGGAAGGCTACGAGATCGTCGGCAACGTCAATATGGACATGATTAGCCGCAACGATCCACTGGCCATCAGCTTGACCCCCTCCGACAAGCACCCGAGTCATAACACCATCGTGGCCCACGCCGTGGCCGCCTGTCAGGCCGAAGGGATCGAAGCACGGTTCGACGCCGACCAATATTTCTTCCGCACCGACAGCGCTAACTTCGCCCGCAAGGGGATTCCGGTCGTCTTCTTCTTCTGCGGCATCCATCCCGATTACCACCGCGTCAGTGACGATGTAGACAAGGGCGACTTCGACAAGGCCGCCAAGGTCACCCGCGCGGTGTATCGCCTGGTCTGGTCGCTGGCCAACGCCACGGATCGCCCCCGCGTCACCGCCGAGGCCGAGACCAAGACCGATCCCAACATCGGTTCAACCGATTGAAACCGTGTCGAGACCGCGCGACCGTAGAGCCATCCTGTCTCTAAGACGCGGAGGCGCGGGTAAACTCGCCGTTTCCGCGTCTTCCACCACTCGTTGGGAGCAGCGTCGGGCCGCGACCTGTCGCAAACGATTCCTAGCCAACGGAAGGCGGCCCGGCTTGTGAAGACGATGAAACTACCAAGGTGACTGCATGATCGTCATTGTCGATTACGGCATGGGGAACCTGCGAAGCGTGCAGAAGGCGTTCGAGGCGGTGGGTGCCCAAGCGTCGATCAGTTCGGACCCGGCGGCGGTCGCCAAGGCCGAGCGGGTGGTGCTGCCTGGCGTGGGGGCCTTCGCCGACGCCATCGCCGAACTGAGGCGAACCGGACTGGATCGGGCGTTCATCGAGGCAGTCCACGCGGGCAAGCCGTGTTTGGGCGTCTGTCTGGGAATGCAACTGCTCTTCGAAGTCAGCGAGGAGGACGGCCTCCACCAAGGCCTGGGATTGTTGCCCGGACGAGTCGTCCGCTTCACCTCCCGACCCGGCTTGAAAATCCCCCATATGGGTTGGAATACCTTGACCTTTAACCCCGTCAATCTCTGTCCTCTTTTTATAGATCAACCTGAACATCCCTCGGTCTACTTTGTTCATTCCTACTTCGTTCAACCCGCGCGGCCCGAGGATGTCGCGGCGACCGCCGACCACCCCGAGCCGTTCACCGCGGCTGTGGCCCGGGGTAACTTGTTCGGCTGCCAGTTCCATCCCGAGAAAAGTCAAACCGTCGGCTTGAAGATCTATCGTGCCTTCACCCAACTTCCGCTCCAGGTCTCTTGAGCGTGTGAACCCCAAAGGTGAAGGCGAGGCGATCAACGTCGTCCTCCCTTCTCTGGTCGTCATTGCGGTGGTCATTGTCGTGGAACCGTGTTGGCCTCGAATTGGACACAAGAGGTCGCTTGCGGATCGGTTGCCGGGTCGCTAGAGTGGCCGTCGTGGGATGAAGGAATGGGTCGGACGAGGTGAAGATCATGCGAATTTTGCCGGCGATCGACCTCAAGGGGGGTCGGGTCGTGCGTCTGCGTCAGGGGGATTACGGCCGGGAGACGGTCTACGGCGACGACCCGGTTGCCTGGGCGTCGCATTGGCGCGACGAGGGCGCTCAAGAGCTTCACTTAGTCGATCTGGACGGAGCCAAGGACGGTCATCCGGTGAATTTCGCCGCGGTTCGGGCGATCCTGGAGCGGGTTGGCCTCCCGTGTCAGTTGGGCGGCGGGGTTCGGGATGCGGCCACGGTCGCCTCCTGGCTGGAGGCGGGAGTCGCGCGGGTGATTGTTGGAACGTTGGCGCTCACTCAACCGGAGCTGGTCCGCGATCTGATCGCCGCGCACCCCGGGCGTGTTGTGCTGGGGATCGACGCCCGTGACGGCAAGGTGGCGGCCCGCGGCTGGTTGGATCTTTCCGACGTGACCGCGCGTGACCTGGCCGCCCGGTTCGAGGATCTGCCCCTGGCGGCGATCGTCTTCACCGACATCGCCCGCGACGGCACCCTCGAAGGCCCCAACTTCGAGACCACGTTCGACTTGGCCCGCGGCACTCGTCATCCGGTCATCGCCTCCGGTGGGGTCTCCTCGCTGGAGGATCTGCGTCGTTTGGCCCAGGCCGAGGTCCAGGTCGCCGGTTGCATCGTCGGTCGTGCCCTTTATGATGGGTGTTTCACGTTGGCTCAGGCGCTCGAGGCGGCGCGGACCGGCTCCTGACTCCGTTTGATTCCGTTCCGTCCTCTTTCATGGCCGATTGGCCCCGCCACCCGTGTCAGCGGCCCTTCTTTCTCCCTCTCCACGCAAATCGAGCCGCTTTGGCTCGCTTCCCCATCACACTTCGGGGGTGTCGTCATGACCACCTATCACCTCGCCGACATTCGGAACATCGCCCTGGTGGGTCATGGGGCGTCGGGCAAGACGAGCTTGGCCGACGCCCTGCTCTTCGTGGCGGGGGCCACGTCCCGCAAAGGGTCGGTGGACGACGGTTCCAGTCTGGGCGACATCGACGAGGAGGAAAAGCGGCGGCATTTCTCGATCGACTGCCACCTAAGCCACTGCGTCTGGAACAACAAGCAACTCCACTTCATCGACGCGCCGGGCTACCCCGACTTCATTGGTGGCGCGCTGGCGGCCTTGGCGGCTGTCGAGAACGTGATTCTGGCCGTCTCGGCCACCGATGGGCCAGGACTCAACAGCCGTCGTCTCTTTCTGGAGGCCACCAAGCTGGGCTTGGGCCGGATTATCGTCCTGACCAAGATGGACGGCGAACACGTCGATTACAACGCCGCCCTTGCCAAGATCCGCCAAACCTTCGGCACCATGTGCGTCCCCTATAACGTGCCGATCGGCCAGGGACCGGACTTCCGTGGCGTCGTCAATGTGATTGACTCCCACGACCACACTCCCGAAGGTTGTCCGCTGGCCCCGCCCGAAGCCTACAAGATGCTCGTCGAGCAAATCGTCGAGTCGCGTGAAGACCTAATGGAGCGCTACCTCGAAGGCGAGGAGATCGACCCTGAAACCCTCCGCGACGCGCTCCATGACGAGATCGCCCAGGGGGTGATCGTACCGGTGTTGTGCGTCTGCGTCAAAAAGGACCTGGGACTCTCCGAACTGCTCGACCTGGTGGCCCGCTGCGGACTCAACCCCGGCGACGTCAAACATCATGGCTTCCGCGCCGAGGACGCGACCCACACCGACCTTGAAATCGAACCTTCTGAGGACGGCGAACTCGTCGCGCAGGTTTTCAAAACGGTCAACGACCCGTTCATGGGCAAGTTGAGCTATTTGCGGATTCTCTCAGGACGCATCACCAAAGATGGCACGCTGTACAACTTGCGCACCGGCAAGTCGGCCAAGCCCGGCCACTTGTTCATGATTCAGGGAGGTCAGAAGGAGGAGGTTGCTGAGGCGATCGCCGGCGACATGGTGGCGGTGGCCAAGTTCGACGATCTCCACGTCTCCGACACCGTGTCCAGCACCCCCAACCTGCCGTTGCGGGTCAACCCGATCGCCTTCCCGCCGCCGATGGTCCCGCGCGCTGTCGAGGCCAAGACCCGCGAGGACGAAACCAAGCTTTCGGCCAGCTTCGCCAAGATCGCCGACGAAGATCCCACCTTCCAGGTCAAGCGCGATCCCCAAACCCATGAACTCGTCATCTCAGGCATGAGCGAGTTGCATCTAGAGGTGTTGCAAAACCGACTCAAGCATCGTTACAAACTTGAATTCCTCACTCACGTTCCCCAAGTTCCCTACCTGGAGACCATCGCTGGCTCATCTGAAGCCCAACACCGCCACAAAAAACAAACCGGTGGCCGCGGCCAGTTCGCCGAGGTTCACATCAAGCTGCGTCCCCTGCCCCGCGGCGAAGGCTTCCGCTTCATCGACGCTATCAAAGGCGGCGTGATCCCCAACCAATACATTCCCGCCGTGGAAAAGGGAATCCGTGAACAACTTGAAGCCGGGGTGATTTCGGGCAATCAGGTGGTCGATGTCGAAGTGGAACTCTTCTTCGGCAATTACCACGACGTGGACAGCTCCGAACAGGCATTCAAAACCGCCGCGCGGAACGCCTTCCGCAAAGCGTTCGAGGCGGCTCAGCCGTTCCTTTTGGAGCCGACAGTGGTTCTCCACGTGGTTGTTCCCAGCGACTATTTCGGCGCGATCACCGCAGATCTCTCCACCCGTCGCGGTCAGATCACCGGCATGGAGAGCCTCGACGGCAATCAACAGATGATCAACGCCATTGTGCCACTGGCTGAAGTCCTCACTTACTCGACCCAACTCAAGTCGATCACCGGAGGTCAGGGCACCTACACTTTGGAACTCCACGGCTACGATCAAGTGCCCGCCAACCTGCAACATAAGATCGTCGAAAAATATCAAAAGAGTCGCGCGGGCATCGAGGAGGATTGAACCGCATCAGCCGGAGGGAAATGGCCGGACGAAGCGTGCCTCACGAATCAGAGAGGTCCTCTTCGTCCGCCCGGATTCTTACAGAACCACCATGATCCGATCGCTTCAAGCCCGTGGTGGTTGGACTTGGAGGACCAGCACGTCACCGTCGCGCGGTTTCACCCTGCGGGCTTGGCGTTCGCGTCCCAACCGAACACCTGCCACCAATGCCAACAACTAATGTTGGGAACCGAGGTTCCAACCAAGCTTGACTTGAGGAATCGAAACAACTGGGCGGGTTCGGTTGGCGATCCGCTTCCTAACTGACCGGGTCAAGCCGTGGCGAGGACCGGCGAGGCGCTGGAGCGGGCCACTTCGTCCCAGGTGACGATGCGTCGTTCGTCCACGGCGCGACGGACCAGAAGACCAATTGCGGTAGCGATCCGGGCCTCTTCGAGCGTGAGGGGGGGCGGAACCCGGCCGGGTGAATCGCTTCGCAAGGCAGCGACGAAGGCCTCGAGAGCCAAACGCGTGTCGGGAAGCGGGCCAGGATGAAGGACGCGGCGGGGTTGGGAGCGGTCACGGAAGGTGAGGCGTCCCGAGGCGAGGTCAAGTCCGCCGCGTTCGCCGACGATTTGGAGAGTGACGCCAGTGAAGGCGTCGTCGGCGGGGTCGATCCAGCTTTGACGGAATTCCAGGCGGAAACCGTCGGCCCATTCGAGGATGGCGGTGTACTCGTCGGTCACGTCGCGTTCGGGCCGGGTGGCGGCGAACAGGTCGCGCCAGCCCACGCCGAAGGCTCGCGACGGCGGACATCCTTTGAACCAGTGGACCACATCCCAGACGTGGACAGCCTGTTCTACCATCCAATCACCCGAACGCGCGCGCTGCCCGAGCCAGCCGCCGTGGCCATTCAGCGGGCCGTTGCTGCTAATCCAAGCGCCGCGAGCGGCGAGCAAGCGACCAAGCTCGCCTCGCTCCAGCACGATTTTGGCCTCGCGGTAGCGGGGGTGGGAACGGCGCTGAAAGCCGACATGGACGGCCAAATCGGGTCGCTTGCGGGACTCGGCGATCAGAGCGTCGCACTCCTCCAGGGTTGGAGCCAGTGGTTTTTCGAGATACACCGAGCGACCGCTCCGCAGCGCCTTCAAGGCGACCGGAACGTGGAGGTCGCAGGGAAGGGCCACAATCACCCCGTCGAGCCGATCGGCGGACGATTCCAGCAGAGCGTCGGCCGTGGCGAAGCCGATTGGTTCCACGCCGCGCCCCTTGCGGATCACCGCGCAGGCGCGCTCGCCGTGTCGTTCTTCGACGTCGGCCACAGCGACCAGGTCGATCCCGTCCAGTTCCAGAAGGGTTCGCGCGAGATTGAGGCCCCGGTTGCCCGCGCCGATCAAACCCAACCGCAGGCGACGGGCCGACGCGCTGGTCGCGGCGTCCGCAGTGCCTTGAGCCGCCAAACTCAGCGCGGTCGTGGCGGCCATTGCCGCGACATTGCCAATCGCCGAGTGACCCACTGCCAACCCCGCCACGGCGGACCGTCCCAGAAACCGCCGGCGGTTGATCGGCGGGGGAAGAGGTGGCGGCGCGTCTGGCACCAAGGGAGACTCGGAACCATCGGCGTCGTGGGAGGTTCGGGGCGGATGCGATTGCGTCATGGGTTGGTCCGCTGTCTCGGGACGCGCGCGGCGAGGCAAACCGGCGGGTCGGGGCCAAGAGAACCAACGGGATGATTGTCGCCGTCGTTCATGTCGATCCCCGCGCGGTACACAGGCCCATTGTATCCTCCCGGTCGAACCGAGAAAACCACAACGACCCGCGGCAAGTTCCCCTCGGCCTCGTCGGTCGTGCTGCCGGGTTTCCCCCAACCCAAAAACCTCCCCCCATTTCGCCTGAGCGAAACGGAGGGAGGTCGGTCGTAACCGTTCGACGCTCGGGAGGGTCAGACAACGCGAATCCAGTCATGGTCTCGAACACGAGATGTCAAAACCTTTTCATTCGTGAAGATCATATCACAACGCCTCTTGATCACTCGACGAATCATCGACGATCAATCAATAGTAGCAGAAGGGGTCGTAGAACCCACCTCGGAACCCTCGGTGGAAGCCGGGATGGAACCCTCGGTGGAAGCCGGGATGGAACCCTCGGTGGAAGCCGGGATGGAACCCTCGGTGGAAGCCGGGATGGAAGCCCTTGTTGACTCCCACCACCACGCTCTTGCCGCCGAAGCGATCGAAGCCGACGCCAACGCGGACGCTCTTGCCGAAGCCGTCGCCGTAGAAGAATGGGTCGAACACCTGAGCCTGCGCGTTTGAAGCCGAGGCCAGTGACAAGGCGGTCGTCAACGCGACGAGTCGAATCAGCATCGCTCAATCTCCTTGAATCGACATGGTGGGTCTGTCATGAAGTTACGGGAAGGAGCGGGCTTCGAGTAGCGCGAGCCGCGCGTGACCGCCTTGTCTTTGTTAGACCAAGGAGGCCGCGGTCGAGACCAGATCGACGTTGAAATCCGACGCGATTCGATGGCAAGGAATCAAGCGTCGATCGTTTCCGCTCCGCACGTTCGGTCGGTTGGTCGGGACACGGGGCGTCATCGGCGTGGAACGTCCTTATCGATGACCGCCAGGGGTGGTGGTGCGATCAGCGAACCCAAGGGGTCGTTCTCGCTGAGTTCCGCCGCCGCGTCCCGACAACCTCGGCTTCCGCAAACAGCGGCGTCTTCCGTCACAAAATCCGCGCGATCGAACTAGATCGGTCGTCGGCTAGGACAACTCCACGTCGCCTTGGCCAACCAAGTGGAGACCACCCAACGTGAACACCTTCCTTCGATCGGCCTACGTAGGACGAAATGAAGGAAGGAACGTCGCGTGGCCGGGTTAAAGGAGGTGGGCTGGTGAGTTGGGGGTCGATTTCAGCCGTCATCCCTGAAGCTCGTCGCGTCCCACGAATCAACTCGGCTCACACCGCGTGCTGACCTTTGACCGAAGGGGGCGTGCTATCTGAGAGGGTCAGTTCGAGGCAAATCGTGCCGAAGCGGATAGGTCTTGGGGAAAGACGGCGGACTGGGCCGGTGTCGCGGACCGCTCCAGTGATCAGGAGGATAGGGGTGTCGCAGTCCGTTGCAGCCGAGAAAAGACGGCGTGTCGGGAGTCGAGCAAAATTCCTGAGCTTGCGCGGTTGAAGCGAAGGCCAACCAAAGAACCGTCCCCAGCCCGATCAGTCGAATCATCATGGTGGAATCTCTTGTGTGGTGGCGTTGAAGGTCGGCTGAGAGAAACGGGTAACGAGTGAGCTTGAAAAGATTCGATCGTCAAGAGGATTTCGCGCGATCAAATCCTTCGATGGATACCAAGGACACGAAGCCTCGTCGGCGTTGCGTGTTGTGGCGATGGCTGGTGTGTCCCGACAACCTCGGCTTCCGTAACCGAACCTTCGTTTCGTCACGACCGACCTCAACAATCGAAAACCCGCTCGATCGCAACTCCAGGACCATCGCTTCGGTTCGATTGACGGCCCCTAGGTTTGGCGTTGCGCGGAACCGACGGTCCCCCAGGATCGCCGGAACGGATAAAATGAGGAGGCGCGACGCGAAGCGACCCCCACGTGCGGGGTCCGTGGCGTTCCCACCGCCGGTTGGTTTGGTCGTGTCGTGTCCGTGATGAACGTGGGATCGGACAAGATTGGTTTGTTCCAAGCGAGGTCGCCGCCCCGCCATGTCGTTGACGTCGTCCCAGTCGGAATCGTCCTGGAACGCCCCAGGCGCTGCCAAGTCCGATTTCGCCAGTTCTGTCGAGTCTTGCGAGGCCGAGTTCTCGCGGATTGAGGAGGCGATCGCCGCAATCGCTCAAGGTCGTCCGGTCATCGTGGTCGATGACGAGGACCGCGAGGACGAAGGTGACTTCATCGCCGCGGCCGAGAAGGTCACGCCCGAACTCATCGAGTTCATGATCACCCACGGACGCGGCCAACTCTGTATGCCGATCCTGCCCGACCTGGCCGCCCGTCTCGAATTGCACCCGATGGTCGTCACCAACACCGCCCGGTTCGAGACCCCCTTCACCGTGCCGGTCGATCATATCAGTTGCAAAACCGGCATCAGCGCCGAGGAACGAGCCAGAACAATCCGGGCCATCGTGGACCCTGCCACCCGCCCCGGCGACCTGGTGCGTCCCGGCCATCTCTTTCCCCTGGTAGCCCGCGAGGGCGGGGTGCTGCGGCGCGCTGGTCACACCGAGGCGGCCGTCGATCTGGCGACGCTCGCCGGTCTCCAGCCTGCCGGCGTGCTGTGCGAAATCCTCGATGGTGTAAAGGTCGCCGGTCGTGCCAAGCTGCGCGAACTGTCCCAGACCTTCAACCTACCGATGATCTCGATCGAGGCGCTGATTCGCTACCGCCGCCGCACCGAACGCTTGGTCAGCCGTCTGGCCGAGGCTGAGTTGCCCACCAAGTACGGCCTGGGACGCATCATCGGCTACGGCGTCAAACATGAGCCGCTGAACAACCCCGTGGCGTTTGTCATGGGCGAACTCGACCGCGTTGAGGCTCCCTTGGTTCGGATTCATTCCTCTTGCTTCACCGGCGATTTGCTCCAATCGCTTCGTTGCGACTGCGGTGATCAGCTTCACCTGGCCCTGGAGGCCATCGGCCGCGAAGGGGTCGGGGCCTTGATCTATCTGCCCCAGGAGGGTCGGGGGATCGGCCTGATCGAGAAGTTGCGGGCCTATGCCTTGCAGGATCAGGGACTCGACACCGTGGAGGCCAACCTCGCGCTAGGACATCGGGCCGACCTACGCGACTACGGCGTGGGACTCCAAATTCTCCGCGACCTGGGACTGAACAAGGTTCGTCTCTTGACCAACAATCCCAAAAAGGTCAATGCCTTCGTCATCAGCGGACACGGCATCGAAGTGGTTGATCAAGTGCCGATCGTGGCTGAGATGCGACCCGAGCGCCGTCGCTATCTGGAAACCAAGCGCGACAAGCTGGGGCACAAACTGCCGGGCGTCGGTCGTCCGGGCGGTTGTCCTCTGTGCACCTCAGATGGGGAATCCTCGGCGTCGGTCGATTCCACCAAGTGACCAACTCCTTTGGACTCGTTGCTCATTCGCATGGGTTACGTCGAGTTGGCCTCAAGCGACCCCTGAAGTGAGCGTGCAAATGTTTCTCTTCTGTCTTCCGTTCAATCGAGCGCGGTTTCAATGACGAATCTTTGGCGCAGGGCGGCGCGTCGTTTAGCTCGGGAAGTTCGAACCCGAAGCTGGGTTTGGCGTTGCCGGCGGGGAGGCGAAGTGACAATCGCCACGCCGCAAGGACGGTTCGTCCTACCGGCCGATCCCTACGACCCGATCAGTCATTCCCTGTACGTCCATCGCGGCTTCGAACGCCAACTCATGGCCGACGCGATGGACTTGGTTCGTCGCCTGCGGGGCTTGGCCCCCGGTCAAGGGACTGTGCTGGACCTGGGGGCCAACAACGGTGTGGTGTCGATCGGCCTGATCGTGACCGGCCAATGCGCACGGGCGATCGCGGTCGAACCCGAGCCAACCAACTACGCGCGTCTGATACGCAACATCGAACTCAACGGCCTCAAGGAGGTCGTGACGCCGATCCGTTCGGCGGTGGCTGCCCAGCGCTCGACTTTGCAGCTCGAATTGAGTCCCACCAACACCGGCGACCACCGGGCGCGTCCATGCCATCCCGAAACTGCGTGGGACGACCGGAATTGCGCTCCGCCAATCGAGTTGTTCGACGAATCGAGCCGTCGGGTCATCGAAGTGCAAGCCGATCGAGTGGACAGCATCCTTGAAGGTCTAGAGCCGGAAGCGCGACGGGACATTGTGGTAGTCTGGGTCGATGTTCAGGGCTTCGAGGGTGAAGTGTTTCGAGGCGGTCCCGCGTTGTGGGCGACGGGCGTGCCAGTGGTCGCCGAGGTCTGGCCGTACGGTCTGCGACGGGCCGGGATGACTCGCGAGAGCTTCGCCGCCCTGGTCGCCGGGATTTGGAGCGGCGTTTGGGTTCAACGTCGGGGGCGTTTCGTTCGCTATCCCATCGACATGGTTCCCTATTTCTGGGACGAACTCGGCGAAGCGGGCGACTTCGACAACGTGGTGTTCACCCGCGACGCGGGTTGATGCTCTCTCGCAACCCAATCCCCCCTTCCCTACTCCCCGCGTTGGGATTGACGATGGGAACAGGTACAGGTCTGCCACCCCGGAGCGCGCGTCCCCGGAGAAGTGACGGCATACCGGGGCAAGAGCCAGACCATGATTCGACAAACGAGCGACTTGCCCGAACGCGCTGCAGAATCGCCGGACGGGATGGGAATCAAGGTTGGCTGGACCCAGACGCCGGGGCGACGATCGGAGGATACTCAATCTCCATTGGAGGCGGCGGCGCGGTCACGCCGGGGCCTTTGAGGTAATGCTCCATCCAAGCCAACGTGCGCAGATGATAATCATAACGGCTGTGGGAGCGACGGTTGCCGTGACCTTCGCCGGGGTAGAAGATGAGACGCACCGGAGCCTGCCCTAGAGTTTTGAGGATGCGGTAAAGCTCCATCGACTGGCCGGGGAAGACCCGGGAATCCTCCTTGCCGTGTAGGATCAAGAGTGGGGTTTTGCTCTTGGTGGCATGGAAGATCGGGCTGCGCTCTAACATGAAGGTCCAGTCTTCCCAGGGACGTTTGAGCGCGTGAACCAGATATTCTTCGTTGGGGATGTCGGTGGTGCCGACCTTGGACACCTTGTCGGAGATGCCCACGAACATGACTCCGGCGGCAAATCGCTCGGAGTAAAAGGTTGAACACCAGGCGGTGGCGTAACCGCCGTAGGAGCCGCCAGTGATGCCCACCTTGGTGGAATCGACCAATCCGAGGTTCACCAGATGATCGACCGCGTCCACCAGGTCGTCGAACTCCTTGCCGGCCGCGTCGCCTTGACCCAGCTTGGAGAAGGCGACGCCCCGCCCGGTCGAGCCACGGTAGTTGGGATAAAACACCGCGAACCCCCGCGCCGCGGCCACCTGGCCGGGGTTGGCGTAACTGGTGACCCAGCCGTTGGGCACCCGCGCCTCGGGGCCGCCGTGGACCGCCAAAATGAGAGGATGCCGACCTCGGGACGGCTCGTTTTCATTGACACCCAGCGGCTTAATCAGCACCCCGCGCAGTTTCAGGCCGTCCCGCGCGGTGAAGGTTTCGGCGGTTTGTTCGGCCAGTTCGACCGTCTTGAGCCAGGGGTTGGAATCAGTCAAACGTCGCAGCTTGCCTTGCAGACCGGTCCCTTGATCCTGAAGTATTCCATCCGGGGTCAGCGTCGCCACGTAAATGTCCGGAGGATGCGCTGGAGTGTCCACCACGAAAGCCAAGGTGGAGCCCACCAAGTCGAATGCGCTGACATTCACCGCTTGGTCGCTGAACAACACGGTCTCGCTCGCGCCGGTCTGGCTCCGCCGGATCAGGCTGATTCGAGTTCCCAGATCGTCGTCAGACACAGCGATGAGATCGTTCCCGTTCCAGGCGAACGCCTTAACATGAATTGGCGCATCTGGCAGGAGATCGACGAGGGGACCGCCTTCGGCAGGCGCGACCATGAGACGTCCTTCGGAGGGGTCGTGGACATCCTGCCCCGAGATCAGTCCCAGGGTCTTGCCGTCAGGACTCCAGGTCACCTGGCCGAGTTTGCCGGGGTTGTCCAAACGGGCGAGGACTTCCCCCTTGCCGTCGTTGGCGACGGTGTCCACCACAGTCACCTTGCGTGCCATGTAATCGTCGTCCACCGTCGGCGTGGGAGCCAGCGCCACGACCAAGCGGGAGTCACCCGCGACTGGCGACCAGTGCAGCTCCGAAGCCGATCCGTCCAGGTCGAGATAACGGGCCTTCGCGTTGATGATGCCGTCGGGTTCCATCGTCACCACCCCTACGCGGGTAGGCAACAACCCATCTTCATAAACTTCCTGGACAAACCCCTGGTTGCGGCGATCTTCCACCTGCTTGGGGGTAGGCGTCTTCGACAAAAAGGCGAGTTGCCGACCATCGGCAGAAAAGGCGTAGCCGGACAGGTCGGTTTCCGCCTCGAAGAGCTTGCGAGCTTCGCCGCCGTCGATCGGGATCACATAAAGAGCCGTTTTGGTGTCCCCACCGCGACGGGCCAAATGGGCGATTCCCTTGCCGTCAGGAGTCCACGAAAGAGAGGAGACCGACGCCTGACCCGTGATGAAAGGCCGCGGCTTGTCGGTGCCCTTGACATCGGCGACCCAAAGGTGCGAAAAGGCCGGGCCATCCTCGTCAACTCCCGGAATCCGCGGATTGGCCAGCGAATAGGCCACCGTGCCGCCATCGGGACTCACCACCACCCCGGTTGCCAGCTTGAGACGCGCCACCTGCTGAGGCGTCAGACCCTCGCCCCACGCCGGGAACGTATTCCACACCCCCCCTACCAACGTCAACGCCGCTGCCAATGCAACTGTCACGACCCGCCAGCCAACTCGCTCAACTCGGAACGGGTTTTGCAATTCGATTTTCTTTCTCAACATGAAGTTGGTCCTTGGTGGTCTGTCAGCGAAAAATCGGGTCGATGCGACCCGCGAGGTGTGTGATACTCCAAGAAGGTGTCGAATGCCACCAGGTCGTGGGAACGATTCAACCGCATGAGGCGATACGACCGATCGAAACGGGGTGTTACGTGGGGAAAGCGGGTGGTTTGGATGTCACGGAGGGGAAGCATTCGGGAACGGTTTGAGGGAGGACAGGCGTGTTCTGCGCCCGTTGCATGGGCACGAACGTGGAGTGAGGGAGGTGGGTGATGGCAGGGGGGCTCGATCCGCGAATTCCGGTCTCGGTGGGGGAACTGGTGGATAAGATGACGATCCTGGACCTCAAACGGGAGCGGATTGTCGATGCGGTCAAACTTGCCCACATCTGCGACGAACTGGCGTTGTTGCGAACCATTTTCGCCGAAGTGCTGCCCACGCCTCCCGCACGCCTAGCTGAACTGACCGCTGAACTAAGCCGGGCCAACCAGGCGATCTGGGATGTCGAGGAAGGGGTCCGCCGTTGCGAGGCGCGGGGCGACTTCGGGCCGGAGTTCATTGAGATGGCTCGGGCCGTTTATCGCTGGAACGATCGTCGCGCTGCGCTCAAGCGGGCCATCAACGAGTTGTGCGGCTCACGCATAATCGAGGAGAAGTCGCACCCTCTGGAGTGGATCGCGCTCGATGGTCAGACGACCGCCTGAATCAAGTGACCAACCACACGCCGACTCCCCAAACCCTTGAACCGGTTGCCATCGGAAAGGAGGCGTCGGGTCGAAGAGTCGCAGGCGTCAGTCAAACAGATGGTAACATGAAGACATTCGCTTTGACAATCGTTTGATCCGTAGTGAATCGAATGACGATTGACCCAAGGCGTGATCAAACCTGGAGGACTTCCAGGTTAGGCTTACCAACTGGAGCGGCGATGAACTGGCCGGCGGTCCAGCGCCCGTTTTGGCGTTCGATTTTGCGGTAGAGGGTATCGCGTTCGATCGGCTCGCGGCCGGCCTCGCGGATCAGCCGTTCGATTTCGGCGACATGCAATTCCTGGGGGGTTTCGGCTCCGGCCTCGTGATAAATCTTCTCATGAACCACGGTGCCGTCCAGGTCATCGGCCCCGAACGAGAGGGCGACCTGAGCGATCTTGATGCCCAGCATGACCCAATAGGCTTTGATGTGTGGGATATTGTCCAGCATTAGCCGGGAAATGGCCATCGTCTTGAGATCCATGAAGCCAGAGGGCTTGGGAATCTCGTCCATCCGCGAGTTGTCCGGGTGGAATGCCAGAGGAATGAAGGTCTGGAAGCCGCCAGTCTCGTCCTGGAGTTCGCGGAGCCGGACCAGGTGGTCGATGCGGTGGATCGGCCGGTCGATGTGGCCGTAAAGCATGGTGCAGTTGGACCGCAGACCCAGTTGGTGGGCGGTGCGGTGGACCTCGAACCATGTGGCCGTGTCGGCTTTGGCCCCGCAGATTTGCTCGCGGACCTCGGGGTGGAAAATCTCGGCCCCGCCGCCGGGGAGACTGCCCAAGCCCGCGGCGATCAGTTCCTCTAAGACCCGCTTGATCGACAGCTTGGCGATCTTGGCGAAGAACTCAATCTCAACGGCCGTGTATGCCTTGACATGAATTTCAGGTGCGGCCTCTTTGATCCATCGAATCACGTCGAGATAGTAGTCGAACTTAAGTTTGTTGTGCAGTCCGCCGACGACGTGAATCTCGGTCGCGCCTCGCTCATGTGCTTGTCGCGCCCGCTCAAGGATCTGGGAGCGATCCATCGTGTAGGCTCGCGCTTCGTCGAGATCGGCGCGGAAGGCGCAAAAGTCACAGCGATAAACGCAAACATTGGTCGGGTTGAGGTGGGTGTTGATGTTGTAGAAGGTGGCGTTGCCGTGGTAGCGTTCGCGCACGAGGTTGGCCATCTCACCCAGCGCGAGCAAGTCGTTGGACGCTTCCAGAATCAGACCATCCTCAATGGTCAGCCGTTCGCCTCGCTCCACTTTCCGCCGGATCGGCTCCAAATCGCGCGCGGTCGTCATGGTCGGTGTCCTTCGGCCCCGAGGGCCTTGATGCGTCGTAACAAGCCGACGAGCTTGTCCCGCCTTTCAACTTCCAAAACCGAAACCGGCCATGATCCCAGGGACAACTGGCGGGTCGCGTCGTCGCACCAGTCAGGGCGGGGGCGGACTCCGAACGCCATCGGGAGCGGCCCAAGATTTCTCTCTCGACCGAAATGATAGACCGGACCGATCGGACGGTCAAGAACGGTCGCGTTGCGGCGGGGGATGAACCGCGGGTTGGCCCGCGGTGCGTTGGAGGACCATGCGGAGGTAGGAGCGGGGTTCCAGATGTTCTGGTTTGAGACCGAGACGGGCGGCGAGGTCGCCAACGGCGCGTTGAGCCTCGGCGAGGTCATCGGGCAGATCGGCGAAGGTTTCGACTTCCACGAACGCGCCCAGACCCTCCACCCGGTCCAGGGCGATCTGGAACGTGCGGCTGTCGAGCCGGAGCTGGGCTTGACGGCGGGTCTTGCGGACTTCAGCGATTGGGATGAACCCCAACCGTTCCAGCATCAAAGGCATAGCGTTGGAGGAAGCGGGGTCGGAAGCGAAGCCGATCTCGAACTCCTCGCGGGTTTTGGCGGTCCCGCCCAGCTTGGGGCCCTTGTAGGTCAGATGGTTGAGGCCGCCTTCGCATCTCATGCGAAACGCCTCCCCGCTGACGGCAAAGTCGCGGCAAGGGTGATTGTAGTAGCGATCGACATGCGAGGTGGGCGGACCCAACACCCCCCCTAATGACTCAACGGCCGTGATCGGCCAGTCGGCCTCAGTCTCGCCCACGCGGTATTTCAGTTCGATTTCGTATCCCATGAGTGACAGCCTAACCGATCTGGGCGTCGCCTTCAACCAACCTCCAGCGCGAGACGCGACTCAACTCGTCAACAAAACGAGATATTAATATTAGTCTAAACCTTCGGTTTTCGTCGCGGGGGCGGCAAAACGGTCTTCGCTTGTTCGGGAACTCAACCAGGGTTGCGATCGGACCGGATGTCAGGATTTGGACATGCGGGCGTGAATTCAAGCCCCCGGAGGCGCAGCTCGTCTTGACGGGCGGCGGCCGGTCTGGTATGGTCGCAAGAGTATGGCGTATCTAACCTTGGCGCGGGTTCGCCTCGGTTGGAATGCTCGGGCATGGTTCGAGACAGCGCAGCGTCGCGGCGGTGCTGGCTTCCGTCTGAATGGCCTTCCGAGTGATTTGAACCGCCGTCTTCGACCTGGTTGGAGGATGGTTTCCCCGACTCGCCACCGAACGTATGTGTTTGAGGGTCACCAGCGTTCCGAGTGAGCAACCCCAGGCTCCCGGTTCATGTGAGCTTCCTCGGCGTGTTTTGTTCGGCTCGATTTCCTAGAGGGTTTGATTCAACATCGACCGTTGCCGGTCATCCCCTTCCCGTGTTCCAAGCGTGTGGCTGGCACCATCCAACCAGCCTGAACCCGTTGCCTCATAGTTCAGCCCGCTTGATCGACCGAGTTTGCAATCTGGCGTGACGTTCGACACCACCCCCGCCCTCAGGCGGTGGTGGTCCACGAGGGGTGGGGTCGAGTTGCGTCTTCCATCCCCACCCCGTGACACTCCATCGCCGCACGTCGAAGTTCACGTCGAAACACCCTTGCTGGGTCGCGTTCGCGGTTCACCCGGCCTGGGTTGTATGCCCGGAGAGGAAGGACCCTCCCGCCCCTCATTGCTTTGCGGTTTCAGGGACGATCCCCCTCGTTTCTCGTTCCGCCGTTCGTGCGTTGCGATGAGTGGAGTTCTCGTCCGGTCGGCCCTGGTCGCACGAATTCCACTGCGTCGCCACGCGACCCACCGGGGAGTGGTCGCCGATGTCGCTCAATCCGTTGCTGTCCCGGACCAAACGAGAACTGGCCCGCATGGCCCGTGATCGTGGCGTGGTCGGTTGGCACGCCATGCGCAAAGATGAACTGATCCAGGTGTTGGCTGCCCGTCTCGAAATCGATTCCGAGTCGGACACCCTGATGGATCTGCCCCGGTTGCCTTCCAGCTCCGGCTCTCCCGCCCCGGTCGCCGCGAAGGCTCAAGCGCATGGTCGAGGCTCCGGCGGCGGCCCGGTCTCAGCGCCCCGAAACGGAGCCACCGCTGCTGCATCCTCACCCTCGTCCAACACCACCTCCTCAGCCTCTCCCACGCCTGTCAACCGGATATTCGGCACCACGTCCCACGCCACTCCGGAAGCGACCTCGCCTCACACCTCGCCAAGCCGTCTTGCCGCTCCCGCCAACCGCACCCCCCCTGTCACCGCCGAACGCGACCGGGTCATCACCGTGGTCCGCGACCCCTATTGGCTCCATTCTTACTGGGAACTCTCCCGCGCCACTTTGGAACGCGCCAAGGCGGCGATGGGCCGCGACTGGCACTCCTCTAAGCCGATTCTCCGCCTCATGGACCTCACCAGCGAAGACACCACCGCCGCCAGCGAGAAACCGCTGCGCGACATTGAAATTCACGGCGAGGTCAACAACTGGTATATCGACGTGCCCGCCCCTCCCCGCTCGTTCCGGGTCGATCTAGGCTACCTAGCCCGCTCGGGACGGTTCTACGTCTTGGCCCGCTCCAACATCGTGACCACCCCCAAGGCCCGCATGTGCGATCAGCCCCACCGTCACGGGCGGCGGCTGGGCCTGCCCACCCCCCAGGAACTCGACGGCGACGGCTACCCCGCCGCCATGCCCCGCGAATTCCGCGACGCCTTGGAATCCCAACGCCGTCAGCAACAATTCTCGTTCCAGGGACTCGGCACCGGTGCCCTGCCCACCTTCGGCCGCGACTTCCACTTCGAGGTCGACGCCGAACTCGTGGTTTACGGCGTCACCGAACCCAACGCCAAGGTCACCCTGCACGGCGAGCCGGTCAAGGTCCAGCCCGACGGCACCTTCTCGGTTCGCTTCAGCCTGCCTGACTCACGTCAGATCATCCCGGCCGTCGCCGCCAGTTCCGACGGGGTCGAGGAGCGTACTATCGTTTTGGCCGTCGAGCGCAACACCAAAGCGCTCGAACCCATGATCCACGACGGCAACGACCTCTAACCTTCGCCGAACCTTCCCCTACTCCACCCTCGTTGACCTGCCTTGTCCCCTCTTGCGATCGGGCACGGGTTATAAATGCGGCGGTGGTGCCATTGCCGCTTGGTCACTGGTGT
>Ga0209017_10001104_pt1 | contig 22100 bp, 14 predicted proteins | sample YNPBryunderm2012_FD_185812 | JGI IMG/M metagenome (GOLD analysis project Ga0209017, IMG submission 185812) | Anoxygenic and chlorotrophic microbial mat microbial communities from Yellowstone National Park, USA - YNP Bryant MS undermat 2012... ... | reverse complement strand
ATTGGCGTCGGGGAGTCCCAGGGAGGCGGGGTGAACCCGGAGGTTGAGGTGGTCGGGGGGCAGTGCCAGCTTGAGGAGGCGTTCCAGGTCAGGCGAGATCAGGTGGGAGTCCGGCGGGCGCTGGGCTAACCAGGAGGACCAGGAGACCAAGGCGGAATCGCGGCAACGGATCGGTTGACCCTGGCGGGACATGACGAACTCCGCGACGAACGCTTCACCCCTCAGCGCGTCCAAGGCGACGGACACATGGTCACCGGGACGCAAGGCGTCATGATCGAGCGGGACGAGGGGATCGAGGCTGTCGAAACCGATCAAGGGGAGGTTGAACGTGAAGGCGAGGGTTTTGGCGGCGGCCAGGCCGACCCGCAGTCCGGTGAACGAGCCGGGACCGCGGCCAACTGCGACGGCTCTCAGGTCGCGCGGGGTCCAGCCCCAGTCGGCCATAAGCCGACCTAGGGCGGGGATTAATTCCCGACCATGACGGCCTTCGGGGTCGAGCATTTGCCCGGCGAGCCTCGAAGCGGAGGCATGCGGGTCGTCAGGGTCAGCCCATTCCGCCAGCACAACCCCCCCTCCCCGCCGAGCCGTCTCGAACACCACGACACGCCAAGGGTCAGGGGCGTCCGATCGGGAAATTGGGCCGCGTGTGGTCACAAGCTCGAATCCTCCAACCACCAAGATGGGTAGGAATCGCAACCGGAGGGGACTTAACGCCTTGAACCAACCGCCGAGCCATTCTAGATTGATGAAGACAACCGTTCCACCCGCCGTCCCGAACCCGGCTCGTCCTCGCCGGGCACGGACCTTCCGGGCCGAGAACGGAAAGGGGGAGGTCCGGCGGTGCGGCGCGCGCTCATCAGTGATATTCACGGTAACCTGGAAGCCCTCGAAACCGTCCTCGCCGACATCCGCGAGCAGGGGATCAACGAGGTCTATTGCCTAGGCGACATCATTGGCTACGGTCCCAACCCCAGGGAATGTATCGACCTGGTCATGGAACACTGCAAGGTCTCCTTGCTGGGTAACCATGACCAAGGCGCGATGTACGATCCCGAAGGATTCCACGCCGGCGCTGAAAAAGCGATCTTCTGGACCCGCGCTCAACTCGAGAGCCCGGGAGACCGCGACAACAACAACCGCCGCTGGGACTTCCTCAACGAACTGCCGCGCACCTACCGCCACGACCAGTTCCTGTTCGTCCACGGCTCGCCCCGCAACCCGCTCAGCGAATACATCTTCCCCGAGGACATCTACAACCCCCGGAAGATGGAGAAACTCTTTCAGCTGGTCGAGCGGTACTGCTTCCAAGGCCACACCCACGTTCCCGGCGTTTTTACCGAATCCCAACAATTCTTCGCGCCCGACGAGATCGACTACGAATACACTTTGGGCGAGCCGAAACTGCTGATCAACGTCGGCAGCGTCGGCCAGCCCCGTGACGGCGATCCTAGGGCCTGCTACGTCATCCTCGAGGACGGACGCCCCGACCTGCCCCCCGACGCCCGTGACACCGACACCCTCCAGTTCGAACCGGTCGGGCCTCAGAAAATCATCTACCGCCGCATTCCCTACGACTACGAAACCACCATTCAGAAGATCCACGCTATTCCCGAACTCGACCGCTTCCTGGGTGACAGACTACGCCTCGGTCGCTAAGCTCCTAGGGATGGGTCGGATTGCCTTGCCACATGGTGTGAGAACCGCGTCGCGCCGAACATCCCCCTCCCCCCAACCCCCCTCTCATTTGGAAATGGGTTGGCGATCGGTCGGCGGGCAGCTTCTTGGCCACGTGTTGCGAGATACGGAAAGGTCGCGGTCCCATTCATCCATGATACGAACCAGGACGTTGGGGTGACCGAAACGAGTCGTGTCGCCCTGTTCGGGGCTTGAGCGATCCTGGATCAGCTTGCTTTGAGTCGCGTTGCGCGATTCTTGGTTACCTCCGTCTCCACGAAGTTCGACTCCGGCGTTCGATCCCATCACCGGTCTTCCAACCGGCGCGGGTCGCCTTGATCCATCCGTCGCCGCGCGACCGTCCCCTCACCCGATTCGTACTGGACATGAACGATCAGCTCAAGCGTTTTTTGATCTTCCTGCCGTTGGCGATGGCGATTTTGGTGTTCTCGCCCCTCGTCATGGAGCGTTTGGGATTGGTGCCGCCGCCACCTCCTCCGGCTGATCCCGCGCTTGCCGCCAACGACGACGCCCCAGAGGAAAAGCCCGTCGCCAAGGACGGTCAGGAGGGCTCTATGCCCGCCCCGCCTGCGGGACAACCCCCCCAGGCCGAACCCGTCCCACCACCCTCCGCGGCAGATGTCAAAATCTGGCCCTCCGATGAACTGGTCCTGGGGTCGTCAGACCCCGATAACCAGGCCGGCTTCTTCCTCAAGCTCGTGATTGATCAACGCGGCGGCGGCGTCGTTCGGGCGGAAAGTGCGCTCTACGAGTCCGAACACGACTTCAAAGGCGGCTCCACCGGACCGCTTGTCTTGATCGAGCGTTTGGAGGATCACCCCGCCCCCCTCGGCCTGGACCTGGTGCGGGTTAAAGGAGCCTCGGGCGCGATCTCAGCGGGCGACCCCAGCCTGCGACTTAGCAACGTCACCTGGGAAGTGTTACCGGACGCCCAAGGCCGGGCCGTGACACCGCTCGAAGATGGCGGCCAGGAACTACGACTCCAAACCCAGGTCGGTCAGCCGCCGGTCACGGTCGTCAAAACCTATCGTCTGCGTCCCCGAACCGACGGGTTCGAGCATGAACTCAAGTTCGTCTCCCCCGAGGACCGGGAGATTGCCTACCGGCTGCTCGTCCCCTACGGCCTGCCGGTCGAAGGGGCCTGGTACACCATGACCTTCCGTGACTTCTTCCACGCCGGGGAAAACCAGGGCCAGGTCGAAATCGCCACCCTCACCGCTTCGGACGTGAGTTGGTATTACGGCAAGGGCAAGGATTACCAGGAAACCTATCAGACCTATCCCCTCCGGTTCACCGGGATCGAGAACCGCTACTTCGCCGTGTTCCTCGCCCCCCAACAACCCAACCTAACCCAGGCGGACCGCTATGACCAGGAGACCGTGCCGCTCGAACTGCGCGCCAACCCGGCCAACCGCGCGTTGTCGGACATCGCCGCCGAAGTCGTCTCCCGGCCCATCAGCCTGACCGCCAACCAACCCGTGGTTCACACCTACAAAGTGTTCGCCGGTCCCAAAGACCGCGATCGCCTCCTCGCCTTCGGCGTCCCCGGGGCCGATGAACTCGCCGCCTTCCGCGCTGGGTTTTCAATCCCCCTAGCCGGATCAATGTCCAAATACGTCATCTCCCCGCTGTTGCGCATCACCTACGGCCTCACTGAATCGGTCTCCCGGCTCTTTGGTGGCACCCAAGGCAACTACGGCGTGGCGATCATCCTCATGACCTGCTTCATCCGCCTCTGCCTGTTCCCACTGAGCCGCAAACAGGCGGTCATGGCGAAAAAGATGCAGGATTTGCAGCCGTTGATCAAAGAGATTCAGGACAAGATCGCCAAGGGCCGCAACCTGATGGATCTCAGTCAGGAGGAAAAGCTCCAACTCCAGCAGGAAACCTGGGCGCTGTACGGCCGCCACAAGGTCAACCCCATCTCCGCGGGCTGTCTGCCGGCCTTGATCCAGCTGCCAGTCATGGTCGGTCTTTGGCAAGCCCTCAACCAATCGGTGGACCTACGCAACGCCACCTTCCTCTACATCGACAACCTGGCCGCCCCCGACATGCTGGCCCGCTTCCCCTTCGGCTGGGATCTTCCCTTCCTGGGCCCCTACTTCAACCTGCTGCCAATCCTGGCCGTCGGTCTGACCCTAGTGCAAATGAAACTCTTCTCGCCGCCCCCGGCTAACCCCGAGGCCGAAATGCAGCAGAAGATTTTCAAATACATGATGGTTTTCTTTATGTTCATGTTCTATAAATTACCGTCAGGTTTGGGAGTGTACTTCATCACCAGTTCGCTTTGGCAGGTGGGTGAGCGTTTGTTGGTCAACTGGCTGGCCAAGCGTAACCCGGTTGACGTTTACGAGGTGGAGCGGCAGGCGCGGGAGAATCCTAAGCTCAAGCCCAAGGGACTGCTAGCGCGTTTGGCCGAGGCCGCCGAGCGTGAGCGGACCATCCGCAACGCTGACCCCAATGGTGGTCCCGACCGCGACTCGGCCGCGGGAATCCTGGCCGCGATCAAGGGCGAATCTCGACCGACCGGCGAGGCGGCCAAGCCGTCCAAGACCGGCTCGCGTCCAGCCACCCCTCGTCGTTCCTCCCCAAAGCGAAACCGCAAGAAGTAAACCACGCTCGACGCCCGGATTTCCCGCCTGACTCCTTGGCTTGCTCCAAGCAAGCGTGAGGGCAATCGGGCGGGTTCCCGCTGCTCTTCTTGCTCGCCTCCACCCACCCTCACCGCCCTTCTTCGCGTATGCTCCGCTCATGGACGCATCCTGAGGGGCGGTCCCTCCTCTTCCCCACCGCCTGGGAGTTCCCACCCCATGACTCGAGTTTTTTCCCTTTCCTGCCCTTGTTGCGTCCTGGGTTTGACTCTGTTCCTGGCCGGCTTCTGTTCTTGGCAGGCGGTTCAAGCCCGCTCCATGCCACCCGCTGCGCACGACGAAGCAGGGTTCATTCCTCTGTTCGACGGCGAAACCCTAAATGGGTGGATCGGTTCGGTCGATGGCTATACTGTCGAGGACGGTGCCATTGTCTGCATCCCCAACAAAGGCGGCAACCTCTACACCGCTAAGGAGTACAGTGACTTCGTGCTGCGTCTGGAGTTTAAGCTGACCCCGGGGGCCAACAACGGGATTGGACTCCGCGCGCCGCTTGAAGGAGACGCTGCCTATGTCGGGTTGGAGTGTCAAATCCTCGATGACACCGCCCCACAATACGCCGGTCGCCTCAAGAATTACCAATATCACGGGTCGATTTATGGAATCCTGCCTGCCAAAACCGGCCACCTCAAACCGGTGGGCGAATGGAACACCCAGGAAATTCGTCTCGAAGGCCGCAACGTTAAGGTGACGCTCAATGGTGTGGTGATTGTCGAAGGAAATCTAGACGACGCCTCCACCCCTAAGACCATCGACGGCCGCGACCATCCTGGCCTAGCTCGGACCTCCGGCCACATCGGTTTTCTGGGACACGGCTCCAAGGTTTGGTTCCGCAACATCCGCATCAAGCCGTTGTGAGCCCGCCGCGTTCCTCATGGATTTGACAGCACGGCCATCGAGGCGTTGGAGTCTCTCGGATTCCCGACGCATCGACGGCCGTGTTTCCTTGAGGGGATTCCAACGAGGTTTCGAATTCCTTGTCTCAACTGCCCGCCAGCGCCCGCATGAAGCCGATCATGAAGTCGGGCAGGTCAGCGGGGGTGCGGCTGGTAACGAGGTTGCCGTCCACCACGCAAGCGGCATCTTCCCAGACCCCGCCGGCGTTGACCACGTCATCCTTGATGGCGTAGAACCCGGTTACTTTGCGGCCCTTCAGACACTTGGCCGAGCAGAGCATCCAAGGGCCGTGACAAATCGCCGCGAGGATTTTGCCCTTCACCGCGGCGGTGGTCACCAGGTCGATCATCGCGGGATGGCGACGCATGTGGTCGGGCGAGTAGCCGCCAGGAATGATGATCCCATCGAAGTCGTCGGCCGTGACCTCGCTCATGGAGGTGTCCGGCTTGCAGGGATAGCCGTGCTTAGAGGCGTAGGTCTCGCCCACCTTGGGACCGACGAGCTTGACCAGACAGCCCGCCTCCCGCAGACGATAGTAGGGATACCACAGCTCGAGATCCTCGTAGAACTTTTCCACAAGGATGGCCACCCGTTTGCCTTTGAGGTCGAGAGACATGAGGAAACCGCTCCGGGAGGGATAGGACCAGGGGAGGACAGGGTTGAATTGAAATGCGCCGCGCCTGCGCTTCGTCACATCACGGGGCGGTCGCGGCCGGCACGGCGGGGTTCGCCGTGACTTGGGTTTGACTTTGAGCGCCGTTCTCTGGGGCAGGCTTGGGAGCCAGGTCGTTCATGGTCGCGGTCATGGCGAGGTCGAAATCATAAGGGGGCCGATAGCCGAGAATACGTTGGGCTTTGGCGATTGAGAAGTCGAGATGAAGGCCTAAAAACTTGTAGCGGGCTTTGTTAATGAGGGGCGGATCGGTCAGACCCAACCGCTTGGCGCGACGTTCCAGCAGCACGGCGGCCAGATAGGCCAACCGACGGGGCAACTTGCGCCTGGGAGGTGTGATCCCCGCCAGTTCCGCCACCTTAGTGACGAATCGCTTTTTGGAAACCGGCTGGCCGTCGGTGATGTTGAAGATCTCGCCCACCGCTTCGGGAACCTCAGCGGCCCGCTCGATCGCGTGGACCAGATTCTTGACGTACACGCAGTTGAGCGCTTGCTCACCCGAGCCGAGGTACCAGAATTTGCCGTCTCGAAGCGCTTTGAGCAGCTTGGGGATCACCGTGCGGTCACGCTCGCCGTAAATGAAGCCAGGCCGGACCACCGTGGCGGCCAGTCCTTTCTCCTTGACGTAGGACATGACCAGGTCTTCGGCCTCGATTTTGGAACGGGTGTAGCCATCCAGCGCGTGGATCGCCGGGGGCACGGTTTCGTCGGTGCCGAAGTGGTCGCGGCCCTCGTAAACCCCCAGCGAACTGACGTGCACGAACCGCTTGACCTTTTCCTCCACCGCTGCATCCAATAGAAACTTGAGCGCGTGGACATTCAAACGGCGGAATTCGTCGAGAGGTCCCCAGTCGCCCACCTTGGCGGCGGCGTTGACCACCACGTCGGCCCCCCGGCAACCCTCACGCAACGCCTCGGCGTCCTCCAGGTCGCCTCGGATCAACTCGACCCCCCAACGCTCCAGCAAGCGGGTGTCGGAACCCTGACGCACTAGCGCTTTGACATGATGGTTTTTCGAGACCGCCGACTCTACCACATGACTGCCCACCAATCCGGTGCCGCCGGTCACAAACAGAGTCAGACGTCTCACGTCTTCCATTCCGTGTGAATCATTCATCAATGCGACTCCCTTCAATGGGATTGAGTTGGGTTGGTGTCGATGAGGGGCTCGAACGGTCGGGCAATCCAAGAGGAGGGACCAACCGTGCCCAAGCAGCTCCGACCGTTCGGCCTGTCCTGGTGGGGACGCGATTCCTCGGCGCGACTCCAAGAGGCGAGTTGGTCGGTGGGGCCGATCGACGCCCGCGTTTGGTCAGGCTCCGGCGGCGACCAGCTTCTCAAGCGCGAAGGCTTCCAGTTTGCGGGCGTCGGCGTTGAACTTGCGAATGCCTTCGGCCAGCTTTTCGGTCGCCATCGCGTCCTCGTTGTGCATCCAGCGGAACGTTTTCTCATCCAGCGAGATGCGGGGATGATCCGACGCCTTGGCACGCTCGACCGTCAACACCACGGGAACCTCGCCCTCGGTGGCAGCCATTGTTTGGATCAGGTCAGGGCTGATAGTCAAAAGGTCGCAACCGGCCAAGCGCACGATCTGCTCGACCTTGCGAAAACTCGCCCCCATCACCTGGGTGGGATAATCATACTTCTTGAAGTATTCATAAATTCGGGTCACACTGGCCACGCCGGGGTCCTGGTCAGCGGGAATGTCGGCCACGCCCCGTTCCTTCTTGTACCAGTCGTAAATCCGACCCACAAACGGTGAGATCAGAGTGACGCCCGCCTCAGCGCAGGCGACTGCCTGGGCGAAGCTGAACAGCAGGGTAAGGTTGCAGTGAATCCCCTGTCGCTCTAGCTGACGCGCTGCCTGGATACCCTCCCAGGTGCTGGCGATCTTGATCAAGACCCGCTCCTTGCCGACGCCGGCCTCCTCGTAGAGACCAATCAACCGCTGGGCCTTGGCGATCGTGGCTTCGGTGTCGAAGCTCAACGCCGCGTCCACCTCGGTGGAGACCCGTCCGGGAATGAGTTTGAGAATCTCAAGACCGAAGGCGACCCCCAGCTTGTCGAGGAAGGCTGCGGCCCGCGCTTGGGTTCCTGATCCGGCGGCGTGGTGTTCGGCATAGTCAATCGCCTCCTCCACGAGGTGACGATACCGTTCCTTTTGAGCCGCTTGGAGCAACAGCGAGGGGTTAGTGGTGGCGTCCTGGGGCTTGGTTTGGGCGATCGCGTCGATGTCGCCAGTATCGGCCACCACCACCGTGGATCGTCGCAGCGATTCGAGCAGGTTCATGGTCTCATTTCTCCAAGTGAAGATCATGCTCTTGGAAGTAAATCCCAGTGGAAACGGAATTTCCAATTCAGAGGGGTTGGCGTGATCCGACCTGCTTACCCGCGGGCCGCGAAGCGTGCTGAACCGGGGTTGGCCTCGGGGTTGACCAGAACGGCCCGGCCGTTGGCGGCGAGGTGTTCGAGCAGGAGGTAGATTGGTTCGACCTGGTCGGGGAGGCTCAAGGCTTGGGCGAGTTCCGCGGCGGTCATCGGCTGAGTGGAGGCGTGGGCGGCCAGAGCTTCGACCAAGCGTTTTTGGAGGTCCAGCACCGCAGCGGCCGCCTTTTTGCCGGCTTCGACCCCGGGTTGGTGATAGGCGTTGATGTTCACCAGGGTGGCGTAGAATCCAACGGCGCGCTCGAACAGGGCGATCAGGCCGCCGAGGCGTTGGGCATCGACTCGGGGCAACGTAATGGTGAGCGACGCGCGGTCGTTTTCAAACAGTGCGGCGCGGGTGCCTAGGAGGAAGCCGTGGAGGTAGTCGCCCGAGGTGGCCTGAACGGCGGGATCGACCACAGATTCGGCCAGCGGGTCGCATTGGGGACCGATTGCCTCCAGAACCCGGATGAACACGGCGAAGAAGTTGGGTACGCCGTCGCGGAGTTGCTGGACATAGGCGTGTTGGTCGGTCGATCCCTTGTTGCCGTACACCGTGATGCCCTGGTCAACCCGTTTGCCGTCCAGGTCGAATCGTTTGCCCAGCGACTCCATGACGAGTTGCTGAAGGTACCGGCTCATGAGCAAAAGACGATCCTTGTACGGCAGCACCACCATATCCTTTTCGCCTTTGCCGTTGGTGGCATGGAGCCAGGCCAGCGCCAGGGCGGCTGCCGGGTTGGCTAGGGGGTCACGCAGGCGGGTGGCCTGATCGCACAGTCGCGCGCCTTCGAGCAGACCCTGGATGTCCAGCCCTTGAAGCGCTGCGGGCAGCAGACCGACGACCGAGGTTTGGGAGGTGCGGCCGCCGACCCAATCCTCCATAGGGAAGCGGGCGAGGAAGCCGTGGTCGCGGGCGTGGCGGTCGAGTTGGGAATCGACTCCGGTGATGGCGACGGCGTGGGGGCCGAATTTCAGGCCGGCGCGCTCGTAAGCGGCGGTGGCGACGAGCATGCCGTTGCGGGTTTCGGGGGTGCCGCCCGACTTACTGATGACCACCGCGAGGGTCCGGGCCAGGCGATCGGGTCCTAGCGTTCGCAGGACGCGATCCATGCCGTCGGGGTCGGTGTTGTCGAAGAAGAACGGGGTCATGCGATCGGTAGCCGGATCACCCAGAGCGTCGGCCACCAGTTGCGGACCGAGGGCCGAGCCACCGATGCCGATGATCAGCAGGGTGTCGAACCGTCCACCCGAAGGTGGAGCCACTTGGCCGGAGTGAACCGCCTGGGCGAAGGCCCTCAGGTCGGCCAACGGTTGCTCGATGGCCCGACGCAGCTCCGGAGTGGGCGCGCGTTCGGGCGCGCGTAGCCAATAGTGGCCGACCATGCGGGCTTCGTCGGGATTGGCGATCGCACCGGCTTCGAGTTGGTCCATCGCGTCAAAGGCGCGGGTCATGGCCGGAGCGTGGCGCTGGAACCAGTCGTCGGGGAGGTTCATCCGGCTCAGATCGAGGGAGATTCCCAGGTTGGGGATGGTGGAGCGTTGGGTTTGGAAGCGTTGCCACAGGTCCGACGGGCGGGCGGCGGTCATGGCGGGCGGACTCGTTGGGAAGGGGGCGGGGAACCGAGGGCCGGTGGGGTCGAGGCGAACCGGCCTCTCCCGAATCAAGCTAGCCGAGGCAGTGGCAGCGGCCAAGGCGTCGCGGCCGCAGCGCACGCGACCCGCCGCGACGTGGCTTGACTGGCTTCAGGGTAGCACCTCCCCCCCTCTCGGGCTAGACTGGCCTCGGACCGTTGCATCGCGGTGGTTGAGACCGTGGACAGGCCTGAGGCCAAATCACCGTGCCGGAGTCGGAGTGAGTCGTGACCAAAACGGTCGTGTTGCTCTTGGTGGCCTTGGGTTCGGCGGCGTGGGGGCTGGATCGTCTATTGACCCGAATGGCCCGGAAACTGGGATCGCAGGGTCAGGGACCGCCTTGGGTTCGGCGGACTCGGGCCTGGCTGGATCAATGGCCCGTGATGCTCGAATTGATCCTGGGAACCCTCGTGCCGATCCTGACCCTGGCAGGCGAGTTGGGAACCTGGAAGTCGGCCGCGACCTGGCGGGAGTGGGGCTGGCAAATCGCTCTGGCCTTTGCAGCCGGCGCGGGGATCGTCCTGGCCTTCGCGGCGGTTCGACGACCACCCTACCGTTTGGCGCGGGTGGCGTGCGCTACCGTGCTGGTGGCTGGATCGGCCGCGTCGATCGCCTCGGGTGTTCTGGGATCAGCCGACCAGGTCGGAACCGCCGGGGCGTTGATGTTGCTTTCCAGCTTCGTTCTGTTCCGTCGGGCGATGGCGCTGCTCCGCGAGCCGCGACCACCTTCCACGGCGACGGGACCGGCGTTTGTCACGATTCGGCCCCAGGGTGGAGACCAGGTGAATCGTCCGCCCGCTTGACAGCGTGTTGGGGCATGGATGATACTATGACGGCCATGTCTCGTTCGCTCAGGGTCAGTCCAGTCTCGTTCTCGCTGGTTTGGCGTTCCAACGGCTCGGCCCGATTGTGGGTCGTCCCGCCGTTTTGTCCCGTTACCGTTTCGCCTGGTCTGGTCTGATCTGATCTCTCTCATCACGTCGCCTGGCACACCGGGGGAATCCGATGCCCGTCCCGCACGAGTTGAACCGTCCGGCCTGGAGCCGGTTGAACCTCTGGATTGTCGCGGCGGCCGTCACGTTGGCGGCGTTCTGGAGCGTGCCGGCCTCGGTTCTGCACGCGCAGGATGAAGAAGGCCAACCTGCCGCGACTGCTCCCGCCGGGTCCGAGGTGGGCGAGTCCGAACCGCTGATCGGAGCCGACACCACCGGTGAGGAAGGGCCCGAGACCAAGACCTTGCTTCAGGTGGCGATCAAAGCCTCCGGCGGGATTGGGTTGTGCTTGCTGTTGATTTCGATCTACTTCACCGCCACGGTCATCAATTTGGCGATGAACCTCCGCGTTCAAGTCGCTGTGCCGCCCGCGTTAGTTGAAAAGGTCGAGGCGGCGATCAAGGAGCGTAAATTTCAAGAGGTGTACGACGCCTGCAAGGACGACGGTTCGTTCTACGCCCGCTTGGTGCGCTCTGGGGTGGCCAACCTGCCCCAGGGCAAGACCGAAGCCAAGGAAGCGATGGAGTTTGTCTCCAACGAAGTCGTCACCGAGATGGAGGCCAAGATCTCCTACTTGGCGGTGATCGGCACCCTAGGGCCAATGATCGGGTTGGTAGGCACGATCCTCGGGATGATCTCGGCCTTCCGCGAACTGGCAACCTCGGTCACCGCCCAGCCCAAGCCGTACAAGGTGGCTGAAGGTATCATGGAGGCGCTGTTCCTGACCCTGGAAGGGGTCGCTTTGGCGGTGCCGGCGATCTTCTTCTTCGCCATGTTCCGCAACCGGATCGCCCGAGTGACCGTCGAGGCCAACAAGTCGGCCGAGCGGACCATCAACAGCATCGTCGCGGCCGCCAAGCAAGCCCGTACCGCCGCGCCGCCCCAGGCGTAATCCCTTGGTCGCGCGGACGAGTTCACTGTCGCAAGGACCATTGGCCCTGGTTCCGTCTCGACCCGCCACGCCTCACGTCACTTCGACCCACGCGGCCGGTGGGGCGGCGGATTGCGTTGGAACGACCGCGCTTATGCCTGCTCCACCCCGATAGCGTTTTGCCTCCTCACCACGCCCTCGTTCGGGAGCCGTCGGTCGATGTCCGCCTCGAACCTCGGTCAACTCAAGGCCGAACCTAACCTCACGCCGTTGCTGGACCTCGTGTTCCAGCTCATCACCTTTTTCATGTTGCTGGTCAACTTCGGCAAAGACGAATTCAACTCCCAAATCCGCCTGCCGTCGGCCGGCTCGGCCCGCCCCCCCGAACTTTCCACCAGTCTTGACGACAACCGCTTCGTCATCCACATCGATCGGGAAGGCCGTCTGCTCATTCGCAAAGATCAAGGAGGCGACCGCCCCTTGGAATACGAGCGGGCTATGAAATACATCCGCGACCAGGCCAGTTACTACCGCACCTTGTCCGACATTCGCGGCACCAAAATCCAGCGCGGCGAGAAACTGCCGGCCACCCTGGTCATCCGAGCCGATCGGGAGATCCGCTACGAGGACCTGCATCGGATCATCACCGGCGCGCAGGCCGAAGGGTTCCAGGACATCGCCCTCAAAGCCCTGGCCCGTGGCGGCCCTTGAGTGGAGGTTGGCTTGCGTTGCGACGGCCGGAGAGGCGTTGGCCCGCCGGAGAACCGGCCCCGCCGCGTCGCTCGTCGCAATCGAACGCGGGAGTTGAACCCAACCGCGCCGGCCCGCGCCGTCTTAGTCAACGACCCCCGCCATCCAATGAGCTTTCCTGTACATTTGCATCAAAGCAAGGGTGATCCCGGTTATGAAGCGCAAGAAGAACGAAACCGAGGTCGAGGTGCCGGTGACGCCGATGCTCGACATGGCGTTTCAGTTGCTCACCTTCTTTATTCTGACCTACAACCCCGCCCCGCCTGAAAACCAATTCTCCATGAGCTTGATGCCGGTCTCGACCAAAAGCCAGGCCACTGGGGTGTCCACGAGTCAAACTCCCACCATTGCCGTCGATGTTGAAACGATCCCCATCACCCTGCGGGCTGGGACCGACGGTGGCCTCGGCGAGATCATTTTGGGCGACGAACCTATTGGCGGGTCCAACCCCCTAGCGACCTTCCGCGCCCGCTTGAAGCAGGAATTCCTGGGCGAGGAGTCCCCCTTTGATCAGGCCACCATCACCGTCGATCGTCGTTTACTCTACGCTGGTCTCATCGACGTGATCGACATTTTGGTGGCTGAGAAGATCACCAAGATCAGTTTCGACGAACTGCGCGAATAGGTTATGCGATACGATGAAGGGGCAATCCAGATCGTTTTGGAACCGGATTCCAACGCCGGAATCTTCCCGTCCACCCGCGTACCCCGCCTTTTGAATGAGGCCCGCCATGCCCGCGTCCCGCGACTCGGACCCCTCGTTCTTCCAAGGCAGTGAGTTCCCCCGTTTGGTGGTGCTGGCTGGGTTCGCCATCGCCTTGGCCCTAGCGCTTTGGACCTTCCCGATGATCGGCTCCCGGCCTGGGAAGCAGCCTCCCATCACCAGCGTCGAGGCGATCCCGCCAGCTGATGACAATCCGGTGTTGCTCGACGTCGAGGACAAGACCCGTTTGCTGCCCGAAGAAGGAGCCGCATATCAATATCTGTTGGAAAAAGCCCGCGCCACTCCGCTCGAGAAGTTCAAGGCGACCGCCTACCGCGACGCGCTGTTCAGTCAGATCTACACCCGTCCAGCCCGCTATCGGGGCGTGCCGATCCGCCTGGAGGGGATCGCCATGCGGATCACGGTGGAGCAGGAGGTGGCTATTGCCAAGGAGGGGATCCTCTACGAAGTCTGGCTCCGCACCGCCGACAGCACTCCCAATCCTTACGTCGTGGTCTTCGAGGACGCACCCGAGGGATTTCCCAAAGGACCGAACATCGAAGAAAATGTGGTTTTCTACGGCTATTTCCTCAAACTGATGGCCTATCAAGCGCGTGATACGGCCCGCGCTGCCCCCCTGCTCATTGGCAAGTTGGTCTGGCGCTCTTCGCGGGCCCAGGCCGAGCCAGTCGCCAACCCCCACGCTGGTTGGGTCGGGTTGGTGACCCAATCGCCTTGGCTGCTGCTAATTGGTCTGGTGTTGGTGTACTCGGTGGTGCGGTTGGCGTTCACCGCGCGTTTGTTCGGGCGAATCGTCCAATCGGTGGTGGGACCTTCTGCGGTGACGACCCATCGGGGCGGCCGCATCGCCGGCCGATTCACCTCGCCGTATCAACGGGACATCTCCCCCGAGGAATTGCAAGCCTGGGTCGATTCGGTCGCCAATCGGGAACTGGATCCCGACGACGATTCGGAACTATCCAAGGCGCGTCGGTCACCACGCCCGGAGGCTTGAGAAATTCGCCTTGCGGAAAGTGAGCGTCCAGGGTAAACCGCCAGCCCATGACCTTCCCGCCACGACTCGTTGGAAGGCTGGCCAGGTCGGCAATGGATCGTTGGATGCCTCGTCCGCTTTTGGACTATGCGCGACTTGATCGGTTCCGACCTCAAGCCGTCCTCACCCCGACGGTCTCGTTCGCGGTGGGAGGGACGCGTTGGCCTGCTGCGACGGGGTGAGTCTCGACCGTTGGCATCGCCTTGATCCAAACGACCTCGGAGGATGGCTCGAGTTCAACCCGCGTGGCGCGACCGTCGCCCCGCCCGGCCCAGTCCGTCGCGGGTTGGTACTGTGGTCCCACTCCGGCCTGTTTCCTCGCTTCACGGCGTGGAAAAAGCTCGTCGGGGGAGGCGTTGGGAAGGGTCAACCGTTTGAATTGACCCGCCCAAGTGTTCCGTGGGAGCATCGGTATTTCTACGTTCCTTCCTTCGTCCGTTGGGTTAGGTCAGCAACGACTTCCAACTCCAGCGACGCGGAGCCGGCCCGATCGGGCTAGACCTTGGAGGAACGCGGTTCATCCCCGTTCCGTTCCGTTTCGTCTCGACCGATCTCCGTCCGCGCGCTTGGTCGCCAAGGAGTGGCTCACTCATGCGCAACGCGCCCCAAGCCGAGGGCTTCGGCCCGACCGTCGCCCGGTCCCTCGCACCCGGTTGGTTCACGGATGGTTCCAGTCGTCGAGTTCGCCGGACTTGGTCCGTCGCCTTGCTGACGGTTGGTTTGTTGGGAACGCTTGGCGTGGAGGGACCAGATTGGCCCTTGCCGGCGGCTTGGGCCTCCCCCCAGCCGCCGGTCATCGCTCCCCAACCTCAACCCCAACCGCGACTGGTGCCCGCCGCCGCCTCGCCCGCCCCGACCGCGTCCTCCGCGGCGACGCCGACCCCAGCGACCCGGCCCCCTGCTCCGGTGCCGCCGATCCAGTATCTTCAAGCTGGAGCTCGACTCTACAATTCGGGGCAGTTCTGGAAATCCAGCCGTTATCTGCAAGCGGCCCACGACTACCGCGACCAGCTCAACCCGGAAGAACAGGTGATGCTGGACGCCTACCTCAAGGCAATCCGTCAAGTTCCCCGCGACCTGTTGGCACCGCCGACCCAGGTGGCTGCAACCCCCACGCCCCCAAGCTCGCCGGCCGCGATCACGGCCACCCCAATCTCCCCGGCCCACACCACGCCACCCACCACTCCCACCGGCAATGCGGTTCCGATTCTGGCACCCGCGCCAATGACCCATCCCGGACGACCGGCGGGAGCCGTTTCTTCGGTGGTGTCGTTGGAGACCTCGACCCCATCGGTGAGTTCCAGCGCGACGACGCGGGCGGCGTTGCCGATCCTTTCCCCGGCCCCTCTGGTCCCCCGCGATCCGGCCACCACGCCCGCGGGAGTCGAAGATGCCTCCCCTGCCGCCAACCCCTCCCAACCGGTGTTGATCCCAACTTCGCCCGAAGGACTCCCTACCTTCGAGCCGATTCCGGGAAACGCCACCCTCATCCCTCCCCAGGCCACCGCTCCCGTCCCGGCCGCCAAGCTGGTGGACGAGGCCCGGGTCGTTGAAGAGGGGGAGATGGCGGAAGCCAACCACCTCGCCAACGCTAAGGAGAAGGAACAGTCGGAGTCGGACCATCATCCGTCCCTTTCTCTTGATCCGAGCAATTTGAACATCCTCGCGCCTCTAGAGCAAAGCCCCTCGGTTGGGGATCTCGACAGCTCCGACCCCAAGGCGCGACCCCGTCTCGACAACGACCAACCCCGCGGGACCGGCACCAACGACGAGTTGGCGATGCACAAAGGCGTTTCCGAGGTGGTCGCTGCTGCGGACACCGACGAAGCCGCCGACGTGGAGCCATCGACCAGTCACCCGCCGATTCCCAGCCGTTCCTTGCCCGCGTTGGACACGCCGCCCAGCGACAGTGCGTTGATTCCAGTCGGCGCGTCGCTTTCCGAGGATTCGCCGGCCAATCCGACACCCGCCGCTGGAGAGGATCACGCTTCATCGATGCCGACGTCCGCTCCGGCCCCGACCCCGGCTCCCTTCCCGGCCACTCCGCCGGCTCCGCCTTCGGATAACGCTCAAGGACGGCCTCTGAACGTGGCGATGCCCGAGCCACCCACTCCGACGCCAGGACACACGCCCATCGGCATGGCCCCCTCGACATCCACCCCAGCCGTGTTGGATCCCGGCTTGATTCCAATCCCACCTCTGGATCCAACTAGTCCCAGCGTCGCGCAACCGGCTCCCTTGCCCCCACCTACCCTCGCAAGCGAACGCGACCCCGCGTGGACGTCGGCCGACGAGCCGGTTGCGAACTCCTCGGTTCCGGCCTCGCCGCTGTTCCCGTCGCCTCCCGCGGCGATCGACTCGGTGGTGATCGACCGTTCGAGTCGGGAACGACCCCTGACGCGCTGGTGGAAGTCCCAGGCGTTGGGCGACAAGGTCCACAACCTCTCGGAACGGATCAAAAGTCTGGTGACCGGAACCTCCCGTCCGGTCGATCCCGCCCGACAGGTCTACGCCTACAGCCCCGATCAATCGCTGCTGGTCGGCGGTACTCACACCAACGGCGAGTTGACCGTTTGGAATGTCGCCACCCGTCAGGCGGTCGCTTTGCTACCCGGCGCGCCCTGGGCACGCGAGGCCGGGGCGGCGACCAAAATCGTCTTCTCTCCCGATGGTCGTCAGGTCGCGGCGGTGACTCCCCAGGGAATCGTGGTCCACGACCTGACGACCCCCGGGCGTCACTGGGGTCTGCGGATCCCGGCGACCGATCTGAGCTTCGCGCCAGAGTCCGGCACCCTCGCCATTACTCAACCCAACGGCGATATCGTCTACTGTCAGAGCCAAGACGGCCGCGTGGTTGCCATCCTGACTCCCGGCAATCAATCGACCCTGCGACCGATCGGCAATTAGACCGGCAACTTCATGCACGAAATTGAACTCTTCGCGCCAGGTGATTCCCTTTCGTTCGACGAGGGGAGAATCGTCTGGCGTTCTGAATTCCAAGCACGCCTCGGTTGGGCCGCACGCCATCGCCCGGTGCAAGCGATTTCCATCGGCCTGGCCACGTTCGGTGGAAGAAGTGGTCTTCGCCTTTTCTCTGGAAATTGATGGGCGTGTGCGCTGCGAGCGAGCGAGGACTCGTCGCAGCGTGCATAGGCCAGCCAGATCCGTTCCAAAAAGCGGACTTCTTCGACCGCTTTGTTCCCGCCCGACGCTCCGTCTTTTGGAGGGGGACGTATCGTCCTGGGGTGGAACAAACGGAAATCGAAGCGTAAGACATGGAGAGGGAGCTATGAGGATTCGGCGGCGACACATGGTGTTCGCGTTGAAGAAGACCGTGACGCTTGATTAGAATGTCTCATGGTGAGGGGACGACGGCGGGTTGACTCGACTCGACTCGATGGGTGCGGCGTCCTGGTTCGTCGAGCGACGGTTATTCAAGTTGCCGGCTGTTTTTGCCGGGTTGGTTTTGGGTGAGGTCGTGGGGGTGCGTCGGAAATCCAAACCAGGCGAGCCGGGTCTCGTCGCAGCAAGAAGGACGGTTCGCGGATGACCTTGCTGATCGCCCGTCGCTGGCGGTTGCCGCTGATGGTCTGTTTGGTCGCGTTTCTGGCGGCCTTGAGTTTGGGGTCGTCCCGCCTCCGGTTCGCTCCCGAGAAACTCAACCAAGAGATCGTCAAAGCGGTGGTGGCGATCTTGCAGGAGGAGCATCTGCTGCGTCCGCGGTTGGACGACGAGTTGTCCCGGCGCTGGCTTCAGAGCCTTCTCAACACCTTCGACCCGCTCAAGATGTATTTCCTAGCCGACGACTTGGCGGAATTCGCTCTCTGGGAGACCCGTTTGGACGAAGCGGCCCGTCGCGGCGACCTGACCTTCGCTCAAACAATGCGGGATCGGTTTGTGGCCCGTCACGCCGACCTAACCCAGTACGCTCTGGAATTGATCGAGACGGCTGAGTTCGACTTCAGCCAGAGCGACTCCCTACCCACCACGATGGAGAACCTCCCCTTTCCCGCCGACCGGGAAGAGGCCCGCCAACGGTTGCGGCTGCGACTCAAGGCCGCATTCCTCGCCGATCGGGTCGCTGGCGTTCCGATCGAGGAGACCCGCCGACGCCTGCGAACCCGCTATGAGGATCGGCTCCGCCAAGTCCGATTGCTCGATCAGGAAGACCTGCTTGAAGTGACCCTCTCGGCGTTGACTTCGGCGGTCGATCCCCACTCCCGCTTTCTTGGACCTAAGACGTATGAAGACATGATGCAGCAAGACCTCCAGCTTCGTTTGGAGGGAATTGGCGCGCGGCTGCGTCAGGAGGGTGGCGTGCCGGTCATCGACACGCTGATCCCCGGCGGGGCGGCGGATCGGGATGGTCGGCTCAAGCCCAACGACCGAGTCGTGGGGGTCGAGTTGGAGGATGGTTCCATCGTCGATTTCACCGAAATGAAGCTCTCTGACGCGGTGCGCTACATTCGGGGCCCCATTGGCTCGAAGGTGAGGTTGCGGGTGATCTCCGCTTCCTCCCCTACGACGCTTGAGCCCATCACGATCGAGTTGATCCGCGAGCGGATTCAGTTGAAGGACGCGCGGGCCTCGTGGACGATTTTGGAGCGGGAAGATCGCCGAGGCCGTCCGATCCGTCTGGGACTGATCCGGCTGCCCGGCTTTTACGGCGACAGCCTGGCGGTCAGTCGGGGCGACTCCCACGCCGTCAGCGCCACCAGGGACCTGAAGCTCGCCTTGAACGAATTCCGCACCGCCGGCGTGGACCTGGTGACCCTCGATTTACGAGGCAACCCCGGCGGCCTGCTCACCGAGGCCGAGACCGTGACCGGCTTGTTCATCGAACAGGGGCCCGTGGTGCAGATCAAGGACGCCCGCGGCGTCACCGTACGCAAGGACAACGACCCGTCGATGGCCTGGCGGGGGCCGTTGGTGGTTTTGACCTCACGCGCCTCCGCCAGCGCGTCGGAGATCGTCGCCGGAGCGCTCCAGGATTATCACCGCGCCTTGATCGTGGGCGACTCGGCAACCTACGGCAAAGGAACCGTCCAGCAACTCTATCCACTTGAAGAATACCTGAGATTGCGATCGTCACCGCCCCTGGGCGTGGTCAAGTTGACGGTCCAGGAATTCCACCGACCCTTGGGCGCACCGACCCAGAAGCTCGGGGTGGCTTCCGACGTGGTGCTGCCTTCGATTCGGGACGCCGTTTCCTTGGGGGAAGCGACGATTCCCCAGGCGATGGAGTCCCAAGCGGTGCCGCCCCAATCGCTGCCCCCCCACGACGAATGGGTGACGCCTGCGATGATCGCTCAATTGAATCAAGCGTCTCAGCAACGTCGGTCCCAATCCCCGTTCTTTCGCCATCTGGAGCGTGTGATTGCCCAGCGACGGCTCAATGAGCAACTCGACGCCATTCCGTTGGACGAGACGGCCTACCGCGCGCTGTTTGCCGCCTCCCCTGCATGGCCCGATCAAGACGGTCCGCACGAGCCGCCGGAGCAGGACGAGGAATTCTTGGACACCCCGCTTGATGTGCCCGCCGACTTGACGGCATGGAGCCAGCAGCCGGTCAATCAGGAGGTTGTGGAAATCATGATTGACTATCTGAACCTGCTGGAGGAAACCCCTCCTCTCAACCGGTTTCGCAATCCCCACTCGGAACCGCAGAGGAATTCGGAGGGCACCATCGCTCCGTTCAATCTGCTCGACCTGTTCAGGAGAGAACCGACTCAAGAGCGGTCGGAAGACAAGGCCAACTCCAAGAGATCCAACATGGAGCCGATCCGGTAGTCTGACCAGCCTTGGCGGCGTTCCGATTTGCCTCGGAGCGACCCCCCGTTCCCCTCCCCCGTCGCAGGCGGGACTGCCTTCGCCTCGGTCGCGGTTTGAAATGGCGACCCCCCTGTGGTTTCCCCCTCCGCTTCTTCAGTCTTTGCGTCTCTCCCTCCAAGGTCGTTTCCGTTTCCCCGTGTTTGGTTCCTCGCTGTCGCGTTCGGCTCGATTGGGTCGTTCGAGTCGTTCGCCAAACCAAGGAAACCGCCCGGGTCGGCTTGCCGCCTTGAGGCGGTTTTCGTTGCTTGCGTTCCCCTCCCCATCGGTCGAAATCGGGAAGGAAGATGAAGGTGATGATCCGTTCTTCGCTCAAGAGATTCCGAGCGCTTCTGCTCGTGGGCTTGGTTGGACTTGGACTCGCCACGGCGCTGAGTCTCCCCCCGCTGGTCGCGCCGTCGCACGCTCAACAAGCTCCGCTCGCTCAGCCCGATCCGGCCGCCGATGCCGCCCGGTTCGACACGGCCATCGCACAATTAGTCATGCTCATTCTTGAGAAAGGGCATCTCAGCAAGCCCAAGATCAACGAGGAGCTGTCCCGGGAGTGGTTCGACAATTACTTCAAGCAGTTCGATCCTCAGAAGATGTTCTTTCTCAAGGATGATTTGGTGGGGTTTGAGAAAGAGCGTGATCGCCTGGCGGTTCTGGCCCAAGGGGGGGACTTGTCGTTCTCCCGGCAGGTCTTCGACACCTACCTCAAGCGGCACGATGAGCGTCTGGCAGTGATCCTGGACTTGATCGCGCGGGGAACCTACGACTTCACCGCCGAAGAAACGATGGAGACCGACCCAGAGGCGTATGACTGGGCATTGGATGTCGAACATCTCAATGAGCGTTGGCGCAAGCGGATCAAGTACGACCTTCTTCAAGCCAAGATCGACGGCGACGACCTGGAGAAAGCCAAGGAGAAGCTGACGATCCGCTACCGCGACCGCAACCGGTTCGTGCGTCAAATGGATAAGATGGACGTGCTGGAGGTTTATCTTTCGGCAATGACCAGCGTGGTCGATCCCCACTCGACCTACTTGGGCCCGCGTGCCTTCGACGACATGATCAATCAGGACATCCGCTTGCAACTGGAAGGCATCGGCGCGCGTCTGCGTAGCGAAAACGGTTACGCGGTGGTCGAGGAGGTCGTTCCCGGCGGCGCGGCCGACAAAGACGGACGGCTCCATGCTGAGGATAAGATCGTCGGCGTGGAACTGGAGGACGGCACGATTGTCGATTTCGTCGAGATGCGGCTCTCCGACGTGGTGCGCTACATCCGGGGGCCACGCGGCACCAAGGTCAAGCTGCTGGTCATCCCGGTGGACTCCAAAGAGCGGGTTACCTACGAGATCACCCGCGAGAAAATCGACTTCCGCGATCAACGGGCCAAAAGCCAGATTCTGGACCTGAAGGACCGTGACAACAACCCGGTCAAAGTCGGGGTCATCAAGGTGCCGTCGTTCTACGGCGACACCGAGGCGGTCCTCAACGGCGACCCCAACGCCACCAGCGTCACCTTCGACGTGCGCGCTATTCTCCGCGACTTCCGCAGCCGGGGGGTTCACATCGTGTTGATGGACCTGCGCGGCAACGGCGGCGGCCTGCTCACCGAGGCGGAAAGCCTCTCGGGCTTGTTCATCGACAAGGGACCCGTAGTTCAGGTCAAGAATGCCCTGGGAGTCACGCCCCGCGAGGATACCGAGCCGGGGGTGGCCTGGAATGGTCCGTTGGCCTTGCTGATTTCCAAAACCTCCGCGAGCGCCTCGGAGATTTTCGCGGGAGTGATTCAGGACTACGAACGCGGCTTGATCTTAGGCGACTCCTCCACCTTCGGCAAGGGAACGGTCCAGACCATCATCGACATCAAGAACTACCTGCGCGACCGCAACGTGCCTAACCTCGGGGCCCTCAAGCTGACCATCCAGCAATTCTACCGGGACA
>Ga0209017_10001103_pt1 | contig 22109 bp, 21 predicted proteins | sample YNPBryunderm2012_FD_185812 | JGI IMG/M metagenome (GOLD analysis project Ga0209017, IMG submission 185812) | Anoxygenic and chlorotrophic microbial mat microbial communities from Yellowstone National Park, USA - YNP Bryant MS undermat 2012... ... | reverse complement strand
AGGCTGAAAACTGAACCGATCAGTAATCGGAAGAGAGCGGATTGATTTCTCATCCATTGGGCTGAATCAAAAATTTTTTTACCTGGTTTCACGGGTAAGCACTTCCCCAAGACCGTCACTTCTAGAGATGCTTTGCAATCTGAAATGAAAAAGAACGTACCAATTCAGTGTATCGCTTTGTCACAAAAAACACAATAGCTTTTTCGATGACAATTGTCATCTTGTTTGATTTCACGGCTAAGTTTATAATACTCATCGAATCAGTATTCATGAAAAATACTACCCCAACGACGATACCTTATCGAAGTCCCAGCCCGGAAAATGTACTTTTGGCGTTACTGCTGGAAACTCCCCGTGATGGCTACCAGTTGAACCAGATTCTCAGACGGGAGTTGGGACACGTTTGGCATCTCAGCCAGAGCCAGCTGTATGCCACCCTCAGGCGGTTAGAAGCACGTGGCTGGGTGAACGGCGAAGAGCAAGAATCGCGGCGCGGGCTGCCGCGGCGCATTTTTACCCTCAGCGAGGTTGGCCGCCAGCAGGCTCTTCGCTGGCTGATGACCCCCAGTCGTTGTGCGGTTCAAATCATCCGGCTGGAGCTGCCCAGTCGTGTTTTTCTCATTCAGCGGCTGTTCCCGGCGCAGCTGCAGGATTTTCTTGATCGTCAGCACAAGGTGATTCAGGAAGGTCTGCACCGCCTGCGCGCTCAACTTGAGCGAATCCCCATTGACCAGACCTATAACCGAATGGCGGTGGAGATGCGCCTGCACCAGACCCAAGCTCTGTTGGACTGGTTCGAAAAAACTTTTAATTCAATTTTCAAAGGAGGATAATCGTATGCGAAAAATAATCTGGTTTAGTTTATGGGTGGTTCTGATTGTGCTTTCGGCCTGTCAACCGATGAATCCTCCGCCTGTCGAAAATTCGGCTGTATCTTCCCCCTCTGCCACGCCAGTCGAACAGGAGGCGCTCGCCTCGCCTGAAGTGGTAGAAAGCACTCCCACTCCGCAGCCTGCCGAAGCTAAGCACCAGCCCATCGTGCTGACCGATGCTTTGGGGCGCACTGTAACGTTTGAGGAATTGCCTAAGCGGGTGGTGGTGGCTGGCCGCGGTGTTGCGCTGCTGGCAGATGCAGTTTACCTCTTTCCCGAATCGTTCGAACGGGTGGTGGCGGTCTCGCGCACTTCTCAATCGCCGGATGGCGATTTTCTGGCACTGGTAGATCAACGATTACCTGAAAAGATTGCCTTTGAAACCAATGTGGGCGCCGAGCAGGTCGTTACGGCGCGGCCGAATGTGGTTCTCTTAAAGCCGTACATGCAGGAACCGCTCGGCAATCCGTTGGAAGCGCTGGGTATTCCGGTGGTTTATCTTTCGATGGAAACCCCGCAGGAATATCAGCGCGATTTACAGACGCTGGGAATCCTGTTTGGAAACTCTCAACGCGCGGATGAGGTTTGGGCCTTTTACCAGCAGCATCTCGATACAGTCAGCAACGCATTGAAAGATTTGACCGATGAACAGAAACCGCGCGTCCTGCTGCTGTATTATTCCGACCGCGATGGGCAGGTGGCCTTTAATGTGGCGCCGAAAACCTGGCTGCAGACCATCCTGACCGGACTGGCCGGCGGTATACCGGTCTGGACGGATATTGAGCTGGGCAGCGGCTGGACGAAGGTCAATTTGGAGCAGATTGCCGGCTGGGATGCTGACCGCATTTTTATCATTGCTTACACAGCCAACCCCCAGCAAGTGGTGGAAAACCTGCTGCAAGACCCCCAGTGGCAGGCGCTGCGCGCGGTGCAGGAGGGGCATTTGTACGCCTTTCCCAGAGATTATTACTCCTGGGATCAACCCGACCCACGTTGGATTTTAGGCCTGCGTTATCTGGCCTACCGTCTGCACCCGGAGGCTTTTCCGAATTTTGACTTGACCGCTGAAGCCCGGCTGTTTTTTGAGCGGTTTTACGGTCTGGATGCCCGAACCTTTGAGGAAAAAATTCTTCCTGTATTCAAGGGTGATTTTCGGTGAGTGCTGTCTATTCGTCCAGCGCTTTACGGGCTGAGGTAAAATCTGTTTCACAACTGGCCAGCCGGCGGCGCAGCCGCCGCCGGCTGCTGGGGTTGTTTGCCTTGCTGCTGGTTGTTTTTGCCGTTTCGCTGTTTTTTGGACGCTATCCACAGGTGGGCTTGATCTCTCCAGCACAACTGGCGGAAGATGCACTGGCTCAGCGCTTGATCCTCAACCTGCGCCTGCCGCGCCTGATTGCTTCGCTTTTGATTGGGATGAGCCTGGCCGGCGCCGGCATGGTGATGCAGATGGTGTTTGCCAATCCGCTGGTGGAACCGGGATTTCTGGGCGTTTCGCAGGCAGCTGCCTTCGGCGCTGCAGTGAGCATTCTTGTTCTGGGCGGAGTCAACTGGCAGGTGCAGATCAGCGCCATTCTATTTGGCCTGCTCGGGCTGGCATTATCCTACCTTTTGGCGCGGCGGGTTCGTTACGGCGGATGGGTGCTGCGCCTGCTGCTGGCGGGCATTGCGGTGTCGGCTTTATTTGCGTCCGGCGTTGGGCTGATCAAGTACCTGGCCGATCCCTTACGCCAGCTCCCGGATATCACCTTTTGGCTGTTGGGCAGTTTGTCGAGCATTACCTGGCGCGCCGTGTTGTCGGTTCTACCGCTCATCAGTTTGGGGTTGGTGTTTCTCTGGTTGATGCGCTGGCGGTTAAATTTACTGGCTCTGGAAGATGAGGTTGTATTTTCGCTGGGGGTGGCAGCCAACCGCGAACGTCTGCTGGTGCTGTTCATGGCAGTGGTGATTACGGCTGCCTCCATCTCAATCAGCGGGTTGATCGGCTGGGTTGGGCTGCTGGTGCCGCAGCTGGCGCGCCGGCTGAGCGGAGCCGACGCGCGCGATGGTTTACCGACTGCCTTTCTGCTGGGCGGGATTTTCATGATCCTTTGCGATGACCTGGCGCGCACCCTCAGCGCGGGAGAAATTCCGCTGGGAGTGCTGACTTCACTGCTGGGCGCGTTCGGTTTTCTCATCCTGATGACCCGCCGCACCGTGAAGGTGTGATCATGACCGATCCAATCCTGCGATTTGAAAATGTGGTTTACACCTACCCGGATGCTCCTCACCGGGCGTTGCAGGGTTTAACCCTGTCCGTGCCGCGCGGTCAGGTAACGGCGATTTTAGGCCCGAATGGCGCCGGCAAAACCACCCTGCTGCGGCTGGCTTATGGACGATTTCAGCCGCAAGCCGGGCAGATCTGGCTGGAAGACCGCCCGCTGGCGGCTTTTTCCCGTCAGGAACTTGGGCAGCGGGTGGCGCTGGTACCGCAGCGTGAGGCCAACCCCTTTGCCTATTCTTTGCTGGAATATGTGTTGTTGGGGCGCGCGCCTCACCTTTCTCCTTTGCAAATGCCGGCAGCAGCCGATGTGGAAATTGCCCTTTCGGCGCTGGAAACGGTGGGGCTGCTGCCGCTGGTAAAACGCACCGTGCAGGCGCTGAGCGGTGGAGAATTTCAACTTCTGCTGGTAGCCCGTGCGCTGGCGCAGCAAGCCAGCCTGTTGTTGCTGGATGAGCCGACCTCTCATCTCGATCTGGGAAACAAGAAACGGTTGATCACCTGCCTGCAAAACCTGAGGGAAAACGGGACGACCATTCTGCTCACTTCTCACGAGCCGGAAGTGGTGGCCGCTCTGGCAGATCAGGTGGTGCTGATGCGCGGCGGGCAGGTTTTGCGCAGCGGGCTGCTGGATGAAGTCTGGCAGGCAGACCTGTTGAGCGAAACCTATGGCATTCCTTTGCGGGTGTGGAAGTTCGAAGGCCGCCGCCACCTTACCTGGGAGTGAACCGGAGCGTTCATGGACGGAGAATTGTGGATTATCAGCGGAGAGATTGGTCAGGGCAAGACCCGCTGGTGTGAACGTTTGATTCAACTTGCCCGTGAAGCAGACTGGCAGGTGAGCGGTGTACTCAGCCCGGGTGTCTTTCAGGAAGGCTATAAAGTTGGTATTGAAGCACTCGACCTGCGTAGCGGTGAACGTCGGCTGCTGGCACGCCGCCGGCAGGTGAACCAGGCTGGCCTGATCCACACCCGCGAATGGCAATTTGAAACCGAGACGGTGGAGTGGGGAAACACACTCTTTCAGCAGGCAGTACCCTGCGATCTGCTGGTGGTAGATGAGATTGGGCCCTTGGAACTGGAGCAGGGGCGGGGTTGGAGTGCAGCCCTGCCGGCAATTGAATCGCGGGCGTATCGGCTTGCGCTGGTGGTGATACGCCCTGCGCTGTTGCCATATGCTGAGAAATGGCAGCCGCAAGCGGTCATTATGGTGCGAAAACCGGTAAAATAAAAGCGGGGTAGCTGTTCATCCCGGAAAGGAGTTGCGCGATGCGGCTGGCAAAGGTGGAATCTGCGCTGCGGGTGGTGCTGGCTTTTAATGAAGCCTTTAACCGGCATGATGTCAGTGGAATGATGGAGCGCATGAGCGAGGACTGCCTGTTTGAAAACACCCACCCCGCGCCGGATGGAACGGTATACAAGGGAAAACCAGCAGTCATGCGTTATTGGCAAGAATTTTTTGAGCAGTCGCCGCAGGCGCAGATTGAGATTGAGGAGATTTTTGGCTTGGGCGAGCGCTGTGTGATGCGCTGGAAATATTCCTGGGTGGATACACAGGGGAGGAAGGGTCATGTGCGCGGCGTGGATGTATATCGTGTGCGGGATGGGTTGATCTGTGAAAAACTCTCCTACGTAAAGGGATAATAGAGAATACAACGAAACTGTTTAATCTTTCTTTCGTAAATATGTTATCATCAATTCGATTGATAATCTTTTCGAAGTATTTCCCTAACAAGAATCATGCTCAAAAATTGTTTGATGGGGTTGATTACGCCGATATTCTTGCTGGCAAGTTGTCAACACCTGTCTGATATTACCCCAACCCTCACAGTGGTCGTTTTTGACTATCCACCGCTTGACTGGTCGGTCAATGCCGAAAGAATTAAAGAAACGGGTTGTGTTGGTGTGCTTCAAGAATCCTGCTCCGAATTGATTGCCCTGGGTTGTGATGAAATCAGCCCGCCGCGTTTTTATACCGGCGGCTTAATGCCGTCTTATGCAATCGGAGAATGTATTCATCAAGGTAACAATCCTCCCAACCCGGCGTATTTCAAAAAGCCCGCGGGTCTGGACTCAAGATACCGCAGTTACATCGTTTTTTATGAGGACGATTACCGGCTCGTCATTAAACGAACGGAATTCCGCGAAATTTTTGCACCGGTAGAATCAGCCGATGAAGCCTTGAGTTATGCCATGGCAATGACATCCCTAACGGCAGATTTTAATATTGCCCCCAATGCAAATCGAGAATATCTTGCGGGTGTTATTGAGGAAACTCATGTAGAGGAAACCCCGGCGGGTTATGTGGTTCACTTATTCGATTCAGATCATCGAATGGGCTGTGATACCCATGAGTTCTTTGCAGTCAGGGTATTGGTTACACAATCAGGGGAGGTGTCAGAACTGAGCAGGGAGAAAATTTACACATCGTACGCCTGTTTCGATTTTGATGGTTTGACCCTGGATCAGGAATGAGGTTAAGAATTAAGTCAAATGGTTAAAGGTCATAACCAACTTGCCTGAGAATTGGATAAAGTGGTTTTGGTCTTCTTTCAGGTCAGTCTTAAGTAACATCCAACCTTTTTTCTTAAAATCCCGTTTTTTTTTGGAGAGTACCATGAATGGCGAATCGTCTGAATTAACCGCATGGGTTGCTCTGATGGTCATTGGTTTAGGGGTCATTTTGTTTCTGGTGGTATCAATTCGCTTTACTAAAAAGAGACAAAAAGGACAAGAAACCCTGCAAAGCCTCGGTTTTAAACCAATACCCCGTGATACAACCCTGGAAATGAGACTTCGTAATCTGTATGGCAACCCGTATGCTTTCTTTCGAGAACTTTACCAGCGAAGAATGCCCGACAGCGTCCTCTATGTTTTTGGTCTGGATACACCCGATGGAGTTCTCATCTCAAGGGGCATTGCGATCATGTCTTCCAATCTCTCCTTGCCCCCATTCAAGATATTTCCAAAAATCGACTCGAAACAGTTTGGGCTGGGTAAACTGGCAAATCAGATGATCGAACAGGCGGTTTCCAGGGTGGATGAAAAGGTTGAATTTCCTGAATTTCCGGAATTCAATAAAAAATATCTGCTCTTCTCCGGTGACCAGAAAGGTGTGCGCAAATTTTTCACCGACCGAATGGCGGATTATTTTTCCGGTACAAATCTTGTGGGCATCATAACAGAAGGGGATTTGTTGGTATTTGAGGATTACAGTACGCCGTTCGCCCAAGATGCTCTATCTGCTTTGAACCAGCACGTCCGGCAGGCAATAGAAATTTATCGTTTGTTCCAGAGCCATTGAAGGGATTGGTTGAATGTTCCTTGATCAGCTCGATACATTGAGAGGTTGCCCGAGGAATAAGACACATAATTGACCGATTGGTACTTCCAAGCATTACAAAAGATGCAACAAACGAATCTTTCAGCACGAAAATTCCAAAATATCAACGAGGTGAACTTATGAGAAAAATCAGGCTGGGCGTAAGTGAGCTGGAAGTGCCGGTTTTGGCGGTCGGTTGCATGCGTATCAATCAATTACAGCCTAAAGAGGCTGAGCAGTTTGTCCAGACTGCTTTGGATCTTGGCGCAAACTTTTTTGATCATGCCGATATTTACGGCGGCGGCGCCTGTGAAGAAATATTTGCTCAGGCAATTCACATGAATGACCGTGTGCGTGAAAAGGTTATTCTGTAGTCAAAGTGCGGCATCCGCGAGGGACGTTACGATTTCTCGAAAGAACACATCCTCAATTCGGTGGATGGTATCCTGAGGCGTTTGCGTACGGATTATCTGGATGTATTGCTACTGCACCGGCCGGATGCCCTGGTAGAGCCAGAAGAAGTGGCAGAGGCGTTCGATATCCTGTACTCCACAGGAAAAGTCAGGTACTTCGGCGTATCCAATCACAAGCCGATGCAAATTGAGTTGTTGAAAAAATACGTCAGGCAGCCCATTCTCGCCAACCAGTTGCAGTTGAGCATCATGCACGCCCACATGATTTCCAACGGGATGAATGTCAACATGGACGTGCCGGCGGCTTATGACCGGGATGGCAGTGTGCTGGATTACTGCCGGCTGCATGAGATCACCATTCAGCCGTGGTCGCCATTTTTATACGGTTTCTTTGAAGGGGTTTTTGTGGGGAACGAAAAATTCCCGACGCTCAATGCCAAAATGGATGAGATTGGCGCGCGGTATGGGGTGACGAAAACGACCCTCGCGATTGCCTGGCTGCTTCGCCACCCTGCTAAAATGCAGCCGGTGGTCGGCACTACCAATCTTCAACGGTTGAAGGACTGCGTGAAAGCAGCCGAGGTGAACCTCACCCGCGAAGAGTGGTATGAAATTTATCTGGCAGCCGGCAATACGCTGCCGTGAAGGCGTTCAGGCTGAAATTTTCCTCCAATTGGAAGTAGTGGTCTATTCACAATCCTTGAAATTCCTCTCCAATCCAGTGCGCCCAGGGGATGCCCTGATCTTTCAGAGCATGGATCAGCCGTTGGTCGGCGCTCCACAATTCCGCTTTCAAGTATTCCGCCAGCGCCACATACTGAGCATCATAGGCTTTGCTTTGCCCCAGCCGCTCTGCCCAGTGCAGTGAGGATTTCAATAAGTTGGGGGTTGGCTGTACCGCACGAACCCCCAGGTCTGGCAATACGTCTATCAGTGACTGCGCATCCGGCGCATCCAGTTTGCGCCGATAAACTGCAAAACGCAAAGCAGACACTATTTCGGCATACCAGTGCGCGGGAGCGTACAGCGTTTCTCCGACAGACTTCCAACCGTCCAGATACTGCTCTGCCTGAATGGAATAAACCTGTGTCAGCAGGAAATTGACTGCAATACTGGCATCCACCACTACTGCCATTTTTCCTCCTGTTCCCGCTCGTATTCTTCTCTCACATCCCGCAGAATGTCACCTTCGTATACGCCGTACCGCGCCGCGTTGCGTTCGCGGATTTCCCGCACCTTTGCCAGTGTGCGGCGGAAGCGCTCGGTTTCCGCTCGACGCTGCTCTTCCAGATAGCGACGCACCAGTTCCCGCAGGATTTCAGACACGCTCTTGCCTTGCTCCTGGGCGATCTCTTGCAGTTCCGCCTGATCGCTCTTTTCCAGCATAACCTGTACTCGAATCAGTTCTGTCATCTCACACCTCATTGTGTATAGAGTAATACACAAAAAAGACTTTGTCAATCCCTTACACACCCCCCGCAAAGCCTCATTTGGGTATTCTCAACACTTCAGCCCCAGGTCGTTTTGAGTTTTATTTCTTGCCAGGGTACGTGAAAAGTATTTAATTACCCGGCAGAACGCGAATACCACCTCTCGATGGGGTCGGCAACCTTAAAAAGATGAGTGCCCCCGGCAGAACGCGAATACCACCCCTCGATGGGGTCGGCAGGCTTAAAAGCTGAGTACCCCCGGCAGTGCTCGAATATCACCCCTCGATGGGGTCGGCAGGCTTAAAAGCTGAGTGCCCCCGGCAGTGCTCGAATATCACCCCTCGATGGGGTCGGCAGGCTTAAAAGCTGAGTGCCCCCGGCAGTGCTCGAATATCGCCCCTTGATGGGGTCGGCAACCTTAAAAAGATGAGTGCCCCCGGCAGAACTCGAATCTGCAACCTTTTGCTCCGCAAGCAAAGCGGAAATCAGCCGGGGGCACTTGCCCTATTATTCCAGGCGCAATCTGTCTATTGGGCTTGATTTTCGATGCGCCTCTAGCAAATCGTCCTCGATTAGTTGGATATATCGCCGTGTGGTTTCAAGACTCGAATGCCCCAATAAAGTCTGTAGGCTAACCACATCCATCCCAAGCCTCAGACAAAGGGTGGCAAAGGTTCTTCGCACCATGTGAGCAGTTACCTTGAAACCGACCTTTTTTGACAACCTCTCAAAAAAACTTTGCAGACCATCACCGGTAAATCGTTCCCCTAGTGTCGAGGTAAAAAGGGGAGTATCCTCAGAAACGCAAGGGAGTGTTTTTAGATATTCGCTCATCAGTTTCTGTGTGTTCATTCCAATCACAGCAATTCGGTCTTTCTTGCCTTTTCCTTGAACAACCCTTATGACCCCTGTTCTCAGATTGATGTCCCCAATATTTAGATTGCATACTTCTTGCCGCCGTAATCCGCTATCCAGCATGAACGTAAAAATCGCTCTCTCTTTCAGCGTGCAAACACTCACAATAGTCCTGATTTGATCGGTTGAGAGAACGGGTAATTTTTGTTTAGGAACTGAGGGGACAGTCACCTCGATTGATTTTGACAAATAACCTTCATGATACCAGAAGCGCACTAAAGTACGAATGGCGCGACCATAACCGTTCAATGTCCATGGTTTCCCCTGCACTTCTGACAAGAATTGACGAACATGACGATTGGTGACTTGGCTCACCGATTGTATTCCATGATTGTTCAGCCAGCGAACAAATCGCCCTAATACGCATGTGTAAGTTCGAATAGTTTTTGCCGAACAATTCATTGCTTTTCTGGACAAGATAAAATCATCGTATGCCTCTGTTAGAGGTATATTCTTATTACGCCCAAAAAAGCGTTCAAGGTTTAGGTCTATAGCGACTCGTTTACCGGAATTGTGGATTTTGAATTGGGTGACAGACATGATGACCTCCATCCTGTAATGTTAGAGTAATGTTTAGGTTGGACTATGATTCTGCCACTCCAAAACGGTTGTCCCGAATGACTTTTGCTATATAATCTCTTTACGAAAAAACAAATCCAGCCCCGCCGCTGGCTACGGCGAGGCTGGAGTGGCAACGCGGTTGCGGCGCGTTGCGGCAGAATCCAGCATAGCAGACTTTTGCCGCCCGCGCAAGTAAACTACACCAGCCGCGGGCGGATTGTTTTCAAAGGATTGCAACCTGAACTTTAGTTGCTGGAAATGTAAACATATAAATAAAGGGATGTTGTTAAAGAAATTATGATTTATCCTCTCATTGAATCTCGTAAGAATCTGTGGATTAACTCGCCCGACTGCCCTGTCAAGGGTTTAGTTTCCTACATGCGTAAAAAGGGGGAGTTGCGTGACACCCAGATTGAGGCCATCGAAACCTATTTGTTCTTCAAATTCGCAGGCGACAATAAGCCGCTGGCAGATTTGTTTGCAAAAGGTTTTTTCTTTCCCGCGCCGCCGCTTAATTTGGATAAGATGCTCATTAGCCAGCGCGCCCGCGAATTGCTGCGACAAAATCCTGCCGCCTGGTCACTTTTCCAGTTTTCGCGCCTGCCCGATGAAAAAGGCAACCCCAGCCTGCCGCAATTGGAAAAAACGATTGCGGAAGAACCAGATTCAATTGACTACCGCGAAGTCATCCGCAAAATCTTTTACAGCGTTTCCTACCCCGATTACCTGTTCAGCCTGCCGATGGGCGCGGGCAAAACTTTTCTGATTGCTGCGTTCATTTACCTGGATTTGTATTTTGCCCAGCAAGATCCGCAAGACCCTAAATTTGCCCATAACTTTCTTGTGCTGATTCCCTCCGGGCTGAAATCCTCGATTGCTCCCAGCCTGAAAACGATTGAGCAGTTCGACCCGACCTGGGTGCTGCCCGAACCCGCTGCCAGCAACATCCGCCGCCTGCTTCAATTTGAAGTGCTGGATGCGCCCAAGTCTGAGAAAAAGAGCAATCGTGCCCGCAACCCCAATGCTCAAAAAGTGAGTATGCTCATCAGCCAGCCCGACCCGATGGGGCTTGTGTTCCTGGTCAATGCGGAAAAGGTGATTTTAGATCGCCTCGACCTGGACAGCCAGCAGGCGCTCATCGAAAAAAACGAAGACGAGAAAAGCCGCTCTGCCAATGAACTGCGCCACCTGCTCGGAAAAATCCCACATCTGGGCATTCACATTGATGAGGTGCATCATGCCACCGATGACGAGATAAAACTGCGCCAGGTGGTCACGCGCTGGGCTTCTACCGGTAATGTCGTCAACGTGCTGGGCTATTCCGGCACGCCCTACCTGGAAGGCGCGGACCGCATCCCTGCCGCACCGGGTGTGGAATTGCAGTTCACCCAAATTACCAACACGGTGTATTACTACCCTCTGGTGCGCGCTATTCAGCGCTTCTTGAAAAAGCCCGAAATCAAAACTGCCAGCGGACTTCCGCCCCGCGAGGTGATTCGGCGCGGCGTACAGGAGTTCTACTCAAAATACGGCGGCAAAATTTACCCGGATGGCGCGATACCCAAACTTGCCATTTACTGCGGCACAATTGAACGCCTGGAGGAAGAAGTCTATCCTTTCCTGCGCGATGAACTCCATATTCCCGAAGGTGAAATCCTGAAATACCATCGCGGCAACGCAAGCTACAAAGTGCCGCAAGAAGCCGCACTGGAATTTGCCGCGCTCGATACCCCTGCATCGAAAAAACGCATCATCCTGCTGGTGCAAATCGGCAAGGAAGGCTGGGACTGCCGCTCGTTGAGCGGTGTGATTTTGGCGCAGAAAAAAGACGGTCCAACCAACATGGTGCTGCAAATCGCCTGCCGCTGCCTGCGCCAGGTGGAAAAAGGCGCGCTCGAGACTGCGCTCATCTGGCTCAACGAAGATAACGCCGAAATTCTGCAAAAGCAGCTGAAGGCCGAACAGCGCACCAGCATTCAGGAAATCAACGCCATCGCCAAAACGCCCCAGGCAAAAACGATTGACCGCTTTGCCCGTGACGCCTACCTGAAACTGCCGCCGGTAGATTTTTACCAACTCCGCATTGACTACGGCGCTGTGGAACTGGAAACCGCTCCCGCGCCGGATGCCCGCCTGAACGACCTGCTTGCCTCTCTGGATAATTACCGCGTTTACGGGCAAACCCAAAGCGGGGCGCTGACCGGTCAGAACGCGGCCACTCTCACATTCAGCCAGACCCAGGTGGTGAACGCCGTCCATGGCGATGTTATCCGTTTTGACCAGTGGCTCAACCTGATTGTCCGCGAGAGTTTCGGCGGCGTCACCTACCGCGACCTGACAGCCCACCGCGCTGCGCTTGAAAGCATTTTCAACGCGATTACCGCGCCCACTCCGCAAGGGAAAACCGCCCTGAACCTGCTCTACGACCAGGAGCGCATCCGTTCTGCCATTCGCGCCGCCTTCTTCGCCCGCCGCCAGCTGCAAACCAATGAGCAGGTTATTCCGCAAAAGGCTCACCTGCTGCTGGCTTCCAAACTGACCCCAGTGAGCGAGAAAAACGCTTATCCATCCGAACAGGATACGAAAACCATTCTGGACGCGGACAGGCAGGGCAAAAGCGGGGAACAACTAGAGCAGGATTACGCGCAGATTGCAGAGACCATCCGCCAGCAGTACGCCAGCCTGAACCTGCCCGGCTTTGCCAACATCCCTGTGCCATCCATCAGCCTGGCTGTGCGCTGGAAAGACCGCACCCTGCACTATATCCCATACAGTTTTGCCCAGAGCCGCCTGGAATTTGACTTTATGGAAGCCTGCCTGCAACTGCAAGATTTTCAAGACAAAAACCTGGAACTGTACTACAACGGCGAGCGCGGACTGACAGAATTTGTCATCAACTGCTATCAGAAAAAAGGCAACTTCTGGAAGTGGCTGGGTGAATACACCCCCGACTTCTTGATCTTACAGCGTGACCAGAGTGGCAATCCCTATAAGGTGCTGATTGTGGAAACGAAAGGTGAAGGGTTTGAGGAATCCTTCAAGTCCCGCCGCGCCTATGTTCAGAGTGACTTCCTGCGCCTGAACAAAGACAAATTCGGCTACGATCGCTTTGAATTTCTCTACATCCGCGAATCGGACGACCCCGCCGCCCGCCTGGCCCAACTTGCTGCCAGAATCAACGCTTTCTTCGTCTAACTACTGCATACTAAAAACTGGAGAGTCTCCATGCCCATCAAATACGTTCCCTTCTACCCAGAACCCATCGAAGGACAGGCTTTGCTCAACAACTTCACCCGCACCCGCCGCGCCCTGACCTACCGCGACAACGACAAGCCCGTCCAGCGCATCTTGCGCGGAATGCCGCTCTATGAAGTGGATAAGGTGGAACAGGTAGGCGAAAATCCAGATGGCAACCTGGTCATTCGCGGCGAATGCCTTTCCGCCTGCGCTTACCTGAAAGACAGGGGGATTCAGGTTGATCTGGTGTACATTGACCCGCCCTTTGCCAGCGGCGCGAACTATGCCAAAAAGATTTACCTGCGCCGCAACCCCAAAGTGGCGCAAGCCATCGAACAAGCCGAGCAGGAATTGAATGATGAAGAACTGCAAGCCTTTGAAGAAACCATGTACGGCGACATCTGGACGAAGGAAGCCTACCTGAACTGGATGTATGAGAACCTGGCTGCCATCAAGAGCGTGATGAGTCCCACCGCCAGCATTTACGTTCACCTGGATTGGCACATCGGGCATTATGTCAAAGTGTTGATGGATGAAATCTTTGGGGAAGATAATTTTAGAAATGAAATTATTGTAAAAAGAATCAAAAAGAGCATACGAGAAAACGAAAAAGTCAAGGCGTTAAATGTGGCAACCGATACAATCTTTTTCTATGCCCGTGATGAAAGCGTAACTTTATTGCCTCCTACTAGACCATCTCGCAAAGAGGAACGTTGGCACTCTTTTGACGCGCCAGAGATTAGAACTGGCATGGATTATGAAATTTTTGGTCAGAAACCGCCTGCTGGAAGACATTGGATGCGGTCAAAAGACGTTGCAGATGAATGGATTAAACAAGGGAAATTGCGCCCTAACCCGCGCACTGGAAAGCCAGAATACTTAATTGATGCCACTGACGAAATGCTTTGCGATAGCCTTTGGGATGATATTACAGCATACTCTTTTACGGCAGACTACAACACTGAAAAAAGCGAACCTCTCTTGAACCGCATCATCGAAGCCAGTAGCAATGTGGGCATGGTGGTTGCCGATTTCTTTGGCGGCAGCGGTGTCACCGCCAAAGTCGCCCATGACCTGGGGCGCAAATTCATCCATGTAGACGTGGGCATCAACAGCATCCAGACTACCCGCGATCGTCTTATCGCCGCCGGAGCCTCTTTTGACATCCTGGAAGTGCGCGATGGCGTGGCACTCTTCCGCAACCCCGCTCAAACGATGGAAAAGCTCGCCACGCTTATCCCCGGGTTGGGCAAGGCAGAGGGACTGGATGATTTTTGGGCAGGAGCCATTCAAGATGGCAAAAACGGCATGATTCCCGTCTATCTGCCCAACCTGCTCGACCACCGCGCCAAACTGCTCGACCTGCCCCAAATCAACCGCATCGTCAATGAGCAAATCCCCAACCTGCCCGATGGCGTGAAAAAAGTCATCGTCTATTATGTGGACATCGAAGACGAGAAAGAAGCCCGCGCCTTTATCCGCGAGTACGGCAATCCGCTGGTGGAGGTGGAACTGCGCGACCTGAAAACCGTCCTGCACGAAATCGTCTTGAATGACGAAGTGGACTACACCCTGACTGAAACCGCCGAAGGCGGCTGGCGGGTGGAAATCACCCGCTTCTACTCCGACCGCCTGGTGCAAAAAATCGAAGCCCACAACCAGAAACTGCAACTCAACACGGGCAACAAGAAAGCCCGAAAGCGCAAACTGGAAGAAGCCGCGAAGGGAGACGAAGAGTCTACGTCAGAATTCGCCCCGCTGGAATTCAGTGAAAACGGGCTGGAACTCATCGAACTCATCAGTCTGGATTGCACCGCTGATGATGGCCCCTGGCACAGCGATGCGGAAATCAAGATAGACAAAAAAGGCTATGTCATCCGCAATGGTGTAAAAACCAAAGAATACTGGGATGCTGCCATTTCATCCAGCCGGAAACCTCTGCGCCTGAAAATTCGCAACATTGCCGGGGATGAGACGGTGGTAAGGGTGGAGTAACAGGGGGGCAAATCGTGGCTGCAACAGAACACGAATTTTTTGAAGATGCGCGGGAATGGTCATCCCGCAAAATGAATATCATTGAGAAATATCTAAATGGATTTGCAACTATTTTAGGAAAAGGTGCCTATTCGAGTCTGGTTTATATAGATGGTTTTGCTGGTAAAGGTATGTACGGAGAAGGTGAAAAACGCGTTGAAGGTTCTCCGGTTAGGGCCGCCAAACTCGCTTCTGAAAAATATCCTGATGTTTTGAGCTGCATTTTTGTAGAAAAAGATGATGAGAATTTTGCTGATCTGAATCGTCACACTGCTCCCTTCTTGCACTGGGTTAAAATTTATCATGGCGAATTTTCAGAATGGGCTGACAATATAATCAATCGGATTGGTAAAAAAGCAGCTTTGGTTTTTCTGGATGCCTTTGGGGTCAAGGGTGCGGATTGGGAAACGGTTTGTAAATTTGTCTCGCGTCCGCATATCACCGATGTATGGATTCGGTTTGACCACAGAACCATACGCCGATTAGATGGATTTGTAAATTCTACGTCAAAAGATGCCATGATGAAAAAGGCATTACTGGGCGAGCATTTTGGAATCGGCGACCCTGATTTACTTCACAGCCTTTTAGACGCGCCTACGCAAGAACAACGGATTTTGAAAGCCGTTGCTCTCTATCGAACAAGATTAATGCAAGTTATGGGCGAGTATGGATTTGTGGGAGCATACCCAATCATTTCACTGAACGGAGAGAAAAAATATCATCTGCTGTTTGCTTGAGCAACAAAAGATTACACGAGAAAGGTCTTTTTTTCTACCCTTGGGGCTACTTTAAGAAAGTCCTGTCCTTAAAATGTCAACACAACCTAGAAAACCCTTTCCGATATATAATAAATTATAGTGCATCAAAAAATCCTAGGTATTCATTGCAAAACATGAAAGCAGCAAATAATTGTGCGGTGGTAGATCTGTTTGCGGGAGCAGGTGGGCTTACTCACGGATTCATCCTTGAGGGTTTCAATGTTGTTGCTGGCATAGAAGCCGATGAAACTTATCGCTATGCCTATGAACATAACAATCCCGGAGCAAGGTTTGTTCATTCTAGGGTCGAACACGTAACATCGGAATATCTTTGTTCTCTATATCCAAAAGGCAGCATCAAAATACTGGCCGGATGTGCACCATGTCAACCTTTCTCTTCTTACACGCGTACCCATCAGAAACATACTAGTTGGCAGTTGTTATACGAGTTCATTCGCCTAATAAAGGGAGTTCAACCAGAAATAGTTACGATGGAAAACGTCCCAAGGCTCAAAACCTACGAAAATGGTAAGGTCTTCGGGGATTTTTTGTCCGTCCTGCGAGAAAACGGCTACTTCGTCACATGGAACGACAGAATTTATGCTCCCGATTATGGAGTTCCTCAAAGTCGCTATCGTCTGATCCTAATTGCTTCCAAGTTTGGGGAAATTACATTCATGCCTCCCACGCACACTCCGTCGAATTATCCAACGGTACGGGATGCTATCGGAAATTTAGAGCCCATTCCAGCTGGCGGGGTGAGTCCAAACGATCCACTTCATCGTTCGATGAATTTGTCCCTTTTGAACCTTGAAAGGATTAGATTTTCCAAACCTGAAGGAACTTGGCGAGATTGGCCCGAGGAACTGAGAGCGAATTGTCACAGGAAACTTAGTGGAAAGTCCTATCACAATGTGTACGGCAGGATGTCTTGGGACAAGCCTGCACCAACCATCACTACTCAATGTTATGGTTTCGGAAATGGACGCTTCGGGCACCCGGAACAAGACAGGGCAATTTCCATGAGAGAGGCTGCTCTTTTGCAAACCTTTCCCCCAAATTATCAATTCTTCGATCCTACGATCCAGAAACTATCCATCAGTCGTTTGGCTATGATGATCGGAAACGCGGTACCTGTTGCCTTGGCACGGATGATTGCTCAGAGCATTAGAAATCACCTCTCTGAACATTTCGTAGGAAGTTGAACGATGCCATCCAAGATCAATTTCAGTGTGGATGCCCGTCTCCTTCAAGAATTGGGAGAAGGATTGGTTGGAAAACCTTCCACCGCACTAGCGGAATTGATAAAGAACGCCTATGATGCTGACGCAACATTGGTAGAGGTGCTTTTCGAGCCAGAATGGGGAGATTCAAAAGGACGAATCATCGTTCGAGACAATGGACATGGGATGACTTTTGAAGATTTCCAGAATTTCTGGATGAGGATAGGGACCAAACACAAGACCGAAAGTGGAAAAACATACTCGAAGTATTTCAAGAGAAGGATGACCGGGTCGAAAGGAATAGGGAGATTATCGGTACAATTCCTGGCACATCAACTGGAGTTGATTACGGTTCCGAAAGACATTGGCAAGTGGATCCTGGCAAAAGTAGATTGGGATCAAGCCATTCAGGCTGGTGACCTTACAAAGGCTAGTGTCGAATACGAAATTCGGGAGCCACCCCTGCCTTTTCCTTCAGGTACCGAGTTACGGCTCATGTTGCTAAAAGAGAAGGAGAGATGGAATTCCAACGAATTGAAAAACTTGGCACGAGAAATCTGGTGGTTACAACCTCCCTTCCGAAGGAACATCGAATCCCTTCCTGCTGAGGAACGTTTTGAGATACGATTCATCGGTGCAGAAGAATATTTCAAAGAATTCCAGGAACAGCTCGATGCGATTCTCGAAATACAAACAGCTCGTATCCTTGGAAGGTATTCGGAAGGTCACGCGCAGGTAGCCATCGAATTCTGGGAACGTCGACAAATCGTTGAAACCTTCAAGTATCAATATAGCCTTGAAGACATAGCAGATCCTGAATATCATGGAAAATACGATCCAGAAAGGAATCTTCATCAAGCAGAGTTCGAAATCCGAATATACAAAGCCGAAGGAAGATTACCTTCCGGAATTTTGGTCGACACATTAAGAGAGTATCTGGAAAGGTTTGCAGGTGTTCACGTGTATGATGGACACTTTCGATTGCCTTATTATGGAATACCAGAAAACGATTGGTTGAAAGTGGAATACGACCATTCCAGGCGGATGTTCGAGTCGAGACTGTTACCAAAATCAATCCAAGATTCCTTCAAGGACACCGAGAGACTGCGCTACCTACCCACACTCAGACGTATGATTGGTGTGGTGAAGGTAAATACCAATTTGGAAAAATCCCTGAAGATCCAAATTACCAGAGACAGACTTGTAGAAGGACAAGCGCATGACGATTTGAGATATGTGGTCCGATATGCTTTGGATTTGTACGCGTATCATGCAGCTCGTAAAGCTCTCCTCAAGAAACAAAGTAACAATCCAACCGAAAGGTCGGTATGGGAGTTACATGAGTTGGAGGATCTGGTAGAGCGATCCAAAGATCTGATACCACAGGATACTTACCTGGCTCTGGCAAATGGCCTGAAGCAGGTGTATAAAAAAGTGTTGGAAACGGAAAAGGTGATGAAAGAGTCCGAACTAACTCGCCTTTCCGTCATTGCTCCACTTGCTACGGCAGGAATGGCAGCCCTGACCATTCAACACGAACTCAGAAAACAATTTGGAACACTGGAACAAATTATCCTTACCCTTGAAAGTTTTCTTGAGAAAAACGAAACGAAAGAAAATCAGTTGGCATCGGCTCTTGTGGAATTGAGAAAATGGCTCGAGAGGGCGCGAATGACCAATCGTCTTTTCGATTACATGACCGGGGAAACCATGAAGGAGCGTCAACGTTATCGGGCGAAGGTCGTCGTTGAGAGTATATTCGAGCAAATGTCTTTCATGGCAGAAGGCGTCCGTTTGGATACCTCCAATCTAGACGACGAATTGTATTTACCCGAGGCATCCTTTGCGGAATGGGGATCCATATTCCAGAACGTTTTCTCCAACGCTTTCAATGCCATGTTGGGATTACCAAACCGCTTGCTCGCCATTTCGTCAAAGAAGAAAGACAATCAGCGTATTTTGTTGGTACAGGACACGGGAAGAGGAGTGGATTTGAACGACGCAGAAAGGCTCTTTGAACCATTCGAACGAGGGATTCATTCCAATACCGTGTTAATGAGAATAGGATACGGGGGGACAGGACTAGGTTTGACGATTGTCAGATTGCTCTGTGAACGCATAGGTTGTTATGCTCGTTTCGTCAATCCAGAACCGGGCTTCTCTACTGCATTTTGTCTGGAATGGGAAGAAAAGAAGAGGAGAGTAGTGCGATGAAGATTGGTGTGTTGGACGATGACTCAAGAAAACGAAATTCTTTCGAAGAAAAGATCAAGGCAGTCGTTCCAAAAGAGTTCTCGATAATTAAGATCGAGCCTCAAGCAATCAAGGGAATTTTCTCTGAATTATTGGAACGACAATCCGAATTTCGAACAAAGGGAACATGGAGGAATTATAAGACTACCGAATTTGATGATTTGGACATTCTCATCGTTGATAACGAACTTCGAGACTTCTTCAAAGAAACAGGTATTTTTACAAGCGCCGATGAAGTGGCATACATGGCTCGTTGTTTCTCGAAATGCAAGATGATCATCATCGTCAACCGTACCAGTTACGCTCCATTCGATTTGACGGGAAATCTCTCATATTTGGGTCAATTCGAGGCTTTTTCTGATTTGGAAATCGGTGAAGATCAAATCGGATCCAAAGTATTGTGGCTGGAAGGCGAACGAGAAGAATTCAATCCTTGGTATTGGTTCGTCTTACCCAAGTGGGTTCAAAACTTCAAACGATGTATTCAGGATGTCAAGGATGCACTCCATGATAATAGACCGATTTTGGAATTCTTTGGAATAGAGAAGCAAAAGGACTATTTATCCACCCGGATATTACAAACCCTTGGAGATGCCAATGAATACACATTCGGAGAATTCTTGAGAACTAGATCCTTCGTCTTATGGCCAAAGGACCGTGAAATATTGATCAAAAGTGAAACGTTAGAGCCCGAAATGATAGAAGTCCTTGCACCTGTTGTTGCTGCACGTTTGTGGAAATGGCTCGAGTTCCAACTCCTACCTGAATTGGATGTGCTGATCGATGCGCCTCATCTGGCATATCGTTTTCCAAGTCTCATAGAAGGAGATAGTAAGAAAATCGAGACTTGGAATGCGATTGCAGTTCGACATGTTGACGAAGTACCGAATCTGAAACAAAGTTGGCTGGAAAACGCCAAATTCATTCGACCACATTGGCTGACCCGCCCGGTATGGTATTGGCATGAGGTCTCGAACAACCAGGATATCCCAGATGTGAGCAAACCGTGGGAAATCAATGAAGCACCTTTCGTGTTTTGTGAGGATATCTCCCAATTTTCAATAAGGGAAAAATCCAGACGCTATCGTGCCAATGTGGATTCACCTTTTTCTTTGCGATTCATCAGAAAATTACAAGGAATAGACTACATACCTCCACAGAGACTTGCCTTGTGAAGGTGCAGCAATGACAAGCGTGGACCAAAGAATCCAAATCTTTTTTGACATCATTGAAGAACTAAGAGTAAAGGTGAATAATGATAATAATTTATATCCAGAAGACTGGTTGACTATAGTCAGTAAAATTCAAGGGAACATACCAGAAAGATTACCACGTAATCAACTGGATTGGGCAGGAAAAAAAATTATCGTTCCTCTTCCTTCACTAGAAAGAGATACACATTTCCCTTTTCTAACTTTCTCCATCACGAATAACGGCGATAATTTTTGTTGTCGCATTTATGTTCTCATGTTGAAAATTCTAGGGGATAAGATGGTTGGAATTGGATTCCGTATGGAATCACCAGAGCGATGTTTCGGATCTCCAAATCAGAATGGCGAGACAGGAACTCACGATTTTTGCCATGCCCAATTAGTTAGGGATATTAGGGGATGGAATTTTTATAGTACACCGGATTACCTACCTGACTCCGTTCCATCTTTCCCTTTATGGGCTGTCGAACCAGTGGATCTTTTGTTGAACATGATCCTCACTCTTTATGGGGCACGGTGTTATTCTCGATTTTGGAAAGATCATGCCAGTCACGTCATACCGGCAGTATCTCAAGAATTCAAGGATTTCACCAAAAACCTGCTTAATCGCAAATGAAAACGAAAACACCTTCACCTTCTTCCCCTAGTGCCAGCATACGAATGAAAGCAGTCCGTCGTTCTGGTACGCTGGCAGAATTGAAAATTCGTAAAGAGCTTGACAAGTTGGGAATTCCCTATGAAGTACAAGAACGTCCAATATCCACCTTGAATCGAAAAGCAGATATTCTGTTCAGAGAGCCGCGAATCGCTGTTTTCATTGACGGTTGCTTTTGGCACGGCTGTCCTATCCATGGCACGAAAGCAAAAAGCAACGAGATTTTTTGGTCGAATAAAATCCAAACGAATATCCAGCGTGATGAAGATACGAATCGTTTGTTACAGGAGCAAGGATGGCTAGTTGTTCGTATTTGGGAACACGAAAACCCAGAAGAGGCCGTTCATCACATAGCAACTCTGTTGAAGTCCCGTTTGTTTTGAATAACACCAAAAAGTGAATCTTGCTCAGGTTGTAACTACACCAATCAAACCAAACTTCATTACAATGAAACAAATTGAAACAGTCAGGTAGAGGAAGCCGCATGTCTGCAAACAGACGAAGTTTTACCGCCGCAGAACTCAGGCCAGACATGCTCTATTGCTTAATCAGGGACTTCAAGGATTATGATGGAGTGGTCCACCTAGATGGCGAACGTTGGCGGTTTCTGGCGAAGAATTTTTTACCATACGAGGACGGGCTGACGCTGGTGGCCGAACGGGGTGATCGACAGTCGGTCGTCTGCCTGCAATGGCGGGAAGAATCACAGGGGAATTTGATCGAGAGGTTTTCTGACTTCGTAGAAGCAGTGAACGAATACGACAGCCGGGCGCAGCCAAAAAGACATGTCAGGCTGGAATAATAATCAACAAAGCTATTCATCTCGACAGTACACTAACGGAATGATAAGAGGCATCCGAAGAACTCAAAGCCGGGCTGGGTAAGCCCGGCTTCTTCCCGCAGGGGTGTCGCACTAACCGGCATAAGCGGCGTTGAGCGCCAGGAACGCCCGCGCCATCCGCTGGAGA
>Ga0209017_10001097_pt1 | contig 22155 bp, 14 predicted proteins | sample YNPBryunderm2012_FD_185812 | JGI IMG/M metagenome (GOLD analysis project Ga0209017, IMG submission 185812) | Anoxygenic and chlorotrophic microbial mat microbial communities from Yellowstone National Park, USA - YNP Bryant MS undermat 2012... ... | reverse complement strand
TGACAAAGGAAGAGCCAGCCCCGTTGAGCGTGTACTCAATTTGCCTGACGACCGTAGTCGTGGGTTCGGTCGTGGGTGTGGTCGGTCGAGTAAGGGTCGGCGAGGTTGCCGCGACTTCCGGGGTCTTATTGTTCCCAGTAATGCCCCCGAGTGTCGATTTATTTCCTGAGAAGCCGCCGAGCATGGTTACAGCGAGGCCAGCGCCGACGAGCAACAGCAACAACCCGATGGTCACAAAGCCGATCAGCATGGTTTTGTTGCTTTTGGCCTCTTGAGCCATCACGAAGCGATCGGTGGGCACCATGCCTGGGGGAAATTGTCCGGAATGAGCCACGGGGGGCATGGTACCGGGCGGCAGATTCGAGTGAGGATAAGCGGCGTAATCCCCGGTGTTCGGGGTCATTGGCGGCGGTCCGGCGACACCGCTTGGCCACATGCCAGGATGCAGCGCCGGGGTGACACCAGTGCCGGCCGGGACGTTGGGGCGGGAAGTTGGATAGCCAACGGGTGCGGAACGACGGGCAACAGGATTGATGCCGGTCGCATGATCCGAAGCCAGCGGAGATGGCGTTTCTGCTTGACTGCCAGACAATAGCGATGGACTGGGGGGAAGCGACAACCCGAGTTGATAAGCACTAGGCCGGACCTTTGGCATTTCTTGCGGTGACGGCAACGGAACCTGGCCGACCCATGGCTGAACGGCTTGAACCACTTCCGCGGGGGTCTGATAGCGATCTTCCGGCTTTTTCCGCATCATCCGTTCGAGAACGTCGGCGAGTCCGGCAGGAACATCAGGACGAAGTTCCCGGACGGGAATCGGTTCTTTGGTCTGGTGCCACATCAGTTTCTGTGCGACTGATCCGTCTTCGAAGGGGAAGCGGCGGAGCAGCAGATAATACATAGTGCAACCGAGGCTATAAATATCCGCCCGAATATCGACTTTACTGCTGTTCATCGCTTGTTCCGGAGCAATGAAATCAGCCGTCCCAAGCACACTTTTCTCGTCGAATTTCTGGGTTAAATTTTCGTTTTTCCCGGCGTCAAAAAAGCGTGCCAGACCGAGGTCGAGCATTTTGACGACACCATTCCGATCCAGCAGCAGATTGCCCGGCTTGATGTCGCGGTGGATCAGGCCGTTTTCAAAGGCGTGTTGCAGCCCGAGGGCCGCTTGCCGAATGTAATCAGCGGCCCGTTCAATGGTCAGCGGACCATGTTCGGCGACGAGTTGATGCAGGTTCGTGCCATCGATATAGTCCATCACCATGAACGGGGTTGTCCCGGCTTTATCCACGTCGAAGACACGAACGATATTCGGATGATCGAGGGCAGCGGCGGCTCGTGCTTCCCGTAAAAAGCGTTCGACAGCACCGGGCTGCTGGGCGCTATTCATTTGCAATAGCTTGACAGCCACGAGTTTGTTGAGCATCAGGTGCTCGCAGAGCAAAACCCGGCCCATGCCGCCTTCGCCAAGGAGCTCAAGAATTTTGTATTTCTCGGTGAGGAAAAAGCCCCGGTGTCGGCCACGGAGCAGTTGCCGAGCTTGAAATGGGGTGAGCAATCGCTCGCGGACCATCTGTCGGGCAATTGCTTCGGAAGTCGTTAAATTCGGCTCGGTCGAGCGGAGCCGCTCGATGAAAGCGTTAATACGATCTGGCGGCAGTAAGCCACTGCGATCAACGAGTGTAAAAAACTCATCCACGGTGATCGGTGCAGTCATATTCGGTTCACCGGTGTCGAGGTTGGGCAAAGAAGGTCCATCACGGTTTCCGTCCCACTTTTCACCATTAAGAATAGCCGTTCTCCGGCCAAGAAATATGAATCTTGTGCGAAGGTCTGGCCGATTCGCCAAGATTTTTCGTTTATGCAATCGGTGGTGAAATTGGGATCAGCTCAGCATCCGAGTTTGACCCGAATGTGAGTTTCTCTGATCCTACGCTAGATGGAACGGAAAAAACACAGGTGATGGGACAAGGTCTCATCACCTGTGTCGAGAATTCTTCAGAATTGAACAAGCCAAAGGAACGAATTCAGCAGCTGATTATCTCCGGGCCGTGGTTTTCGGGATGTCGGCCAGTTCCGCCGCCACCGGGGCGTAATGGCTAAATTCCATGCTGAAACTGGCTTGGCCTTTGGTCGCCGAGCGGAGATCGCTGGTATACCCGAACAGGTTCGCCAGCGGCACTTTGGCCGTCACTTGGGAGATCCCTTTATCTTCTGAAGTTTCCTCGATGATGCCGCGTTTCGAGGCGATGTTGCCGCTGATTTGCCCTTGATATTCTTTTGGCGAAACCACCACCACCTTCATAATCGGTTCTAGCAGTTGTACCCCGGCCCGGGCCTCGGCTTCCCGGAAGGCTTCCAGGGCGCACAAGTAGAACGCATCTTGGGAGGAGTCGACATCGTGATATTTCCCGAAGTGGAGATCGAATTCAATATCCACAAACGGGTAGGGATATTTACTCCCTTTCTTGGCGGCTTCACGCAAACCTTCTTCAACGCTGGGGATATATTCCTTCGGAATTGCCCCCTGTGTAATGTTATTGATGAAGTAGATATTGTTCGGGTCCGGCTTGATTTTCGGATCTTTTAATTCTTCGATTGCCTTGATTTTCGCTTCAATATCATCCGGGGTGAGCGGCCTGAACTTCACGACAATCACGGCGAATTTGCCACGACCGCCCGTTTGTTTGATGAATTTGTATTCAAAATCGACTTCCCGAGCGAAGGTTTGCCGATATGCCACCCGAGGTTTCCCGAGCTTGATCAGTTCGGTGTTTTCCTGGGGAATACCACAGGCCCGCTTCAATTTTTCGATGGAGATTTCCAGGTGAAGTTCACCCATTCCGGAAATGATGGTGTCTTTCGTTTCCTCGTCGGTGTGTGTTTTCAGCGTGGGGTCGTCGCGGACTAGTCGATTCAGGGCTTCGCCAACTTTGCCGGCATCCAAGGACTTGGCGAAGGTAAGTGCTTGGGAAATGACCGGTTTCGGGAATTGAATCGCTTCGAGTGCTATTGGCTCGGCCGGATCGCAAAGGGTGTTCCCGGTATAAGTCTCGGCCAGACCCATGGCCGCGACAATATCCCCAGGACCGGCCTTCTCGAGGTTGATTCGTTTGTCGCCCATCATTCGATAAAAGCGGGCGATCCGTTCTTTTTTCCCCGTTGTGGTATTCAGGTAGGTTTCACCCGGTTTTAATTCCCCCGAGTAGATTCGCAGATAAACGAGGTCACCGTTTGGCTCGGCCACGGTTTTGAATGCCAGGGCGGCCAACGGTTCGTTCGGGTCCGGTTTACGGTATATCACTTCCTTGGTTTTAACATTAGTCGCCTCGACCGGCGGCCGATCAAGCGGGCTCGGCAAGCAGTCAACGACCAGGTCGAGCAGTTGCTGAACACCGTGGAACATTTTGCTGCTGCCGCAGTGGACCGGGGTGAAAATGTTTTCGATGGTGCCTTTGCGGAGTGCCTGGCGGATTAACTTTTCCGGCACCTCTTTGCCTTCCAAGATCAGTTCCATGATCTCATCCGATGCCGCGGAAACTCCATCGAGCATCTGTTCGCGACGTTTCTTCGCTTCTTCTGCGTACTTTTCCGGAATATCCGTGATGAAAAATTTTCGGTTCGTCTTATCGGACAGATCTCGGGTGATCAGCTTCATGCGAATAAGGTCGATGATTCCCTCGAGCTTATCATCTTGGCCGGCCGGGATAGTCACCACCACCGGGTTGGCCTTCAGCTTGGTTTTCATTTGCTCGACGCACCCCCAGAAATCTGCCCCCATGCGGTCGAGCTTGTTCACATAAGCAATGCGGGGCACTTTATATTTGGCTGCTTGCCGCCAGACGGTTTCTGATTGAACTTCCACACCGCCCTTGGCGCAGAAGACCCCGATGGCACCATCCAGCACTCGAAGGCTCCGTTCTACCTCGGCGGTAAAGTCGACGTGACCCGGGGTATCGATGATGTTGATGGAGACATGCTGGCCTTCGTCATCTTCCCAGTCAACGGATACGGCGGCACTGTTGATGGTAATCCCTTTTTGCCGCTCCAACGGGTCGAAGTCGGTCGTGGTATCGCCTGTATCGACATCCCCCACTTTATGTTTCGTACCACTGTAGTAGAGAATTCGCTCGGTCGTTGTTGTCTTCCCAGCGTCCACGTGGGCCATAATCCCAATGTTTCTGACTTTATCAAGCATCGTCGTCGGCCGGCGAAATACTGCCGGCTCCTTACAAGTAAGGGGTCTAACACCATATCTTACGGGAATCGACACCGGACCATCGAACGAAACGTCGAACCGCGAAAACAAAACGCCACCGATCTCCGTTGTCGTTACCGGCCCGAGATCGCTCCGCTGCAGTGGACTTAATTATATCGTATCGGCAAATACGAAACCGTCCAGACAGACTGTCCGGCTTCTCCGAAAATCCACCTATTGCCGATCTTCAGGCCGGTGATGACTCGCAACGTCGGTCCGATCAACACTGAAAAGTGTGTAAACCGGGCCGCTTTCTTGTCCTGGAATCACTGTCCTGGGTGGCTGTGGAACGCCCGAGAAACCAGATTCCGTCGGGGATCTCTTTGCGATTCTCCGGTTCACCGCGGAACGGAACAGCGGGCTGCCGACCGCGGTGACATGGCCTGAGACGACTCGGCGATTTATTTCCCCGCGGATTCTCGCTGGCGGCGATATAACCCCAAGATGGGCAATGCCAGCAAACCGAGCAACGCCGCCGGCGGAGCCGGAACGGTCGAAACCCTGATGCGATCAAGCACGAAGTCAGCCGCCTGACGGCTTGAAGCACCGCCGTTGAGTGTCACATTCAACCCCGTCACCTGCGTCAAATCGCCGCTCCCGGTGAACGAACTCAGGTACGCGGAAAAGGTGAACGGCACATTCGAATCACTGACAAACCCGCTGTAATTCAAGGTGCCCGAAGATGTGATCAGATCAATGCTTAAGGGAGTCGTCGTCGTCGCGATTCCGGAATCCAGGTTTAAGAAGTCGAGGTGAATGGCATTCACCAGACTAAAATTTGCCAGCGCACCGACGAAGCCGGTGTAACTCAAATTCGAAATCACGGTGGAGCTATTGTCGCTATCCATGCTGAATAAAGGACCGGAAGGCGTACCGCTGGGACGGGTACCAATGAATCCCGACGCGGAATTCGGATTCGTCGGGTTTGGTGTCTGAACAGTCACGCTCAGATTCCGGGTCAGGCCATTGCTCAGGGCGTCCGTACGCGTGTACGGGTTGCTGTTCAGAAGGTCGATCAAATAAAACGAAGCCGGCGATGGTACCGAAAAATCGTCGATAACAAAATCGGCTCGGCTTGTACCGGCCATCCCCAAGGCGGCGACGACCGCCGCTAAAAAAGACCACACGCGACGCGTCGGCATCAGCAATTCCTCCCTGTGAAAAGTTGGTAGTCCGTCACCGGCCAACCCATCGTTGCAACTCCATCGCTACCGGTGACGACCGGCGGGTTTGCGGATTTACCTGGACATTCGCCAAAGCACAACCCAGCCGCTCGATCCACGCCCGGCAGAGGTTATCCCAATTTCCAAAAAGCAAGCAAGCCCAGATCGCCCTGGAAATGAATTGCAAGAGATTATGGGGTAGGGGTCGAGAAGGAGGGTGAAGCGAAAGTAACTCACCACCGACCCGAGGTTTCGGTGCTGTCCACTCAACGTAGAGATTCCAGAAGACCCGCGGTCCGATCGTTTTGCAAGGCAAGGACCATCGGATCAGCGGCGGGAAATCCTTTTCTTGATTCCTCGAAGATAAACAACGATCCTTCAAAAGCCGCCTCAGTCCGCGAAAAACAGCCGCCAAAGATCTAACCCGATCACAAACAACATCAATCCCACAATAAATGCCAAACCAATGTAGGTGAAAATCACCTGGATACTGACCGGGGCAGGCTTGCCACGGATCCACTCATAAATCAGGAAAACCATGTGACCGCCATCGAGGACTGGAATCGGTAAAAAGTTGACCACAGCCAGATTCACGCTGATCAATCCGACCCACAGCATCAATGTCCAGATGTCTTCGCCGGCGATAAAGTAACTTGCCCGAGCAAGAGTGATCGGTCCGCTCATCATCTTGACCGAGATTCGCCCGAACACCATCGCATACAAGCCTTGATAAATCATCCGAATCGAGCGTGCGGTCCGATACGCTCCCATTTCCAGCGCTTCCAGGACGCTGTCCGCTTGTTGAATTCGGGTTTCTCGGCTGAGAATCAGGCCACGATCCACTACCGGCCATGTGGGATCGGCCACGGCTTCCAATGGCACCTCTAAGAATTGCCCATCCCGTTTGATCCGTGCAACGACTTGATGCGGATATTGCAGTTGCAGCTTGTAATCGACATACCCCCATTGCTGCGGCTGGATTTCCTCCCAGCTTCCCTCGATCAGGCTACCGTCGTAGTTCTCGGCAAAAAACCGGATCGCACTCAACTGATCGTTCGCTTTCAGCCCCGCTCGGGCCGCTGGCGAATCCGGCTCGACCGCATCAACAATATGATCGACCATATACCCAAAGCCAAGCCCGTTAATCGGAATCGGTGCTCCGGGCACGCTCGGATCGCACGGTTCATTGCGATATGAGGGGTCCCAGCGGAGTTCCACGCGGACGGGTGTCTCGGTGTGATCGCCGTCGCGATGCCGAAGAACCGTCACTGTAATCAGCCGTTGCGACTCAGGCCAACTTCCCTCGGAATATTCCGACAACCAGCGATCCGACCAGGTATTCAGTTCCAACGGTAATCGCAGGGGATCCAGCGGCAACAGCAGTTCCCGATCCGGGCTTTCTCCGGGTCGCGGCTGCCCGGCAACATACCGCCGCTTTTCCTTTCCCGGATATTCCAAAGCGACTTCCACCAAGCGATCGCCGGGGTAAATCTGCCCTTCCGCCGCCGAACCTACACGGATGGCGGTCACCGGGCCGATCCGCATCCGTAGCCCCAACGATTGCCGATATGCTGGCGGCACGATGATGGTCGCTTCGACCGGAGCTTTGTTGCCCGCTTCGGCGTGACGCTGAACTTGAAATGTCAGGGGTTGCCCGGCCAATCGTGTCAGGCGATTCAAATAATCAAAATATTCCCCAGGCAATCCGTCAAAGTTTGCTTCAAACGGTTTGACCTGATCCGGATGCTCCGGATCCGTCATGGCAATCAATCGGTCGCCTGGAAGGAAGCCTTCTCCGCCATCGCTCGCCTTGGCCCGTGCCGCAACGCTTCCCACCAGATACGGTGGCACAGCTTCACGTCGAATCCGCCGAAGGACGAGCCGCTCCGGTGGGCGAATACCAAGCACCGGGAACAACGCCCCGGCCGGACGGGTCGGCTCGACCTCCAAACTCCGAGTTTGCCCTCGATAAACAATATCCAAGCTGACCGTTTCCCCGACGTGAGTGCTCGAAACGATCGGCCGCAAGTCATCAAACCAGGGGTTCATTCGCCGGTTGATCCGGGTGATCTCCGAGCCGCTGTGAATTCCCGCAACCCAAGCCGCAGAACCCGGTTCCACCGAGGCCGCCACCGCCGGCATTTCCCGAACACCGTGCAGATATGTCACCATAAAGCAGAGGCAGCCAAGAATCAGATTCATGATGACCCCGGCCGAGATGATCAACATTCGTTGCCCGACCGACTTATTCTTAAAGCTCCGCGGATCGTCCGCCGCAGCGCCCTCGCCTTCCGAATCGGTGTCACTTTCCTCATCACTTTCGCCGACCATTGCGACGTAGCCACCCAGTGGAATCATGGCCAGCTTGTACGTTGTTTCACCGTACTGAAATTGGCAGAACGGCAACGAGGGGCCGAAACCGATACTGAACGTCTTGACATGTACGTCGCACCATTTCGCTGCCAGAAAATGGCCGAGTTCATGCAAAAAGATAATCAGGCTAAGCCCTAAGCCTGCCAGTAACACATCCAAAGGATGCAAATATCGGCAAATGAGAGCAAAGACCGCGATCGCAATTGCCAATTTCGACCAGTTTTGTCGGAACCAGCCACCCACCGTTTCCGCTGCCCCTACCTCAGCCGCCGTGCTGCTCGATGCGACCGATTGTGGAGGAGAAGAGATTTGCGGACTTGCCGGCGTCAGGAACCGAGGGTCGTCTGCTTCCGGGTGCGTGTCCAACGGGCCACCTCCTGTCGCGCCCATCGATCGACCGCCATCAGGTCGGCGAGCGAAGGAGCGGGGTTGTAATCGTGCGTTTCCAGCACCGTGCGGCAACATCGGGCAATGTCCAGAAAGCCGAGGGTGCCAGCGAAGAATTCATCAACAGCAGCTTCATTCGCCGCATTCAGGACCGCGCCAGCCGTCCCACCGCGGCGAATCACTTCAAAGCCAAGGTCCAAACCGCTGAACGTTTCACGGTCAGGGGCTTCAAACGTCAGGCCAGCCAGGGTTGCCCAGTCGATTTTCCGTGCCGGACCAGGACAACGCTCGGGATAGGTAAGCGCATATTGAATCGGCAATCGCATATCCGGAGGTGATAACTGCCCCAGCACCGATCCATCCACGAATTCCACGAACGAATGAACAACGGATTCCGGATGCACGATCACATCAATTTGTTCCGCCGTCAAGTCGAAGAGCCAGTGTGCTTCGATCACTTCAAGGGCTTTATTCATTAATGTCGCCGAATCCACCGTGATTTTCCGGCCCATCCGCCAGGTCGGGTGACACAACGCTTCTTCGGGTGTGGCGGATTCCAGTTGCTGTCGGCTTTTGCCGCGAAACGGTCCGCCGCTGGCAGTCAATACCACCCGCGCGATCTCCGTCGGCGGATGCCCCGTCATCGCCTGAAATATCGCGGAATGTTCACTATCCACGGGGATCAGCTGCGATCCTCGTTGCCGGGCAGTCGCAGTGATCAAAGCCCCGGCCACGACCAGACTCTCTTTGTTGGCCAAGGCCACGGTCTTACCCGCGTTGACGGCGGCCCAGGTACTCTGAAGCCCCGCCGCTCCCACCACCGCCGCCAAGACAATGTCCACCTCGGCCGCGGTTGCCAATCGATCCACCGCGTCCATGCCGAAACAGAGCTCCGTTTCAGCAGGAAAAGCACTCCGATCCGCCTGTGCATAAGCTTCGGGATCGGTCAATATTGCCCAGCGCGGCACAAATCGCCGACACTGTTCCGCAAGCTGCTGCCATTGCCGCTGACAGCAGAGTCCGACGAGTTGTAACCGTTCGGGTAACGCGGCAATGACCTCCAAGGCATTCGTGCCGATCGACCCGGTTGATCCGAGCACCGCGACACGACGCAAGGTTGGCCGATGATCGCGAGAGAGTGTGCTACAATCCCTCAAGTCGCACCCTTCGGGAGAATCTCGAGACGACAACGTGGTAAAATTCTAGGCAAGAATTGGAAGTTGTCGCAAGGCAAGATGAAAGGGCGAGGTGTGGATTCGTCCCGGTCGGCTCCAGCGACCGGGTTCGTAACCCTCGGCGACGGTTACCGATTCATATTTAACAACAAGTAGGCACCGACAAAAACAAGCGCAGTCAGAAGGACAGCGATCGCCACGGTGACCAGCGGACTACCGGCTTTTTTCTGATCATCGTCGGTGTGATTCAGCCAAGCGGTCGAAGAACGATGGGTTGCGTCCAAGGGTGGTGTGGAAGCAGCCGGGGTCAGTGGCACTTCGGGTGCATCCGGTAAACGGAACGAATCCCGACTCGGCAACGCCGATGCGGGAGATCGGCCTGGGCCGAATCCTGCCGGTCCCGCAGCCGCCGGAGGGATCGGAGTCTGTGAGGAGCCACGATAGGACGGGTTGATGCCCGGGCCAAACGCGGGGGGCACTGGTTGGCTTGGTGTCGGCGCTTGCGGGAAGGGATTGCTCCGACCGGGTGGAGTTGAACTTGGCCGGAAACCGGTGGGCAGACCGCCACCGCTGGCGAATCCGGCACTGGCCCGATTGGGCCGCGCACCCAGTCCAGCCATCGGTGCGGGGGTCATGGCCGATGCCGTCGGTACGTTGTGTGCGAGCTCGCCGAGATAGGGCTCTAAGGCTTCGACCACTTCCTCTGCCGACGCATAACGATCCTGGGGATTTTTCGCCATCAACCGGGAAACAACAGCGGCTAATCCGTCGGGGCAATCCGGCACCAGTTCCCGAATCGGGGTCGGCTCCTTGGTCTGATGCGCCATCATCTTTTCCACAGCACTGCCTTCTGGAAAGGGGAACTGTCCGGTGAGGCAGTAGTACAACGTGCAGCCGAGACTGTACTGGTCGCCCGCCGGGGTCCGGTTGGTCGGGTCCATAATCGACTCGGGAGCCGCACAATCCAGCCCACTGGTAAGGGTATTGGCGGTCGACATGGTATCCACCAGCGACTCGCCTTCGTTTTCGACCAGCAATGAACCGATGCCGAAATCAAGAATTCGTGCTTGGTTGTCGGAGCCGATCATGACATTCGATGGCTTCAACAGACCGTGAAAGATGGAATTTTGATGGCAAATGCTCAGCCCTTGGGCGATCATTGTTCCAATTAAGGCCGTCTGTTCTGCAGAAAGCCGGCCGTGTTGCTGAACCATGGCCTCAAGGGTTTGGCCTTCGACCATCGGCCAAACGAGATAATGCAATCCCCCAGCGGTTCCAACATCGACAAACGGCACAACGGCGGGGTGGGAAAACTGGCCAAACGATCGCACTTGGCGTTTCGCCAGCCGAACATTCCACATGCTCCGACGGGGGAGCACTTTCACGGCATACAACTGAGAATCGTTCTTCGATGACGCTTTGTAAACCTGCCCCATGCTTCCTTGCCCGATGGTGTCGAGCAAGACATACGGCCCAAGCACCAGCCCTTGGGATTTTTGTGCCAGAACTCGCTCGGCTTGAAACGGTGTGATCAGCCCTTGCTGAATCATATACTCCGCCAAGGCGGGAGCCTCGGCCCGGGGATTCCGTTTCAAAAATTCACTGACAATCTGATCCAGTTGCCCCCGGTCGATGAGACCACTCCGGCGAAGATCCCAGACGAACCATTCACACGCGCCAAGATCATTGGTCACCATCGCGGGGTATCCTGGGTCAGAGGTGCTGCCGGACTGCCGATCATCGAGCGGTGATCCGGCGAAAAAACAAAAACGACAATTTCAACTGTTCGCTAAACTTTACCTTAATTTATGTCAGTCTTTCTGGCTGTCAAACCCTCTCGGACTGTTTTCAGATTCGGTTTTGCCCAATATCTTGAAGAATCAGTGGGGGAGAGTCTTTAGTGGCGAATGCTTAAGCACTCTGAGGGTGATTCGGCCCGGTTGGTTCATGCTGCGGCAGCTGGCAATATCTGATCTCTTGTCCTGGGAAGGTCCGATGTCTTTGAATCCTTACGATAGTTGCCCTTGTGGCAGCGGCAAAAAGTTCAAATTCTGCTGTGAAAAATATTTCGACCGTATAGAGAAAGCCTACCGCCTTCGTGAAGGGAACCAGCACGACGCGGCCTTACGGGCCTTTGAACAAATCACCCGAGATTATCCGAACGTCCCACAAGTCTGGGGCTACTTCGCGCAGTTCCTTTATGCTGAAAATCTCTCGGAACGTGCCGAGCAAGCCCTGGCCCGAGCGTTCGAGTTGAATCCCAATTTCGGGATGGGATTCCTGATTCGCGCCCAAAGGCTTTTGGACGAAGGGGAATTGATCGGTGCTTTGTTGATGTTTCGGAAAGCCGAGGCAGCCATCGATCCCTCAGCCACAGTTACGCTTTATGAGGTTTACAGCCATATCGCTCAGATCGAAATGCTGCTTTATCATCCGATCGCTTGCCGAATGGCTTTCGATCGTTTGTTCCAACTCGGCTATCGAGAACAGGCAATGCGGCAGCAATTCGAGGATTTTTTTGGCGAATCCTCCAAACTGCCTCCGCTGGCCAAACAGGCTTATTCATTTCGCCCCACGGTCAAGCCGACGGTGGCGGATGCATTCAGAGAACGTTTAACCGACCTCAAAGACCGGTTTCAAAAACTGTGTGAATTGGTGCCCGCTGACTCGGCCGCCTGGTTTAATCTCGGGCTGGTTCATGCTTGGCTGGGGGAACAAGAGGATGCGATCCAGGCATTGGAGCAATCACTGCAGCGTGAGTGGGATGATCGGAAAGCAGAAGAAACGGCCGCCTTGATGGAAGTCCTGCACTTCGGTGCCGGGATGGAACAAAAAAGCGATTATTTGATTTATCGACGGCATCTTGGGATCCGCGATCCTCAACCGGTTCTGAATCTGGTCGATCATTGGTATCGAGAGAAACGTTTATTCGGATTGCATGTCAATGAAGCTCGTCGAATGATTCGAGGTTATATCATAGCGGAAATACCCAGTTTGATTGATACTGGCAATCGACTGGCTCGAATTCAAGGACAGATGCTTTTAACGGATAATGTCCTCACACTCAGTTCTGAGACTGAGGCCACGGTGGCCGCCCTTGCCGACGAAGTTCGAGCGACTCTGAATCTCGCCGTGACCGAACCGGAATCGAGCATTACGACTTCAACCATTCATGACATTGTGATGTCATATGCCACTTTACCACTTCAGATCCATGACCAAGCCGATTGGCTGAAAAAGCGACGGGAATTGGCCCAGAATTATTTTGAAGAAATCTGGGCCAAGCAGCCGCTTAAGAGTCTGGGCGGGTTAAGTCCGCAGCAGGCAGCATCGAGCCCGCAGTTTCGGAAGCGATTACTCGGGATAATCAAATTTCACCAAGAGTGTTATCAGCAATTGATCCCGAAGGAAGCGCAAACGGGCAGTCTGACAGCCGCGGAGGAATATCATTTTGATCAGTTGCGTAAGAAACTGGGAGCAGAACTGCAGCCTGCGGGAGAAGCCCCGAAGATTGAAGTGCCCGTCGAGGCCGCTTTGCCGGACCACCCGGGTCCATCCGGGGAAACCTTGAGAGCACCCACGACGGCTTCCGGGGTGCCCGGGACAACCCAAGCCGGCTCGGGAACTCCGTGGGCTAAAGATTTTTCAACGCTGACGGCAGCTGAATTGGCCGAGCTTCCGCTGGATACCTTATCGCTTCTGGAATTGGAACAGGCCATGCGTGTCGCAGTGAAGCTGGATGCTCGGGAGTTGGCGGCTCGTTTTGCCGCGGCGGGAGTGGCAAAACCTGCGGACCCGGCGAAGCCGGATCGCTACACTTTTTACGTCTGTTTGGTGACGAAAGCCGTTTCGGATGGTGATTTAGAAGCGGCACTGAAGTATATCGAGGCCGGCGCAGCGGATGACGCAAAACATAATGCGGGGAAACGCGCCAACGATTTTTCGCTGCACAAGGCCAAGCTGTACGCCAAGCGTGGGGACATTGCTGCCGCAAGCCGCGAATTTGATGCCTTGCTTTCTCGACAACCGACGGAAGGGAAATTTTACATCTCGGCCGCTGAAGCGATGCTGAGCGCCCGCAATTCGGAGCAGGCCCTCCGGTATGCTCAGGCTGGCCTAACACAAGCTCGTGCGAGTAACAATCGAGATCTTGAGGGGGCTTGCCTGGAATTGTCCGAAGCAGCCAGCCGACAATCTCGGTGACGCCGCGGAACGGCCGCCATGGAAGTCCTGATTATTCAATTGATCGTCGGAATTGATCAGCGGCTCCGCCCTCGACTGGCCAAGATCGTCCCCGATCCGATTGCGATCCTGATCAATCCGGCCCAGTATTTTTTGATTCACGGCGGTATTCGCATCGGACCCCGGCGCTATCCGTCTGCCAGCGCCGCCGGGGGGATTCCCCTCGGCGGCATCATCGGTCTGATTCTCGGCATTTTCCTTGCCGATGACATTCTCGAGGTGAACGCCGGTCGCACCGGGGTAGTTGTTCTGACGAGTTTGCTCGGTGCCACGCTGGGCACGATACTGCTGTGGCATTTTACCCGGGGGGGTGAGTTGCAACTGATCCCGAGCGGCGTGGTGTTTACCTGTCGGCGTCAGGATGTGCTGGTGCCGTGGCAAGTCTTTCAAAGCGACATGCCTTCGACCATCCGAGATGACGGCTGGGTTGAGTGCCCGCTCGATCGGCATCAGGCGGATCGGATTGTTCTGATCAAGAATGGCAAGGTTATCGGCTGCGGCGACGACGTCCAGACCAGCCACGTCCGAGTCGACCGCCCCGGTTTTTTCGCCAGATGGCGGGGCAAACGCGAACACACGCCGCGATTCGTGGCGTTTCGAGATATTTATTGCGTGCGACCCGAGGAGTGGCTGCCGTTCGTGTTACAGATCGCCGAGTTACTTTTGGATCATTCCGTCAAGACCAGCCCCGTCGCTGGGCGAGAGTCATTGCACCCCCAGGCAGATTTGGCCTGGGAATGAACATATTCAGCACCCTGCTTGCACCGCTCCTTGTGATAAGACCCAGCAAGATTCGGTAAGCCTGCTCGAGAGAAGTAACAGTCCGTGGAGATGGGCCGAAGATCGCTTGAAGAGAATCGGTGCTGAACCGTGAGAAAGAAATCCCGACCCGTGAGTCTCTTCAAATCACGAATCTTGCACAAAAGCACTGGATTTTCCTCGGCAATTACGGCATCTTCCGCTGTACCAGCAGCGGTTACTGAGCTGGTCCATGCTTCGGGCGGATTTGAACTGTGTGAAAGGGAAGCAGCTACTGCTTCAAAAAGATGTCAGCGGAATCAATTGCTTTGTCATCGCACGGACCGGTGGTCCGAGGCAGCCGTGATCATGAATCGGCGGCACAGCGGAAACCTCGGGAGTGGTCGCCACGAATCTGGGAAGGTGCCGACCTGTTTGGCTACCTTCGATTGTTAGCCCGGGGCGGCTTTGCCATCGGCCCGCGACAAGCCTACATCGCGGCGATTTGTCTGCACTCGACAATGATTCACACCGGGTTGCGCTGGTGTAATGAAGCCATCCATGGCCAGCGGATCCGGAAGACCCGGGTTCAGCCGCCGATGTTCGTCCTCGGCCACTGGCGGACCGGCACCACATTGCTCCATGAATTGTTGATTCAGGACCCCCGACATGCTTCCCCGAGCACGCTTCACTGTTTTGTCCCGAATCATTTTCTCCTTACCGAGTCATTTTTTCGGCGGTTTTTTTGGTTCTTGGTTCCGGAAAAACGGCCGATGGACAACATGAAGATGGGGTGGGATGGTCCGCAGGAAGATGAATTCGCTTTGGCGCTGCTCGGTCAACCGAGCCCGTACTTGGATATCGCCTTTCCGAATCGTGGCACTCTTGCCCCTGGATCGCTGGATTTGTCGGGGTTGACTCCCGCTCAGTTGCGGCAATGGAAGCGGACGTTTCTGCGTTTTCTCCAAGCCGTTCAGTTGCGTTACCCCCAGCAACGGCTTGTATTGAAATCGCCGCCCCATACCGCCAGGCTTCGGATCCTCCTGGAACTGTTCCCCGAGGCCAAGTTCGTCCATATCCGCCGCGATCCGTATGTCTTATTCCCTTCGACCGTTCATCTCTGGCAAACGCTCGGCCGAAAACAAGGACTGCAAACTCCTTACCGAGACGATCGGATCCGTGAGAAAGTCTTTCGCGAGTTCCGGATCCTTTACGAACGCTATTTTGCCGACCGTGCCTTGATACCCGCGGGACAACTCGTTGAACTCCGTTATGAGGATCTGGCCGCCGATCTGGTTGGACAGATTGAACAGGTTTACAAACAACTGCAACTGGACGGTTTCGAGAAGGTTCGCCCGCATTTGGAGGCGTTTGCTCGAGAGCGGCAAGGGTACGAGCGAAATCGCTGGACGCTCACGCCGGAACTTCGTCAGGAAATTCATCGCCACTGGGGAGATCTGATTGACCAGCTCGGTTATGGCCGGAATGCTTAAATTCGCTGGGTTCTCGCGGCTGTGGGGATGGACCTGTGCTTGGCATGGTCATACTCTGATCTCAGGACGTGTATCGTTCCAAGCTCCCCGAATCGACTCGTCTCTCCCGGAGTTGTCGCCATGTCCCGGCGTTGTCTGATACTGCTTTCCCTTATTGCCCTGCACCCCGCGATACTGAACGTTGGCAGGGCGGCAGACCCGGCCAAGTTAGCAGCCATCCGCGATCGAATGCAACAATTCGTCGCCGATGGAGAACTCTCCGGTGCTGTCACTGTTGTCGGTACCGCCGACACGATTTTGCATCATGAAGCCGTCGGCTACCGTAACCTGGAAACGCAGCAGCCGATGACCAAGGATACGCTTTTCAAAATCGCATCGATGACAAAACCGATCACGGCAATCGCCGTCATGATGCTCGCCGATGAAGGGAAACTCTCGCCCGCAGACTTCGTCGAAAAACATTTGCCCGAATTCAGCGGGCAACTGCTGGTCGCTGACCGCAGCAACGACCAGCTGATTCTCAAAAAGCCCAGCCGGCCGATCACGATCCACGATCTGCTCACTCACACCTCGGGCTTGCCCGGGAGTTACCCCCCGGGACTCGGCGATTTGTACCGCAGCAGAAACCGCACCTTGGCGGAAGCGACACTGGTAATTTCCCAGCAACCCCTGCAATTTGAACCAGGGACAAAGTGGGCATATTGCAACCCCGGCATCGACACCCTCGGTCGCATTGTGGAAGTAGTTTCCGGCCAGCGCTTTGAAGATTTCCTGCAAAAACGTTTGTTTGAGCCACTGGGAATGACCGACACGACCTTCTACCCTAGCAAAGATCAACTCGCACGGCTTGCCGTGGTCTACGGTCCGGAGAATGGTAAACTTGTTCCCAGTCGCAATCTCATCCTCGAATGCCCAGAAACCGGGGCGAAACATCCCGTACCCGCCGGCGGCCTTTACTCCACGGCCGCAGACCTCGCCAAGCTCTATCAGATGATGCTCCGCCAGGGACAGTGGCACGGGCAACAACTCCTGAGTAAAAAAGCAGTGGAAACCATGACCCGCCTGCAAACGGGCGGGATCACGACGGGCTTTACCAACGGAATGGGTTGGGGTTACGGATTTGCCGTCGTCCGCGAGCCGATCGGCGTCACGGAAATGCTTTCCCCCGGTAGCTATGGCCACGGTGGAGCCTTCGGTACGCAGGGCTGGATTGACCCCCACAAAGGCATTTTCACCATTCTTCTCATTCAGCGAACCGGACTGAAGAATAGCGATGCCTCGGCCATGCGGCATGCCCTCCAATCGCTGGCAGTTCAATCGCTGAAAAAATAATCAACGCATCTTGGCACCTGACGCGACATCACCACTTAAACCACGCATAACGAGTTGTGAATCTCGGTCGTTTTCCTGTTCCTGTCCGCAAAGGGAGAAATCTCATGAAGCTGCAATCGCTGTGGCTAGTGACATCGATGCTCTTCGGTCTATTCTGCGCATGCTCCACCGTGACCTCCGCGGAGCCACCGGGATTCGTGCCGCTCTTCGATGGCAAGACCCTCAACGGCTGGGTGCAACGAGGCGGCAAAGCAAAATACCGCGTCGACAATGGCGCGATTGTCGGTTCTTCAGTCCCGAACACGCCAAATTCGTTCCTCTGCACCGAAAAAGAATACGCTGACTTCATCCTCGAACTCGAATTTATGGTCGATCCCGAACTCAATTCCGGCATTCAGTTCCGCAGCCAGTTTGTCCCTGAAGGAAAATCGGTCGAATCCGCTGGGAAAACCATCAAAGGCGGCCCCGGGGGCCGAGTCTACGGCTACCAGGCGGAAATCGATCCCTCGCCACGCTCTTACACGGGCGGTGTCTACGATGAAGGCCGTCGCGGTTGGCTCCAGGATCTCAAAGATAATGAAGCCGCCCGAAAAGCCTTCAAACCCGGCGAATGGAATCATTATCGGATTGAATGCCGTGGCGATTCGATCAAGACATTTGTCAATGGCGTACCCGCCGCCGATCTGAAAGACTCAGTGAACCCACGCGGCTTCATCGCCTTACAAGTGCACGGCGTCGGGAAACGCGAGGAACCGCTCTCGGTCCGCTGGCGAAATATCAAAATTCAAGAACTGCCGAGTCAGCCGTGACCTCATGGAAGTTGCCAATGCGGTTGATCCATTGTGTTGTCCGGGCGGCAAGTCAACGCGTCGCTCGGAATCACGGGACGAGGTCGCAAAGGTGCCCCTGACGAATTGAGGGTAACGACATAAATCACACGCCCCTCAGAATGCGTTAACGATTTCGTCCACACTCACCCCCTTTGGCGAAGCAATTCTTCAATGTTAATACGGGTTGAACTCAAGGCGATGCAGACCTGTGAGTTTGAGGGCTAAAGTCGGTCTCGCCAGACGGTTGTCCTCAGCAGCGCATGGCTTCTGAAGGCTCTGGACCACGGCCATCGCTGACCAGCCGGCATTTCCGCAAAGCAATACGAATCAAATTGGCAAACAGTTTGTTCAAACAGATGATGTTCAACCCTGCGCAAATAAACTTGACCATCGCTTACCGAGCAGCGATGGTCCGGGTGATTCGTCGAGAGTACACACCCTGTCAGCATCGAACCGTGCGACAGGATGAGTCAGCGGCTCTGTTATCAGGCACAATCCTGGAAATGAACAACCTTTAACATGAATTCATAGATACATCTACTTCGTCACGATATTAATCGTGTGCTCATTCTGATCGGATGACACGAGTAACTCAAGTGGTGTGGTCGCGGGAGACGAATATTCCTGAGGGACACGATTGATACGTCGTGCCTTGGAAGCAGTAGTGGATTCATCATCGACGTTCAGGTTGTTATCGACGACAAAAACCGTATATTTCCCCGGCAGAAGTCCTGGTCGGCCATCATCCCCGACGATCGTGAATTTTCCCTGCGTATCGGATACAGCACTACCACCAACAACTTTCAACTCTTTGTTGCCTTTAGGTGTGAAGTAGACTAAAAGATTGGCTGCGGGAGACCCGTCCAGTTTGACAATACCACTCACGGATACTGTCGGATCGGCACCACAGCCCGTTATCACTGTGGTGCCAATGAGCAGAAGGATGATTGATACAATTCTCATCAGAGTTATGACCCTCATTACTCACTCGTGACTTCACCACCGGCTCGTGTACACATCCATTGCAGGATCTGGACATCGACACTATCCCGCATGAAGCGAACTGATCCATCGGCCATACATACATTCGCCCCACCACGGTGACCACTGCCCATGGTCGAGAGGCGTTGCTGAACCCAGGGATTAGCAGAACTGTTAGATCCCGTAGCGCTATCGGGAATCATCCAATTGATGGGTTGCGCCGCCCCAACCAGAAAATCCCCGATCGCGTTTCCTTGATCACACCACGCCCAACCACTCCAGCCGATAATCGGGAAATTGGTATACATCCGGTCAAAATTTTTGTCCTCGTGATAACGCTCACCCCACATAAATGTATTACTGGTGCCATCGGTGATACCAGCAATCGTCACACGACTATTGATATAGAAGATGCCATCATTACTGATCGTATATGCACTTCCAGTAAATGCACGGAAGGAGTAGCGTCCTGCAACACCAGCGTAACTATTGAGGCCGTAAACGTTTCCTGATACAGTGGCCTTCGGTTGCCGGTAAAGCGGGCTGCTAGGGCACAATAGTATCTTGATAACCTGACTGGAAATCGAACCATCAGGTCCACGATTATTATTGACGTTTTGAAAATCCCATTGCCTCTGAAGATTATCTTGCTCGAAGTATGGCAACAACTCGACGAACAGATTCGTGAATCGAGCAGGGCCAGGAAGAGGAGGATCTTGAATGACGTTCGTATAGTTATTTGTTGGTGTTGGATTCTGCCACGCCGCAGGGAAATACTTATAAGAGGATTCAAAACTAAATGTTGACAACCCGAGTTGTTTAAGGTTATTGGTACATTGCGTGCGAGCTGCTGCTTCGCGTACTTTCTGAACGGCCGGCAAGAGCAAGCCGATCAGTATCGCGATAATTGCGATCACCACCAACAGTTCCACCAGTGTAAAGCCACGCCTGATCATGATACCTCCAGTTCTTATGGCCTGTGTGGACATATTTTCCTTTTAGAATGGAATGTCTGATGAGGCTAATGAATAGCTTGTTAAGTTTTCTGGTGGATTACCTGTATAGGATCTGCATCGGCAAAGCCAACCAATTTGGCTGGAACGAAGCCGGTCTACAGCGACAGTCGTATCCAAACCCCCAATGTTAAGTGAGAACCGGAAATACTCAGTAATACTGGATCTGACTGAGCTGATCTAAGCGACGAATGCAAACTCAATGATTGCCTGTGTCGGTGAATTCAACTCTGCCTCCTGCCTCTGCGCAGACAACTCCTCCTACCTAAACTCCCAATAGTGCCGCTAGACCTCAGTGGTGTCGGCGAAGTCGATAAGCTTACGCTGTGCTTCGATGCACATCGAATATCGGCCAGCTCACGAACCACTCTCCATTCCAATAAGACTTTGCGTCAATCCCCAGCCACCTGGGAGGCACGACGCCAAACGGTCGATCCTCACGGACGACCTCAGGGTGATGATGTGCTCGGGTCGCAGCCAAGGTGGCCTCATGAACAAGATTGTGGTGACAACCGCAGAAGAGGACACGAAGATCGCCGACGCGATGTCCCGCGGCCGAAGCTGTTGCTTGAGGGCATGATCCAACAGCTACCGCACGTCCACGACCTCGTGGGCGATAAGGGGTTCGACGGCGACGTCTAGCTGAGGCGTGCGTGGAGCGGAACGTGTTTGCCAGCTTCCTCTGCACAAGCGACCCTGTGAAGCCGAGGCGCTACTTCGCGACACACGACGTTGAAGAGGAAGGCGCTGGTTCTGGACGTCGTTGCCTGCGGAGTTCGGTTTTTGCTCAACCCGCGATGGCTCAAAGACAATAGGGGTCAATTCATTTGTAGGAGAATCGCCTTGACGGGGACAGACACTCTGGTATGATTCTGTGATACTTGTGAATCAGAATCTCCTGGATAGACTCCAATGAGCCAAGCCAAACTGACTTCATTGCTCGAATTGCGTTATCAACCAATCGGTATAGCTTTTCTCGATCGGGTGCCTAACGAATTGCCACGGATTGACTCCACGTCCCCTGCTGGTTGTGCCTACTGGACCTTAGCTGCTCAAGGTCGATTGTTCTATACCTTGCCTGAGGATCATTACGGTTGTCCCATCGGTGCCTTCACACACGGATTGGAGTTGCCGCCTTCGAGCCAAATCGAGCTACAATCCACTGTCTCCACCATGCTGGCATTGAACTATTTACAGCCTGAAGAACCGAGTCAGTTGCCGCGTGTCTCAAACACTGCTAAGTCGATTGTTTACGGACCTCTCGATCAGATGCCGGTTACTGCTGATGTCGCAATTGTCATCGGCGATGCGAAATGTTTGATGCTGTTAACCGAAGCTGCCCGGTTGTGTCACTTGTCCGGCCAAATAGTGACGGGCCGGCCGGGCTGTGGCATGATTCCTCATGTGATGAGTACCCAGCAGGCGGTGACAAATTTCGGATGTATCGGCAACCGCGTCTATACTCGCATCGCCGATCACGATTTCTACTACGCTTTCCCCGCAAACCGGCACGATGACATTGTTCATGCTTTGCAGACGATTCTTAAGGCGAATGATCAGTTGGAACACCATCATCGAGGACGTCTGCAAGCCTCGACTGTAGGCATCTAAGTTACTTTGCCAAACCACGCATGCTATTGCAGCAAACAGGATTCGTTGGTGGCCTCGGCTAGGCGATCTCGAATTCCTCACCTTATATTACGGATGACGCCAATGAACTGGTGAAGCCGTCGGACGAAACTGCAGGGCGAACAGATCGGCGTCTTGCATCACAAACCGCAGTCGCACGGGCTGGCCGGCAAGCCGGCCGAGGTCCGGGTGACCCTTCCACTGAACGACCTGGCCAATCGAGTCACCCACCAAGGGGATACAGTTGTCCAGCTCGAAGCCGGGGATCGGCCGGCCCGCTTCGTCCTGCACTTCCACCTGCAAGCTGCCCCCGGCACTCGTCGAGTAGTTGACCTCCAATTCGTTCCCTGAGAACCGGAGCAGTCGGGTTGTCATTGCCCCCGGATCGGCCCCGGCATGCACCGAGGCAAAGCCATCCGTGCGGAGCGTGAACCGACGAAACGGCGTCACATAAATCGACATCTCGGTCGGTCCGGTCGGCACGACATTCAGGGCAGCGTAGTTCGCGCGGTTACCCCAGCGAGCCGGGTCCAGCCCCGGA
>Ga0209017_10001092_pt1 | contig 22244 bp, 18 predicted proteins | sample YNPBryunderm2012_FD_185812 | JGI IMG/M metagenome (GOLD analysis project Ga0209017, IMG submission 185812) | Anoxygenic and chlorotrophic microbial mat microbial communities from Yellowstone National Park, USA - YNP Bryant MS undermat 2012... ... | reverse complement strand
CCCGCCGCTGCCCCGACCCGCCGACGAGGTCGATTCGCAGACGCTGCCGCCCTCGGTCACCCCCCCTCAGCCGTCCCAATCACGGCCCCCTGTCACACGCTCCGTCCGCCACGACTCGGTTCCCCGCCCACTCGAGCCAATCAGGCCCGACACGCTCCCCATCCCCCACGAACTGCGCCCCTGGAATCGAGCCTTCGACCAGGTGGTGCGACCCGCCTCCATCCTCACCCCGACCAATCGTCCCGCGGCTCCGAAGGTCATCCTCGGAGCACCTCAGATCATGCCGCGTTGATTCGAGTGGGGGACGAGGGCAGACTAATCCGGGCGGTCAAACCGTCAATCCGCACCGGAGGTGCCCTTGTCCCCTCTTGGAAGCGAATCGGTGCCGCTTTGACATTCGCCAATCAAGCCACTAATCTGCCTGAAACGGAGTGGCGTTCATGCCAAGGCCATCCCGTTGCGGCCTCCGGGTTGAAACGGCAAGCGGAACGCGACATGATCGCCTCCAGACCGACCGGGTTGAGAAACAATTCCTCCCGTCAAGTCTCGGCTCACCCGGCGACGAGTCCTACCCTGCCCTTGGCCCAGTCCCATCCAACGCCTTCCGTTCCCGTTCGTTTCGAGTGGATGTGTGTTCATGTTCGAGCCGTTGGTGGCACTGTTGCGCCGCGCACCGGGGCTAGTCGTAGTGGCGTGGGTGGCGTTCGTCGTCCCCCTGGTGCTGATCGCCCCCTCCTGGGAGTCGATCAGCCGCGATGACGACGTGCGTTACTTTCCGCCCGACTCGCTGAGCGTGCGCGGTCAGGACCTTCTGGAAGCCGGCTTCCCCGACGACGCGGCCTCCTCGCAGGTCATCGTAGTGCTGAACCGACCCTTCGCGCCTCTCACGTCCCATGATCTAGAGTTCGCCCTGGAAACGGCGAGGCGATTCGTCGCCTTGCGTGAGGCGGAGCCGAACTTAGGCATCCGCACGATCCTCCACCACGAATCGCCGGTGATCGGGCAACGGCTCATTGGCACCGACAAGGAGTATGGCGGCCAGGCGACCCTGGTGATCGTGTCGCTGGAATGGACCTACTTGGCCAAGCGGGCCCGTCAGGCGGTCGATCGCTTCGAACTGCTGTTCGACGAATTGCAGCGCGACGCGCCTCAGGGGTTGCGGCTCCACCTGACAGGCTCGGCGGTGGTCGGTCACGACCAAAATGTGGCCGCAGTGGCCAGCATCCAAAACACCACCTACGCCACGATCACCCTGGTGGTGGTCATTTTGCTGTTTGTCTACCGCTCGCCCATCCTGGCGCTCATCCCCCTGACCACCATCGCCATCTCGGTGTTCGCCTCGATGAAGGCCATCGCCGCCTTGACGCTGATCCCCGGCCTGAATTTCCAGGTCATCAACATCACCGAGATTTTCGTCGTGGTGGTCTTGTTCGGAGCCGGCACCGACTACTGCCTGTTCCTGATCTCCCGCTACCGCGAGGAGCGGGCCAAAGGTCTCGACCCCCGCGCGGCGCTAGAGGAGGCGATTCGGCGGGTCGCCGGTGCGCTGGTGGCCAGCGCCGGAACGGTCATCTGCGGGTTGGGTCTGCTCTACTTCTCGACCTTCCAAAAAATCTCCAACACCGGACCGGCCATCGCTCTGGCGTTGACGATCGCCCTGGCCGCCTCGCTGACCATCGCCCCCCTGTTGTTGATCTGGCTCAAGCCGATCCTGTTCTGGCCGTTCAAGGCTCCCCAACCCAACCCCCCCGCTTACGCCGACCCCAATCCCGCCAACGGGTCAGCTCCCACCACGCCACACCACCCCGACGAAGCCGGATTCTGGGCGTGGGTGGCCTCCGTGGTGGTGAATCGTCCCCGGCTGGTCCTCGCCGCTAGCTACATGATCTTGTTGCCATTCGTGATCGTCGGCGCGCGAACCACCCCCAACTACAGCCAACTCGCCGACCTCAAGTCCGAGGCGCTCAGCGTCAAGGGATCGGCGGTGATCCAGCGTTACTTCGCGGTCGGCGAACTGTCGCCCACGACCCTGCTGTTCCAACATCCCACCCTCGACCTGCGCGAAGAGGAAGGGCAAAAGGCGATCGCCCGATTGATCCGCCGCCTGGAGGCGATTCCCGGCGTCGTCGAGGTCCGTGGCCCCACTCAACCCTTGGGCAAACCGTTGACCGTCCCCGAAGGCCTGACCTTCCGCCAGATGTTGGCGGCCCGCTCCGAAAACGCTCGCATCCGCTCGCTGACCGAACCACGCTATCTCAACCCTTTGGCCGAAGGCGGCGCGATTGCCCGTCTCGAACTCACCTTCGACCGCGACCCCTTCGGCCCCGAAGCCCTGGTTCTGATCCGGGCCGTCGCCGACGAAACCGCCCGCGCCCTGCAAACCGACCCCGCCCTCTCCCAAGTGGAACGCTGGGGATTCACTGGAGCCACCGCCGCCGTCGAGGATCTCCGCGCCGTCATTACCTACGACGAACGTCAAATGTATTGGATGGTCACCTTAGGGGTCTATCTGATCCTCGTGGCTTTGATCCGTCGGCCCGGCGTGTGCCTCTACTTGATCGTCACCGTGGTCCTGGGCTACCTAGCGGCGCTGGGGATCACCGAACTGGTCTTCGCCTGGTGGATCGCCGCCGACCCAATCCAAACTTGGTCGGGTCTGGATTGGAAAGTCAGCTTCTTCCTGTTCGTGATCTTGATCGCCGTGGGTGAGGACTACAACATCTTCCTGATGTCGCGGGTCATCGAAGAACAACGCCTTCACGGCGTTCTGGAAGGAACCCGTCGCGCGGTGCGGACCACTGGCGGTATCATCTCCTCGTGCGGCCTGATCATGGCCGGTACCTTCGGCTCGATGATCACCGGCGAACTCATGGCGCTGAAGGAGCTAGGCTTCGCCCTGGCGCTGGGGGTGCTGATGGACACGTTCGTGGTGCGTCCGATTTTGGTGCCTGCCTGGCTGGTGCTAAGGCATCGGGACCTGTCGCAATCGGCCTCGGCGTTGGCTTCGATCAACAGTTTCAGCCCCGCTGAGTCCGACGCCGCTTCCCCGGTCATTGCGGACTCCCTGGGTTGGACCAACGGCTGGCATGGCGCGTCGGCCTCATCCGCGCCCCGGCCTGGTCACCTCCCCGACCCCGCCCCGACCGGCTCCTCGACGACCCGACCGTGAAGCTGGTATGAGCCCGCCCGACCGCGACGAGGCGGAGGCAGTCCTCCCGACCCGCGTCGGACTAGCGAAGCCATGCCCGACCGCCTACAGTGGCCCCATCTAATCTCACCCGTCCGATCTTAGCCTCGCGCGAGCTTGTCAACCTCGTCCACGTTGATGGGATTGACCCGCCTTTGGGACCCTCTTGACTATGTCACCCACCGCCGCCTCCACCACCCCGCCTTTCGTCAAGTCGGAACGGCTGCGCCGTTTGCCTCCTTACCTGTTTGCCGAAATCGACCGCAAAAAGAAAGCGGCCCTCGCCGAAGGTCGGGACATCATTAACCTCGGCGTGGGCGACCCCGATCGCCCGACCCCCAAGGTGATCGTCGAAAGCCTGCAACGCCATGTGGAAAATCCGGCGTTCCATCAGTACGCGCTGGATCAGGGCGCGCCCGAGCTGCGCCAGACGATCGCCGCCTTCTTCGAGCGGCGCTACGGCGTCGCCCTGGACCCCAACCGCGAAATTCTGCCGCTGATCGGCTCCAAGGAAGGGTTGGCCCACTTCCCTCTAGCAGTCCTCAACCCCGGCGAAATCGCTTTGGTGCCCGACCCGTGCTACCCGGTCTACCGCTCGGCCAGCCAGTTCGCCGGGGCCGACGTGTACACCATGCCGCTTTGGCCCTCCAACGGCTTCCTGCCCGACCTGGACGCAATCCCCGCCGACGTGTACCACCGCGCCCGCCTGATGTTCCTCAACTATCCCAACAACCCCACCGCCGCTCTTGCCGACCTTGGCTTTTACGAGAAGGTCGTCGCCCGGGCGCGTCAATACGGCTTCGTGGTCGCCGGCGACGCCGCCTACAATGAAGTGTGGTTCGACCAACCCGCCCCCAGCCTGCTGCAAGTCCCCGGGGCCCGCGAGGTCGCCGTGGAGTTCCATAGCCTCTCGAAAACCTTCAACATGACCGGCTGGCGAGTCGGTTTTGCCGTGGGCCACCCCGACATGATCGCGGCGCTGGCCCAGGTCAAAGCCAACACCGATTCGGGGATCTTCACCGCCATTCAGTTCGCCGCCATCACCGCGCTGGAACAGTTCGACGACCTGGTGCCCCCCATCCGAGCGCTCTACAAGGATCGCCGCGACCAGTTCCTCGCCCGTCTGGCCAGCTACGGTCTAACGGTCTCGACGCCACAAGCCACCTTTTATGTTTGGATTCCCTGCCCTGAAGGCCAAGACTCGACCAGCTTCTGTGGCCAATTGCTGGACCAGGCCAACGTGGTGACCACGCCGGGCGTCGGCTTCGGCAAGGCGGGCGAAGGATATGTTCGGGCCGCGTTGACCGTGGAGACTCCCCGGTTGCTCGAAGCCGCCGATCGGATCGGCCAGCTGCTGCGGAGCCAATGACTCCCCGGCCCACGCCCAACCTCACCGATCACATGGCGTGGCGCTATCTCGTTTGAGTCGAGTCAAATCAAGTGGACAAGACGTGTCCATCAATCCAGAGCGGGAGTCGGCGCAATGCGCATCTGGATCGGGATGGGCAGCAACATGGGTGACCGTTGGGAACACCTAACGGCCGCCCGCGCCGCTTTGGCGGCGCTCCCGGGAGTTCAGCTCGAAGCCTTCAGCCGCTTTTGGTCCAATCCACCAATCGGCGGTCCCCAGGGCCAGGGCACCTTCCTCAACGCCGCCGCCCAACTTCGACTCGACGACGAGGCCAACCCTAAGCTGTCCTGGCTCGAACGCGCTGAGTGGCTGCTGGACCAACTTCAGGCGATCGAACGCCAACGCGGCACCGCCAAAACCACCCGCTGGGACCAACGCCCACTCGACCTCGACCTCCTTTTGGTTGGTCCCGAGCAGGTCGGCTCCAGCGCGCGTCTTCGCATTCCCCACCCCCGCATGACCCATCGCCGGTTCGTCCTGGTTCCACTCCACGAGATCGCCCCCCACGTCGCAATCCCCCCCCTCAACCGAACCGTCGCCGACTTGCTGACCCACCTGGATCGACAGCCCCGAATCGCCATGATCGTCGGTCCCGACGCCCCCCGCTTCGCTCAACGCCTGCTCGACCACCTGGCCCATCCAATTCCCCCCCCCAACTGGATCATCCGCCCGCTCATCAACGATCCCAACCCTCCGGTTCCCCCCTCCCAAATCACCCTGATCATCCACTCCCAGGTGGTTCCCCCGCTCCGCGGCAACGATCACGATCACTCCCTCCCAGAGGGTTGGGAAACCATCCCTCAAGTCCGCCCCGAATTCGACCCCCTGGCCGAAGCCCTCGCCGCGCTCGCGTCGCTCGACGCAGCCGTCCTCCCCGCGTCCGAACAATCCCATTCCCCAACCGCCGACTCTCTCCCACCCTCGTCCCCCGCGCAGGAACCCGGTGCAGGATGAGAACGACATGCGCACGAAATGAACGTTTCGTCAAAATCGTTCAAAACCAGTCAAGGCTCTTGACGGCGGGATTTCCCTCTGTCAGACTTCAAACGAGTTGAGATTGTTCCACCGGGTCGGCGATTGTGAACCGTCCTCATCACGGCCTGAGTGGTTTTGCTCGCTTGCGAATGAATTGTGTCGTCATGTTGGCCGAAGGCCGTCGTCACGCCATTTTGGAGCGGATCGCATCGCGGGGGTTTGTGACCCTTGCCGAGTTGGTTGAGACTTTGGGCATTTCCGAATCGACCGCCCGACGCGACCTGGAGATGCTGGAACGTCAAGGCGAAGTACGGCGGACTCACGGGGGGGCGGTAGCCGCCGACGCCGAGCGGTCGCTGCCAGCCTTCGACGACCGCACCGCCACCTTGGCCCGGGAGAAGCGCGCCATTGGCCGGGCGGCTGCCGACTTGATCGAGGATGGGGAAAGCGTCCTGATCGACGGAGGGACCACCACCTACGAGGTGGCCCGCGCCCTGGCGGGACGCCCGGTCCAGATTTTGACCAACAGCCTGCCGATCGCCCAACTCATCACCGCCGCTCCGGGACGCGCTTCGGATCTCATCTTGATCGGCGGCTTCGTTTATCCTCGCACCGGCGTGGCGCTGGGGCCTCAGGCGATTGCTCAGATGAACGCCCTCAAGGTCGATCGCGCGGTGCTGGGGGCGGGAGGGGTCACGTCCGAAGGGGTGTACAACTCGAATCTTCTGCTGGTCGAGACCGAACGGGCGATGATGGCCTGCGCCGCCGAGGTGGTGATCGTGGCCGATCATTCAAAGCTGAACAAAACCGCGCTTTCTTGGCTGTGCGGTTTGGATCGAATCAGCCAGCTTGTGACCGACAGTGGCGCGTCGGAGTCGGCCCGCGCGTTTCTGGAGGCGGCAGGAACGCGGGTCATCATCGCCCCGGCCTCGTCTCACACCAACCCCACTGAACCTGGCCCCAACGGTCGAAGGCGTCTCGATCCCCTCTCGCGGAGCGTTGCTCCATGACCATGCTTGCTCCCTCCCAGACCGGCCCCAACGGCCGCCTCGCCCGTGATCAAATCGAGGCGGTGGTCCGAGCGGTCCTGGCTCGTCGTCTCGCGGGCGAGTCGTCGGCTGGCCTTCAACGTAGTGTCACCCCTGGACCGACCAAACCCAATCTCGTCGTCAACATCTCAGCGCGTCACTGTCACTTGACTCAAAAAACAGTCGATCGGCTGTTTGGTCCCGGATATCAACTGACCAAGATGCGCTCGCTCTACCAGGAAACTGACTTCGCCGCCAACGAAACGGTGGCGATCGTCGGCCCACGGCGTCGGGTGATTCCCGACCTACGGATTTTGGGACCCTGCCGCGACTTCGACCAAGTGGAACTGGCCTTGACCGACGCGATCAGCCTGGGCTTGGAGATCCCAGTTCGGCTCTCGGGCGACATCGAGGGAACTCCTGGCGCGTTGTTGGTTGGTCCCAAAGGGTCGGTGGAATTGGAGAAAGGGGTGATTCGAGCCGAGCGACATGTCCATATGAACCCCGACCACGCTGCGTATTACGGAGTCAAGCCCTTGGATCGGATGAATCTGAGGGTTCATGGCCGGTGTCCGACCACCTTGGAAGGGGTTTTGGTGCGGGTCAACCCGGCCTGGAAGCTGGAGGTCCACATCGACACCGACGAAGCCAACGCCTGCGACCTGACCCGAGCCGACAAGGTGGAACTGGTCAAGCCCTAAGCGTCGGCGAATCCGCTAAGTTACATATCGCAGAAGACACATGGATCGGTTGGGATCGAAGGATTCTCAACGAGGCTGAAGCAGAACTCTTGACTTGAATGGGGGAGTGCCCAAACGATGGCCTCAGCGAGCAACGAAGCGCTCGGGATGATCGAGACCAGGGGGTTTGTGGCCCTGGTCGAAGCGACCGACGCGATGCTAAAGGCGGCCAATGTGCGGTTGGCCGGTTGGGACAAGGTGGGTAGCGGTTTGGTGACCGCCTTCGTGGTGGGCGATGTCGCGGCCGTTAAAGCGGCGATCGACGCGGGATCAGCCGCGGCGGGCCGCATCGGCGAAGTCGTGAGCGTTCAGGTGATTCCCCGTCCTCACGAAGACCTAGGTGGCGTGCTGAAACTCGGCCAAAAGGGAGGCTGAACCATGTCCAACGGTGGCGCTGCGCAATCCCCCGCGTCGGCCAGTCCCGCTCCTGCTCCCGCGGCCCGCGGCGGCAACGACGCGCTGGGTCTGGTCGAGACCAAGGGTCTAGTCGGCCTGATCGAAGGAACCGACGCGATGCTCAAAGCGGCCAACGTGACCCTGGCCGGGCGGGTCCAAGTCGGCGGTGGCTTCGTGACCACGATGGTCCGCGGCGACGTCGGCTCGGTCCGCGCGGCGGTCGAAGCCGGAGCCGAGGCCGCGGGCCGTGTGGGCGAACTTGTCTCGGCCCACGTCATCCCCCGGCCCGATCCCTCCCTTCTCAAGGTTTTTCTGGCCTGAAGCCCCAAGTCCAAGTCCAAGTCCGTTGCGTCGCACGGGTTCCTTTCGGTTTGATTCCTTCCCCGCGGCGCTACGAACGACATCTCTCTCTCCCCTGGTGAAGCAAAGCGAGGCGCACGATGGCGAGCGGTTCGGCGTTGGGGTTGATCGAGACGGAGGGTCTGGTGGGTCTGATCGACGCCCTGGACGCCATGCTCAAAGCGGCCGACGTCAAGCCGGTCGGGCCAATCATCCGGCTGGACGGCGGCTTGGTCAGCCTGATGGTGGGTGGCGATGTCTCCAGCGTCCGCGCGGCGGTCGAGGCCGGGGCCGAGGCGGCGGCGCGGGTCGGTATCCTCAAGGGAGCCCATGTGATCCCCCGTCCCGACCCGGCATTGATCGAAGCATTCACCCGCTGATCTGATCGCTTGATCGAAGTTCGTTCCACAGTTGGTAAGACCAATTTCATTGATTTTCAATTGATTCAAGTTCAACCCGATTTGTTTCGGTCGGGTTTGATTTGATTCCGTGGGATGCTGCTGATGAAAATTCTGGTCGCCAACCTGGGCAGCACAAGTTTCAAGTACCGGGTCTACGACCTGGGCGATCCCTCTGAACCTCTGTTGGCCCGCGGCGCGGTCGAACGGATTGGTTCGGAGATCGCCACGGTGCGGATTCCTGCCGCTGCTGATGGTTCCGCGCCCGCTTGGGAGGAAACCCGGCCAATCAAGGACCACGCCGAGGCACTGGCGATTTGTCTGAACCACCTGAGCCACCCGGACCACGGCGTGATCGAGTCGGAAGCGGATCTCGCCGCCATTGGCTTCAAGGCGGTTCATGCGCGGGGCATCAGCGGCGTTCAGCGGATCGATCACACGGTACTGGAGGCGATGGAGGCATTCAACGCGGTCGCCCCCGCGCACAATCCGCCTTATGTCCGAGCGATGCGCGACCTGGCGGCGCGGTTTCCCTCGCTGCCGCTGGTGGCGGCGTTCGAGACCGATTTCCACCGCGACATCCCTGAGTTTCGTCAAGTGTACGCGATTCCCTCCGATTTCCGTGCGCTTGGCGTGAGGCGCTACGGATTCCACGGAGCCAGCCACCGTTATATCGCCGGTCGGATCGCGCAGCTGTTAGGCCGAACCGACCTCAAGGTGATTTCCTGTCACCTTGGGGGCAGTTCGTCGGTCTGCGCGATCGAGGCGGGACAATCCCGGGCGGCCAGCATGGGGATGAGTCCCCAATCGGGCCTGCCCCAAAACAACCGGGTAGGCGACTTCGACCCGTTTGCCCTGCCTTATCTGATCCAGGAGACTGGCAAGACGCTCGACGAGATTTTGCAAATCCTCGCCTCTCGCTCTGGCCTGGCAGCCTTGAGCGAAGGCAGCGGCGACCTGCGGGACATCGAAGCGGACGCCGCTCGGGGCGTGTTGGGAGCCCGCCTGGCGCTCGATCATTATATCGACGGCATTCGGCAACTTTTGGGTTCCTATTTCGTGATCCTTGGAGGAGCCGATGTGATTGTGTTCACCGGGGGCATCGGCGAGAACTCGCAGGTGGTGCGGGCCGGCGTATGCGGCGGTCTGGACTGGTTTGGCATTCAGGCCGACGAGCAACGCAACCGCGAGGCGCGGGGCGAGGCGTCGTTCCACGCCGCGAATTCACGGGTGCAGCTTTGGACCGTCCCGACCAACGAGGAACTCGTGGTGGCGCGACAAACCCGCGACCTGTTGATTCAGGCCACCTCATGCTAACTTCGGAACGGGCCGCCACGGCCAAAGGAAACGCCGCATGTTCATCGCCAAGGTGACCGGCAATGTGGTGGCCACTCAAAAGGTGGCGAGCATGACCGGCCATAAACTGTTGACCGTCGAGCCCTACCGAGTGGACGAGACCCGCCGCGATCGCCTGGTGCCTACCGGGCGGACCTTCGTGGTGGTGGACACCCTGGGGGCCGGAGTGGATGATTTTGTATTGATTTGTCAAGGTTCCTCGGCCCGGCTCACCCCCGAAACCGCCAAGCTACCGATCGACGCGGTGGTAATTGGTCTGGTGGACACGGTCGATGTGGGCGGGTCGGTGGTTTACCAACGTTGAGCCAACCCGCCGGGCTGGCCGTGGCGGGGTCCGCGTCGTCGGGTTGCGGACCTCGGTGCCAAGCCAAAAGCGTGAGTCGCGGTCGGTCCTATGGCTGGATCGCAATCGGATTGACGGCGGATTCAGGAATCGGCTTCATCCTCCCCTCTGAGGTTCCCAAGGCGATGCAACCATACCAGACCGAGGAATTGATTCGCAGCGTGGTTCAACAGGTGTTGAGCCAAATGGGCACCGTGTTTCCCGGCGGGTTGCCTGGGGTTGGGGCGGGTCGCTTGGGGGTGTTTCCCACGGTGGACGCCGCCGCCCACGCGGCCCGTGACGCCTTCCAACGCTTCCGCGGCCGCCCGCTGGCCGATCGTCGCCGGGCGATCGACGTGATTCGCAAAGTGGTTATTGAGGGTGCCGAAGAACTCGGGTCGATGGAGCTGGCCGAAACCAAGATCGGCCGGCGCGATCATAAGATTGAGAAACTCGTCAGCGCTGGTCAAAAGATTCCCGGCGTGGAATATCTACGAACCGACAACGTCTCAGGGGATCTTGGCATCACTCTCACCGATTACGCTCCGTTTGGGGTCGTCGGCGCGGTCACGCCGGTGACCCACTCGCTGCCGACTCTGGCGGGCAACGCGATTAACATCCTGGCGGCGGGCAACACCGTCGTCTTCCATCCGCATCCTTCAGGGGTTGGGGTGGCTTTGGAGGGAGTCCGGCGGTTCAACCAGGGCATCCGCGAGGCGATCGGGCTGGAGAACCTCATCACCATCGTCGAGAGCCCCACCCTCGAATCAGCCCAACAGCTTTTCGACCATCGCGAGGTCGATCTGCTGCTGGTTACGGGCGGTCCCGCCGTGGCCCGCGCGGCGCTGAGCTCCCGCAAGCGGGCAATCGTGGCCGGGCCGGGCAACCCGCCGGTGGTGGTGGACGCCACCGCCTGCTTGGACAACGCCGCCCGCTCGATCGTCACCGGGGCGGCCTATGACAATAATCTGTTGTGCATCGGCGAGAAACAGGTCTTTGCGCCCTCGAACGTGCTGGACCGTCTGATGGATCGCATGGCGCGTTACGGCGGCCATCGTCTCGACGCGCGGCAAATCGAGGCACTGACCGCCGCGGCCTTCAAAACGGGGGAGGGGGGCCAGCCGACGCTCAACAAGGAGCTGGTCGGTCAGGATCCCGCCGTGCTGGCAGCTCACGCCGGTCTGTCGATCCCCTCGGGGGTTCAACTCCTCTTTGGAGAAACGCCCGCCGATCACCCGTTCGTGCAACTTGAACAGATGATGCCGTTTGTGCCGTTCGTGCGAACCGCCGACCTCGATCAGGCGATCGAACAGGCCCATCGCAGCGAACACGGCTACGGCCACACCGCGGTTCTGCACTCGCGCGACACCGCCACGATGACGCGGATGGGTCGGTTGATGAACTGCACGATCTTCGTCATCAACGGTCCCTGCACCGCCGGTTTGGGCGGGGGCGGCGAGGGCGTGTTGTCCTACTCGATCGCCGGACCGACCGGCGAGGGGGTCACCACCCCGTTGACCTTCTGCCGTCAACAACGCACCGCGGTGGTGGGCGCGATGCGTTTTCTTTGAATTCAACCCGCGCCCAACCCGCTCGCAGCGGGCAACCTGGGCGGAGGAGCCGCGGCCATGCAATTGGGCCAGGTGGTAGGACGAGCGACCTCCACGATCAAGCATCCCACGTTGAAAGGCGAACGGCTGCTGGTCGTTCAACTGCTCGACGCCCAAGGCAACCCCGAAGGCGAGCCGATCCTGGTGTTTGACCGCCTCGGCGCGGGGATCGGCGACCACGTGGTGGCCACCAACGACGGCCTGGAAATGCAAACCCTGCTGGGTAAGACCACACCCGCCCGCTGGAGCGTTCTGGCCTTGCCCGACCCTATCGGCTCGGACCAATCCCGCCCTGCTCCAGCTCCAGGCCAGTCGCATCGTTGACGCAACGAGACAAGGGAATCGCACGCATGAGAATTGGTCAAGTGATTGGACGAGTCACCCTCAACCGCGCGGTTCACGGTTTCGTCGGTGCGCGGTTGCCGATTTTGGAGCCGTTGCCTTTCGAGGCGCTGGCCAACCCGGCCGCGCCGCGACCGCGTCGTTCCGAGGAGGTGGTGGCCTACGACGACCTGGGAGCCGGCACGGGTCTTTTGGTCGGCTTCAGCGAGGGCCGCGAGGCAGCCAACCCCTTTGGCGAGGACCCCATCGCGGTGGACGCCTATGTCGCCTGCCTGCTCGATCAGGTTGACATCGTTTTGCCCCGCCGCTGAGCCTTCCGCGTCGGCCCGGTTGATCCAACGCTTGAGTCGAGTCCACGTTATGTTATTTCGTCCCGAGGAATCAGGAACTGATGAGCGACTATCCGGCGGTCAACGAGTGGAAGACGCGGCAGTTCATGTGCGAGGTGGGCCGGCGGATTTACGCCAAAGGGTTCGCCGCGGCCAACGACGGCAACATCTCGTTCCGTTTGAGCGAGGATCGGGTGCTGTGTTCGCCCACTCGGGTTTCCAAAGGGTTCATGAAGCCAGACGACCTGTGCATCGTCGATCTGGACGGCGTTCAGATTTCGGGCAAGCGCAAGCGTTCCAGCGAGATTCTGCTGCACTTGACGATCATGAAAACCCGTCCCGACGTTCGCGCGGTGGTCCACTGCCACCCGCCCCACGCGACCGCCTTCGCCGTCGCCCACGAACCAATCCCCAAATGCACCATGCCGGAGTTCGAGGTCTTCCTGGGCGAAGTGGCGATCAGCCCCTACGAGACCCCCGGCGGCCAGAGCTTCGCGGATACGGTCATCCCCTACGTGAAGGACACCGACACGATCCTCTTGGCCAACCACGGCACCGTCACCTGTGGGACCGACCTGGAGGACGCCTACTTCAAAACAGAAATCATTGACGCCTATTGCCGTATTCTGATCTTGGCCAGACAACTGGGACGAGTGCAATACTACCCGGACGAGAAAGCCGCCGAACTGATCCGGCTCAAGCCCAACCTGGGCATCCGCGACGTGCGGTTGGAACTGGGTCTGGAAAACTGCGACCTGTGCGGCAACAGCCTGTTCCGCGAGGGTTACTCTGACTTCAAACCCGAACCCTACGCCTTCCGCCATCCCCGACTCGGCGGCGACGCCACCGGTATTGGACCTGTCGCAGGACCCCACTCCACCAACGCGAACGCTAACGCCAACGCCAACGCCTCCCCCCCAGTCCAGGTCCAACCCGGGTCTCCCGAATTTGAACAGATGGTGCAAATGATCACCGACGAAATCATGGGACATTTAGCCGGCCGGTCCACGTCGGTCTCAGCGTCGGCCGCGGCGTCCAATCCGGGAGGATGTTGAAATGCGCGTGGCGATCATCGGCGGCGGCGGACTGGTGGGCAGTTGCGCTGGCTTCGCGTTGCAGTGCGGCGGAATCGTCTCAGAACTCGACCTCATCGACGTCAACGGCGATCTGGTCAAAGGGCACACGTTGGATCTGCTTCACGGCGCGTCGTTGGCAGCCGATCAACGCATCCGCAACTCCGGCTACGAGGCGATTCCCCACTGCGACATGGTGATCATCACCGCAGGTCTGCGACGCAAGCCGGACGAGTCGCGTCTGGATTTGATCAACCGCAACACGCAGCTGTTCTTGACGATTTTGGATCAGGTCAAGGCGGCCGGTCTGTCTCAGGAGGCGGTGGTTTTGGTGGTCTCCAATCCGGTGGACATCTTGACCTATGTGGCGGCTCATAAGCTTGGGTTGTCCTGGTCGCGGGTGATGGGATTGGGGACGGTGCTGGACACCGCGCGGTTTCGCTCGCTGATCGCCGAGGCGATGAGCCTGCCGGCGACCCAGGTCTCCGCGACCATTCTGGGCGAACATGGCGACAGCATGGTGCCGATTTGGTCGCACGCCCAAATCGCGGGGATGCCCCTGAGCCATTACCCCGGTTGGTCCACCCAGCTGGGCGATCAACTGTTCCAACGAACCCGGGGCGGCGGGGCCGAAGCGATCAAGCTCAAAGGCGGGGCGGGCTTCGCAGTCGGGCTGTCGATCCGCGAGGTGGTCCACGCCGTGGCCCTCGACTCGAAGCGGATCCTGCCAGTCTCCTCGGTCATTCAAGGCGCTTACGGCATCCGCGACGTAGCCCTGTCGGTGCCAACGATTGTGGGACGCTCGGGGGTCGTGGCCCAATTGCAGCTGGAACTCAGCCCGCGCGAGACCTCCGCGCTGCAAAGCTCAGCGCGGGTGCTGCGCGAGACCATCAACCAGGTGATCGCCGCCAACCCCGACGCCGCGGCCGCGACGGCCAGCCGTCCCGCCTCCCCAAGTCCCGCTGCCTCCAAGGCGGTCTCCACGAGCGGACGCGGAATGGTTCGGGTGACTATGGGCGGCTCAGGTCGCTGACCCCGTCGGCCATCCCCGCGACCATCGAACTGGTTTGGAATCGCATCAAAACGGATTTGGGACGGAACCTTGGATCTCACTGAACTGAATCATCAATGATGAATGAGGGGACCAAGACGATGAGGCCGCTGGTTGGGGCCGGACCGTCGGAGCGGGTCGAAAAAAGCCTGGATCGCAAACTGCGTGCGATCCACGCCGATCCCCACGGCTGCCGCGAGTTCATACTGGCCGACGCCAAGGACGCCGACATGGCCTACGGCATCGGCGCTCCGGGACGCTCGCCCGAAGCCCACGCCAGCGAAGCCCGCTTCCGCACCCTGGCCGAGTATCGCGACTTGATGCGTCAGGTCACCCGCCAGGGGATCGTGGATATCATGCTGATGTCGGTTTCCAGCAACCACCTTCTGACGATCGAGGAGCGGTTGTTCGACGATTCGCCGGTCACTCCGGCGATCCGGGCCAATGACTCTACCGACGTTCACCTGGCGCGAGGGGGCCGTCACGCCCTCACTCCAGCGTTGCCGTTCCGCTCGGCCAGTCTGGATCACGCGATGTGCGGCAAACTCGATTGCCAGCCGCACGAGCGTGGGTTGGGGTGCGACCTTGGGTTGTACAGCGTGACCTTCACCAATGACGCGGCGCGGGACAAAGAAACGCTAGAACGGTTCCACGAATTCCGCGAAGAGGCCGAGCGGAAAGGCTTCCGCTATTTCCTGGAGGTGTTCGACCCAAATGTGCCGGGCTTGGTGGAGCCGGAGCAATTGCCATTTTTCCAAAATGATATGATCGCGCGCATGCTGGCCGGAGTCGGCCCAGCGGGTCGCCCCTTGTTCCTCAAAACCGTCTGGCACGGTCCCCGCGCTATGGAGGAACTGGTGGCCTACGACCCCCACCTGGTGGTCGGGATCATGGGAGGAGGAGCCGGCACCACCCGCGACGCTTTCCAACTGTTGTACGACGCTCAAAAAGCCGGAGCTAAAGCAGCGCTTTACGGTCGCAAGATCAATCAGGCAGAAAATCAACTGGCATTCATCCATCTGTTGCGGTTGATCGTCGAAGGAGTGATCGGTCCGGTTGAAGCGGTGCGGGCTTATCACGCGGTGTTAGAACGCCTGGGAATCCGTCCCCGCCTCAGCTTGGAGGAGGATCTGAAGTCCACCGTCACGGCCACCAACTACGCAGGAACAACGACCGTGGCAGTGCCCTCGCCGGTTGAGGCCAAAACCGCCCCGGCTCCCTCCCCCGCCCAAACGCCTGCGTCGTCCCATGCAGGAGGCTGCCGCTGCTCCCACCCAACCACCTCCCAACCCGCTGCCTCTGTCACAATCCCTTCCCCAACGGTTTGCCGGAACTCCGACGCCTTCCCAAAACTCGACAATGGACTCCCTAACTTCGCTAACATGACCTCGAGCCAACGCTTGGCCTACCATCGCCGTCGCCTCGGTTTTGGGTGACCTCGGAACGGTGAAGGAAGAATCAGCGGAGCGGTGACTCGCCCCCCCCTTGGGGACAAGCTATAATGAAACCGACGGCCGTGACCGGCTGGGAGGATGATCGGTTGGCAGGGGTGGCCGCAAGGATGCACCACCATCATGGTGCCAGCCGACGCTAAGCCGGTTTCTCGCCTCTCATTGTCAAGCCTACCAACTCGTTGGTTCCTCAACGCGACTTCCGCCAGGCCGCGGGGGCGGAGCTTTGATCATGTCGCTCGACTTGATCCGCAGACGGTTCTTACAGGAGATCAAGCTCCGCGCGTATGATGATGGATATATTACGCGTGAGGAGGAGCGAGAGATCCTCAAGGCGGCCGTAGAGTTGAACGTGACCTTGGAAAGCGCGCGGGAGGCGCTTCGTCAGGTTTGCCGGTCTCAAGATTATGTGTTGGAATCGGCCTTGCGGGAGCGGATCGTAGAGGTGCTGGATCAATCGGCTAGCGACGACGGGCGAATTGACGAACGTGAGTTTCACCACGCGGTGGAGATGATCGGTGAATTGAGCCGCGGCCGTCTCACGCCCAACGCGATCAAGCGCATGGTGCTTGAGGAAATGGAACGGGACGCCGCCCGGGTGAAAACCGGCCTGTTTACCAACTGGCACACCCGACTTCGCAAGGAATTGGGTCTCACTTGAGAACGGCGAAAGGAGACTGCCTCGATCTTGCCGGAGGAGGACGGAAAAAAGTGACGCGAGGGCGGGGAACCCTGGCGCGACGTCGGGAAAGATGGAGTAGGATCACGAATCAGGTTTTCCTATCGAACCACGCGACGCTCAACGACGGGTTTTCACCCTGGCCGATTGCTGGACCCGTCCCCAAACCGAAACGAGCGTCCAATTGACCAACGGCCAAGCCGTCCCCTTCACTCGTTTTCGACTCGATCAGGCACCACGCCATGTCCGACGAACGGCGCCCGCGAGCGGATGATCAAGAGTCTCCACCCGAACCTTCCCGGGCGGCCGTTCCGCCCCCGCGCGACGACCTTCAACCAGTCCCACCGTCCCTGCCAACCTCCAACCTGGGACTCGGTTTTCCCTCCACCGCCGCGCCCCGGATCGGTGACTCGTCCCCCTCGTCCTTTCCTGGTTCGGGGGCTGATCCCAAGCGGTCCTCGATGCCATTGTCCAGCATCGGAGATTCCGATGTGGCGCGGCGGGGCGCGCCGTTGGAATCGCCCTCGATGGCGGAGTTTCTCATCAACGCGCCCCTCCACCTGTCGTTCATCGAGCCCGGCCAGATCATCTTCGGCAAGTACGAAGTGATCCGGAAACTGGGCGAAGGAGGGATGGGGTCGGTTTGGCTGGTGCGGCACCTGGAACTCGACTGTGAGCGAGCGCTCAAGACCATCGCCTCGAACATCGCCGCCAAAGACGAAGCACGACAACGCTTCCGCCGCGAGGCCAAGGCGATGGCCTCGTTCTCGCATCCTAACGCCGTGACGATCCACGACTTCCGGCTCGCGCACGACCTGGCCTACATCGACATGGAGTATGTCCGGGGGGAGAGCCTGGAGACGCTGCTGCAACCTGGCGTACCCATGCCGTTGCCTTGGATTCGGCGCATCATCGAACAACTCTGCGACGTGCTCCAGGAAGCGCACGACAAACGGATTGTCCACCGCGACCTCAAGCCGTCCAACCTGATGCTGGTCTCGGGCCGAGCTCCCGGTCGGGAACTGCTCAAGGTGCTGGACTTCGGCATCGCCAAGATCATGGAGGAAGCCGAGCTGTCGCTCACCAACAATGTGTTCCTCGGAACGGCCGCCTACGCCAGCCCGGAGCAAGCCAACGGCGACCCGGTGGACGACCGTAGCGACCTGTACTCGATGGGCGTGCTGCTCTACCAGTTTTTGACAGGGTATCGGCCCTTCACCGGCCCAGTGGTCAAGCAGGTGTACGACCTAGTCAACACCCCGCCGCCCCCATTCGCCATCCGCAATCCGGACGTGAAGTATCCGCCCGCGGTGGAGGCAGTGGTTCTCAAATGCCTGGCCAAAACCCCCGACGCCCGGCCCGCCTCGGCCCGCGCCTTGGCCGAGGAGTTCCTCGCGGCGTTGGACGAGGCCAAAGCGCCCTCTTCGGTCTCAGTAGCGATCCCGGCGTCCGATCCGCCGTCATCGAGCGGGGGCGACAAGAAGGCAGGTCCCTCTGGGCGGCCCTCGCTGCTGGGAGGTCATTTCGTGCCCTCGGGAGCCAGTGGTGAGCATCAGGCGTTGCCCTCCTGGGCATCGGGAACCCATCCGGCGATTCAACCAGGTCTCGGCTCGGGTTCGGGGTCAGTCAACCCGATGGGCGGCCCAGTGGCTCACCAGCCCATGCCGGGCACCCAAGCGCCTCGGGATCGCTACCCCCAACCCGTGCCGATTTCGGACGAGTTCGTGAGCCGCCCAGGGCAGGGAGGCAAAATGATTTTCGGAGGAACCGAAGTCACGGTCGGCTCCGGTCCGCCTCCCCGACCCGGCACTGGAGTGGTTCCCGGTCTTGGTCTCACCGCCGGCCAACTTGGCGGAATCAACGCCCAGGCAGCGGCCTTCGCCAAAACCCACCCCGCAGCGGTCGCCGCGATGGCACCTCACGAAGCGGCGCGATTCCTCACTGAGTCGCTGGTGTTGACGCTCCGCTTCCTTCCCAACACGTCCCACGCCCTAGCCGGTTGCCGGGATGGCTCGATCCGCATTTTCGACCTTTCGACCCAACGCCAACTCCACGACTTCAATTGTCCCGGACCATTCTCGGCGATGACGATCTCCCCCGACGGACGGCGGTTGTTGGGGGCCTGCCGCAGTCAGGTCCGAGTATTCAACATCGAATCCGGGATGGAATTGACCCGCTACGAACAGCACCGCGACGGAGTTGCGACGGTGGCAGTGTCCTCCGATGGTCTACGGGCGATCTCGGGGGGCGACGACCAAATCGTGCGGATCTGGGAGGTGATCACAGGTCGTACCACTCAGCTGCTGAGAGGTCACATTTCGGCGGTGGGGGCCGCCACGTTTTTGGATGGAGGCGCGTTGGCGATCTCCGGCGGCGAAGACCTGGTGCTTCGGGTCTGGAACCCAACCAACGGCGACGAGGTGGCCACCCTGGAAGGCCACCGCGATTGGATCACGACCCTAGCCCCCGTCCCTCGCACCTATCGGGTGGTTTCCGGCGGCGGTGACGATTCGATCCTGGTTTGGGATCTGCATCGGATGGCCCGCATCGCCGCGCTTGCGGGTCACGCCCAGGGGATCACCGCGTTGGCTCCCTCGCCCGACGGCTCCTGGCTGCTGTCGGGCTCCAAGGACCACTCCATCCGCCTCTGGTCGCTTTCCACCTTCCATGAGGCATTCCGTTTCGACGGCCACGAAGATTGGGTCACCTCGTTGAGTTGGGCTCCGGATCAACGCCATTTCCTCAGCGGTGGCCGCGACAACACCGTGAGGCTCTGGAAAATGCCCGAGACCCTGGTTTCGGCCATCCGCCCCAACCGTTTCGGCCCCGGAACCCCCCCCCTTCCAGTCCCCCCCGCCAGTGGGGCCGCCGCCACCACCGGCGATCCCAGTCGCAAGTCATTCCTGAGCCGCTTTTTCGGAAAACAGCCCTGAGTCCTATGCTCCCCTTTGATCGCGTATCCGCCGCGGCGGTGCGGTTGGGAACCCTCTCCCCTCTCCCACCGAACGCGCATCCTCTGTCCTGAACCTGTTGCCAATCCTCCGCCTCATTCCCGACGAATCTCCGACCCGCTCCTCGGCTCGGCCCCGAGTCGTCGCCCCGCCGGCTCCGCTCCAGCGGAGACGCCCGTGGCGATCACGGGCCCTTCCTCCTTCGGACGGTGTTCGACCTCATGTTGCCCACGGCGTCCCCCCACGGCATGGACCATGACGATCGGCTTGAACCCGGCCCAGCCTCCCCTCGCCACGGTTCCGGGGAATGGACCGCCTCGGCCGTGAAGGACGAATTCGACCGCGCCGCAGCCGGCCTGATCGAGTCCAATCACCCTATCGACCCGGGGCGAGTGGTGATCGGCCAGGTTCTCTTTGAGAAATATTTGATTGTTCGAAAGCTGGGCCAGGGCGGGATGGGTCTGGTCTGGATGGTCAAACACCTGGAATTGGACACCTTCCGCGCGCTCAAAATGATCCTGGACGGCATCGCCACCGACCAGGAGATGCGACACCGGTTTCGCCGCGAAGCCAAGGTGATGGCCGCCTTCAGCCATCCCCACTCAGTCACCGTGCATGATGCGGGTCTCGGTCCCAACTACGGCTACCTTGAGATGGAGTACGTCCGCGGGACCAGCATCGATCGTCTGTTGGCCCCCGGCGTGCCCATGCCGATGGTCTGGATCGCCAAGGTGATCGAACAACTTTGCGACGTGTTAAGCGCCGCGCATCGGATGAGGATCATCCACCGCGACCTCAAACCGGCCAACCTTATGCTGCTGGCCGATCGCCCGGTCGGTTCCGAATTCCTCAAAGTGCTGGATTTCGGCTTGGCCAAAATCTTGGCCGACGCCGAGCTCGACCTGACCCGTAACGGCTTCGTCGGCACCGTCTCCTACGCCAGCCCAGAGCAAGCCATGGGCGACGCGGTGGACGAGCGAACCGATTTGTACTCCACCGGCGTGCTGCTTTACGAGTTCCTCTGCGGCCATCGACCCTTTGAGGGATCAACGATCCAGCAGTTCGAGGATGTGCTGCGGAACATGCCACCGCCGCCCTCGGTACGCAACCCCAACGCGGGGATCGCTCCCTGCTGGGACGCCTTCACGCTGCGTTGCCTTTCCAAAGATCCTGCGCGGCGACCTCGCACTGCGACCGAGTTCTGGGAAGAGTTCAAAGAGACACGCAACCTCGCCGAGTCGGGACGGCGCTACAAGCCTCTCCCCGCCGCGATCCGAAACGCCCACGCGGGAGACTCCGCCCTGGACTCCCCAAAAGGTTCACCCTCCCCGGCACCCAGCAACCCGGCACCGCCCCCCCAACCTCCCCCGGCGGCCTCGGTCCCCAATCCGCTCCCACCAACACCGGCCCCTCACGCCCCCCCGCCGGTTGCCTCGCCGCCGCTGACTCCGGCAGCTGGGAAGACCAACCGCGTGTCCGCGGCGGATCGCGTTCCGACTCAAAGCCTGTTGATGAAGGGCAAGACCAGTCCCGCGATCAAGCCGATGGAGACGCTGAATCTCTCGGCCAACCCCGGCCCAGGCGTGGTGGCGCGACGGGCCGCCTGCGAGTGGCTGGAGGCCGACGCCCAGGAAGCCCATCTGCCGGCCAATTGCCAACACAATCTGGCGATCCGAGGCGGCCTAGCCTGGGCCAGTTGGACCCCTCATCTGGACCACCTGCTGTTCTTGACCCACGCCGGCGACCTCGTCACCTTGCGAATCGCCGAGCGACGTACCCTCCACCGCCTCAAACTCGAAGGACCGCTCGACCTCAAGCGGCCCGGCCTGGCGATCTCCGCCGACGGCCGCCGCCTGTTCCGAGGCGTGGACAACGCCGTAATCGGCATCGACCTGTCCTCCGGCGTCGAAATCGTCCGGCTCGAAACCCCCGGCCAACGTCCCCGCTTGATCGTGTTGGACGAACCATCAAATCGCCTCATGGCGGCCGGTCATCTGTTGTGGTGTTGGGATTTGACAAGTCTACGACCGATCATTACCGGCGGATCTCTCGGCGGCGAGGTCCGCTCTCTGGCGTTTCACGACGACCATCGCGCGGCGGTCAGCTTGTCGGCGGAAGGAGCCACCCAGCTTTGGGACCTTCAAGGCGGTTGGCCCATCGAGACCGCTGAAATCTCGGGCGCGACGACCCTCAGCCCGTTGAAAACGGTGGGCTGGGCAGCGGTGGGCAGTTTCCAGGGTCAAATCCAAATGTGGGATTTGATTGGACGTTGTCCCGTCCCGCAACCCCTGGGAGATCATCTCAGCTGGATCTCCGCATTAGCCACTTCGCCCGATGGCCGCTTCGTGGCCGCCGGATCGCGCACCGGAAGCCTAGCGATCTGGGATGTCGCCCGACCCGGCACCGCTGTGCATCACCGCGAGGCCCACACCGGCGAGGTGCGCGCAATTGAGTGGACCAACGACCAAAGCCGCCTTTTGACCGTTGGCGGTGACGATCGGATTCGAATCTGGACCTTGCCTCCGGCTCTGGGTCGGCACAACCCGGCCCCCGTTGTGGGATCATCCCCCTATGTCGGCGGATCGCCCCGACCTCTCACCCAACCG